>JAEEGL010167486.1_pt1 | contig 66610 bp, 58 predicted proteins | sample 9134231 | NCBI WGS metagenome assembly JAEEGL01 (sample SAMN16246548, study PRJNA631951) | gut metagenome | biome: gut microbiome; feature: rumen; material: fiber-attached | host: Bos | place: Iran: Karaj | collected 2018-10
CTGGTGAAGGATGCCACCGAGAACATGGATCATTTCGAGCTGGGCATCGCAGTCCAGAAGGTTTACGACTTCATCTGGGAAGAGTTCTGCGACTGGTACATCGAGATGGTCAAGCCCCGCCTGTACAACACCGACGACGCAGTCAGCCAGAACGCAGCACTCTGGACCCTTCGCACGGTCCTCATCGATGCACTGAAGCTCCTGCATCCCTATATGCCCTTCATCACCGAGGAAATCTTCTGCACCCTGCAGGATGAAGAGGAATCCATCATGATCAGCTCCTGGCCGGTCTATGATGAGTCCAGAAACTTCCCCGAGGAAGAGCAGGCCATCAACACCATCAAGGAAGCAGTCACCCGCGTCCGCGGTATCCGCACCGAGATGAACGTGGCACCTTCCCGCAAGGCCAGCGTCTATGTGGTCAGCGAGAACCCCGAGATTCTGAAGATCTTCACCGAGGGCAAGCTGTTCTTCGCTTCCCTGGCAAGCGCAAGCGAGGTCTTCTGCCGCGAGAACAAGGAAGGCATCAGCGATGATGCGGCTTCCGTCGTGATCCCCGGCGCAACCCTGTACATTCCCTTCGACGAGCTGGTGGATATCTCTGCCGAGATCGAGCGCCTTACCAAGGAGCAGAAGAGACTGGAGGGTGAGCTGAACCGCTCCAGGGGCATGCTGAGCAACGAGAAGTTCCTGTCCAAGGCTCCCGCTGAGAAGATCGCCGAGGAGAAGGCAAAGCAGGAGAAGTATCAGCAGATGATGGAGCAGGTGGAAACCCGCCTTGCCCAGCTGAAGAAATAACAGAATATGAAAAAACAAAGTATTACAAGCTTTGAGGAAGCCGTGGCATATCTGAACGATATGCCACGCTTCACATCCAAACATTCCATGGAGGATACCCGGGCCTTTCTGAAGAGCCTGGGAAGCCCCGATGAGAAGCTTCATACGATCCACGTGGCAGGCACAAACGGAAAAGGCTCCGTCTGTGCCTATTTGCGCGGCATTCTGGAGGAATCCGGCTACAGTGTGGCAGTCTTTACCTCCCCGCACCTTGTGGACATCCGGGAGCGCTTTGTATGCCGGGGAAAGATGATCCCCCGGGAGGATTTCCTGAGACTCTTTCTGGACATCTATGAGCGCCTGGACTGGGACGCTCTGGAGCGGGAGGAGACGGAAAGCTATCATCCCACCTTCTTCGAGTATCTTTTCTTTATGGGAATCTGCTGGTTCGCAGAGCAGGCTCCGGATTATTGCATCCTGGAGACGGGCCTGGGCGGCCGGTTGGACGCCACCAACAGTATTGGCAAAAAGGATCTGTGCGTCATCACCCGCATCAGCCTGGATCATGTTCAGTATCTGGGTGATACGGTGGAGAAGATCGCGGGAGAGAAGGCGGGCATCATTCGTCCCGGCGTGCCCGTGGTCTATGATGATTTTGTCCCCGAGAGCTCGGCGGTATTCCGGAGGGTTTCCGAAGAACTGGGAGCCCCCGCCGTTCCGGTCTCCGAAAACTTCCTGTCCGATGTCCGAATCACCGAGAAAAACATTGATTTTTCCTTGCTATTTCAGTATCATAAAAGCGTATGTGTAACCTTGCCCACCTTTGCGCGTTACCAGGCAGAAAATGCCGCAGTGGCCGCGTGGGCTGCCATTTCTCTGACCGGAGCGGACCGGGTGAAGGAAGCTTCCGTGATCCGGGGACTGGGCCGCACCACATGGGCCGGCCGGATGGAGGAGATCCTTCCGGAGGTCTTTCTGGACGGAGCACACAATGAGGATGGCATCCGGGCCTTTCTGGACACCGTCCGGGGGGACGGCTGGCAGGGGAAGCGCAGACTGGTATTCGGGGTTGTCTCGGACAAGGACTATCCCCGGATGGTAGAAGAGATCGTAGCATCCGGTCTGTTTGAGGAGATCGTCCTCACACAGCTTCACACCGAACGGAGCGTGAAGACGGACCGGCTGGAAAGCATATTACAGCAATATCCGGACATCAGGTACCGGCTGACGGCTGATGCGGCAGAAGCTCTCGAAAGCGTCCTTGCGCAGAGGGAGCAGATGCAGAGGGATGACCGCCCCCGCATCTATGTGGCAGGAAGCCTGTATCTGGTCGGCGAGATCAGGGAGCGATTCGCAGATGATCAACTTTGAAGAAGAACTGAAGAAGTTCCACCCCAGCCTGGAGATCGGTGAGGTGGAGGACGCCATTTATAATATGGACATGACCGATGGCATTGATATGCTGGTGGGTCTGATGAAGGAGACGGAGAACACCGAGAAAGAAGAGTAGGAGGCATCGCCGTGTATTGTTTTCACTGTGGCTGTCTTCTCTCGGAGTACGATTACTGTACCGGCTGCGGAGCGGATGTAAAAGCTTATAAGAAGCTTGTGACCACATCCAACCGTCTCTACAACGAAGGCCTGGAGAAGGCGAAAGTAAGGGATCTGACAGGTGCCGTGTCGTGCCTGAAGCAGAGCCTCAAATTGAATAAGAGCAATATCGAGGCCAGAAACCTGTTAGGACTGGTCTATTTTGAGTTAGGGGAGGCTGCACTGGCCTTTTGTGAGTGGGTCGTCAGCCAGAACATGCGCTCGGAGAAGAACCTGGCATCCGAATACATCTCCATGCTGCAGAACAATGCCACCCGCATGGATGTGATCCGCCAGTCCATCCGCAAGTTCAATCAGTCCCTCAGCTATTGTCAGCAGGGCAGTCAGGACATGGCTGTGATCCAGCTGAAGAAGGTCCTGTCCAACAACACGAAGTTCGTGAAAGCTCATCAGCTTCTGGCGCTGCTGTACATGGACAGCGAAGACTGGGAGAAGGCGGAGCGCGAGCTTCACAAGATCCTGGACATCGACCGGGGCAACACCCAGGCCCTCCTGTATCTGCAGGAAGTGGAGCATATGCTGGAGCCGGAGGAAGCGGAGAAAAAGCCTGCCCGCCGGAATGCGGACGATGTGGTCCGGTATCAGCGTGACAACGAGCTGATCATCCAGCCCCTGAACGTAAAAGAACCCAAGACTGCCGGATTCGGTACGGTACTCAATATCATCATCGGACTGATCATCGGCCTTGCGGCCATGTATTTCCTGGTGTTGCCGGCCCGTGTGGCACAGGTCACCCGGGAAGCGCAGGCATCCGTCCGTGAAGTGGCGGATAATCTGGACAGCAAGACTGCGGAGATCCAGGAACTGAATGCCACCATCACCAAGCTACAGAACGAGAACAATGCTCTGGAGGACGTGATCAACGGTTATACCGGTGAGGACGGAACCCTCGGCAATATCGATCTGCTGCTGGATGCGGCATCCGAGTATCTCACCACCAAGGATGTGCAGGTGACTGCAGCGAAGCTGGAGACCGTAGCGGATTCCGTGGACTTCGACAACATGTCCGACAGCTTCCGCAAGCTGTATGATACCCTGCTGGCAATGGTGGGACCCGAGATGAGTTCCTCCCTTTATACGGAAGGCTACGCAGCTTATCGCAACGAAGATTACAACACGGCCGTGGAACTGTTGGAGCGCGCCGTATATTATGACGTGACCAATGCGGATGCCCTGTTCAATCTGGGCAATGCATATCGCCGCCTGGAGAATTACGAGAAGGCGACAGAGGTATTCACTCTGGTGACAGAGCGCTTCCCCGGCACCGAGAGGGCCCGCCGGAGCAAGCAGTATCTTGACGAGATCGCATCCATGAATCAGTAAAAAGGTGGACAAAACCATTGATCAACGATAAGGATTACTTCGATTTTTCGGAGGAGGATGAGGAACTCACGGAAGAGCCCCGTCCCCGTAAAAAGTCCGGAAGCCCCGTAAAGGGTGCGCTGATCTTTACCGGAAGCATATTGGTGGTCATCGCCATGATGATCATCGGCACTTCTGTTTATCTGGGCCTGCGCGGCAACTCCGGAGGAAATCTGACGGCGGAACCGGATCAGACCCTGATCTATTCCCAGGAGGATCTGGATGCCTCCGTGGAAAAGGTCCGGGAAGAGATGGAAGCCGAGGCAGAAGAAGAAGCGGCTGAGGCCTATCAGCAGGGTGTGACGGACGGACGTCTGGCACTGCTCCGGCTCATCGAGGAAAAGCTCCTCGGGGGCAACAGCGTGGTGGAGACCCTGCGTCCTCTCTACGAAGGCAAAGTGGTGTTGGTGAGCAACGGCATGTTCCACTTTGTACCCATCGATTACAGCCTGGCTCAATCCGAGCTGGTACAGGATAATCTGCAGGTGACGGATACCGGAGAGTACCGTTATGTGCGGGACGGCGAAGTGATCTCCCACAAGGGCATCGACGTCTCCAAGCACCAGGGAGACATCGACTGGTCCAAGGTGGCGGAGGACGGAGTGGAATTCGCCATCATCCGCTGTCTGTTCCGGGGCTACGGTTCCGGTGCACTGGTGGAGGATGACACCTTCGCAGCCAATATGGAAGGAGCCATCGACAACGGCATCCATGTAGGCGTCTATGTCTTCACCCAGGCCATCAACGAAGAGGAGATGCTGGAGGAAGCGCAGCAGGCCATCGAGATGACCTCTCAGTACGCCACTTCCGTTCCCATTGTGGTGGACGTGGAGCGTGTGGCGGGAGCCAATCCCCGTATGGACAGCCTGTCCGTGGAAGAGCGGACCCGTCTGGTACGGCTGTTCTGTGACACGGTATCTGCAGCAGGCTTCAAGCCTTACATTTATTTCAACACCGAGATGAGTATCCTGTATCTGAATCTGAATGACCTTCAGGATATTCCCAAGTGGTACGCATCCTACACCGAGACCATGTTTTACCCGTATCACTATGACATCTGGCAGTACAGTGACCGGGGTTCCGTCAGCGGCATCCAAGGAGATGTGGACCTGAACATCAGCTTCTCCGAATTCTGGGCGGAGTGATCACAAATATTCGCAAATCGCGAATTTTACGACTTCGCGTAAAATTGCTTTTTTGCTCATGTTTGTTCGGGTCATTAAGTCAAAAAGACCGGTTTATGCAAGCATAAACCGGTCTTATTTTGACTTATGACCCTTGGATCATAACAATTCATAGTCGATTCCCTTCAGGCTGAGGAACCTTGCGAAGGCCCGGTCCCAGATCTGGTCTGCCGTGTGATCCATCACGAAGGTGTCGTAAGAGGTTCCGGTGGTGATCACCGCCTCACTTCCGTCGAAGCGCACATTGATGAGGAGCGCCCGGACATTCTCGAAATTCCCCTCCGGGTATTCCCTCAGCAGCATCAGGTCCGCCGCGTCCGGCTTCAGCTGCAGCACAAACCGGAAAAAGGTGGGAGAGTTCTTCCCCTTGATAAGGCTGTAGAGATTGCCCCTCGCTTCGCTCCAGGGCTGGAATTCATAGGGAAGGGACCGGGCGTCCCGCTCCTCTTCCGGGTAGAATTCCCGGTTGATCCGGCCGTCGATCTCGTACCGCACCGCGGTGGCAAGAGATGCCTCCTGCAGCAGAAAGCTGTCGAAGGTTTCACCTCCCAGCATATGACTCATCAGGTTTTTTACGCTTTTGATCTGAAGTGCGATCATATCGGTCCTCGCAAGTTTATGATTTCTTTCGATAATTATAACATTAAAATAACTTTACAACATCGTACTTGCCATGTAAAATTATATGTGGTTTTGAAAACTACATTGGGACGTTTCGGAAACCGATAAGGGACAAAACGGGTCCGAAATGATCTGTGGGATCCCCGTTTTATGACCGGGGATCTGTTTATGGAGGTACTATGAGTTACAAGATCGTGGTGGACAGTTGCTGCGAATTACTGGAAGAGGATCTGCAGGATAAGAAGCACTTTGAAGTGGTTCCCCTGAGCCTGGAAGTGGGAGACTATCATATCCTGGACGATGAGAACTTCGACCAGAAGGAATTCCTGGAGAAAGTGGCGGAGAGCCCCGAATGCCCCAAGAGTGCCTGCCCTTCTCCCATGCGCTACATGGAAGCCTTTGCCGGGGAAGCAAAGCACATCTTTGTAGTGACTTTGTCTTCGCACCTGTCGGGAAGCTACCAGAGCGCCATGATGGCAAAGCAGATGTACGAGGAAGAGCATGACGACAAGCTGATCCATGTGGTGGATTCCGAGTCCGCCAGCTGTGGTGAGACCCAGATCGCCCGGATGCTGAAATTCCTGGAGGAGCAGCGCCTTTCCTTTGAGGAGATCGTGGACAAGATCGAGAAGTTCCGCAACAGCATCCTCACCTACTTCGTATTGGATAATCTGGAGACCCTTCGCAAGAACGGCCGTCTCTCCACCGTAAAGGCACTGGTTGCCAACACCCTGAACATCAAGCCCGTGATGGCCGGCCTCAAGGGCACCATCGTCCAGAAGGCTCAGTGCATCGGTATGCGGAAGGCCATGAACAAGATGGCGGACGAGATCGTGGAGCAGATCCAGGGAGCCCGGGACCGGGTATTGATGATCTCTCACTGCAATGCACCGGAGCGCGCGGAGCAGTTCAAGCAGATGATCCTGAAGAAGGCAGAGTTCGTCAAGGTTGTGATCCTGGATACCAGAGGCATCAGCAGCATGTATGCCAATGACGGCGGTATCATCGTAACCGTCTAAGGTATATTGCGGAGAATACAGCCGAATCCAAATAAAATAATCCGGAACGTTCATCGGGAACGCTCCGGATTTTTGTTTGCTTTATTTTGTCTGTCTGACGGGACCGCTTTAGGACTCAGTCATCACAAAGCCCTTATTCTTCAGACACAGCTCCACCTCTCTGGGTTCCGGTGCATGGAACACCATGATGGGCTTGCCGGAGCGGCGGTTGAAGGACAGGTAAAGATAATCCACGTTGATATTGCTCTCATCCAGAGCTTTCAGCAGGCGATTCAGGTTGCCTACTTCATCCGTGACTTCCACAGCCAGCACATCCGTCAGTCTTGCCAGATAGCCGTTGCGGATCAGGGCGTCTTTCGCCTTTTCGGGATCGGTGACCACCATGCGGACGATTCCATATTCCGCACTGTCGTTGGTAACAGAACCCAGAATGTTGATACCATCTTCAGCGAGTACCCGGGTCATATGCTCCATGGTACCTTTTTTATTTTCTGCATAAACAGAAACCTGCTTTAACATGGGGACCTCCTTGAAAAGCGATCTGTCAGGCGTAAATTACTGCCTGCAGATAAGATTGTAGCATTCCAAAAATCATTTGCCAATGGAAAAAATCATGATAAGATGTATAAGTATGCAGGGAGTCCCATGCAAATTGTACGAGTCAGGTGAGAACATGAGGGAAATTATCTTTAAGATGGAGCGGCCCGGTAAACTGGAAGAGGGTCAGAAAGTGGTGGTAAACGAGGGCGTGCTGCCCAGTAACTATTATTACACCATCGGGATCCCGGAGGATCCGTCCCTGGCCATGTCTCCCAACATTCCATTCCGTGACCGGCTCACAGCCAAAGAAGGAACTGTACTGAAGATCGAACAGACTGCCAGAGGCTTCTATGTCACGGCAGGCTTTGAAGAATAAGAAACGGAGGAACCATCTATGAACAAGATCTCTACCGAAAAAGCACCCGCAGCCATCGGCCCTTACTCTCAGGGCATCGTAACCGGCCATCTGCTCTTCGCATCCGGTCAGATCCCTCTGGATCCGGCAACCGGCACTGTGGTGGGCACCACCATCGCCGAGCAGGCGGAGCAGGCCTGCAAGAATGTAGGCGGCATCCTGGCCGCTGCCGGCACCTCTTATGAGAAGGTTGTAAAGACCACCTGCTTCCTGGCCGATATGGGCGATTTCGCAGCCTTCAACGAGGTTTACGCCAAGTACTTCACCGAGAAGCCGGCCCGCAGCTGCGTGGCCGTCAAGGACCTGCCCAAGGGCGTCCTCTGCGAGGTGGAAGTCATCGCGGAACTGTAGTCCCCGACGTATATTTCATCGTAGAACGATCAAAGGTGGTCATCGGATTTCCGATGGCCACCTTTATTTTAATAGTTACGTTTGCCTGTTTATCTTTGATCTGCTCGACTACAAATTATCTGCCGGGAAGTGGCTGTCAACCCCAAAGCCGCTCCGCGGTGCGCTTCGCGCAGGGTTGACCGACACTTCCCGACAGATATCGTAGTCATTAAGCAGATCAAGGATATTTGTAGCGTAAAACGCTGCATTTGTTGATTAGTGATGCTTTTCCGCGAGTATGGGTCGTCGAAAGCAACAAAAACAGGAGAAAACCTGAAATATGATGCTTTTTCGGCGAGTGAGGGTCGCCGAAAGCAACAAAAACAGCAGAAAACCGGATTTGTGATGCTTTTTCAGTGAGTGAGGGTTGCAGAAAGCAACAAAAACAGCAGAAAACCGGATTTGTGATGCTTTTTCGGCGAGTATGGGTCACAGAAAGCAACAAAAACACGAAAAATCCCGGATTGTGATGCTTTCGGGGGCGCGGAGCAAAGAAATTGGGCGCGAAGCGCACGAAACTCCTTGATCTGCTTAACTACAAAAAATCTGCCGGGTAATACCGGTCAACCCCGGAGCCGCTTCGCGGTGCGCTTTGCGCAGGGTTGACGGGTATTACCCGGCAGATATCGTAGTTATCAAGCATATCAAGGATATCAAATATATTACTCTGTCTTGCGGGCTTCCGCGAGGGCCTGGCGAAGGAGGAGCATCATCTGCTCGGAGTCGGGTTCGTCCGCGGAAGTGATGTAGCGGACGATAGGATGCAGGCGGAAGGCTACATGATCCACCAGGGAGATGGCCTCCACCACACTCTTCAAACGGGAGGAGAGGAAGATCACATCCTCCAGGATCTCGTACTGGACCACCACCGTAAACAGATTATCACCGGGGCGTCCGATGATACCTGTCACACCAACCTCGGCCCGGATCTCCTCACCGATGCGGCAGAGCAGACGATTGTGCCAGCTCTGCCCGTAGAGAGAAGTCAGCTTCTCCACCTCCGGGACCTCCACACCGATCATGGCATAATCGATCTGATTCAGCAGGAAACTGGTGGTGTACCGGGAAATACCCTGCTGGAGCCCTCTGGCATCCAACAGACCCGTAACCGTATCCAGGGAATAGTGCCCGGCTTCTTCCGAATGAGCCCGATCCAAGTCTGTGACATCCACAAAATAACCAAGGAGACCGACGATCTCGTAATCACGGTACAGCGGCATCTTCGTGGCCAGAATGTTCCGGTTGATACCGTTCCGCAGACAGTGCCCGGGAATGTTCACTGACACCTCGCCGTTGGCGATCACCCGCTGCTCGTCCGTCAGATAAGGAGTGGGATTCACATGCCAGCCCATTTCTTCGTCCGTCTTGCCGATGATATCGTTCAGCGAGCGGATATTGTAATAATCCAGGAAGGTCTGGTTGACGCCGAGGAACCGGCGATTCTTATCCTTCCAGAACATACCCACAGGGGCGTGCTCGATCAGCGCATTCCACAGGACTGCTTCCGTTACGCCGGAACCATCGTCGCAGGTGGAAGACTCCACATCCGCCCTGCCAAGATCCTTCTCCACGCTGGCGGAACGGAAATAGGACAGTACCTCCAGCTCCGTATCGCCGAAGGTGGGCACCAGCACCTGTACCACCCAGTCGAAATTGCCCTGCATGTTCCGCACCCGGAACTTGTCGCTGATAAAGTTGGTGCGCTGGATCGCCATGCGCTGCAGCACCGTGTTCATATCGATGAAAATGTGATACCGCTCCCGGTCCTCCGGATGAATGTCCTCGTGCTCCAGACGGTCGAAGTTCTCCGTCATGCTGAGGGCGGGATCCAGCCGGCAGGCACGGTTGCTCACATACAGATTCTCAATTCGGTCGGAGGCCACATGGATCAGATCCACACGGTCATAGACGCTGTACAGCATTCGGAGTGCATCGTCCAGCTTCTTCTGGCGGAGCACATTGGAGTCCGCCGACATATTGGCGAAGGTGCACAGGACGGCATAGCCCCCGTCCCAGCTGCTGATGAGGCGCACCTTGGCATTACACAGATAGCCGTTCATGGCGAAGTCCAGATTCTCGACCCGGTCGGACTTGGAAGCCCGGTCGGCCAGCTGGTAGAAATGGCTGTAGAAGGGAATGCGGACCTCCAGCGGTGCGTTGGGGTCATCGTCCACCGAGTGAAGCTGAATGCTCCGGTACTGGGCGATGTATTCGTCGTTGGCCAGCAGATAGGATGCCCGGCCCCGCTCCATTTCCACAATGGCAAGAGGGACCTGGTCATTCATCGCATCATCGCTCTTCTTCAGAGTGTTGTCCCGGGTGAACAGCGTTGCATCCATGAAGTTTACCTTGCCGATGCGGCTGTGATATTTCCGCTTCTCCAGATGCTCGATGGGGATGCCCTTGGCTTCCACATTGGCCACGCTCTCGTCATAGGGAAGGGGCTTGCCGAAGTAGTAGCCCTGGGTTTTCTCGCATCCGATGGTCCGCAGGAAACGGAACTGTTCCTCTGTCTCCACGCCCTCTGCCAGAGTCTGGATCTCAATGGCCTTGGCCATGTGTACCACAGAGGTGATGATCTTGCGGGAGCGCACGGAAAAATCGCTGAGGAATTTCATGTCGATCTTGAGTTCATCGAAATCAAAATCTTTCAGAATGTTCAAAGAGGAATACTCGGAACCGAAATCGTCCATCCAGACTTCATAACCCATGTCGTGCAGACGCTTGACCTGGGCATGCATGTAGTGGGGATCATGTCCCAGAAGGCTCTCCGTGATCTCCACGTGGAGCATGGAATGGGGCATGTCATGAGAATTGACGCAGGCGTTCACCAGAGAAACGATGTCGCACGCCTCGAAATCGTGACGGGAAAGATTGAAGGACACGGGAATGACTGGCTCCCCTTTTTCCACCAGACGCTGGTAGTTTTCGCACACCAGATCCAGGATCTTCAGATCCAGGCGGTGGATCAGTTCGGCTTCCTCCAGCGGACGGATAAAAATGGAGGGCGGAAGGAGACCCAGTTCCGGATCAACCCAGCGCGCTAAAGCCTCCATGCCGCAAAGCTCACGAGTCAGCGTGCGGATGACCGGCTGATAATAAACCTGGACCCAGCCTTCTTCCAGAGCCTGATCCAGATGTGAAAGAATATATTGATCCATATTTCGGGAAACGTCATTAGCCATGATGCAACCCCTCCCCCAATAAGGACAGTTTACCACGTTTGCCTGAAATAAAAAAGCGGAAGACCGTGAACCGATCTTCCGTTTTCTTAAACTTCTTTGCCGAAATACTCCGCCTGCATCTGTTTCACATAGGGCATCAGACCGGGACTGACGGATACCTTCATTCCGTTTACCAGATGAGCCTTCCCCGGGAAGGAGAATTTGTTGACATAACGGCAATTGATGACCTGCCTGGAGTTGGGCATGGCAAAAGAGGGATGCACCGATTCGATGTCATCAAAAAAGGTGCTGATGTTGATGGAACTGGTGAGCTCCCGGCCGTCCGTCATGTAGATCCGGGTCTTCTCCCCCATGGCCTCCGCATAGAGGATCTCGCATTCCCGGACATAAGCCGTCTCTTTCTCGATGCGGATCTCGATCCGGGGCTCTGCCGAATCCTTGAAGGCCTGTGCCAGTTCAAGGAACTCCGTAATGTTCTGCTGGGACAGAGGCTTTTTGTAAAAATGACACCCCTCCGGAAAATCCTCCGGCTGGTATGCGATCTCAGAGGAGAGGAGCACGATGGGAGCGTCCGATCCGGCGGCTCTGAGCCGGGCAGCCACATCTGCGGCCCTTATCCCCTCCGTGTGGCACAGATCCAACAGGAAGATATCGTACAGCATGGGGTGGGAGAGCAGAGCATCCGGATTGCCGTAGGAATCCGAAAAAAGAGCGCCCGAAGAGGCCGCCCTCCCATCGGAGGCGCGGCCCAGCAGGCGTTCCGTCTGTTTCCGGTCTGCTACATTGTCATCACAAACCGCAATATTCATAAGTTATCTCCAATCCCTTAGTAGCTTACCTTCAGAGGGTCAATGCCTGCTTCCTGCTGCTTCATGGCGCGGACCTTGCAGGACAGACCGAAGAGGTTGATGAAGCCTTCCGCATCGTGGTGATCATACAGATCTCCGGTGGTGAAGGATGCGATCTTCTCGTTGTAGAGAGAGTAAGGAGAGGTGGTGCCGGCCTTGATGATGTTGCCCTTGTAGAGCTTGAACTTCACTTCGCCGGTGACATACTCCTGAGTCTTTTCGATGAAAGCCTGCTCTGCCTCACGGAGAGGGGTGAACCACTTTCCTTCGTATACCAGGCTGGCGAACTTGCCGCCTATTTCCTTCTTGAATGCGTAGGTGTCGCGATCCAGGATCAGCTCCTCCAGCTGGTTGTGTGCCTCCATCAGGATGGTGCCGCCGGGAGTCTCGTACACGCCGCGGCTCTTCATGCCGACCACGCGGTTCTCCACGATATCGATGATGCCCACACCGTGCTTTCCGCCCAGGCGGTTCAGCTCGCGGATGATGTCGGAGACCTTCATCTTCTTGCCGTTTACGGAAGTGGGAACACCCTTTTCGAAGGTCATGGTCACATACTCGCCCTCATCGGGAGCCTTCTCCGGGGACACGCCCAGCACCAGAAGGTGATCAAAGTTAGGCTCGTTGGCGGGATCCTCCAGTTCCAGACCCTCATGGCTGATGTGCCAGATGTTGCGGTCGCGGCTGTAGGAAGAATCTGCCTTGAAGGGAAGGTGAATGCCGTGTGCCTCGCAGTATGCGATCTCGGACTCGCGGGAATCCATGGTCCATTTCTCATTTCTCCAGGCTGCGATGATCTTCAGATCGGGAGCAAGAGCCTTGATGCCCAGCTCGAAACGGATCTGGTCATTACCCTTTCCGGTAGCGCCGTGGCAGATGGCGGAAGCGCCCTCTTTCCGTGCAATCTCCACCAGCTTCTTTGCGATCAGAGGTCTCGCCATGGAAGTGCCCAGCAGGTACTTGTTCTCATAGACAGCGCTTGCCTGCACGCAGGGAACAATGTACTTATCACAGAACTCGTCAGTGACATCTTCGATGTAAAGCTTGGATGCGCCGCAGCTCTTGGCACGCTCCTCCAAGCCGTTCAGCTCCTCCTCCTGTCCGCAGTCCACACAGACGCAGATGACTTCGTAATCGAAGTTTTCCTTCAGCCAGGGGATGATGGCAGTCGTATCAAGACCGCCGGAATAAGCCAGAATTACTTTTTCCTTTGCCATGTTCGTTTCCTCCAGATTGATTCAAAAAGTTCAGTGCGGGTTTAGCGTACAATACTTCATGACGAAATGCAAGAGCGAAAATGCAATTTTTCGAATAAAAATTCACAACGAACTGTATATATTCGCCAATAAATGCATAAAAATACGTTCAATAAATTCAAAAGTGCATAAAAATAAAAAATCAATAGACAAATCCGGTGAAAGTGGTACACTCAAAGGGAGTGTTTTCTCAATTAAGAAAGATCAACAGCACATCACAAAGAAACTCCCTCCCCTGTGAGGGTGACGAAAGACGGGTAAGAAAATGAAGGTTGGAATCATCGGTGCCACCGGTTATGCCGGAGCAGAACTGGTACGTATTTTATGGAATCATCCGGAAGCAGAGATCGTCTGGTACGGTTCCCGTTCCTATATTGATCAGAAGTATGCCTCTGTGTACGGAAACATGTTCCGGATCGTGGAGGATGTGTGCAAGGATGACAATCTGAAGGAACTGGCGGAAGAGGTGGATGTGATCTTCACTGCCACTCCTCAGGGGTTCCTGGCGGGGATCCTGACGGAGGAGATCCTGCAGAAGACGAAGATCGTGGATCTGTCCGCGGACTTCCGGATCAAGGATGTTGCCACCTATGAAAAATGGTACGGCATCGAGCACAAGTCTCCTCAGTTCATTCCGGAGGCAGTCTACGGTCTCTGTGAGATCAACCGGGACAAGGTGAGCACGGCAACGCGTCTCATCGCGAACCCGGGCTGTTACACTACCTGTTCCATTCTGACGGCTTACCCTCTGGTGAAGGAGCATCTCATCGATCCTTCCACTTTGATCGTGGATGCGAAGTCGGGTACTTCGGGTGCCGGCAGGGGAGCGAAGGTTCCGAATCTGTACTGCGAAGTGAACGAGAGTATCAAGGCTTACGGTGTGGCAAGTCACCGTCACACGCCGGAGATCGAGGAGCAGCTTGGCTACGCGGGCAACTGCGACGTGACCATTAATTTTACGCCTCATCTGGTTCCCATGAACCGCGGCATCCTGGCCACGGAGTATGCGTCTCTGGTCCGCCGTCCGGACGGCTCTCTCCCGACCTACGAGGAGATCCGGGCTGCCTATGACAAGTATTATGCGGACGAGAAGTTTGTCCGTGTGCTGGACAAGGGTGTGTGCCCGGAGACAAAATGGGTCGAGGGCAGTAATTATGTGGACGTGAATTTCGTGATCGATGAGCGCACGGGCCGCATCATCATGATGGGCGCCCTGGACAATCTGGTGAAGGGTGCCGCCGGTCAGGCCGTCCAGAACATGAACCTGCTGTTCGGCCTCTCCGAGGCCACCGGCCTTGACCTGGTCCCCATGTTCCCGTAACGGGAGGACTCGCCGCTCGGTCATCATTCCAACGCGGACACGTTCGCACTACCCGACGGACTCGCCGCTTGGTCATCATTCCAACGCAGACACGTTCGCACTGCCTTGTTCACCGTAGCGGTACGTAAGACGCTAAAGGACAGCGTCTAAGTACCGACGGCTCACAGGCGTCTGCTTATGGAACGGATGACGTCACAGCTCGAGGTTTCTGTCTTCGGGAATTGGAATACAGCGGTGCCAGTCTACGAATGCTACAATTTCAAATTGCACCGCCATATACTCCGCTAACAGGCCACTGTGAGCCGTCGGTACTTAGGTGCCGTACTGTGGCACCTTATGTACCGCTACGGTGAACATGTGAGTGCGAGCGTGCCTGGTGTGGAGTGTGTGGCAGGGGCAATGGGGTCCTGCAGTAACGTGAGCGCGAGCAAGCCTGGTGTAGAGTGTGTGGCAGGGGCAATGGGGTCTTGCAGGACCGCGTGGAACAATGCACCACAGTGAGGTCTTGCAGTAATAGAGGAAAGAGTAAAACAATGGAGAAGACTTACACTATCAGAGAAATGAAGATAGCGGACTATCCGGGGTTGCATGATCTGTGGATGACGATCCATGGGTTTGGAATCCGGAGTATCGATGATTCGGAGATCGGGGTGGAGCGGTTTCTACTGCGGAATCCCGGGACGAGTGTGGTGGCTGTTAGCGAGAGCGGCGAGATCGTGGGGGGAATCCTCTGCGGGCATGATGGGCGCCGGGGCTGCCTGTACCATGTGTGCGTCCGGGAGGACTACCGCCGTATGGGCATCGGCAAGGCCATGGTGGTCCACTGCATGAATGCCCTCAAGGCCGAGAATATTAACAAGGTGAGCTTAATCGCCTTCACCCGGAACGACGTGGGCAACGCCTTCTGGAACTGCATCGGCTGGACCCGCCGCCTGGACCTCAACTACTACGACTTCACCCTCAATGAGGAGAACATTACCCGCTTCAATTCCTGAGAAAATCTTTGGAAGCAACAAATACAGCAAAAATCCTGAAATGTGATGTTTTTTCCGTGTGGGTAGTCTAGCGAAAACAACAAAAACAGCAAGAATCATGATTTGTGATGCCTGATACCCATTCGGGAGAGTTGGGAAAGCAACAAATACAGCAAGAATCAAGATTTGTGATGCCTGATACCCATCCGGGAGAGTTGGGAAAGCAACAAAAACAGGTAAAACCCAGATATTTGATGCTTTTCTCCCTTGGGAAGTCCAGAAAAAGCAACAAAAATAGCAAGAATCTTGATTTTCGATGCATACCACCCCATGGCGGGGCCAAAGACATATCGGAAACAGCAACAACCTCGAGCCGCGATGCCCGAACCTCCGTAAGAAGGGCACTGTGAGCCGTCGGTACTTAGGTGCCGTACTTTGGCACCTTACGTACCGCTACGGTGAACATGTGAGCGCGAGCGTCCCTGCGTCGGAGCGTCGGGCTGAACGGCGAGTTAGTACGGATTAGGAGGAAACGATGGAAAAGATAACCGGAGGCGTCACGGCGGCGCAGGACATGTGAGCGCGAGCGTCCCTGCGTCGGAGCGTCGGGCTGAACGGCGAGTTAGTACGGATTAGGAGGAAACTACGGAAAAGATAACCGGAGGCGTCACGGCGGCGCAGGACATGTGAGCGCAAGCGTCCCTGCGTCGGAGCGTCGGGCTGAACGGCGAGTTAGTATGGATTAGGAGGAAACTATGGAAAAGATAACCGGAGGCGTCACGGCGGCGCAAGGCTTCAAGGCCGCCTGCTGTGAGGCGAACATCAAGTACAAAGACCGGACCGACATGGCAATGGTCGTGTCCGAAGTCCCCTGCGAGTGCGCGGGCACATTTACCACCAATGTGGTGAAGGCCGCCTGCGTCCAGTGGGATCAGAAAATCGTAAAGGGCGGCAACAAACTTCAGGTTGTTGTTGTGAACTCCGGCATCGCCAACGCCTGCACAGGGCAGGAAGGCTGGGACGCCTGCGAAGCCACCGCGGCAGCAGTGGAGAAGACCCTCGGCATCTCGAAGGAGACCGTGGCTGTGGCATCCACCGGCGTCATCGGCATGCAGCTCCCCGTGGATAGACTCGTGGCCGGCGTTGAGAAAATGAGCAAGACCCTGGCGGACACCGAGGAGGCCGGAACCGCTGCCTCCAAGGCCATCATGACCACCGACACCGTCAATAAGGAAGTGGCCGTCAGCTTTACCCTGGGTGGAAAGAAAGTCACCCTCGGAGGCATGAGCAAAGGCTCCGGCATGATCCACCCCAACATGTGCACCATGCTGGGATTCCTCACCACCGATGCCGACATCGACCGGGCACTCATGCAGGAAGCTCTCAGCGAAGTCGTGAAGGACACCTTCAACATGATCACCGTGGACGGCGACACATCCACCAATGACACCCTCCTCCTCATGGCGAACGGGATGGCGGGTAACCCGAAGATCACCGAGAAGAGCACAGATTATGACACCTTCTGCGAGGCACTCTTCTTCGTCTGCCGCCACCTTGCAAGACGCATGGCAAGCGACGGCGAAGGAGCCACCAAACTCTTCGAGGCAAAAGTCCGGAACGCCGCTTCCAAAGAAGATGCCCGGACCCTCTCCAGAGCCATCGTGGGCTCCAACCTTTCCAAGGCAGCCATCTACGGATGCGATGCCAACTTCGGCCGGTTCCTCTGCGCCATGGGTTACTCCGGGGCACAGTTCGACCAGAACGATGTGGAACTCTTCTTTGAGAGCAAAAACGGCAGATTGCAGGTCTTCGACCACGGCACCCCCCTTGCCTTCGACGAGGATCTCGCTGTGAAGATCATGCAGGCCGATGAAGTAACCGTAGTTGCCGACATGCATGAGGGAGATCAGGAAGCCACCGCATGGGGCTGCGACCTCACTTATGACTATGTCAAGATCAATGCAGATTACAGGAGTTAACCATGGCACAGGATATTCAGGAAGTAATGCGTAAGGCGGAAGTCCTCATCGAGGCACTTCCCTACATTCAGAGATTCAACCGCAAGATCATCGTGGTCAAGTACGGCGGAAGCGCCATGATCGACCCCGAGCTTCAGAAGAACGTCATCAAGGACGTGACTCTGCTGAAACTGGTGGGTTTCAAGCCCATCATCGTCCACGGCGGCGGCAAGGAGATCAGCCGCTGGGTGGGTAAAGTCGGCAAGGAAGCCCAGTTCGTCAACGGACTCCGAGTCACCGACGATGAGACCATGGAGATCGCCGAGATGGTGCTGAACCGGGTGAACAAAAACCTGGTGACCATGGTGCAGGAGCTGGGCGTCAATGCTGTGGGTATCAGCGGCAAGGACGGCGGCCTCATCAAATGCGAAAAGAAATATTCCGACGGCAAGGACATCGGATTCGTGGGCAACATCACCGATGTGAACCCCAAGGTCCTCTACAACCTGCTGGAGAATGACTTCCTGCCCATCGTGGCACCTGTGGGTGTGGACGATAACTTCCAGTCCTACAACATCAATGCGGACGACGCAGCCTGCGCCATTGCCAAGGCCATCGGCGCCGACAAGCTGGTGTTCCTCACGGATGTGGAGGGACTCTACCGTGATTTCGAGGACAAGTCCTCCTTCATCAGCCGCCTGTCCGCTACTGAGGCGGAGACCATGATAAACGACGGCATCATCGGAGGCGGTATGCTGCCCAAACTGGGGAACTGCACCTCCGCCATCCGCAATGGCGTAAAGAGAGTGCATATCCTGGACGGCAGAGTGCCCCATTGCCTGCTCCTGGAAATCTTCACCCGGGATGGTGTCGGAACGGCCATCGTGGCGGATGATGACGATATTGTGCAGCCTGAAGGGGGAAAAGCACTGTGAACATCGCGAGCAAAGACATTCAGATCAGTAAAAGAGGAATGCGGTTCCTGCTGATCTATCTGCTGGTCACATTACTCCGGCTTTGGATCGCCGCGCTGCTGGGAGTCTGGTTCCCTGCCAGTCAGGGAGCGGATGATGCGCTGATGGTGATCTACAGCGCCCTCCCCGCATACTTTACCAATCTTTCCAGGGAATGGCTCATGCTGAAGGAACTGGGCATGCCCGTCTTCCTGCAGATGGTCAACTTCTCCGGCCTGTCCTACCCTGCAGCCATTACCTTCCTGTGGATCCTGGCGGGAGGACTGATGGCCCGGATCGCAAAGAAGATCACCGGGAATGACTGTGTGACCCTCGGAGTTTACATCTGCACCCTTTTTGTCCCCGCAGCCTTTGACAAGGATTGCGGCACCAGAATGTACCGGGCGGGACTGCTGAATCCCCTGTATGTCACGGTATTTGCCCTCTGTGTCCTCCTGCTGATGGCGGTGTGGGAGAAGAGGACCGGCGGAAAGCTGATCCTTCTTTCCGTATTCCTGGGCTGCCTCTTCTCCTTCACCTATTATGTGAAAGAGGACGGCATCTGGATCCTGGCGGTGATGGCAGCCTTTGCTGCACTGTGGATCATCGCGGCAGTCTGGAACCGGGAAAAGCCGGCAGTGAAAAAACGCATCGTTACCGTAACCTGCTCCATCCTCCTGCCCTTTCTGATCTGGGGCGGTGTGACCGCGGCTTACAAAGGGATCAATCACCACTTCTTCGGAGTGTATGCCACCAATGCCCGCACCGCGGGAGAGTCCGGCGAGTTTGTGGAGAAAATCTATAAGATCGCATCCGACGATCGCACCAATTCCGTCTGGGCTCCCAAGGATGCCATTGAGAAAGCCTTTGAGGCGTCCGCTACCCTGCAGGCACATCCGGAACTGAAAGAGGAGATCTTCCATTCCTGGTGGGTGGATTATGATATCGACGCACATCCCATTCAGGGTGATTTCCTGACCTGGGTGCTGAAGGATGCCCTGTATGACTGCGGCATCGCCGATGGACCGGGTCAGAAGGAAGCCTTCTTCCGTCAGGTCAACGAGGAGCTGGACAAAGCATTCTCCGATGGCACTTTGAAGAAGGAACAGAACCGGATCACCGTGGTTTCCTCTGTGGGAGGCAAGACCTCCGCTGAGATCGGCGAGATCCTGGGCAAAGCCTTCCGGTGCTATGGATACCACCTTCTGATGAAGGCCTATGAGCCCGGCGGGATCGTATGGCAGGAGGATCTGGACAACCTGCACTTCGGCGCCTCTGTTCTGGCAAATTATTACGTGTTCCCCATGGAGGGTGATTTCGCGAGACTCTCCAGAGAATATGAAGTCAAGATCGCCAACGTCCCCGTGAAGATCGTCTTTGGTGTCGGCAAAATTCTGGCACCCCTGCTCTTTGCGGCAGCTCTTGCGGGAGTGATCTGGGAGATCGTCCGGTTTTGTAAAAACCGCAAGGAGGAAGGCTTCTTCTTCCTGATGTCCCTGTCCGCTCTGGGCATGCTGGCAGTGTCTTACGTTTACAGCTTTATGATCATGCTGTTCTGCACCCAGTACGGTGATCAGGATTTCACCATGGCAGAGAAGATGTACTCCGTGGGAGTTGTCTCTTTGATGGTGATCTTTATGAGCATCGGCGTTTCTTTGCTGGTGCGGCTTGTTACGAAAGGAGTTTTTCATGGAGACCATGCAGCAGTACATTGACGAAGCGGAAAGCGCTCTGCTTCACACCTATAACCGCTACAAAATCGTCCTGGATCATGGCGAGGGCGTGTACCTCTATGATCTGAACGGGAAGAAGTATCTGGACTTTGTGGCAGGCATCGCAGTCTTCGCCCTGGGCTACGGCAACCGGGAATACAATGATACCCTGAAGGGGCAGGTGGACAAGCTCCTTCACACCTCCAATTACTATTACAACGTACCGGCGGTGGAGGCGGCAAAGCGACTGAAGGAATTCAGCGGCATGGACCGGGTTTTCTTCACCAATTCCGGAGCGGAAGCGGTGGAGGGTGCAATCAAGGCGGCGAGAAAGTACGCCTTCCTTAAGGACGGCACCACGGATCATGAGATCATCGCCATGAATCATTCCTTCCACGGCCGCACCATGGGAGCCCTGTCGGTTACGGGAAATGCCCATTACCGCGAGGCCTTCGAGCCGGGCATTGGAAATATCCGGTTCGCGGATTATAATGATTTTGACTCTGTGATGGCGAACGTCACGGAGAAGACCTGCGCCATCCTGCTGGAGACGGTGCAGGGAGAGGGCGGGCTCACTCCCGCCACCGAAGATTTCCTGAAGAAGATCCGTGCCCTTTGCGATGAGCGGGACATCCTGCTGATCCTGGACGAGATCCAGTGCGGTATGGGACGCACCGGATATCCCTTCGCATGTCAGAAGTTCGGCATCCGGCCGGATATCATGACCACAGCCAAGGCGCTGGGCTGCGGCGTGCCTGTGGGAGCCTTCCTCCTGACGGAGAAGGTGGGGACCCATTCCCTGGTGCCCGGAGACCACGGTACCACCTACGGCGGAAACCCTCTGGCGTGCTGCGCCGTAAATAAAGTATTGGAAATCTTCCAAAGGGATGATATTGTAGGACATGTGCGGAAAGTGGCACCCTACCTGGAGAAGCGCCTGGACGAGCTGGTGGAAAAGTATGACTTTATCACTGAGCGCAGGGGTTCCGGCCTTATGCAGGGCCTGTACTTCGACCATCCGGTAGCAGATACCATAAACGCCGCACTGGAGAACGGATTGATCCTGATCAATGCGGGAGCCAACATCCTGCGCTTTGTGCCGCCCCTGGTCATCACCGAGGCGGACATCGACGAGATGATCGGCATCCTGGAGCGGTCCATCCGATAACGGAAAAGGTTGTTTTATGAATCTCAGAGTTCGAATTCTTTCAGTCATACTTCTTATCGTGGTCACCGGAGGATGCCTCTACGCCGGCTCTGTCGGCATGCGTTCCGACGGAAGCTCGGGAGAGGAAGTCTCTTCCTGGCTGAGCCGCACGGATACCATTTACTTCTGGTATACCGATGAAGCCATGACGGACTATATCAATCTGGCAGCCGTGGAATTCGGCCGCCGGGAAAATGTACATGTACTGCCGGTGCTGGCGGACAGCTCCGGACTGCTGGAACAGATCAACGCCGCATCCGTGGAGGGGGATTCCTTCCCCGATGTCTACCTCGTGAGCAACGAGCTTCTGGAGAAGGCTTACCTCTCGGGACTGGCAGTGGAGATCGCGGATGAGAACGGTGTCTGCACCTCTGACAATTTCGGAGAAGGCGCTCTGAACGCCGTGACCTACAGCGGAAAATATGTGGGATATCCCTTCTCCTTTGAGACCAGCGCCCTGGTGTACAACGCGGATTACCTGGATCTCTGGGCTTCCCAGATGGCTCTGGCGGAGCTCACCACCATCGAGGCTGTCGTGGATGAGGACGGCAATGTCATCTCCGAGGAGCAGACCATCCCCGAGGAGGAAGTGGATCAGGACCAGCTGGCGGCTCTCACGGAAGAGTACCGGGCCAAGGCGGTTCCCACCACCCTGGACGACCTGCTGAACATTTCCGATACCTTTGACGCGCCCGAAGGAGTGGAGCTCATCATGAACTGGGATGTCTCCGATATCCTGTTCAATTACTGGTTTGTGGGCGATGTCATCAGCATGGGCGGCGCAACCGGAGATGATCGGAACAATGTGTCCCTGAACAACGAAGCGGCTGTGGCATGCCTGACAGAATATCAGAACCTGCAGCAGTTCTTCTCCATTGAATCCGAGAACATCAGCTATGCCTCCGCCATCGATGATTTCATTGCCGGAAAGAGCCTCTTTACCGTGGGAACCACGGATATCGTGGCAAAGCTGGAAGCGGCTGCCGCAGACGGCACCCTGACCTTCCGGTATGGCGTCACCACCATGCCGGACGTGAACGAGACCTACAAGAGCCGGTCCCTCGCCGTGACCCAGGTGGTGGCGGTGAACGGATACTCCGCTCACAAGGATATCGCCAATCGCTTCGCACAGTATCTGGTAACGGACTGCGCGGAGAATCTGTACGAGCGCACCGGGGTCCCTGCGGCCAATCGGAACGCGGATCTGGATCTGGAAGCCATCACCGCCTTCTCCCGGGAGTATGAGGACAGCGTGCCCCTCCCGAAGATGATGGAGACGGAGAATTTCTGGATGCAACTGGAAGTGCTCTTTGCAAAGGTCTGGAACGGCTCCGATGTTTCGGAGGAACTCAGCGGACTGGAAGAGACCATGGAAGTGCTTCTCGGAGATGCAGGATAAAGATTTTTGGAACGGGCTTGCCATTGTGGCTGGCCCGTTTTACAATGTTTCTGTCGGCATAGAGAGGCAACCCTCCCACAAGGAGGGACTATGACAACCATTCAAAAAACCATTTGCGGAGCAGCGGGAAAGATCCTGACCTGCACCGCTGTATTGATGCTCCTCACCGGCTGCGGTGACAGAGCCTACACGTTGGAAGATCTGGCTTCGGCGGAGGGTTCCGAAGTGCAGGAACCCCAGGATACATCGGAAGAGGCGCCGGAAAGCGAACCGGAGACCATCTGCGTCTTTGTCTGCGGAGAGGTGAACTCCCCGGGGGTGATCCGCCTGGAGGCGGGGAGCCGGGCCGGAGATGCGCTGGAACTGGCGGGAGGACTGACGGAATCCGGGGATGAAGCGTATGTGAATCTGGCCCAGATCCTGGAGGACGGCCAGAAACTGTATTTTCCATCCGTGGCGGAAGCACATGCCGCTTCCGGGAGCACGGGAGGCGGGATCGACATCAATACCGCCGATGCGGAGAAGCTTTGTGAGCTTCCGGGTATCGGAAAGTCAAGAGCGGCGGCCATTGTGGAATACCGCACCAAATACGGCAGATTTGAGAAGCCCGAGGATCTGATGCAGGTCTCCGGGATCGGGGAAGCCTCCTTTGAGAGGCTCCGCCCCTATATCACAGTGAACTGAGAAAGAGAAAGAGAGAGAAATGGCAGCAAAAAAAGTACTGGTGGTAGATGATGAGAAGCTGATCGTCAAGGGCATCAAGTTCAGTCTCGAACAGGACGACATGCAGGTTGATTGTGCTTACGACGGTGAGGAAGCCGTGGAACTGGCCAAGGCCGGATCCTACGACATCATCCTGCTGGACGTGATGCTGCCCAAGCTTACCGGATTTGAAGTGTGTCAGCAGATCCGCGAATTCTCTCAGGTCCCTATCATCATGCTCACCGCCAAGGGTGAGGACATGGACAAGATCCTGGGACTGGAGTACGGCGCGGACGATTATATGACCAAGCCCTTTAACATCCTTGAGGTAAAAGCCCGGATCAAGGCCATCATGCGCCGCACCGAGAGCCGCAAGGCAGAGAAGAAGGGCGCTCCGCAGGTCATCGCCAGCGGAAGCCTCCGGCTGGATCTGGACGGCCGCAGAGCATTCCTGCAGGATTCCGAGGTGGCCCTGACCTCCAAGGAGTTTGAAGTGCTGGAGATTCTCATGCAGAACCCGGAGAAGGTCTACACCCGTGAGGCACTTCTGAAGCAGGTCTGGGGAGAGGGATACCCCGGAGATGTGCGCACCGTGGATGTGCATATCCGTCGTCTTCGCGAGAAGATCGAGGCCGATCCCGGCAACCCCGTTTATGTCCATACCAAATGGGGCGTTGGCTATTATTTCACCAACAAAGAGGCGTAATGAAGAACCTATTGTCGGAAATTCTGGAAATGGCCCGCATGCGAAGTCTGCGGGCCAGAATTTTTTTGATCATACTGGTGGTGGGTGTGGTGCCCAGCATCCTGTCTCGTTATGCCATCGTGAGCAATTATGAGACCCGTGCCGTGGCCACCCGTGTTGCCACGGTGCAGAACCAGCTGGCCATCGTCTCGAACCACCTGATCTCCAACAACTATCAGAACGGACTGACCTACAACAGCAACACGGTGACGGAAGCGGAACTGGAGATGCTCTCCAGTATCTACGAAGGCCGCGTAATGGTCATCAACAGTAACTTTAAAGTCGTGGAGGACACCTACAACATCTCCGTCGGCAAGATCATGATCTCCGAGGAGGTCATCAAGTGCTTCAACGGAGAGAGTACCTCCTACTACGATTCCGAGCACGGCTACATCGAGCTGACGGTGCCCATCACTGACACCACCAGCAGCAGTTCCAAGGTCAAGGGTGTGCTTCTCACCAGTATCTCCAACGACAGCATCCTTGCCATGATGTCCGTCCTGAACCGGAACGCATGGATCCTGGAGATCCTGATGATCATCGTGATCTCTGCCCTGGCACTGGTACTGTCCCGGTTCCTCACCAGACCTCTGGACAATGTCACCAAGGCCATCGCCGAGGTGAAGGCCGGTTATTCCAATGAACCCATTTCCGTTCCGGACTATGCCGAGACGGTCCATATCGTGGACGCCTTCAACCAGCTGTTGAACCGCATGTCCGTGCTGGACCAGTCCCGGGAAGAGTTCGTGGCCAACGTGTCCCATGAGCTGAAGACCCCCATGACCTCCATCAAGGTGCTGGCGGATTCCCTGATGGCCCAGCCCGATGCACCTGCGGAGCTGTACCGGGAGTTCCTGGGAGATATCGGCAACGAGATCGACCGTGAGAACCGCATCATCACCGACCTTCTGGCTCTGGTGAAGATGGATAAGTCCACCACAGACATGAACATCGTGGCCCTGAACATCAATGAGCTGGTGGAGCTGATCCTCCGGAGACTCCGCCCCATCGCCCGGAAGAAGGATGTGGAGCTGGTCTTTGAGAGCAACCGTGAAGTGACGGCGGAAGTGGACGAGGTGAAGATCTCCCTGCTGATCACCAATCTGGTGGAGAACGCAATCAAATACAATCATGAACACGGCAAGGTGCATGTGTTGCTGGATGCGGATTACCAGTTCTTTACCCTTGAGGTCTCCGACACCGGAATCGGTATCCCGGAGGAATCTCTGAGCCATATTTACGAGCGATTCTACCGGGTGGACAAGTCCCATTCCCGGGAGATCGGCGGCACCGGCCTCGGCCTTGCCATCACCCGCAGCGTGGTGCTGGCCCACAGAGGTCAGATCACCGTTACCAGTACGGAGGGTGAGGGCAGCTGCTTTACCGTCAAGATCCCCCTGAACTATATTGCAGACAAGTGAGTATCACAGACATGAATCGGAAACACATCGGAAAACTGCATATCCTGTTGCTGGTCCTGTGTCTGATGACCTGCAGTCTCACCGGATGCCGGGAGGGCTCCGGATCGGAGGAGGGTACGCCCATTTATTACATCTCTTCCGAGGGCACGAAGCTGGAGACCCACTCCTTCGAAGTGGAGGGGACCGGCGCGGAGAACCGGGTGCGGCAGATGCTGGATTATCTGGCCCAGACCCCGGAAAACCTGTCCTATCAGGCGCCCCTGAGCATGGGATTTCAGCTCCTTTCCTACACCTTGGACAACGGAAAACTGAGCCTGGACATGTCCATCGAATATTATGACCTGAGCCCTGCGACGGAGGTGCTGGTGCGGGCCGCTTTGGTGCGTACCCTTTGCCAGGTCTCCAGCGTGAACCATGTCCGCATCACGGTGGCGGGAGAAAGTCTGATGGACAACGCAGGGGAGACTGTGGGCTGGATGGACGAATCTCTCTTCATCAGCAACGACGGCAACGCCATCAACACGTACGAGTCCGCCCGGATCCGTCTGTACTTTGCGACGGAGGACGGCACACAGCTGGTGAGCGCATACCGTGAGAAATACTATCTCACCAGTATGTCCAAGGAGCGCTTTATCGTGGAGGAAATGATCGCCGGACCAAGCGGACAGATTTCCGGTATTTATGCCACCATCAGCCCGGAGACGGATATCATCAGCGTCAACACCCGAGATGGTGTGTGCTATGTGAATCTGGATTCGGATTTCCTCACCGTATACAACAACGTTTCCACGGAGATCGCCATCTATTCTCTGGTGAACTCCCTGACAGATCTGTCCTATGTGAGCAAGGTCCAGATCCTCATCAACGGCGAGGTGCCCGGCACCTTTGCCTCCACCTATGAACAGAACACGGACATCGTCACCACTCTGTCCTCCATCTACACGGAGCAGAGTCAGCAGGATGCCCAGTAACCCTGAAGGAGAGCCCTGTGAAGGCCAAAGACGCACAGATTTCATTTGAATCGTTTCAGAAGCAGTACCGGGCGAAGGAATTCGGACGGCTCTATCTGTTTTACGGTGAGGAGCAGTACCTCTGCAAGTTTTACGTGGGGAATCTCCTGAAGGCCCTTGGGGGCGAAGTGGGAGACATGAACACCAACCTCTTCGAAGGGAAGAACGCCACCATCGGACAGATCATCGATCAGGCGGAGACCCTTCCCCTCTTCGCGGAGAACCGCATCATCTATCTTCGGGACACGGGACTGGTAAAGGGAGGTTCCGACGAACTGGCGGAGTACCTGGAGAACCCCTGCGAGAGTTCCATCTTTATCTTCTGGGAGAAGGATGTGGACGAGCGGAGCAAGCTCTTCCAGACCATCAAAAAGCAGGGGACCGTGGTGTGCATCCAGCCTCAGGACCGGGCGTATCTGAAGAAGAACATCGGATCCCTTCTCCGGAATGAGGGCAAGCGGATTTCCGACGCCACAGCCAACCATCTGCTGGACAAGACCGGTTCGGATATGGCGAACCTGCGGTCGGAGCTGGATAAGCTCATCGCCTATTGCATGGACAAGGAGGAGATCACCGGTGAGGATGTGGACGCCATCTGTTCCCAGACTATCGAGGACAAGATTTTTGTCATGATCGACTTTATCCTCGAAGGAAGGCGCAAGGAAGCCATGGCGCTGTATTACGATCTGCTGGCGCTGAAGGTGCCTCCCGTGAAGGTTCTGGTGCTCATCGAGCGCCGGTATATGCAGCTCCTCAAGGTGAAGAGCCTTCGGGAGCAGGGGGAAGTGGCCGCCACCATCATTCCCAAGATGAGCGGCATGTTCCCCAGTCAGGTGCAGACCCTGATCCGCCATGCGGGGCAGATGACCCGGAAGGAGATCCAGAACGGCCTGAACCTGTGCGTGGATATTGACGAAGGATTCAAGAGCGGCCGGATCGATGAAGCCATCGGAACCGAGATGGTGATTCTGAATCTTCTGGATCGGACGATGGCCTGAGAAAACAGAAAAGTGAGTAACGGCGAAGAACCGTTGCTCACTTTTGTTATGGTTTTAAATATGTCCGGACCCCAAGCCCGCTCCTTCGGAAGGCGAGCAGGATGGCGCCCCGGTCTTTGGTGCAGAGGGAGGGAACCCCGGCTTCCTCCAACCGTTCCAGAAGCTCCGGGTGGGGATGGCCGTAGGAATTCTTCCGGCCGGCGGAGAGGATGGCCAGAGAGGGAGACAGCTCCTGCAGAAGTTCCGATGGGGTGGAATACCGGGAGCCGTGATGGGCCACCTTCAGGATCAGAGGCGACTGCAAAGGGCGCAGCTCCTCTAACTCCTTTTGCATGGCGTTTTCCCCCTCCCCCGTCACATCCCCTGTGAGGAGGAGGCTTCCGGCGGAACCGAAGGAGACAAGGAAACATTCCGATGTCTCATTGGCATCCTCCGCCCGGAACCGGGCCCCGGGATGGAGGCAGGTGAAGACCGTGCTGCCGCTCTGAAAGCACATGCCTGCACTTACCTTGTGAACCGGAACCTGCTCCCCCAAAGAGGGATCCGCCGCGGCGGTCAGGAGCTTCTGCACCGGTTCGCTACCCTCGGAAAGGGCCGCCCCGGTCAGATAGAGTCCGTCGATGGTCAGCCCCCACTCCCTCCGATGTTCCACCAGTTCCAGTGCACCGCTCACATGATCCCGGTCCGGATGGGACAGGAAGATCCCGGCAAGATGGGAGGAACCACTGTATTTCAAATAAGGCTTCAGCACATACTTTCCCACCTCCTGACGGCTGGTGGAGCCACCGTCAAAGAGAAAGCTGTCCCCCGCGGAGGAGGTGACCACAATGCCGTCCCCCTGCCCCACATCCAGAAAGGCAACGGTGCCAAGGCGCGCCGGGGAGCGGGTCAGCACAAAGGGCAGCAGGCATAGAAGACCGCCAAAGAAAAGCCGCATCTGTAGGGAGGGTCCCGCAACCTTCTGCAAAGCAGGATACCGCCCGAGGAGCCGGATCCATCGTCCCGTCGGATGCCGGGATTCCATAGCCTTTTTCAAGAAGAAGGCAAACCAACCGAATGCGGCCAGAGCCGCAAGCAGAAGATAATACAGAACAATCTGCATACTTCCCGGACATCCCGGATTCCAGGTCCTCCCGGGAAGCTTTGCGCTCTCCAGACACAGAGCCTCGTAGAACTTCAGGATCCAGTAGGTGACGGTTCCCAGCCATCCCGCGCCCGGAAGCATCATGGAGAAAAAGCCCGTGACCAGAAGAAGGCTCATGAGGGGCAGCACCAGGAGATTGATGGGCACCGAATAACGGGACACCTCGTAAAAGAAATACAGCTGAATGGGCAGCGTCCCCAACGTCACACAGATCCCGGAGAGCACATATTCCCCCAGCCGGATCAGCAGGGTCCGCCGCTTCCGGCGTCTGCGCTCTCCCTTGCTTTCCGCACCCACAGGGCGCCGGGGAACCCGGGGCAGGAGAAATTCCCGGATGGCGGGAGTGATGAGAAACATGGCATACACACAGCCGAAGGAGAGAAGAAACCCGGAACGGGTCAGATTTGACGGCTTTGCGCAGAGCATTATGCAGGCCACCAGGGTCAGAGAGGTAATGGAATCCCGGGTGCGCCCCAGGAGATGGGCCAGCATCAGGAGGAGGAACATGGCGATGGCCCGGCAGGTGGAAAGGCTCATACCCGTCAGTAGGCCGTAAGTGATCAGCACGGCTCCCGCCAGAGGCGCCGCCACCTGCACCGGGACGAAGAACCGTCTTAGCATCCGGTAAAGCCCCATCCCCAGAATGGTGATGTGGAGGGAGGAGATGGCCAGGATATGGGCGATGCCGCTGCTCCGGTACAGGAGCAGGATCTCTTCCTCCGTTTCCTGCCGGTCCCCCAGGAGAAGCCCGCAGAGGATGGAGGCCTCCCGGGCCGGGTAGATCCGGTAAAGCCTTGTTTTCCACTCCCGCTTTTGCCGCAGGAGTCCCCTTTGAAACCGGGATGGTTCTCCGGCGGTCTCCAGGAGGTGCACCTCCCGGAGCTGCCCGCCGCAGCCAAGGGAGAGGTAATAGTCATAAGCGTCGAATTCCCCGGGATTGGTGGCGGAGGAGTACCGGCGAAAGGTGCCCTGCAGGGTCACCTCGCACCCGATGAGAGCCTCCGGATCCGGGACAAAGCCCGCATCTGCCCGGAGATACCACCGGACGGACCGGCCCCCGCAGCGGATCTGTTTGATGAGCAAAACATCGGAATCCATCCCTGTTACAGTCCCCCGGATGAAGACGGTCTGACCGTCTTCGGGCAGAGTCCGGGACAGCCTGTCAGCCGGCAAAAGCCCTGTCAGGGCAAGCAATGCCAGAATGAGGATGGGAATTCCGCAGAGTAAGAGCAAAGGTCTGCGCATTTGGTGTGTTTCAGGTTCCTTTCAAAGCAAAATGGGAAGATTTCCGGGAATCCGGAAAAGACTCTCCGAGTATAGCCCCGAATGCGCGGAAAAGTCAATAATTTTCCTTGTTACAAAGGCTAAAAAATTGTATAATCAAATGGACTAGGTGCACATGCACCGCTACAATTTTAGGAGGATAATGGAGAGATGAGTGCAAAAGAGAAAGGAAAGGGTTTTATCAAGGAGTTTAAGGAGTTTGCTCTGAAGGGCAACGTAATGGATATGGCAGTCGGTGTCATCATCGGCGGCGCCTTCACCGGTATCGTTACCGCGCTGACGGAGAATATCATCAATCCTCTGATCGGCTGCATCGGAAATCCCGATGAGATCGGCTTTACCATTCCTCTGATCAAGGGACAGGCCATCAATGTCGGTGCGTTCCTTACTGCGATCATCAACTTCTTCATCCTTGCATTCTGCATCTTCCTTCTGGTCAAGGCAGTCAACAAGATGACCAGCATCGGAAAGAAGAAGAAGGAAGAGCCTGCGGCTCCCACCACCAAGATGTGTCCTTTCTGCCGCAGCGAGATCGCCATTGAGGCTACCAGATGCCCTCACTGCACCTCTCAGCTCGACAAATAATCCACGTAAGGAAGCACAGATATGCGGAAACCCCTGGCAGTCCTCTGCGGACTGGTGCTGACAGCCGGTCTTCTGACGGGATGCGGCGCATCGACGGAAAAAACCGAACAAGGAATGACCCTGATCCGGGAGTTGGATTACGCCGGCGCAATGTCTGCTTTTGACGCGGCGGAGGCAGCGGGAGAAAATCCCCGGCTCATCGCCAGAGGGCGGGGTATCGCTCTCATGGGACAGACGGATTACGCAGGAGCCGTGGAGGAATTCAAACAGGCCCTGCAGCTCAGCGACGGGTTTATCCAGAATGTGGATTTTGACCTGAATTACTACATGGCCGCAGCTTACACCAAGCTGGGTCAGTACCCGGAAGCGGAAGCGGCTTACGATGCCATCCTTGCTCTGGACGAGCAGAAGGATGCTCTGTTCCTCCGGGGACTGGTAAGACTGTACCGGGACAATTACGCGGGAGCCCGCATCGATTTCGACCGGGTGGTGAACCTGGATCCGGATAATTACGACCGGATCATCGATATTTACCGCGCGCTGGCCCGGGAGGATTACCGGGAAGCCGGCCTGGAATATCTGCAGGCGGTTCTGGACCGGGCGGAGAGCAAGATGTCTTCCCTGGACCGGGGACGGATCTATTATTACATGGGCGAGTACCAGGCAGCAGCCGCTGAGCTGGAAGCCAGCCGGCGGGACAAGGGGGATGCCGAAAGCTCCCTGTACCTGGGGCTTTCCTATGAAGCAGTCAGTGAGTATAATTACGCATCCAACGTCTACGAGAGCTATCTCGCCATCGATGACAAGAATGCGGCAGTTTATAACCAGCTGGGTCTCTGCCGGCTGGAGACCGGGAATTACGAATCAGCGCTGGAGAACTTCCAGGCCGGTATGGCACTGGGGGATGCAGCGGTGATGCAGAGCCTGAGTTTCAATGAGATCGTTGCGTACGAATACCTTGGCGAATATCAGAAGGCCGAGGTGCTGATGACCAGCTATCTCAAGAGCTACCCCGATGATGAGGCGGCTCTCAGAGAACAGATCTTTTTAGCAACCAGATAGGAGTATGGAAAAAAATGATTCAGAAATTGATCGAAGGGATCCGTCGCACAGAGGCTCCCATTGTGGTGGGCCTGGACCCGATGCTGAACTATGTGCCGGAATTCCAGAAGAAAGCAGCCTTTGAGCAGTATGGGGAGACCCTGGAGGGCGCTGCGGAAGCCATCTGGCAGTTCAATAAGGGCATCGTGGATGCAGTGGCGGACCTGATCCCTGCCGTGAAGCCCCAGATCGCAATGTATGAGCAGTTCGGTATCCCCGGATTGCAGGCATTCTACCGCACCGTACAGTATTGCAAGGAGAAGGGACTGGTGGTCATCGGTGACATCAAGCGCGGCGACATCGGATCCACTTCCGAAGCCTATGCGGTGGGTCACCTGGGAAAGGTGGCCGTGGGCAGCAAATCCTATTACGGATTTGACGAGGATTTCGTCACCGTGAACCCCTATCTGGGTTCCGACGGCGTGAAGCCCTTCGTGAAGATCTGCAAGGAGGAAGACAGAGGAATCTTCGTACTGGTGAAGACCTCCAATCCCTCCAGCGGAGAGTTCCAGGATCGTATGGTGGATGGCAGACCCCTTTACGAGATCGTGGGAGAGAAGGTTGCCGAGTGGGGCAGTGAGACCATGGAGGGTGACTACAGCAATGTGGGCGCCGTTGTGGGAGCTACTTATCCCGAACAGGGCAAGGCACTTCGCAAGATCATGCCGAAGACCTTCATCCTGGTGCCCGGTTACGGCGCACAGGGCGGAAAGGGTGCCGATCTGGTCCACTTCTTCAATGAGGACGGACTGGGAGCCATCATCAATTCCTCCCGCGGTATCATCGCCGCTTATCGTCAGGAACAGTATGCCTCCTTCGGGGAGCATGGTTATGCAGATGCATCCAGAGCCGCAGTTCTTGCTATGAAAGAAGACATAAGTACCGCGCTTCAGAACAGATAAATGGAGGTTTCAGCATGAAAAGGGTATTGTTTGTCGCATCCGAGGGTGTTCCCTTTATCAAGACGGGAGGTCTCGCAGATGTGGTCGGCTCTCTGCCGAAACATATCGACAAGCGTTATTATGACGTGAGAGTGTTCATTCCCAAGTATGCCTGCATGAAGCAGGCCATGAAGGACAAACTGACCTACGTTACCAACTTCTACATGGACTACAACTGGCAGAACGTCTATGTGGGAATCTTTGAGGCGGAAGTGGACGGCGTTCACTACTACTTCATCGACAACGAGTTTTATTTCGGCGGACCCAAGGTCTACAACGACGATCCCCGGTATGAGATCGAGCGCTACAGCTACTTCTGTAAGGCTGTTCTCTCCGCTCTTCCGGTGCTGGATTTCCGGCCGGATCTCATCCACTGCCACGACTGGCAGACCGGACTGATCCCCGTATATCTGAAGGAGCGGTTCAGCGGCAGCGATTTCTATCGCGGCATCAAGACCGTCATCACCATCCACAACCTGAAGTTTCAGGGCAAGTGGGATGTGAAGACCGTAAAGAACATCACCGGCCTGCCGGAGTATTACTTCACTCCCGACAAGCTGGAAGCCTACAAGGATGCGAACCTGCTGAAGGGCGGTATCGTCTTCGCGGATGCCATCACCACCGTATCCGACACCTATGCCGAGGAGATCAAGATGCCCTTCTACGGTGAGGGACTGGACGCACTTCTCCGGGCAAGGACCGGATCCTTACGCGGAATCGTCAACGGCATCGATTACGATGAGTTCGATCCCTCCAGAGATCCGTATATCTTCAAGAAATACGACGCCATCAATTTCCGCAAGGAAAAGGCGAAGAATAAGAAAGCCCTGCAGGAAGAACTGGGACTGACGGTGGACGAGAAGAAGATGATGATCGGTATCGTCTCCCGTCTCACGGACCAGAAGGGTCTGGATCTGGTGGCTTACATCATGGATGAGCTGTGCCAGGATGATATCCAGCTTGTGGTCCTTGGAACCGGTGAAGAGCGGTACGAGAACATGTTCCGCCACTTCGACTGGAAATACGGCAACAAGGTCAGCGCGAATATCTATTATTCCGATGCCCTGTCCCACAAGATTTATGCAGCCTGTGACGCATATCTGATGCCTTCCCTCTTTGAGCCTTGCGGTCTGAGCCAGCTCATCGCCCTGCGGTACGGAACCGTGCCCATCGTCCGTGAGACCGGCGGTCTGAAGGACACCGTAGAGCCTTACAATGAATATGAAAGCAAGGGAACCGGCTTCAGCTTCCTGAATTACAATGCCCATGAGATGCTGTCCACCATCCGTTATGCGGAGAAGATCTACTACGACCGCAAGCGTGAGTGGAACAAGATCGTGGACCGCGGTATGGCGACGGACTTCTCCTGGAAGGTATCCGCCAACAAATACCAGGATATGTACGACTGGCTGATCGGTTAAAAAGACGTGAAACAATCCGGAAAAACAGACAACAGCTTCGTTACGCAGGCGGGGATCCTCGCCGCGGCGGGCATCATCAGCAGAGTGATAGGGCTCCTTTACAGGAGCCCTTTGTCCAGTGTCATCGGCCCTTTGGGACTGGGCTATTACAACTCTGCATACGCATATTACACCATAATCCTGCTGATCTCCTCCTACAGCATTCCCTCGGCGATCTCCAAAGTCATCGCCCAGAAGCTGGCGGTGAAGGAGTATCGCAATGCTCACAGACTCTTCTGGGGGTCTCTTTTTTATGTTCTGGTGGTGGGAGCTATCGGCAGCCTGATCCTCTTCTTCGGGGCCGGCCTCTTTGTGGAAGATGCCGCCATTCCGGTGCTCCGGGTCTTCGCACCCACCGTGTTCATCTACGGACTGCTGGGAGTGCTCCGGGGTTATTTCCAGGCACACCGCAGCATGGTCCAGACCTCCGTCTCCCAGATCCTGGAGCAGATCGCCAATGCGGCGGTCAGTATCGGGGCAGCCGTGCTGCTGATCCGGCATTTCTTCGGAACCCTGGAAGTTCCGGCGGATGAGAGCCTCAAGGTCAGCCGTGCCGTCTACGGCGCCATGGGAAGCGCCCTTGGTACCGGTGCCGGTGTGGTGGTGGGACTGCTCTTCATGTTCCTGGCCTACCGCATCAACCGGCCGGACATTCACCGCCGGGTGGAGCGGGATAAGCACGAGCATGTGGACAGTTACGGCACCATCATCAAGACCATCACCTTCACCGTGACGCCCTTTATCCTGAGCACCGCAGTGTACAATCTGGTGAACTCTCTGAACACCAAGCTCTTTACGGATTTCTATCCCTCCATGAGCGGACTGGATACGGTGGCAGTGACGGAGGACTGGGGTATCTTCGGATGCAGCCAGACGGTCTCCAACATCCCCATCGCCTTTGCCTCTGCCATGGCAGCAGCCATGATCCCTTCCATCGCATCTCTGGTGGCTTCCATGGAACTGGATGTGGCCTGTGAGAAGATCGGTGTCGCGGTGAAGACCACCATGCTGATCTCCATCCCCTGCGCTGTGGGACTTTTCATTCTGTCGGGACCGGTGATGGTACTCCTGTTCCCCACCACAGCCAATTATTATTCCCTGGCGAGAGGGACTTTGATGACACTCTGTCTGTCGGTGGCATTCTATGCGTATTCCACTTTGAACAGTTCCATTTTGCAGGGACTGGGCAAGGTGAACACCCCCATCTGGAATGCGGGCATCGCCCTGGTGATCCAGACGGTCTGCGCCGTGCTGATGCTGAAGTTTACTTCTCTCGGCGTGTATTCCATCGCCGCAGCCAACTGCATTTATTCCGGCACCATGGCATTCCTGAACCAGCGTGCCGTCCGGAAGGCAGTGGGCTATGAGCAGGAGCTGGACAAGTCCCTCCTGCGGCCCTTCCTGGCGTCCCTCATTATGGGACTTGTGGCAGGCGGCGTGTATCTGCTGCTGCATATGGTGGCGGGAATTTCGGCCCGCATCGCAGTGCTGCCGGCCATTTTGCTGGCGGTTCCCGTTTACTTCGCATCCCTCCTTCTGATCAGGGCTGTGAACGAAGAAGAACTGAAAGATCTGCCCAAGGGGCGGGTGCTGGTGAACATTGCTCACAAGCTGCACCTCCTGCGGTAAGGCAGACCAACTTAGAATCTGAGGTTTTTGTATGGCATTTGATGGTATCACCGTCGCTGCGGTGACGGCGGAATTAAAGAAAGAACTGGAAGGGGGACGCCTCTCCAAGGTGGCCCAGCCGGAGAAGGACGAGCTTCTTCTCCTCATCAAGGGCAAAGAGCGGAACTGCAGACTTCTGCTGTCCGCGGACGCATCCCTTCCTCTGGCATATCTGACGGAAGACAACAAGCCCAGTCCCCTGAGCGCTCCCAATTTCTGCATGCTGCTCCGGAAGCACATTCAGGGCGGCCGCATTGTCAGCATCACCCAGCCCGGCCTGGAGCGTATCATCCGGCTGGAGATCGAGCATCTGGACGAGATGGGGGATCTGTGCCGGAAGTTCCTGATCATTGAGATCATGGGCAAGCACAGCAACATCATCTTTACGGATGAAAAGAATGTGATCATCGACAGCATCAAGAGGGTCTCCGCGGCGGTAAGTTCCGTCCGTGAAGTCCTCCCCGGGAAGGAATATTTCATCCCTCAGACCACCGGGAAGCTGGAGCTGGGAGAGACGGGGGAAGCACCCTTTATTCAGATCGTTTCCGGAAAGCCCACCAGCCTGTACAAGGCGCTGTATACCAGCTTTACGGGCATCAGCCCCATCCTGGCCCAGGAGCTTTGCTACCGGGCCGGACTGGACGCGGAGATGAGCACGGCAGCCTTTTCCAGTGGGCAGTTATCCGCTCTTTATCGGGAAGCGGGAAAGCTGATGGAGCAGGTGAAGGAGGAGACCTTCCGGCCCTGCATTGCATACCGCGGCAAGCAGCCTGTGGAGTTTGCGGCAGTGCCCCTCACGCTTTATGAGAACGAAGCGGAACGGCTGGAGTATTTTGATTCCATTTCGGAGGTTCTCAGCCGGTTCTACAAGGAGAAGAACGAGATCGCCCGGATCCGTCAGCGGTCCGTGGATCTCCGTCATATCGTTACCACCGCCTTGGAGCGGAACGTGAAAAAGTACGATCTTCAGCTGGCCCAGATCCGGGACACCGAGGACCGGGACAAATACCGGATCCGGGGTGAACTCCTGAACACTTACGGCTACAGCGCAAAGCCTGGGGACAGGTCCCTGACGGTGCTGAACTATTACACCAATGAAGAGGAGACCATCCCTCTGGATGAGACTCTTACCGCCACAGAAAACGCGCAGAAGTACTTCGATAAGTACAACAAGAAGAAGCGTACCTACGAGGCTCTGGTAAAGCTGACGGAGGAAGTGCGGGAGGAGATCGAGCATCTGAAGTCCATTCTGGCATCCCTGGATATCGCCAGAGCGGAGGAAGATCTGGTGGAGATCCGTGAGGAGCTGGCGCAGAGCGGATACATCCGGAAGCACAGCACCGGCCGTAAGGTGAAGATCACCAGCAGACCCTTCCATTACGTCAGTTCCGACGGATACGATATTTATGTGGGAAGAAACAATTTTCAGAATGATGAGCTGACCTTCAAGTTCGCCAACGGCGGCGACTGGTGGTTCCACGCCAAGAAGATGCCCGGATCCCATGTGATCCTGCGGTCAAAAGGCAAGGACGATGCCATCCCAGACCGGGCCTTCGAAGAGGCTGCCCGGCTGGCGGCGTATTATTCCTCCGCCCGGGAGCAGGAGAAGGTGGAAGTGGATTATGTGATCAAAAAAGAAGTAAAAAAACCCGCAGGAGCCAAGCCCGGATTCGTGGTGTATTATACCAACTACTCCATGGTGGCGCCTACGGATATCAGTGATCTGCGGGAGGTCAAAGACTGACCGTATCATTCTCCCCGGAGAATGGGAATAATGTCCGCAAGGGTTTCGACTTTTGCATAACAGAGGGGCTCAACTGTGGGCTCCTCTTTTGTCTGGTCCGGAACGAAGATGACCTTGCACCCTGCCCGGTGTGCAGACAGGATCCCGTTGGGGGCATCCTCCACCGCAAGGGCTTCGGAAGGCTCCACACCCAGCTGCCCGCAGGCAGTGAGATACACATCCGGTGAGGGCTTTCCCTCCGGCACGTCCGCCGCGCTGCAGAATCGGTCAAAGTACTCCGCCAGACCCACACTTCCCAGAAAACGGGTAGTGCGCTCCACATCCGTGGCTGTGGTCACCGCCCGGATAATGCCTTCTTCTTTGAGGAAGGTGAGCAGCTCCCGGGCTCCGGGCTTGACCGTGATGCCCTCCTCCCGAACAGCCTCCTCCACAAGACCCTTGCGATAAGCCCGGATGGTGTCGTAATCAAAGTCTTCTCCGTACCATTCCTTTAATCGGGCAGGAGCAAAGGGACGGCCCAGGCTCCGCATGGAAAGGGCCCGCTCATCGCTCATCTCATAGCCAAAGTGAGCCAGACTCTGGGGCCAGAACCGGCGATAGTATTTTTCGGTATCGATCAGGGTACCGTCCAGGTCAAAGAGGACGGCTTTCGGACGAAAATTCATGAGAACTCCTTTTATCAAATCGGTTTGGAAAACCATGTTGGATATGGTATAATCCTACAGATTGCTTCGTTGCTGCGCAACTCTCGCAATCTTATGCGAGCATAACTCGCATTTTTGACTTATGACCCTGGGGGGATAGCATGCTTCGATTTTATTACGTCATCATCATATCCATTTTTCACATCATTTACTATGTCATAAAGATGGACTACATGGCAAGGCATCCGGAGCGTTTTCCGGAGAAAAGAGCCTACAAGACCGTGCGCCGGGTGGTTCGGCAGGTCATGATCAACGGCCGTATCCGTACCAAGGCCTACGGAATGGAGAAGCTCCCCAAGGAGGGCGGCTACGCCATGTATCCCAATCATCAGGGAAAATATGATACCCTGGGTATCGTTTATTCCCATCCCGAACCCTGCACCGCCGTTATGGATGCCAAGCGCTCCAAAATGCCTGTGGCGGACGGCATCATCGCTGTCTCCAGAGGCTTCCGTCTCGACAAGACCAATATGCGGTCCCAGGTGGAGACCATGAACCGGGTGGGACAGGCCCTGGCGGAGGGACGCCGGATCATCATCTTCCCGGAGGGCGGATATTTCCACAACCGGAACAATGTACAGGAATTCATGCCGGGAGCCTTTAAGCCCGCCATGCGCGCCAAGGTGCCCATCGTACCCGTGGCTCTCATCGATTCCTACAAGCCTTTTGAACTCAATTCCCTGCGGAAGGTAACGACCCAGGTTTACTACCTGGATCCCATTCCTTATGAGGAATACAAGGATATGAAGACCCGGGAGGTGGCAGACCTGGTCCGGGGACGCATCATCGAAGCCATGAAGCAGGCGCTGGGCGTGGAGGATCTGGACACCGGAACCCACGAAGTCACCATCAAGGAGCTTCGGCACGAGGAGCATGAGTCCTGGAAGCGTGAGAAGAACGATGTGAAAGATGACAAGGTATTTGAGGATGTCATCGAAAACATCCGGGAAGATCTGAAACATTGAGAACAGGAAAGCGGAGCTTATAGGCTCCGCTTTTTTGACTCTTTAGATCAGTCCGCTCCTGCACAGTGCGTTATAGTACTGCACAAGAGGCAGGAAGCTCTGGGCGAAATTCTTGGTGGGACCGGATCCTACCAGCACCGTGTCCTCCGTCTGACGCTTGGTACTGTTGTAGCCCGGGACATCCTTGATACTGTTCCGGAAGGTCCGAAGGCCTGCCTTCAGGTATTCGCTGTTCCCCGTAAGCTCGTAGGCGATGGCAAGGGATTCCAGCAGCAGCGTGTTGTTGCCGTTGCGCTGGAGGCTGGGGAGCTCCTTGTAGTAAAAGAGGCCGTAATCGTTCCGGAAATTCTCGATGAGATCCTCCACGGCGCTCAGGAGCATGTCCTTCAGCTCCTCATCCGGGAAGACCCGGTAATGCCGCATGAGACTTCCCACTGCCACGGAGATCATGAAGCCCACCCGGATCACGGTATTGTCCGTGTAGGGGGAGAGCCATGCGCCGTAACGCTCGTTCCATGCCTTGAACTGATCGATGATGAACCGGGACTTCACCAGCCAGCGATCCTCCCCGGTCTCCAGATACAGGGCCGTCAGAGAGCGCAGCGCCCATCCGGTCTCCCGGGCATTGGCTTCCCCGGGTGTCTGATACATGGGAGTGTCCAGCAGCCGCAGCACATTTTCTCCGATGCCGACAGCAGTCTCCAGGGCTCTGCGGTCTCCGGAGAAATGCCAGTGATCCAGCAGGCCTTCCACCCACTCATGGCTGCAGACCATGACGCCGGCGGGGCCGGTCCCTTCACTGCTGCTTCCGGTGTGGCCGTTGGTGTGCTCCCACTGACCGCCCATCCGAAGGGGATCTTCGGAGTAATGGCACACATCCACATCCATCCAGTGGTTGGCCGCTACAGTGGCGTAATCCAAAAACCGCCGGACTCCCGTGCGGGCGTACATCAAAAACATGGAGTGAGGGTAGTCGTATTCATTGTTGGTCCAGACCAGCTTTCCGCCGCCCCGGCCCTGGGCCGTGTAATTGGGATCCGGGAAATCTCCCCAGTTCATCATGCCGTAGGCTCTGCCGTGACCGTCCGCCTTGGCGATGAGGGCGATCTCCACATCGTCCCGCGCAAGGGCAGGATCCGTCACCACATCCGGCAGGACACCCGCTTCCGCGAAGACAACGGGATCGATCCGGGCGCCCACAGGCATCTGATAGATGAGGCTCCGGTCATCCAGAGCTTCCAGGGAAGCATCTGCATCATGGAAGTGCAGCAGGATCCGCTGCTCCCTCGCCATGCCGGAGGAAAAGAGTACCTTTTCTTCCGACTGAGGGATGAGATGAACCGCCAGACCTTCCTCTGAGGCGGCGATGGCCTTGGGGAAGTTCTGCTGAGCCTGATAGACGGTGGCGCAGACTCCGCCGTTTTCGTCGTTATAATCCGCAAAGAAGGTACCGTAGAACACCTCCGCCATATGCTCGTTGGCTTCGCCCACCAGATCTGCCCCGCAGACGCTGACAGATACCGGTTCCCCGGCGCCGGAAACAGTGAAGCGGGTTTTGTAGTTGGAAATACCGGTGGCAGTCCGCACACCCTCCGGGTATTCGGTCCGGAACCGGCTCTCAATGGCTTCCAGTTCGCCGGTGCCGGTGGTGTGAACGAGGCTTCCTTCTTCCCCGGTGCTGTCCGCATCGCCGCAGCCCGTGGAATCCGGCTTCTTCGCAGCAGAATTGGAAAGGACCCGGGAGACAGGGACATCTTCCCTTCTCCGGATGCCAAAGACAAAGGAATCCGGGATCAGATCTCCCATGGAATCATTGAAAAGACGTACCGCCACATCCACATAGGGAGTGCCGGCAGTGATGGTCAGCCGCACCGTGCATCGGGTAGGCTTTGGCAGAGGATAGATGCACTCTGCCTCCAGAATGCTAAGGAGAGGGCCTTCCTCTGCAATGCTCCAGGAGCGAACCTCAGGCAGGTATTCGGTGCCGTTCACCGTAAGGACAGGGCCTTCAAACCGGGAGCCTGCATACCGCTGATCTCCGAAGAGAACTTCCTCGAAGATTCCCTTCGTTCCGGTCTTCACACGAAGGGACAGAATACCGTTACCGGCGGTATATCCGTCACCGGCCTGTTCCAAAGTGACCGGAGAAGAAACCGAAGCGCTTCCACTGCCTTCTGTCAGCGTCAGGGTCTTCCGGCTGTTTCCCGGGATGTCCGCTGCAAACCGTACCAGCAGATATTTGATGCTTCCGTCGGTCCATTTTGCGGTGGGCAGGAGCTGCAGGGGCAGGGCATTGCCGGCTTCATCCCGCAGCGTCAGAGCGCCAAGCGAACCTTCCGGAAGGCTGCCCTTCGCAAAGGGGATCGCCACCTTGCACAGCTCTCCCTTCAGATCATTCTTATACAGCTTGTCGATCAATACAGATACCGGCTTCACTTTTAATCCTCCACGAAATCTTCCCGATAGGGAGTGAAAATATCCAGCAGAACCCCTTCTTCCAGGCAGACGCAGCCGTGGACCACGCCATCCGTCTTCAGAAGTGTATCGCCGGCTCTTACCACCTTTTTCACTCCGTCAATTTCAAATTCAAAAGCCCCGCTGACCACATAGGTGATCTGAGTGTGAGGGTGGGAATGAAGGGCTCCGACAGCTCCCTTTTCAAATCGGTTCTCCACCGTCATCACATCCCCGCTGTAGGCCAGAACCCGGCGTACCACGCCGTTTCCAAGGTCCTGGGGCTTCACATCCTTATAAAATACCCATCTGTCGTTTTTCATATTCGTCCGTAACTCCTTTCTGTGAGTCCTGTTCCTGTATGACAGCCAGACGCTTCACTTCCTTCCAGTGCTTCGACCGGAAGAAGAAAAGGGAAGCGATCATTCCGAAGGTAAAGCTGATGGAGACACCCGCGTTGACGTAATGACCGTTGATAAAGCGGGAGATCAAGTACGCGCTGGGGATGCGCACCGCCCAGAGCATCAGCAGATTGACCACCGTGGAGAACCGAACGGCGCCGATGCCGTTGGCCAGATTCAGCACACAGTTCAGCACTCCGAAGCACCACTGGAAGGGAATCTGGATGTGCATGAACAACAGGGCGTACTCCATGGTCAGGGGATCATCCGTAAACCAGTGGACCATGTAGGGACCGGCGGTGTACATGATGATGCCAAGGGTGATGGTGATCATGGCGGAGAACACCGGAACTCTCCTTGCACCCTGCCGCAGTCGAATGTAATCCCTGGCACCGTAATTCTGTCCCGCGAAGGTGGACATGGCGGCGGAGAAGGAGGCGGTGGCAACGGAGCCGACGCCCATGATCTTGCCGGCTACAGACGCTCCGGCCATGAATTCCGAACCCTGAGTATTGATGAGGGACTGAAGAATGATATGTCCCACGGTGTACAGGGAGTTGTTGAGTCCCAGAGGAAGACCCATGGACATGATCTCTTTCATGATGTCCAGAGATGCGGTCCGGGGCAGGATGGTAAAGGGAATGTACGGATATTTTTTCAGCAGATAGATGATGCTGGCGAACCAGGACAGGTACATGGCGATGACAGTGGAAAGTGCGGCGCCCGCCACATCCATATGGAATCCTGCCACAAAGAGGAAATCCAGCACGATATTGGTGATGCAGCTCACCACCAGGAACACCAGGGATGCAGTGCTGTCCCCCAGTCCCCGGAGGATGCCGGCGTTCATGTTGTAGCCCATGTTGCCGAGAAGCCCCAGGAACACGATGCGGATGTAAAGCACCGCCAGATCCCAGGTGTCCGCCGGAACCTGCATCATCCGCAGGATGGCGGGAGTCAGAAGGATTCCCAGGATGGTCAGGGGAATGGCCGCCAGATAGGTGAAGGCCACGGCGCCGCGGACCACACTGTTCAGCTTTTCCGTATTCTTCGCTCCCGTGTACACGGAGACCAGGATGGAGACACCGCTTCCGATGCCCATGAAGACGCACATGAAGACTTCCAGGGGCTGGGAGCTGGTGCCGATGGCGGCGATGGAGGTGTGGCCGCAGTAGTTGCCGATGACCAGGGTGTCCACCGTGGTGTAGAGCTGCTGCAGGATATTACCGATGACCATGGGGATGGCGAAGAGCACCACCAGCTTCATGATGGGGCCATGGGTCATATCCAGTTTGGTTTTATTCTTGGATGGAGCGTTTTGCATGAATCTGCCTCATAGATACAGTGTTTGTCTTGGATAAAACTAATTATCCGACGGATGATGCCCGAAAAATAGCAAAAAAGGACAAATAATCGGAAAAAGTTGTCAAATCGGCTACCGAAAGGTAAGATGAATGCAGGAGGAACGCCCCATGGCAGCAGGAAAGAACGGTATCATATTTCAAAAAGAGATCGAGGGACTGAAGGTCAGCGAGAGCACCCTGCGGAAGCTCCCGGATATGAAGGTCCGCCACTACCATGAGACGCTGGAACTCTTTGTCCTCATGGAAGGGGAACGGTACTATTTTGTGGACCGGTACGTGTATCATATGAAGCCCATGTCCGCGGTCCTGATCCCGCCGGGGCAGATCCACAAGACCAGTACCGTAAAGGATGTGCCGGAGCACCGCCGCTTTCTGGTGCAGCTGTCCCGGGAGGCCTTCGAGGAAATGATCCGGGCCACTTATGGCATGAGCTATGATGACTTCTGCCTGAAGTACAACGGACTGGTGAACTTCCGCCCGGATAGCTGGGACCGGATGATGGAGGCATACCGCCGGCTGAAGGAGGAGTTTGAGCCGGATGATCATTATCTTCCCATGGTAAAGCAGGCGGCTTATGAGATCCTCATGCTCTACGCCCGGGAGCTGGACGAAATCCGGAGCCGGGAGGAGACGGATCAGGTGGAGCCTCCGGTGGAATCCGGGGTCTACAACACCATCCACCAGGTGACGCAGTTTCTGAACGAGCATTTCCGGGAGGATGTGAAGATCGATGACCTCTGCGAGCACTTCTTTATCAGCCGTTCCTATCTGACCCGCCTGTTCAAGGAGACCACCGGTATCACCATCGTGCAGTATCTGACAGTGGTGCGGATCCGCCAGGCCGCAAAGCTCCTGCGGGAGACGGACCTTGCCGTCACGGAAGTCTCGGACCGGTGCGGCTTCGGGGACGTAACTTATTTTGAGAAAGTCTTCCGCAGACTCCGGGGCATGACGCCCAGACAGTATCGGAAGAAGACAAGGAAGTAACCCGCCACAACAAAACGGATGCAGGTATCTGCATCCGTTTTGCTTATATCTTGTTGCTGCCATGTAGCTTGAAGCCTTCGCCGAAGACCTCGCTGGTCTCCGTCACCATGATGAAGGCATTTTCGTCCAGCTCATGAGCTGCATTGGTGATCTGATAGGTCTGGGATTTGGAGCAGGCGCACAGGAGTACGTCCCGATCCTCTCCGGTATAGGTACCGGTAGCGTTCACCAGAGTGGAGCCACGGTCCGTGATGGCACTGATCTCTTTCGCGATCTCCTGGCCATGGTTGGTGATGATGATCAGGAGCTTGCCCGCGCCCACACCGTACAGGATCCGGTCCATGACGATGGAAGCGGAGAAGGAAGCGATGAGGCCGTAGAGTACTGCGTCCACATTGCCGAATACAGGCCAGCCCAGCAGGATTACCAGGAAGTCTGTGGTCATGGTCACAACACCAAAGGAGAAATAGGGCTTCCGCACCTTGATGGTCATGATCAGGAAGTCCATTCCGCCGGAGCTGCTGCCCCGCATGTAGAAGAGGGCCATTCCCGTGCCCAGGCACAGTCCGGAGTACAGAGCCGCCATCATGGGGCTTCCGGAGTAAGCGGGGGTCATGGGGAAGATGATGTCCAGGATGATGGTGGAGATCACCATGGTCCGTGCGGATTTCACCAGGAAGCGCCAGCCCACCACCTTCCAGGAGATGAGGATCAGGGGGATGTTCAGGATCAGTGTGGTGGATCCGATGGGCACATCCCAAAGGGCGTTGGCCAGAAGGGCCAGTCCGGAGATGCCTCCCGGAGAAAAGTTGGCCATCTTCGCGAAGGAGTAAAGTCCCGTGGCGTAGATGAAACCGCCGATGACATCGAAGAGGGTATCCAGCAGGAGGTTCTTCTCCCGTCTGCGGCGGACGGCTTTCCGTTCTGCCTTTTGCTCCGGGGTCAGGTTCTTCCGCTCCAGCTTTGCCAGTCGTTTATCTTCTTTCTTCTGCAGCTTCGCTGCTTTTTTCTGTTCGTTCCGTTCCGCCTTCAGGGCGGCTTTCTTGCTGTCTTTCTTCAAGGGTAAGTCCTCGGTTCCATAACAAAAATACGCAGATATTCTACCACATTTTATGCCAAAACAGGAAGAGGGGATTTACGATTCGCTCCCCCGCATTCGCAAGCCGGTCGTTGCACGCCCGCTTGCTCATGGGGTGGAGTCCCTGGTTAAAATCACTCCACTTTTTGATTAAATTTGTCATGTTGTGCGTGACGCGTTGAAGTGTTAAAGTAGATAAGACGATTAAAAATGATCAAGTGGTAATCGCCAAATTCCTTAATTTTTCGAGGTTTTTCGTGTTCGAACAATATTTAGACGAACTTCTTCGCCGCTATCAGGCGAGTTACGACATCTACAGAGATTTTAAACTGGGAGACACCGTTTATCCCGCGTATGCATGGTTCTATTCACATGGTGAGAAATATGTTCTTCGCAAGGAGGCTCAGCTCTGGGCCATAAAAGCTTACGAACATGCCCTGTTCCTCCATGAAGAGAGCTTGACCGTGGAGCGCCTTTCGGAGCTTGAGAAGCTCATGGCGGAGGTCATGGAGCCGGAGCTGGTCCGGAAGGGAGAGAAGTACCCGGTGAAGGATCACATGACTTCCTATCTGACCCTGGTGATCCTGACAGACCGGACGCCGGATGAGGAGACCCAAAAAGCCATCCGGAAATTCCGGTTCGATAAAGGGTATCTCATGAACTTCCGGGGACACAGCGAGGGACATCTCATCTGCGCCGATCTGGAGAGCGGAGAGGTCTTCACCAACCGTCTGGCAAAGCCCCGGGCGGACATGTTCCGGGACGCATACCGCAAGGTGACGGCTGAATAAGGTGGTACGGGCTTTTTGCAGCTCTAACACGATAGAGAGAGCCTGAAAGGGCAAAAGGAGGATATCATGGCAGCACTTATCTTGATCGTGAGTATAGCTTTGCTGGTAGTGGGTTATATCTGCTACGGCGGCTGGCTCGCAAAGCAATGGGGGGTTGACCCGACCAGAAAGACCCCCGCACATGAACTGGAGGACGGCATGGATTATGTTCCAGCCAAGACTCCCGTTCTGATGGGACATCATTTCTCATCCATCGCAGGCGCAGGCCCCATCAACGGACCGATCCAGGCGGCAGTCTTTGGATGGGTACCCGTTCTTCTCTGGGTTGTGATCGGAGGCATCTTCTTCGGAGGTGTTCACGATTTCGGCGCACTGTTCGCATCTTTGAGACACAAGGGACAGTCCATCGGTGAGATCATCAACGGGTCCATGGGCAAGAAGGCAAAGAGACTTTTCCTGGTCTTCGGCTATCTGACTCTGATCCTGGTGGTGGCAGCCTTCAGCTCCATCGTGGCAAGTACCTTCGGTACCACCACTGCAAAGGGCGCGGCTGTTGAGGGAGCAACCCTCGATGCAAACCTGTCCACCGCAATGATCTCTGTCCTGTTCATCGTACTGGCAATGGTCTTTGGTTTCTTCGTATACCGTAAGAACGCTCCCATCGGCATCGCTTCCGTAGTGGGTGTCATCGGTATCATCGCCATCGTGGTCATCGGCCTGAACTTCCATCCCATCGCACTTTCCTACAATGCGTGGATGTGGGTGCTGGGCCTGTACATCCTGGTAGCCAGCGTGACTCCCGTGTGGATCCTGCTGCAGCCCAGAGATTACCTGAGCTCCTTCCTGCTTTATTTCATGATCGCTGTCGGTGTGCTGGCAGTCATCGGCGCAGTGGTCACCGGACATGGCAATTTTGAGGTTCCCGCCTTCGGAGATGCAGCCCTGAGAGGCACCGGCGTCTTCACCACCGGAACCATTTTCCCTGCACTGTTCGTCACCATCGCCTGTGGCGCCATCTCCGGATTCCACAGTCTGGTTTCTTCCGGAACCACCGCAAAGCAGATCGATAACGAGAAGAACGCACAGCCTGTAGCTTACGGTTCCATGCTCATCGAGTGTGGTGTTGCCGTGATCTCCCTGCTGGCAGTCGGCTTCGTCTGGGCATCCGCTTCCGACGGAACCTATTCTTCCCCCACACAGGTATTTGCAGGCGGTCTGTCCGCTATGATCGGTTCTTTCGCACCCGCTGCACAGAACGTGATGTATCAGATGCTGATCCTGGCAGTATCCGTATTCTGCCTGACCTCTCTGGACACCGCAACCCGTCTGGCACGTTACATGTTCCAGGAGTTCTTCCTGGAGAATGGCGAGACCGCTAAGGACGCCACCGGCTGGAGAAAGGTTGCCACCAATCCCATCGTGGCTACGGCCATCACTGTGGTCCTGGGTGTTGCACTGGGCATGACCGGTTACACCAAGATCTGGCCTCTGTTCGGCGCTGCAAACCAGCTGCTGGCAGCTCTTGGTCTCCTGGCAGTCTGCACCTGGCTGGGCAAGGTTGGCAAGAACAACAAGATGTTCTTCATCCCCATGGCATTCATGCTGGTGGTTACCATCTGCTCCCTGGTTCAGACCATTCTTGCAAAGGTGAGTGCTTACTCCGCAGGCAGCGCAGATGTCTGGGCTCTGATCCAGGCCGGCATCGCAGTCCTGCTGGTGGTTCTGTCTGTGGTTCTTGCAGTCATCGCTATTAAGACCCTCATCGGACAGGCAAAGGCCAAGAAGGCCGCATAAGAGAAAAGCAGTCCGCGTGACAACCCCCGCCGGGGTGTGACAGCGGAAGCTCTCATACAAAGGCTCGGGTACGACGGCTACCGTCGTATCCGGGCCTTTTCCAATGTCAGGACCCCACCCCGCCGGTGGGAATAGATAAATTCTGCTGATCCTATTGTGCTTGCATTGACTTTGCTTGGATCAAGCCTGCTTCGCACCGCTGGCGCGGCAAGGGCTTGACAAGCGAAGTCAATGCAAGCTCTTGTCAATTAAGCAGAATTAAGCGGGATTCCGACCTCCGGGCCAGGTGTGAGCATGCGGAAAGCTAGAATGGGAATTTGACATGCTGGATTTTTGCTCGATGAGCATGTGAAAATTAAAAAAGAGTAAACCACATGTCGGGATCTTGTTTATCGAGCATGTGAAAATTGAAAAAGATAAAACCGCATGTCGGATTCTTGGTTGCCGAGCATGTGAAAATTGAATCAAGAAAAAAGATGCTTGGGTGATCTGTGAGCTGGTAAAAAAAGCATCGGAAAAGAGCAGGTTCAGGAAATTTGATGCTTTTGACTGGGCGGGAATCTGGTGGAAAGCATCGAGAATAAGAAGATTCAAGAAAAAAGATGCTTGGGTGATCTGTGAGCTGGTAAAAAAAGCATCGGAAAAGAGCATGCACAGGAAATTTGATGCTTTTGACCGGGCGAGAATCTGGGGAAAGCATCGAGAATAAGAAGATTCAAGAAAAGAGATGCTTGGCGGATCTGTGAGCTGGTAAAAAAGCATCGGAAAAGAGCATGCACAGGAAATTTGATGCTTTTGACCGGGCGGGAATCTAGTGGAAAGCATCGAGAATAAGAAAGAGTAAACCGCATGTCGGGATCTTGGTTATCGAGCATGTGAAAATCAAAAAACAGAAAACCGCATGTCGGATTCTTGGTTGCCGAGCATGTGAAAATCAAAAAACGGAAATCCACATGCCGAAACCTCTAACGGCGAGCATGCAGAAACCCTAATATCTTGATTTCACATGCTCGCAAGTCCGGCGGCGGGCATGTGAAATCCCCCAAATCCCCAATCGGCATGCCGCCGACGTCCTCCCCGAGCATGCAAAAACCAGAATTACCGATTCCACATGCCGCGATAGCGGTGCGAAGCAGGCTTGACCAGGCAAAGACAATACAAGCATAATACTGCCTGCAGAATTGAGTTTTCAACAGGAGTGACACCCAAATTGAGTGCAAGCGCTCACTTGGATTACAGCTTTGTGGTATAACAGACAAAGGGCGTCTGTTATCTTTGGCACTCGCCAAAAACGCACAAGTGCGTTATGGCTCGTTGCTTTGTGGTATAATCTCTTTGATACTAACGTTTTTGCGGATGAGGAAGATTTATGAAAAAACATATCCTGACAACGATCCTGCTGAGTGCTGCCCTGATCATGACCGGCTGCGGAGCCGCTTCAAACAGTGGTACGTCATCAAACGGGGAAGCTTCGAATACAGCTATATCAACAACTGAAGATACAGAGGAAAACAACACTTCCGGCACCCCCTCCCGCATTGCGGCGGAGGCTCCCACCTCCTATGTGACGGAGGAGATGCTGGCGGAGGCCACGGACTTTGCGAATATCAATTATGCGAGGCTGCGGGATGTGATGCTTCGCGCGGAAGCGGGCGAGGACATCACCATCGGTGTCATCGGCGGTTCCATCACCCAGGGAAGCTCTGCCACATCCAAAGAAAAGAGCTATGCCCAGATCATGAAAACCTGGTGGGAGACCACGTTCCCGGATGCGAAAATCACCTATGTGAATGCCGGTGTCGGCGGCACCGATTCCTACTTCGGCGTCCACCGTATGGACAAGGACCTGCTGGAATATGAACCGGACTTCTGCATTGTGGAATTTTCCGTCAACGACTCCAACGACAACGCACACAAGAGAAGCTATGAGAATGTGGTGCGCCGGATCCTGGTGCAGGAAAATGACCCGGCGGTTCTGCTCCTGTATATGACCATGGAGGACGGAACCAGTGCCCAGTCCAATGATGCCATGGTGGGTTTCTACTACAACCTGCCTCAGATCAGCTACCATGACACCATCATGGCCCGGATGAAGGCGGGGGACCTGGCCTGGAAGGAAATCTCTCCGGACAACATTCACCCCAATGATTACGGTCATGCCATCTGCGGCGAACTGATCTGGAAATACCTGAACGGTGTCTACGAGAGACTGGATGAGATCGAGGATACTTACACGGTTCCGCCCACAGCCATGACCTCTGAGATGTACATGAACGCAACGATCCTTGACTCCACAGAACTGACAGCGGACGAGTCGGAGGGCTTTGCGGAAGGCTCCGTAAACTGGGTGGAATACGATAAGGGCTGGTCCTGTGAGGACGGCGGCAGCATCACTTTTACGGTGAATGCGGCCAGGATTGGCGTCCTGTACTATAAATCCGTCAGCGGAACCTACGGCACGGCCGATGTTCTGGTGGACGGAGAACATTGTTACGCTCTGGTGGGAGATTTCTCCGGCGGCTGGGGCAATTACGGGTTGGCGGAGTCGGTCTTCTCCGGACAGGAAAAGGCTGAGCACACCCTCACCATCGAAGTCCCGGAGGGCAAGCAGTTCCAAATCCTCGGGATCCTGATCGCGGAGTGACGGTCGGCGGCATCGAAACCGGTCCTATGGAAACCGGGATATCAGTAAGACAAGGAATTTGAAATGGCAATGATGTTACACGGAGCCAAAGGCTCCAGACAATATGAGATCGATATGGTGAACGGCCCCCTTCTCGGGAAGATGCTGGCCTTCTACTTTCCCCTGATGTTCAGCAGCGTGCTTCAGCTCCTGTTCAACGCGGCGGATGTCATCGTGGTGGGACAGTATGCGGGAAGCAACGCTCTGGCAGCCGTGGGTTCTACCAGCAGCCTCATCAATCTGCTGACCAACCTGTTCATCGGTCTGTCCGTGGGTGTGAACGTGCTGGCGGCTCATTATTACGGGGCGAAGCAGGATGCGGAAATGAAGGATATGGTCCACACCGCCATCGTGACGGCACTGGGAGCGGGGATCCTGCTTCTGGTGCTGGGAGTGGCGCTGGCGGGTCCTGCCCTCACAGCCATGGGTACCCCGGAGGATGTGATCGACATGAGCATTCTCTACATGCGGATCTACTTCCTGGGAATGCCCTTCTCCATGCTGTACAACTTCGGCAGCGCCGTGCTCCGGGCCATCGGAGATACCCGCCGCCCCATGAGCTATCTGTTCTTTGCGGGCGTGGTCAATGTGATCCTGAACCTGTTCTTCGTCATCAGCCTCCACATGGGAGTGGCAGGAGTGGCAACGGCCACAGCCCTGTCCCAGGGCATCAGCGCCGTTCTGGTGCTGCGGTGCCTGATGATGAGCGAGGGAGCATACAAGCTGATCCTGACGGAGCTTCGGGCGGACCGGGAAATGATCGCCCGGATGATGAAGATCGGACTTCCTGCGGGACTGCAGGGATCCCTGTTCTCCATCTCCAACGTGCTGATCCAGTCTTCCGTCAATTCCTTCGGTTCTCTGGTCATGGCGGGCAACACGGCGGCCTCCAATATCGAGGGCTTCGTCTATGTGTCCATGAACGCCTTCCAGCAGACCGCCATCAGCTTCACGGGACAGAACTACGGTGCCATGAAGTATCGCCGGATCCTGAAGATCGCCGGCATCTGCCTTGCCAGCGTGACAGTGGTGGGACTGGTGCTGGGGAATGCGGCATACTTCTTCGGAACCCCGCTTCTGAAGCTCTACATCAGCGGAGATCACATCGAGGAGATCGTGGGCTACGGCCTGCTGCGCCTCAGCTTCATCTGCGTCCCCTACTTCCTGTGTGGTATCATGGATACCATGGTGGGAGTGCTCCGGGGAATGGGCTATTCCGTCATGCCCATGCTGGTGTCCCTTTCCGGCGCCTGCCTGTTCCGGGTGATCTGGATCTACACCGTCTTCCATGCGCATCGCAGCCTGGAAGTCCTGTATGTGTCCTATCCCATCAGCTGGGCCCTGACCTTCAGCGTCCATCTCATCTGCTTCATCGTGGTCTATCGAAAGATGATCAAAAAGGCTTCCGCCGCACCTGCGGAGGCGTAAAAGGAGGAAACGGTCCTGCGGGACCTTGATCGAATTATGAAAGCTTTGCTCTATGATATTGTGGCTCGTATGGCCATCGTCCATGAAAAACTCATGGATATGAACAATGCCTACGAGACGAACTTTACCGACAAACAGCTCCACTTTCTGGTGATCGGAATCCTGGGAATGGCTATGGTCTTCGTGCTCCATCCCCTGTTCCTGTGGCTGGCGAAGAAGAAACACGTGCTGGTCATCACCTGGCTCTATGTGTTCACGGTGATCCTGGTCATCACCTTCGCCATCGAGATCGGCCAGAGAGTGACCCATACCGGCGTCATGGAATTTGCGGACATCGTCTTCGGCATCGGGGGATTCCTGCTGATGTTCGCCATCTTCTGGGCGATCCGGCTCATCATCAAGGGGATCATCAAGCTCATCGGGCTGTCGAAAAAGAAGACCGAAAGCAAAAACGAAAACTAACGGGGGAGAGAAAATGAAGAGAGGTATGAGAATGGGAGCGCTTCTCACAGGGCTGGCTCTTTTGCTGGGAGCCTGTGGAAAGACAGGCTCCGAAGGGGGCGCGGCGCAGACACCCGACGTGACGGCCGTACCCGAAGAGACTGTGTATGCTGCAGAGCTGGCGGAGCCTTCCGCGGCAGCGGCGAAGAAGGACCGGATCTTCGAGTATCTGAAGGAGAATTTCGGCACCACCATGCTCAGCTGCCAACAGGAATCCACCTGGATGGGTTCCCCGGAATATGAGATGGACTATCTGCTGGAGAATACCGGGAAACTGCCTGCCATGCGGGGCCTGGACTTCATGAACAACGATTTCGAAGGTGTGGTGGAGCGTGCGATCGACTGGGATGCCCGGGGCGGTATCGTCACCATCTGCTGGCACACCGGCGTGAAGAGCAGCGGCTACGAGGAGAGCAAGAGTGACAAGCCCAAATTCGACAAGCTGCTGACGGAGGGCACGGACGAGTACAATGAGCTGATGGAAAGCTGGGATCTGGCGGCCACAGCCCTGCAGGAGCTTCGGGACGCCGGCGTTCCCGTGCTGTGGAGACCCTTCCATGAATTTGACGGCAAGTGGTTCTGGTGGGGCAAAGGCGGCGGAGAGAACTTCATCAAGCTCTGGCGGCTTATGTACAACAAGTTCACCTATGAGTACGGTCTGGACAACCTGATCTGGGTGCTGGGCTATTCCGAGAAGGTGAAGGACGGCTGGTATCCCGGAGATTCCTACGTGGATATCATCGGTTCTGACGATTACGACGACAGCACCAACGCAAAGGCCTGGAAGAAGCTGGAGAAGATCACTTCCGATAAGCCCATGGCATTCCACGAGTGCGGCAATGTCCCCTCCGTGGAGAAGTTCGAGAAGGACGGCGCCATCTGGTCCTGGTTCATGATCTGGCACACGGAATGGCTGACCAGGAATAATACGGAAAATCTGAAGTCAGTGTACAACAGTGAGAAAGTCATCACGCTGGACGAACTGCCGGATTTCAATGAATAGAATCGCTGCGCTTGTGAGGTAAAGGGGGAAACTTATGGCAAATGCAGTAGAGATCCGTAATCTGACGAAATCCTATGGGAAGAACCGGGGCGTCATCGACGTGTCCCTGGAAGTGGAGCAGGGGGATATCTTCGGGTTCATCGGCCCCAACGGAGCCGGCAAATCCACCACCATCCGCTCCATGCTGGGCTTCCTGAAATTTCAGGAAGGGGAGATCAAGCTCCTCGGAATGGACAGTAAGACAGACCACGAGAAGATCCTGGCCAAAGTGGGGTACATGCCTTCGGAGGCCTGGTTCTATGATTCCATGCGGGTGGCGGACGTGATCCGCTATGCGGCGGATGTCCGGGGAATGGACTGCGCCGCCGAAGCGCAAAAGCTCTGTGAGCAGCTGAAGCTGGACACCCATAAGAAGATCAAGGAGCTGTCCCTGGGCAACCGGAAGAAAGTCAGCATTGTCTGCGCCATGCAGCACAGGCCGGAGCTCTTTATCTTCGACGAGCCCACCAGCGGACTGGATCCCCTGATCCAGAAGCATTTCTTCCGGCTCATCGATGAGTATGTGAAGGAGGGGGCCACCTGCATCCTTTCCACCCATATCCTGTCCGAGGTGAACCGGTATTGCAGACATGCGGCCATCATGCGGGAGGGCCGGCTGACCATACTGGACAGCCCGAAGATCGACGAAGATACTTTCCTCCGGTTCTACGAGGACGAAGAGGGAGGTGAGGACGCATGAAAGCCATCTTTCAAAGAGAACTGAAACTGAATCTGGTGCAGTTCCTGGTCTGGAGCCTGGCAGTGGGCCTGCTGGGATTATCCTGCATCCTCATGTTCACCAGCATGGAGGGGGAAGTGATGGAGATGGCGGATGCTTTCTCCAACATGGGAGCCTTCTCCGATGCCTTCGGTATGAGTACCCTCAGCATCGCCACCATGAAGGGATTCTTCTCCACGGAGGTGGGTACGGTCCACGGACTGGGCAGCGCCATGTTCGCGGCCATGTTGGCCATCGGTATCGTGTCCAAGGAGGAGGATCGTCATTCCGGCGAATTCCTGCTGTCCCTGCCCGTGTCCCGGAACAAGGTGCTGGGCGCTAAGTGGATCTGCATCATGGTGATGCTGACAGCCTTTACCGTGATCTGCGGACTGCTGTATGGGCTGGGCTTTGTGATGCTGTCGGAATCCGTTCCCGTGGGCGGGTTCCTCACCTTCCTGGCCAGCCAGCTGGCGATGAACCTTGAGATCGCAGGCATCTGCTTCTGCATCTCCGCGGCTTCCGGCCGGATCCGCATCGGCCTGGGCCTGGGAGTCGTGTTGATCTGCTATGTGTATGACCTCATGGGAAGAGTCTCCCCGGATCTGAAGGACTATCTGTTCCTGGGACCCTATTCCTATTGCAATGCTTCGGAGATCTTTGCGGAGACCTGGTTCCCTCCGGATGCCTTTGCAGTGGGAAGTATCGTGACGATTGTGTGTGTCGTGGGAGCCTTCGAGATCTACAACCGGAGAGACCTTGCAAGCTGAGGATACATTTTCGACAATTGGGATTTTGCCGTCGCGAAATCAGATAATTTGTGTTATCATATGAGTATCACAGCAAAGGAGGGTGTTCCGATGTATGATTATGTGACTTTTGAGCGTCAGTACGGCAGCGGAGGACAGGAGATCGCAACGAAGCTTTCCAAGCGGCTGAATTACCGCCTGTATGACCGCGGCGTGCTGGTAGAGACCTGTAAGCGGATGGATGTGGCTTATTCCTACATCTCCCAGCTGGATGAATCGGCACCGTCCAAGCTGTTCTTCCGCGCACCCGGAAGCGCTCTTTCCCTGGAAGAGCAGATCTTCAACACGGAGCAGGAAGTCATCCGGGAAGCTGCCGAAGAACCGGGTTGCATCTTTGTGGGACGCTGCGCCGGTGAGATCCTCAAGGACAAGAAGATCCTGAGAGTATTCGTGACGGCGGACGATGAGTATCGTCTGGACCGCGCCATCAATGTGGAGAACGTCGCTCCCGATCAGGCAGAAGGCCAGATGCGCAAGACGGACAAGCGCCGTGAGAAATATTTCAATGCCCACGCCGGTAACAACTGGCGTTCCCCGGAGTATTTTGACATCATCCTGAACTCCGGACGTCTGGGTATCGATGCCTGCGTGGATCTGCTGGAAGGCATCATCCGCGGATAAGGATTCATAGGAAATCGGGATGAGCCAATGGGAAATTTCCCGTTGGCTCATCTTTTTGGAGAGGTATTTTTTTGAGAGAAAAGGTGAGGGCTGCCGGAAAGGGATTCTTTTCCGCGGTAGCATTGTTTACGGTTTTTCATGCGCCCCTGGAGGCGTTTGCATATGAGGAGGTTCAGGACTTCCTGACGGCGTCGGTCTATGAACTGCTGGGGAGTTACAATTTTCTGCTGATCCCGGTGTTTGCCGCACTGGCATTATTCTATTGGTTCAGCGAACGCCACCTTGAGGGGAAGGGGAAACCCTTTATCGCTCTTGGGGTCTTCTTCTCAATCTGTCTGCTGTTTGGCGGGAGCCTTGCGGAGAGTGGGGACTTAAGCCTGTGCTTCGGAAGCTTCGTGAATGTGATCAAGTTCCTGATCTGCCTGGCGGGATATACCTTTTTGCTGGGCGAGCTACTCCGCTGGGTATCCTCTTTTTTTCAGACCATCCGGCCGGTAAAGGAGAGGGCCGGGTTCTGGAGTGATCGGGTATTCGGAAAGTCTTATGGAATTCTGTTCCTGTGCTATAGCCCCTTCCTGATCCTGTCCTATCCCGGAAATCTTTGCTGGGATGTGATCGGACAGATCGAGCAGGTTATCGGTCAGAGCAGCTACAGCGCCCACCATCCCCTGGTACACACCCTGCTGGTGGGAGGTATGGTGAAGCTGGGACAGACCCTGTTTCATTCTTATGAAGTGGGACTGTTCCTGTATCTATTGCTGCAGACAGCCATGCTCATCGCGGCACTGGCTGCGACCCTGAATGTACTGGCCGGGAGAGGCCTGCCGGGGGCCGGTCTGTGGACAATCCTCGCCATCTACTGTGTGACCCCGGTGTATTCCAATGTGGCTTCCACCGCTCTGAAGGATGTTCCCTTCATGGCGTTTGTGATCGGCTATGTGCTGTGCGCAGCATGCCTGCTGGAGTCCGAAGAATGGCTGCAGAAGCGGGGCAACATCGCTCTGTTTGTGCTGATGCATCTGGGGGTGATCCTGTTCCGGAACAACGGCATGCCCCTGGTGGTGCTGACGGATCTGGGGATCCTGATCTACCTGCTCCGCCGGAAAGCGGCCGCAGGCTGTGAAGGCCGTGCAGGCCGGAAGGTGCGCTTTGCAGTGGCTTCCGTCTCCGCTGTTGTGGGGGCGAAGCTGATCCTGATACTCGTAACCTTTGCTCTGGGAGCGGCTCCCGGAAGCAAGGGAGAAATGCTTTCCATCCCCTTCCAGCAGACTGCCAGATATCTGCAGCTGTACCGGAGTGAACTGGATCCGGAAGAGCGGGCGGCCATCGAGAACGTGCTGGGAGATGTGGAGACGGTTGCGGCGGCATACGACCCCACCATCTCCGATCCCGTAAAGACTCTGTTCCGCAAAGACGCATCGATCAGCGATATCGCTTCCTATCTGGGAGCCTGGACCAGGGGGCTGGTGAAGCACCCGGGATCCTATGTGGATGCCTTCCTGGTGCATATTTACGGTTGGTTTGACCCGGCGGTCAGCACCGCCATCCGGTACGAGGCGGATTACGATGTGATTCCCCGCGCCGGCCTGTTTGCCTCAGCGGATAAGATCCTGATCTTTTACTACCGTTTTGCAGACCGCTTCAGCCTGCTGGGGGCTCTGCAGAATGTGGGACTGGCTGCGTGGGCGCTGTTTTTCCTTGCTGCATACCAGCGGAGAACCAAAGCCGATGCGGCGCTGCGGGTGGCAAACCTGCCCCTGTGGATCAGCCTGCTGATCTGCATGGCATCCCCCTGCTTCCTGAATCACCCCAGATATGCATTTCCCATCCTGTTTACCCTGCCATTCCTGTATGGCTTTACATTGACGGCATCCCGGGAAGATGCCGCATGAAAGGAACTCACTGACCATGGAGACCCGCTTTAGCAAGAAAAACTCACTGGAGGCAAAGGGTCTGGCGATCCTGCTCCTGCTGATCTATCACCTCTTCGAAAACAAGACCATGCTGGAGGAGCTGCAGGTGGACCACACTCCCTTCGGGAGAGAAGGCTTCCTGACCTTTACGGGCTATGGCAATATCTGTGTCGCTGTGTTTGTCTTCCTCACGGCTTACGGCATCTCTGTGGGGCTGCTGAGCCGGGAGCTGTCCGCAAAGGAGACTCTGGCTGAGGCGTGGACCCGCTTCGGAAAGCTGATGCTCCGGTTCTTCATCCTGTTTGCCTCCGTCAACCTGCTGTGGTGGCGGCATTTCGATTACGTCTCTCTGTACGGAGAGGGGAAGCAGGGATTCCTCTATGCCCTCACCGACGGACTGGGCCTGTCCATGTTCTTTGACACCCCGACCCTGAACCAGACCTGGTGGTATATGGAGATCGCCTACATCCTGATCTTCCTGTTGCCTGTGCTGGCATGGGCGGTCCGGAAGACTGGCTATTATCTGCTGCCGGTGGCCTTTTTCCTGCCCTATGTCTTTTCCATGGAGTTCGATATCCATCGGTATTTCTTCGTGGCAGTCTTCGGTGTCTGCGCGGCCTATGGCCGGCTCCCGGATAAGCTGCTGGCTTTGAAGATCCCGGTGGCGGTGAAGTGGATCGGAGGCCTTGGGCTTCTCGTCCTCAGTGTCCTGATCCGTCAGAATTACGCGGTCCACGAGACCTATCTCTGGCTGGTGGACGCCCCCATCGCCCTGCTGGTGATCTACGTGGCATCGGCCCTGTTCGGAAGTGTGCCGGGGCTCCGGGAAGTCCTGCAGTTTGTGGGCAAGCATTCCATGAATATCTACCTGGTCCACACCTTCTTCTACATGGCCCTGTGGAGAGATTACATTTACCACTTCCACTACTGGCTGGCATCTTTGTTCATCTGCCTCGGTGCCTGCCTGATCTACTCCCTGGTGCTGGAGGGGATCAAGAAGGGTGTGGTGTATCTGTACAAAAAAGTTCGAAAGAAATGATTTACGGCAGAAAGAAAGCCGGTGCAAGGGTTGCGGCCTTTGCATCGGCTTTTTTGTTTGGTGGACTACACGAGGTAGCGATTGACAAAGGGAATCTTCCGCAGGACCCATACGATGGGGATGCAGAGGAGGAAGAGGCACAGGGTGATCAAAGGGATCTCCACGATCGCAGGCAGCTCCATCATTCCCGGCAGAAGACGGGATGCAAAATCCAGCACCATGGGGTGCAGCAGGTAAATGCCAAAGGTCAGCTTTGCGAGGAAAGAGATGGCCTTCCGGAGTCCCTCTTTCTCACAGGTGATCTGACGGAACAGGATGAATGCCGCGCAGACGAGGAGGAAGGAACTCAGGCTGTACAGAGTGTTGGAAAAGCCCACGAGGTAGCCTGCCCGGACGCTTTCCCTGCAGGAGTACCAAATGGAGAGGGCAGTGCACAGTACCGAGACGGTATAGAGGGCAGCACGTCCTGTTTTCCGGATGGAAACGGTGTCCAGGAAACGACCCAGGACAAAATACCCGATATAGCCCAGGAGCATGTAGGGGAATCTTCCGGAGACTGCGGATATGACTTCTTTCCCAGGGATATCAAAGGACAGGATCAGGGGCATCAGGATCTGGAACGGAATGTAAAGGATCAGGAAATACCTGCACCGCGCCGGATCGGAAAGACCGGGCCGAAGGATCGGCAGGAAGGCGTAGATCACCATCAAAGCGGGCAGAAACCACAAATGGTATATGGGGGTGAAGAAGAATTCCTTCACATAGACCCTGACGGCCTCCATGGAGAAGGTGTAATAGGGGGCCCACTTTACCACCGTGTACAGGATGGACCACACCACATAAGCCACCACCAGACGGAGGATGTACTTTTTCCACATTTTCTTCGGGGAGACATCCGTAACCAGGTCGGGATTCAGAAAGACAGCGCCGCTCAATGCGAGGAAGACAGCGGGAGCTGCGATGGCGATGGTATTGAAGGTGTAAGATACGGTGAAATGAAAAGAAGGGATCTGAGGTTCCTCCAGCCATGCCGCGGAGACATGTACCATCACCACGAAAAAGCAGGCGAAGACTCTCAGAATATCCAGATATACAGTTCGTTGTTGGGTTTCTTTGCTCATAGAAGTATAGTAGCACATTCCGCAAAGTGGTGTAAATAACGGCAGGGCATGGTAAAATGAGAGAGCTTGGGCTTATTTTTCACATTCACTACGCTCAGGCCGGAGGATGAACCATGCTTTTTAATTCTGCGGGATTTCTGATCTTCTTCCCGATCGTTGCATTGATCTATTATCTGATCCCCAACCGATTCCGATACATCTGGATCTTTTTGACCAGTTATTTCTTTTATATGTGCTGGAATCCGAAATACGGGTTCCTGCTTTTTGGCGTGACTCTTATCACATACTTCAGCGCAAGGGCCATGGAAAGAGTTGCCGGGCGGGAAAACTCCCACCGGACGAAGAAATGGATCCTGGGGATCACGGTGGCAGTCTGCCTTCTGATCCTGTGCTTTTTCAAATATCTAGATTTTGCCGCGAATACCTTCGAAACGATCTTCGAGATGCTTCACATCGGGATCGGAGTCCCCCGGTTCTCCATCGTGATCCCTGTTGGTATTTCCTTCTATCTGTTCCAGTCCCTCGGGTATGTCATCGATGTGTATCGGGGGAAAGTCAGCGCAGAGAAAAACCTGATCCTCTATGCTGCGTACATTTCCTTCTTCCCCCAGTTGGTGGCAGGACCCATCGAGCGGGCAGACAAGCTGCTACCGCAGTTCCCGGCGGAGCACCGATTTGATTATCAAAAGACGAAAAACAGTCTGCTGCTCATGCTCTGGGGCTTCTTTATGAAGATTGTGATCGCAGACCGGATCGCCATCTATGTGGACGCGGTCTATGACAATTATGAGTCCTTCGGCGGATGGCTCCTGATCCTTGCGACGGTTCTTTTCGCATTCCAGATTTATTGCGACTTCGCAGGTTATTCCCTGATCGCCAAGGGGGCAGCAGGGGTGATGGGCTTTGAACTGGTGAACAATTTTGACTCTCCCTACTGTGCATCGGGAGTCAGAGAATTCTGGTCCAGATGGCATATTTCCCTTACCGGCTGGTTCCGGGATTATGTGTACATTCCTCTTGGAGGAAACCGTAAGGGGAAGGTCCGGAAACATATCAACACTTTTATCGTGTTTCTGTTAAGCGGACTCTGGCATGGTTCCAACTGGAGCTATGTTTTGTGGGGCGGGTTAAACGGCCTCTACATCATCCTGGAGGACCTGCTGCATGTGAAGCTTCCGAAGGCCTTCGGCAGAGTGATCGGGACGATTGTCACGTTTCTCCTGGTGGACATTTCCTGGATCTTTTTCCGGGCGCCGGATATCGGAACCTCCTTCCGGATCATCAAAAGCATGCTGACATTCTCGAATTTTGGCAGCTTTTTTGATAACACGGTGAACTACTATATCATGGACAACCGCAATTTTGTCCTGATCTTTATCTGCCTCGCGGTGCTCATGGTTGTTGATATCGCTCATTACAACAAGGTGAGTTTCCGCGCAATGATAGCCCGGCAAAAGATCGGGGTCAGATGGGCGTTTTACTGGGCCTTTACCATGTGCATCCTGATCTTTGGAGTCTGGGGCCCCGGATTCGACAAGGCAGCATTTATTTATTTTAGATTCTAAAGGAGACCGGCCGGAGATGAAGAAAAAAGAAGCACCGAAGATATTGGTAAAAGTGCTCTGCTTCGTGCTTATCATGGGGATTTCCCTTGTTATATGCAACCGTATCTTTCTGTATAAAGACGGCACAGAGAAGTTCAAGGATTTCTACACGGAAGAGCAGCAATTTGACATCCTGTTTTTTGGTTCAAGCCGGGTGCTGGAAGGGATCCAGCCGATGGAGCTTTGGGAGGATTATGGCATCCGAAGCTACAACATGGCTCAGCATGGCGAGAGCCTTGGCCGCGATTACTGGCAGCTGAAAAATGCACTGAACACCCATGTACCGCGGCTTGTGGTAATGGACATATCCGCATTCTACAGTCTGTATGAGATCGATCCGTCGGATGATAATCAAGTGGGAACGCTACACAAGCAGATCGACCATATCCCACTGTCTGTGACCAAATTGCAGACTATCCGGGAATTGTGTCCCTCCGGGACAAGGGCGGAGTTTGTGTTCCCCTTCATCAAGTACCACAGTAGATGGAATGAACTCAGCAGTTATGACCTGACCTATAAAAAGTATCCCAACAGCCGTAAAGGAGCTGAAGTGAATTATGACTTTATGCCACTGGAGCGCCCGGTATGGGATGATTCTGTGATGGAAGAGGATTTCCCCTTCGAGAACACGAAGATCACAGAGATCCTGGAGGTCTGCGAAGAGTACGGCACATCTGTGTTGTTCATCAATGTTCCCTATGCCTTTGGGGAAGAGCGAATGCCGATGATCAGCTGGCTTTCGGATTATCTGGAACGGAATGAGATTCCTTTTGTGAATTATCAGAGGGATGAGGATTTCCTGGATTATCGTATCGACTTCGGAGATCAATACCATCTGAATGCCGCCGGCAGCCTGAAACTGACAAGCGCCATCGGCCGGTATTTCGTTGACAATTATGGAGTCAGCGAGACGGAGCCCAAGGTCGCCGACGAGTGGAACAGTGTTCTCGCCCTATATAAGGAGAATAAGGATTCCTACGTCATGAGCGCCGAGCGATACGAGCATCTGCTGATGCTGACCTACGCCGACAATGATTATGACGTAAAGGTTCTGACTTCCCCAGAGCGCATGGAGTACACCGGAACCAACTTCTTCTTCCCCGATGCCCGGGGCATCGAGGGATATGAAGGGTACCGCATCGAAATATACCATGCCGGGGACAGTGAACCCATGAGAGTATGGGAAGCGGATTGATGCTGACAATCAGATTCGGGAACAATTCCCGGATTTACACCCCGTTTACACCTTTTGAAGGTGGACTACCCGATGAGATGAGAGCACTCTGCGTGATGCAGGGTGCTTTTTGTTAACATCTTATGCTTAAGAAAACATTGCAAAGATCGTAATGTTAAGGCTGGAAATGAATATAACATATTATTGTAAAAGATAGAATTATAGTACGTTTGCAATGTTACCGAAATGTCCTGCAATGTTCTGCAATGTTTGATATATTTTTGATGGGCGGCTGATTCAATATATCGGCCGATTGAATCGTCCCTATGAAGGGAAAACGGATGTCACGGTTTATGATTATGTCGATCCGCATATCAGATTTTTTGACCGACAGTATCGAAATCGACTTAAAGCATATAAGAATCTGGGGTATCAGGTAATCTCGACGCCGAAAACTGATAAACAGGTTATAAATGCGATTTACAATGACAGAGACTACATGGAGGCGTTTGAAAGGGATTTGATAGAATCAGATTCCGAAATTGTGATAGCCAGTCCATATTTGAGGCGCACCAAGGTCGAAAGAATAATAAATCTGCTAAAAACAAGGCAGGAAACGGGCGTGTCTGTGATTGTAATCACGATGGATCCCGAAGCGGTTGGATATGGAGATGTCATAGAGTTGCATATACTGGTCGATGAGATGAGGAATAATGGGTTCTCTGTTCGATTAACCCGTGACGAAGGGGAACGATATGCTGTTATCGATCGAAAACTGGTATGGCACGGCGGAGCGAATCTGCTTGGGAAAGAAGAGGGCATGGAAAACCTGATCCGTGTGGAAAACGAGCAGGCCGCTGCTGAATTGCTTGAGATAACAGCGAAGACTTTAAAGAAATAGGTGAACTATCCGATGAATGATGAGAGCACTCTGCGTGATGCAGGGTGCTTTTTCTTTGGTTTGGTGGTCGAAAAATTTGGATTGGTGGTTAAATTCTTTGGATTGGGGATCATTTGAAAAGTGTTATTCCCAGATTTTTATCGTCTTAAGAAGCTTTTCTTTTTCGTCATCATCCATCTTGGATATCTCTGCCATCAGCGCATTGTCTAAAGCATTGGAAGTATAGGCAGGCTCCAGATTGCCGACCAGTTCATCAAGTGTGACCCCCATGATTTTTGCATAATAGATCAAAAAGCGAAGCGACATGGCGGTGCGGCCGTTCTCAACATTGCTGATGTAACCGGGCGTGACATCCATTTCTGCTGCAACCTGATTCTGTGTAAGACCAAGCTTGATTCGATAGGATTTTATCTGCTCTCCGTAGTTTTCGTTCATGGAACTCCTCCAAATACAATTGATATACATAGTATACTATAGGTATTGACTGAGGACAATTGTTAATATAATATTGAAAATATACAAAAGATATACATTAGGTGAGTTGAGTAAATGTGATGAGATGGAGGAATTAGACTAATGGGTGAGACATTTCGAGTAGGTGATAATTTATTTGTGATACCGGTGGATATGGAGAACAGATTGGTAGAGGATATTGCCAGAGAGGCTGTAATAAGAATCGCTGAGTTCTGTGAAGAAGTAGGACGGGAACGTGAAGCAAACAAGAAAGAAGGGGATTGAGATGCAAAAAGGCAGATTTATCAGGGAATATGTGGACGATTATATAGAATACTTCCCGGAACGCTGGAGATGGCGTTTGAAAAATAGTGACGAGCAAAATGATCGATACCGGGCAACACGAGCTCGGAGAACTAAAGATATCTATCAAAACAACGACCTTTTGCCGGACTTTTATTCTATTGAGCGAGATGCGGCTCAGTTTGGATTGTGTTCCGTTGAGTGGACTGATTTCTTTGGACTTACCTGGGAAGGCGAGAAAGGAGTGAATGCCTATGTGGGGGCACCGAATTATAAAGGAAGTTTATATTTTTATGATCCGGATGACGAATATGATGAACCCGGATATAGGATTTCGGAGTACTATGATGCCTATGAACATCAACCACCGATAGATAGCTATACTCGGGTAACCTGGCGCGGAGTCCATCGATGGATTGATACGAAAAATGTTGTGGACGTCAAATACAGCTATCTCGTAGAAAATCACTTATTCAAGGATACACACATAGATCTGATATATAAGGATGGGGAGAAATTGACAGTTTATTCCGATTATACAGACTTAATAAACGGGTTGTTGAGACATGGGAAAAAGTCGCTTGTTGAAAAAGTTTTCAAAACCATGAATGAACATTTTATTAAGCTACGTGATTCTGACAGGGAGGAAGAACGTCAATTCTATCCGGAAAAGACCGTGGAGGAAATGTTTTTAGGGGATGATAAGAATGAGCAGAAAAGGCGAAGCGAAAAGAAGAAAAACTCAAATGCTCAGGAATAAGAAACTGGTGAAAAGATATCCATGGATAGCACCGGTTGATTGGAACTGGAACAGGGTAAAAGGATACAGCTTCACAATGTATGATGATGTGCCAATCGGCTGGAAAAGGGCATTTGGGAAAATAATGTTGGAGGAATATCGAGAAGTGCTGATTCGGAATCATTATCTGAGGAACTTTCAATGGGAACAGGTAAAGGAAAAGTACGGAACTCTCCGACTATATTCAAATGGTGCACCGGAGGCTGTGTTGGACCTTGAAATGAAATATGACTATATTTCCGGCTTTTTCTGCATCTCTTGTGGGCGTATGAATTCCCCCTTGCTTACCGGAGGATGGGTTGAGCCTTTATGCGAGGATTGCTACAACAAAAGGATTGCCAGACAAAGAAAATGGCACGAGAAGAATGGTAAGGGAACATTTACATATACTCCGTACAAAGATCTTAAGAAGAAAGATCAGGAAATTGAGATGATTGTGACATATAAACGCTATTCCTCTGAGCGAGAGGATTATGAGGAGAAACGAGACTATTCACAAACCATAAATAAGATTATTGCCAGACAGCATAGTCTTTTTTAGTGGGACTTTTTATCTTAGCGAAGGAGCCGGATTATGAGACTGGAAGTTGAAATGACATCGCAACAGCTTAATTTGTTGATTTTGTCTACGGAAGTTTATGCTCGTGCATTAATGCATCAGCCGGATATGGTAGCAGATATTTTAGCTGAAGATCGACTCTTTTACGATAAAACTGATTCTGAAAATGATAAAAGATTTCATGAGTGGCTTGAAAAAAGGGATGAATTAAGAGAAAAACTCAAGGCTGCATTTGATGTAATGTTTTGTGATTCATTTAAAAGCGATGCATGCCAGAACCTTATCGATCTATGGCGTGTTCTCAGGCATCTTCAATATAACGTTTCAGATACTATTGATAAGAACCATTACGACGTGAGAGCCTCCGAACCGTTTCAGGGTGGAACGGAGCCGCTTATGAAAATCCGGATAATGGATAAAAACACGCGGGTTTCTTAGAACATGGAGATGTATATGGATAGAATGGGAGAAGAGCGGACGACAGGTATTATTACTTTGAAATCAGAAACTAAAGATATTAAGAATTTGATTCATGTGATTCGTGGGCAGCAGGTTATGTTGGATAGTGATCTTGCAATGTTGTATCAGGTTGAAACAGGAGCATTAAATCGTTCAGTTAAACGAAATGAAAAGAGATTTCCCGAAGATTTTTGTTTTCAGTTGACTGAGGATGAGTTTTTGAGATGCCAAAATGGCATCTCAAACGATGCGAGTACAGAAGGACGTGGTGGTAGACGATATATGCCCTATGCTTTTACGGAACAGGGTATATCGATGCTTTCTGCTATACTTCGTAGCGATGTAGCAATAAGCGTCAGCATAGGGATCATAAGAGCGTTTGTGGAAATGCGGAAATTCCTGGCAACAAA
>JAEEGL010773082.1_pt1 | contig 66610 bp, 52 predicted proteins | sample 9134231 | NCBI WGS metagenome assembly JAEEGL01 (sample SAMN16246548, study PRJNA631951) | gut metagenome | biome: gut microbiome; feature: rumen; material: fiber-attached | host: Bos | place: Iran: Karaj | collected 2018-10
ATAACAGGAGGAGGTCACGCACATGTATTCCTACGAAGAACGGCTTAAAGCCGTAAAGCTTTACATCCAGTATGATAAGAGCTATGCATCCGTATTCAGAGAGCTGGGATATCCACCATCCAATCATACTTTGAAACTGTGGTTCAAGGAGTATGAGCAGAATGGGGACTTGCATAAGTCTTATATAAAAACTAGCATATATACTGATGAACAGCGCAAAGCGGCTATTCAGTATTATACAGAGCACGGACGAAGCAAGTCTAGAACGGTAAAGGCTCTTGGATATCCGACCCGTCAACAGCTTACGGAGTGGATCAAACAAGATCTTCCAGATGAAGTTACTCCTTGTACTAAGGGGCAATCATTGGTACATTTATCGAAAGAACAGAAGGAACAGGCAACCATCGAGTTATGTACCAGGGACGGAAGCGCTCAGGAGATTGCTGATAAATACAATGTCAGCAGATACTCTGTATATAACTGGGCCTGGGATCTTCTTGGAAAAGGAAATGTTTCACCCATGCCCAAAAGAAAACGTAGTACTACAGCCGCTAATCATGAGGACGTTGAAGCACTTAGGCAGGAAATTGAGCAGCTACATAACGAGGCTGATGAATTACAGCGTCAAGTCTACCGCCTTCAGCTAGAGAAGGACGTACTTGAGAAAGCGGCAGAAGTAATAAAAAAAGACGAGGGCGTCAGTCTTGAGAAGCTGACCAATCATGAGAAAGCAATCGTGATTGACGCCCTACGTGGAAAATATAAGCTTCGCGAGCTTCTAAAAGTCTTCCATATGGCTAAGAGCAGTTATTGTTACCAGCAGGCGGTCATGAAGGCTCCTGATAAGTACAGCGAAGTTCGAAAGAAGGTTAAAGCCGTCTTCGATGATTCTTCCAGCCGATATGGCTATCGACGAATCTATAGCTCGCTAAAGAACGAGGACATAATCGTTTCGGAGAAAGTGATCCGCCGTATTATGCAGGAGGATAAGCTTATAGTTCCAAATATCAAACGCAAGAAGTATAACTCATATAAAGGCGAGATAACTCCTGCTGTTCCGAACGTGATCGAGCGTGATTTCAGTGCAGAACAGCCTAATGCGAAATGGCTGACAGACATCACAGAGTTCCATATACCTGCGGGAAAGGTGTATCTGTCGCCGATTATAGACTGCTTTGATGGACTTCCGGTTTCCTGGACCATAGGCACATCACCCGATGCGGAACTTGTTAATACAATGCTCGATAATGCTGTAAGCATTTTAAACGAGAATGAACATCCCATCGTACATTCTGATCGTGGATGTCACTACCGTTGGCCGGGATGGATCGAACGAATGGAGAAAGCTGGCCTAACCAGATCCATGTCAAAGAAAGGGTGCTCTCCAGACAACTCGGCTTGTGAAGGCTTCTTCGGGCGGCTTAAGAACGAAATGTTTTACGGTCGTTCTTGGCAGGATGTTACTATCGAGGAGTTCATAGCAGTCCTTGATGACTATATTCACTGGTACGCAGAGAAGAGAATCAAGCTCTCACTTGGAGGCCTAAGCCCGATTCAATACAGAATGAAACTGGGGCTTATTGCATCATGATTGACAGTGGGCGTTAAAGGATAACTGGTCCAAGAAAACGTCCGCACCCCCGAATGGAAGAGTAATGACCAGCTTTAAAGCTTACAATTTTATCGTGTAAAAATCCATAACTGTAATAAGTGTACAGATAAGACCAAAAAAGTAAGAAAAAATACTCCGAAAATAACCTCAAGAGGCGGTTCGAGATCCGCGATATATTGCTTTGTCGATACCATTTTTCCTAATCTTGGTGATTTGCTTTACCGGCCACCTTCCAACGGTAATCCAGATCCAGGCATCCCATCGCCGCTTCACCTTATATTTTCGCCTATTAACCTTTCTTTCCCCGTCCGCTACTCATATACTTTCACCCACTAAGTAACGTGAATATAACCCTCATCTTATTTCTTCACCTTACCATTTAATGCCGTTTTCACCCACAATATACCGTTAATCCATAAAACACGCCTATTTACCTCTTTCACCCATTTACTAGGTGAAAATAAAAATAACAAAAACACAGTCGATCATGCATTCACCCACAATATAGGGTGAAAATAGAAATTATATAAAATATCCGCATTCACGCAGTATACTGGGTGAATGCAATTCTGCCCATGGAAAAGTGTAATCACATCGAGAAAACTCCCCTGAAAAGTGTGGCAAGATAAATTATCTCCCCCCGAAAAGTGCGGGTATGGACATAAATGGGAAAAGGAGGAGAGTGGTGACCGCCTTTAAAATTATAAAAATATTAATTAAATAAAGCTTAACTGTAATAAGTGTACAGTTAAGAAGGAGAATTATTTAAAAAAAGAGCTTGAAATTGAGTATTAAATTCCACCGCTTAAGCTTGAAAAACAAAGAAAACTCCCGGTAATCGGGAGTTTCAGACTGTAGACAAAGATGCGGATTTTTTGTGAATCCGCATCTTTTTTTGCTAAATTAATGACACGTGTGTCATATTGTGGTATAATAATCATATGGAGGATTCTCATATGATGACTCGGGATGCGGATAAGAAGCGGACTCAAGTGCAAATGTTCTGTATGGATGACATGGTTCCGCAGGATCATTTGTTACGATTGATTGAAAATGCCATCGACTGGTCATTCATCTATGACCTTGTTGAGGATAAATACTGTGCAAACAACGGCCGTCCAAGCATGGATCCTGTCATGCTAATCAAAATCCCCTTTATCCAATACCTCTATGGGATTAAAAGCATGCGTCAAACCATCAAAGAGATTCAGGTCAATGTCGCCTACAAATGGTTCCTGGGACTTGATATGTTTGATCCCGTGCCGCATTTTTCCACGTTTGGTAAAAACTATACGCGTAGATTCAAGGATACAGATCTATTTGAACAGATTTTTAGCCACATCCTTGAGGAATGTTATAAAGCAAATCTGATCGACCCTAGTGAAGTCTTTGTTGACGCGACTCACGTCAAAGCACGAGCTAATAGCCATAAGCTGGAATTATGCAAGTCACAACAGGAAGCACTATTCTATGAAAAACAGCTTCAGGAAGAGATTAATGAAGATCGAGCAGAGCATGGGAAAAAGCCATTAAAAGACAGGAATGACGATGATAACCCTCCTCCGTCCGGTGGTTCCGGCGGCGAAGAACACGAGGTGAAAGTAAGTACGACAGACCCTGAAAGCGGCTGGTTTCACAAAGGGGAACATAAACAGGTTTTCGCCTACTCCATCGAGACGGCGTGCGATAAGAATGGCTGGATTCTTGGCTACACTGTAAGTCCTGGAAACATGCATGATAGTAGGACATTTAAGGGCTTATACGACAAAATCAAACATATCGGGATTAAAACACTTGTTGCAGACGCTGGATACAAGACTCCTGCGATTGCAAAAATGCTTATCGATGACGGAATTAATCCTCTGTTTCCCTACACACGGCCAATGACCAAAGAGGGATTCTTTCGCAAAAGTGAGTATGTTTACGATGAGTATTATGATTGCTATATCTGTCCGAATAACCAGACTCTGAAGTATTGCACAACAAACCGCGACGGATACCGCGAATATAAGAGCTGTGGTTATATCTGCAGCAAGTGTCCTTACCTGGCACAGTGCACAGGGAGCAGGGATTACGTAAAGCTGGTCACAAGGCACATTTGGGAACCATACATGGAAATATGCGAAGATATACGGCACACCCTTGGAATGCATGACTTGTACAGCAAACGCAAAGAAACAATAGAGAGAATTTTTGGAACCGCAAAAGAGAATCACGGTTTCAGATATACTCAGATGTATGGAAATGCCCGAATGAGAATGAAAACCGGGCTTACATTTGCGTGTATGAATCTAAAGAAACTGGCCAAGATCAGATATAAAATGCGGAGGAGAACAGGCGAATCTAGATATTTTTTGTACTTGATTATCAGAAAAACTCGTTTTTGTTATATTTAAGTCATAAAAACAGTAAAACTGGGCTGGCGCAATCCGCCAGCCCAGTTTGTCTTCAGTCTGAAACTCCCGGTAATCGGGAGTTTTTCTTATGCCAAGATTTGCCTGTTATATTTTTTTCTTAAAAAAATCTAGCATATTAAAACCGTCAAGATAACTGGAACAGAAAGGATATAAAGTAGAGAATTCAGTAATCAAGCGTATATAGAAAAACCGCATAAGAGAATTCTAAAAGGAGAGCAACCATGATTGATACATTTAAGAAATATGACAAAAAAGCACAACGGACGGTTTGCATCGAAACTGAGACTTTTAACAAAATACTCGCCGAAGCTAATGCTGCTGTCCGGGTGATTCCTCGCGATGTTGAGATGCGCAATAGGTATGTTGCATATGAGCAAAATTGCAAGGAGACCGGCGAAGTGCCTATGTCCGAATTCGAATATAGTAAGACATATCCTTATGATTCTTGCTGTTTCGAAGTATATGAAAATGCTCCAGCAAAAATATTAATATCGAAAGCATTAGGAGTACAATCTGTAAGTCTGGAATATGCCAAGGATTATTACGGCAGAATGACTAATGACGAACTGGAAGTTACTTATCATATCGCATAATTTAAAAATGCTCTCAACTTTGGTTGGGAGCATTCTTTTTGTTAATAAACGAAATACTTTACTGTGAAAATACATAATAAAGAATAACTATAGATAACCGGAGCAAATAAAAGCTCCGGTTTTTATGAGGAAAGCAAGAGGTAAAAATATGAATACGAACTATTGGACGGTGACAGGCTATGGCGTGGACGCAGAAGAGCTTTGCCCTTCTGTTGATGCACAGATTGCATTCATCAAGAAATATCTTCCTACGCAATACAAAGAGATGCAGGAAGATGGCGAAAAGTGTGAAAATTGCGATATGAGCAATACTTCCGACTGTCTGGACTATTGTGGGAACTGGATAAATGAATATGAGGATGCTCAGGGCGACACAGTGGGATTCCCTGGACTGTTCGCTATAGCGATACAGGAGAACGAAGATGGATTTAATCCTGAGTATTTTCATTTCGAAGAATACGGCGCCGTTCTATATAAAGACAGGTTGCCGTGGGAAATGACAGACAGAGTAAAGAACATGAGGGCAGAAGATATGGCTGCGATCTTTCAAAAATACCTTAATGAACTTGGTATTTCGGCATCCGTATCCAGGCAGTCTGTTGAGTTTTACGGTTAGAAATACTATAATATCCTTACCAGGAAGGATTCGGTAGACAAAGAGAGTCCTTCGAGGGCTCTCTTTTTCTTGCAGTATGAAAGAAAGGAGGGCACGTCACATGCGAGGAGGATTAATTATGAATAATCTTCACTCAACAATTGAAAAAGCATACTCGTTACCAAATGAAGAACAGAACGCTTTGGTTGAATTAATTGATACATTTATCAATAATGTATCAAAAAGTAAGATGAAAACACATATTAGGCGCGCAGGTAAATTTGATGGAAAATACAAAGTGGTTGACGACATTGACTTTTGTAATGATGAAATTGCAGAATTGTTTGACGTGAAAAAAATATGAGACTATTATTAGACACGCATACTTTAATCTGGTATCTTTACAAAAGCCAAACTACTTACTGCTGATGGGAAAATTTCGCAATATGGTTATTCATGCATATTGTCATTCAAGAAACAATAATTATCCAGTAAATCATAAAAAATGCTCTCAACTTCGGTTGGGAGCCTTTTCTGTTAATAAGCGAATTTCTTTACAATAAAAATACATAATAACTATGACTATAGATAACCGGAGAAATAAAACCTCCGGAATTTTCACATAAGGAGAAACGAAAATGACCAGAAAAGAGTACGAAAAGGCTTATCGGGATAAGGTTGCAGCACTCACGCGCCTCTGCGACGGAGATAGTAATCTGGATTTTTGGGAGGAGTTTGAGAAAACTGCTACTCAAGAGGAGATCATCGGCCAGTGGCTGGTAGATGAAGGCGATAACGCGCTGATGTATTACCGGAAGTGGTGCTTTCCGGATGGAATTGACCTTGAGGCCGAAGATCTGAGGCATTTGGGCGAGTTGCATAAGAATATTCAGTTCCGAAAGAAGATTGAGGAACTTTTGAATGACTGCAACTTTCATGAAGAGGCCGGACTTCTGTCCGAAAGAGATTACGAAGCTTTTGAAAAGCTCATAAAAGACAAATTTTCACAGAAGGAGAAAGGAAATATAACTAGAAAAGAGTACGAAAAGGCTTATCGGGATAAGGTTGCATCGATCACGCACCTCTGCGACGGCGATAGTAATCTGGATTTCTGGGAGGAGTTTGAGAAAACTGCTACCGACGAAGAAATCATCGGCCAGTGGCTGGTAGACGAAGGCGATAACGCGCTTATGTCTTACCGGAAGTGGTGCATGCCGGATGGAATTGACTTTGAGGCTATTCCCCAGGAATATTTGCAGTTTGACTCTATTTTTGCAAGTTTTTGTAAGGACAAGGTAGTAAATAAGTACCTTGGGATCGCGAAGCGTATGAAGGCCCATGGCCGGGACAAGGAGTATATCCTGGATCGCGCTAACGAGTGGTATAATAATTGCGAGACCGTAGATGAGATGGTTGGATATCAACTCTATCTGATCCGTCAGGGTATTGAGGAGCTGTATAAAGTCGCTTGATAGGGAGGCATGAATGGACGCAAATCCTATGTATGATGCTCCAGAACCTACAGGAAGGGTGTACATCACCATGGAAAGCAAGGTGACTGGGAAAACGCATCTGTATGTAAAGGCCCACAAGACCGACGACCAATGGATCGAACTGGATCCCACAATGGACCAGGCCGATGTCTTCGATCGCTGCTGGGCATTCTCAAAAGCAGGAGCAAAAAAGATCATCGAGAAATACCAGACAAGTACGTACAAGGCCAATTATGACAAGGGGCTCCTTGTATTTGGTATGATCGATGAATATTCGTGGTAAAAAGCAAAAGCCCTGGGACATGTTCCTGGGGCTTTGCTTTTTGTAAACGAATGTTTTTACTCATAAAGTGCCCATTAAACCAAATTTTGTGCATAAAAAACAATGCTCCCAACCTAAAGGAAGTTGAGAGCATTTTTTTGTGTAAGTGTTCAGTTTTGTGATCATGTTTATCATCAATAAAGTTCATCAATTTTTGTCCGCAGCTCATGTACTGGATAATGCTTTAAATTGCCTGTAACCAATTTGATGTTTAAACATTTTGCGACATCGAAAAATATCCGATCGTCCTCGTCTTTCATTTCTACTTGTGACTGTGTTGTGGGTAATGGTTCGATCCGAATAGCAGTATATTTGACAAAAGAAAGAAATTTATCAACTTTTATCTGATCGAGCTGTAAATACGGTCGACGCAAAACATCTTCATATTCAGCAATTATCTCACTGGATACCACCATTTTGTGTTTTCCTATAAAAACATCCCTCATGAGTTTGTACGCTTTTGTATAGGTTATGTCGCCATTACTGTCTTTCTTAATTCCAGATTTTATTGCGCTAACAATAATATTTGTATCAATTACGAGAAGCATGACGTTCTTTCCTAACATCTGCAACAAAAGCAGCTACTTCTTCATCTGTCATAGGATTTTCACAACCGTTCATACATAAGTCGTTAAGTATATCAACAGGACTACTAGCAGAAAGCTGATCGATAAAATCAACAACAAATGAAAACTGTTCTTCTGGTAAAGACTGCATTTTTGCTATTGTCTCATTTGAAACTAACATACTCGCTCCTTTCATACAAATGCTCCTTTCTCTTATATTCCAAGTTTAGAGAAAGTCCTTCGAAGGGCTCCCTCTGTTCTCCCAAAGGGAATCCTTCTTGGTAAGGATATTATAGCATATATGCCAGTTTTACAATAGTTCAAGTTCTTCGACGATCCAGAAGCTGGTAGCGCCGTCTCCGTTAGAAATAGCAACGTAGTCTTCTTTGAATGTATCATCTGCGTCCAGACCAACCACATTCTCGAATGCATCCCATGGAGTATTTGGGATTTCGTCCCATGCCAGACCATAGACCTTCTCTACATCTTCTTTCAGGCGTTTTAACGCATCTTCTTTCTTCATATAGGCTTCTACCACTTCTGTGTCATATGCGTTTTCATCGCAAAATTTTTTAAAAATATAAATCTTCATGTTTTGCCTCCATAAATAAACAATCCGGAGGGTTTATTCCTCCGATTATCTTGATATAGATATTATGTTTGATTTTATATGCGAAATATGCAAAGCCTACCATTTTCTGCCTTTTTGTACACACAAAAATACATTGACACCACCCTTTTATGTGAGAAAGCCGCATAAAGATTGTTTGTATGATAATATATTTATACGTTAACCGACATATTGGCTTAGCATAAAATCATAAAAGAAAGGTCGAATCATGAATATTTGCGTCTACAACAAAAATTTATTGATTGACGATAAAATTGCAGAAATCATGCATAAGAATTATATGGATCTGACCGAGGATAGTTGCCTTCACTACCTTTCCGTTTTTTATTCAAATGAGTTAAGTCATCATGTGGATGCGCAGGAACTGGAGGATATCGTTCGTAAGGCCCCGGTTGATACGCTTTCGGGCAATTTGAGTGTGATTTTGAAGGAAGAAATTGCACTGCTCAAGAATCGATAAGAGGAGTATCAGCAGTCAAATAATTTCGCAAATCTCAAACTGCCCGTCAGAAATGGTGGGTATCTATTCCTTTTGCTGATATGTTATAATTAATATAATAAAACTCTATAAAAACAACCTTACACAAAAGGACCATTGAAATGGATTTACGAAGCATAATTGACGATAATAGGCATGACCAACAAATAGATGAACATGAAAAAATACAAAACGCAGCGAAAACTCTTGCAGAAGAGTTTGCTCATTCTAACGGCATTTGTACAAAAACAGAAGATGAAAGAGAGTGCATTCTTCAAGGATTAGCTACGCCATTAGCATCGGAAGAGTCTACAAGGATTTCTTTGCAATCTATTAGAGAAGAAAGAGACGGGCTAAACAAACATCGCCAATCTTTATTAAGCAGGGTTCCAGAACAAGAAAAATGGTCAGTTTTTTCACATGAAAGTATTGAGGACAAAGACTTGGCGTATTTATCAGCTGCCACAGGTGATGAATTTGCATTATTGAGGGGAAAGAACGAAGATATTCTATATCATGGATCAAGGGCACATTGCCACATCGAAAAAGATGAATTATTAATGGAACTTTTAAACACACATAAAATACGTTTAGAATGTCATTCTCATCCTGATTATGAGATAATTATTCCTTCACAAGACGATAGAGATTTTATCGCAAGTTTTGGACAACAATCAAGTCGTATCGTATCAAGCTATACGGGCAAAATTATTACATTCCATGCGAACCGATTTGATGACCTGGTATAAGGAGATTATAAAGATGAATGATGTAAAAGTGGGATTCCATACTTTGGTTAAGGTGATTGGCGAACAATTTTTTAAGGAACATGAGAAAAGTGCTGTTTTTTCTTATGGCGAAGAAGAAAATGGATTGTTTTGCTTTTTAGGTGTAGCTTTGCATCCGAAGGCTACGCTTAGGGGACTATCTGCATCAATGGATGACTGGGATATATATGCGTCGTGCTATGTAAAAGAAGGTACGGTCATAATGGGTAAATGTAGATTGCCGAATGATTGATACTCACCATGCCTAAACTTTTTGTACCCACAAAAATACATTGACACCACCCCCAAGAACACTTACAATACATCCAACAAAAACCTTTGGCAAACCCGGTGAAAGCCGGCGACGCAAAGCTACAGGGCCTTTGACATGGCAGCCAGCTGCAACTTAGGGAGCAGGCTACCGGCCTGCTTATTTTTATGTGGGAAAACTGCATAAAGATCGCTTCTGTGATATGGTTAATATATCGCAAAGAACGAAAAGAACAGCAATCATAACCTGTCGTGATTATGGGCCTTACCAATCCTTTTTCCAAAAAACCATAATAAATAGCGATAACGACAACCGGAGAGAATCTCCAAAAGAAGAAAAGAAAGAGGTAAATGAAATGAAGAAATGTTTTGCAATGGCATTTTGCACGGGCGTGATGGCTGCAGCGCTGTCTATCGCCCCTTCTATGACAGCTTCTGCAACATCGGTGTCCGAGAGGCACCTGGAGTGGGAGTATGACGAAAATGGAAAGGCATACTGGTACGAAAATGGCGTAAAGCAGGGAACCTATGATGACACCCAGGGCATTCTGGGAACGGATCCGGCTACCGGAGAGGCTACGAACCGTGGCAGAGAGATCTATGATCCCGCATCGAATGCATGGTACTGGCTGGATTCCTGCTATAACGGAGCAAAGGCAGTCAGCAAGGAAGTCTGGATGCCCTACACCTATCAGGACGAACTGGTGATGGCGGAAAGCGGCACGGGAAGAGAGATGATGAAGAACTCTTATTCCTTAAGCAACTATAATGAGTTGCTTCAGCAGAGCTGGTTCCCCTCCACGAGACTTTCTGAAATGGTAGAGCGTCAGATGCTGACCAGATCCGGTAAGTGGGTACGCTACGACGAGAACGGCAAGATGATGAAGGGCTGGGTGACCATTGAGGGTGACCTTGCAAAGATCTATCCCGATCAGGCAGGAAATACCTATTACTATGACACCGTGACCGGTTCCATGGTAAAGGACGGATATTTCATCATCGATGGCTACTGGAACACCTTTAATGAGAACGGAGTCCTGGTCGCAAGTGCAAATCCCAAATATGCTACCAGTGTAGAACAGGTATCTCCGGATGCGGATTACAGCGTGGTTACATCCGATATGAGACCTTATTCTGCGGAAGAAAAGACAAGTGAAGCAGAACTGGAAGTAGTGCAGATCGAAACAGACCCAGAACTGTCTTATTACGAGAACTATGAAGCCTTAGAACCCGGACAGGTTGCTTACGAAACACGTCCTTGTGGAGGCGGAAGCAAGACAAATATCATAACGAAAGATGAAAATGGAAATGTTGTAGTGTCTTATGTTAGCGATTATGGAACGTATCACCTACAGACCATTAATACCTTTACAGAGAAAACAGACTCTTGTGATTATTGCAACCACGGTTACAGCCAGATTCGTGATCTCGACGATCAATCCTATGATCTTTTAGATGATAATGGAGAAGTCATTGGACGATATTATAAATATGTATGTCCAGACTGTGGCTTTACTGTTGCTATGTATCGCTTCTAATAAACGACAATATCTTCCGAAAGATACCCGTCAGCAATGGCGGGTATTGGTTTATGAGAAAGTTTGTTTATAAACTATAATGTTTTGGAGACAAGATCACACATCTTGTCTCTTTTTATGTGGGAAATCCGCATCTTTTTTCTCTTTCCGCTATCATATTAAAGAATAGAAGATTTTCAGATTTTTCATATAAAGATATGAGATATGGTTTAGAGACTTAGTAGGAGGAAAAGGAACCATGAAGATTTCTTTGATCGATAAGAAACAGATCATCAGATCCTTGACAGGCGTATTCCTTGTAGGAACATGCCTTCTTGGTGCGCCATTTACGGCCAAAGCGGAGAGGGACCCTACGCCAGAGGATAGACACGTTGATATTCATTTTGAATATTTTGTATTCGATCCAAATGAGGCTACTACACACAGCGATTATTCCTATGTAAGAGATGTTATTAAATCAATAAACTATATTCCAACCGAGGTAATAAATGGAAATCAAGATTATTTAAATGATGGTTCTACAAAAGTGGTGCCAAAAGACGATCTTTGGTCAGATGTACGAATTGATTATAATGTACCAAACGACCATAACAGCTATACCAGAACTGTTGTTACATATGGCCCAAACAGAGATGTCTTACGTTGGGAATACGGCACTCATCCTGCAACTGGTGAAACCAAATCGGGTGTAAATAACTTCCATTTCACAACCGATCCAGATGGCTTTAATTATTATGCAACCGGCTGGTACTGGAACTACAATGACGTAAATATCTGGTACGACGCTAATAATCGCTGTGACGAACCAGGAGCACGTTATCCTTCACGAGGATGGTATCATGATGTTTGGGGGTTGCCCACAAGTCCAATCGTGTTTACCAATATAGAATACCCTATAAATGAGTATTCCCAGAATTGCCGATTCCAGATTTATTATGTCCCGAAAAAAGTCTCGATGAAAATATCAGGAGACCATCTCTCTCATATATATACGAATTACCAAAACTGGGTTTTTAATGACATTACATATCATTACAATACAAGACCGGAAACACTCTATTGGAATAGTAAGCCATTGATCGACTCCAGCGGAATCAATCAAAGTAACAAGCTAAATGCAATCAAATGGGATTGGACAAATAACGGGAATGGACGCGAATGGAATGGAAATGGTTATGGTAGCATAACCGCAAATGATATTTGCTACACACAATATACATATGTTCATGCCAAAGCCGCCCCTGGCTATCGGATCACCGGCTATCGTGTAAATGGAGGAAACTGGAAAAGTATAACCCCATGCAGGGAAGTAACTAACAACGATATCCCTTTCCAAATGACGAATGTGGGCAATAATACCCTTGAGATTCGTACCGCGCCAATAGAACCCAACTATGCCAATACTTATTACGAGCATTTGGTATTTGACCCGAACGAAGGCGTTACAGGAAGCGATTACACCCTCGTAAAAAAGGATACGAAGAATGAGCCGTATTACGCCAATTTGGGCGCCCAAGATGAATTTGATGCTTTGATCACAAAAATCGAAGTAAACAATGATGGAGGAGTGGATTACGATAATGGCCTCAGGCGTATAGTCAGATATGGCAAGAACATGAACTATATGTCCTTCCGATACGGGACAAATCCTGTAGCCAATACGAATCGAAATCTGCCGAGTGATAGCCTGCGGTTCCAGACCGGAACAGGTGGTTTTGATCATTATGCTACCGGATGGTATTGGAATTATAACAGCGTAAGCGGCTGGACGGATTATAATAACTCGAACAGTAGCGGATACTATCCTTCGAGAAAATGGTATACAGACCGGGGATTACCATCTTCGAGCACAACCGTTTTTACCAACATGGAATATCCTTTTAGAGGATCAGACCCCACATTCCAGATCTATTATGTCCCGAAGAAGGTCAGTATGAAGGTAACAGCGGCATCCGGAAGTTACCTCAGCAGCGTACGCGCAAGCTTTACGAACTGGACTTTTAATGCCGTTAATTATAATCATAATAAGCCGTTGATCGGCAGTGCGATCGTCCGTGGAAATGCGGTGAACCTGAGCGGTACCAGCAGCATATCATCAAGCGCCATCTGCTATACGCAATATACCGAAGTGTTTGCAACGGCGGCAACCGGCTACCACATCACCCGTTACAGGATAAACGGAGGAAACTGGCAAAACTATGATGGGAAAAGCATTCTTTTCCCGATGACAGCTTATAGCTATAACAGTAACTGGGGCGCAGCAAATCTCCTTGAGATCGAAACCAAACCCAACACCTATACGGTAAATATCTATCCGAATAAACCGGGGAAAGCTTCGTCAAATGTTGCGCATCCCAATGCAGTATCCGGTTGGACGTGGAGCAGTAATCATTGGACCAAGACATTTACCTATGACAGTACCACGATCGGAAATGCGCCGAGTATATTTTACAGCTTAACCGGCTGGACGATTAACGGTACGTATTATTACACCAATTCGACATGTACCGGTACGACATATACTTCCGGTTCCAAGAACCTGACATCAGCAAATGGCGGTACGATCGATTTGTATGTCAAATGGACGGAAAACACGTACCAGGTCGTGTTTAAGGCAAACGGCGGTGCCGGATCCATGAACTACCAGTCCTTTACTTATGAGGAGTCCAAAGCCCTTACGGCAAATGCATTTACCAAGACCGGTTATACGTTTAAAAATTGGAATCTGAATGAAGGCGGAACATCAACTTCTTATTCCGACAAGCAAACAGTGTCCAAACTGACAGCAACAAATGGCGGAAAAGTCTACCTTTACGCACAGTGGACACCAAATACCTATACGGTCAATGTTTATCCGAATAAGCCGAGCACTGCATCTGCCAATGTGGAGCATCCGAATGCGGTATCCGGATGGAGCTGGAGCAGCGATCACTGGACCAGGACCTTTACCTATGACAGCACCACGATTGGTCTTGATCCCAGTTCATTTTACAGCCTGGATGGCTGGACCATCGATAATGCAAAGTTCTATACGAACACAGCCTGCACGGCCGGAAATTATACGAAAAACTCCAAAAACCTTGCCACAAGCGGCACGGTCAACCTGTATGTAAAATGGACCGCAAATAATTACAAGGTAAAATACATCGTCAATGGATCCACGAACAGTACCGACAGCACAGCTACGGTAACATACGATAGCAGTTTTACCTTACCGTCACCCGGAAGAACAGGATATACCTTTAACGGATGGCTGGTATCGGAAGGATCCAACAAATATACGAATAATGGCACAAAGACCAATCCTTTGACCAACGGTGTTTCCACTTACTTAACCGGAAGCGGAAAATGGAACCTGACCTCCGTAAGCGGAGGAACGGTCACCCTGATCGCAACTTGGAAACATGCGCATCCAGCAGCTTCCGTTACAGGCAGTTCCATGGCCACAAGCTCGCCTTATCTCTATCAGGTAAGCGCACCGTCGTATTATACGTCCAATAAGCTTGGATATTGGGTGGGTACCAATCAGCTGACTACCTTAAGCTGGCGTGTGCAGGGAAAGAGCGGAAGTACCGATACCTATTATGCCATTAAGTCCTACGGCCTTTCCAAGAACGGAAATGTGGCAGTAACAACAAATACCAACACAGCGATAACCTGTGATGGTACGGTAAATATCACGATAAACGGCGATAACAATGGCGAAGTTTATCCATTCGTTTCCGTAGACTGCGACTGGCATGATAATTACAACACCTGCAGCACCTGCAAGAACAAGGTGACGACAGGGGACCACGTATCCATCATGGGCGACACAAAAGTACCGACAGTTACCAACAAAAATGGGAAAACTTCCGGCAGCGTGAACGGCACAAGATATGATTTCTTGTATGACTGGACATCTGTTGCCATTAATCCCAGCTTCACATCGTTGGATCCCGCTTCGGGTGTCGCAAATGCGAAGGTATACAAAGGCCTTACGGAAAGTAGTAGCGGCCTGGTTGCAGATAAGTCATTCACATCAAGGACAACCAACGCGGATGGAATCCCGAACTGGTCCGCAAAGACCAATGCCGAGACAGAATATCTGATCGTTCTGACGGACAATGTAGGAAACAAATCAACCTATAAGGTACTCACAAGACACGATGACGGTATCCCCGAGATCGAAGAGCAGCCTTCTAAGGAAAATGAAACGCCTACCATAACCACGCAAAACAGCACAAAGAATTACACCTACGGCTGGAAGAATGAACCGATCACCTTCTCATTCAAAGCAAGTGATTCGCTTTCCGGAGTGAAGACCTTTACCCTTTATTTGGCCGATTCTTCTTTCAATAAGAAGACAAAGTTAAAAGAGGTGGCAGGAAATAATTCCGAGATCACGTACACTGCGAACGCAGAAGGGATCAGCTATTACGTGCTTGAGGCGATTGATCAGCCAGGAAACAGCGTGACCATCCGGGTAACGACCAAGATCGATTATCATGCGCCGGTCATTTCCGGCCTGGATACCTTAAAGACCATGGCAGCAAACTTCAGCGCAGCCCTGGACAAGGAAGACTTTGAGACGGATGCATGGAAGGCATGGAAGACCCAATATGACGCATACGTGGAATCTCACGGAAGCGCCGCAGGATTTGCACAGACAGAGCCTACCAAATACAAGAACTACTCCGTGACGATCTCCGCAACGGACTATCCGGACAATGCGTACTTTAGCGGATATACGGAAGCTCCCACAAAGGAGTCCAGTGGATTCCCGGCAGCAACCGTATCCGATACGCTTACGACAGAGACAAATGTACCGTACGGACTCATGGTAGTCATCAAGAACACCGACAACGGTCTGACCAGACGGTGGATCGCAAATACAACAGAAGGCCAGACTGGAAAACAGTCGGATACCACAGCGCCGAGCATTCAGATCGACCTGTTGGAGGAATACTTAAAGGATGATCAACCTCTGTTCTCCGGTAACCTGGAACTTCATGTATACGCAACCGACCGGGTCGGAAATGTGGCAACCGAAGTGCAGGATCTGCAGGAGTTTACCATGCAGCTAGACCTCCGCTCCATGTATTATCCGGAGCATGACGAATCCAGGATCTACATGAGAGGAGAAGCCGTCGTACTGGAGATCACCACCACCGGTTATGCGGATGCACTGCGGATCGAGATGCCGGAGGAATTCATCACGCACGATACGGATACAGGCTATGCGCTGCTTCCGGACTATGCAACGGTGTTCGATCCGGCCAACAATGCATCAGAAGCAGTCGTAGGAGACTGGCTGGTACAGTACATCACCTACCCTGCAGGTTCCGACGGAACTAATACCACGCAGGTACAGGTCGTGTTGCCGTTCACGGATATCGTGGATGGTGACAGCTTCACCTTCACCGTAACGGCCTACAAGGGCGACGGAACGGCAGTGACCGGTAATGAGATCGTCATCACTCCGGAAGGAAACACGACCCTGGCATCACGGACCTTGCAGCGAAACGTATCGTTCGCGATCGAAGGAACGGTCTTGGATGACTTCCGCACAACCTTAACCGCTCATCAATGATCCAAAAGGTGAGCCTTAAAGGCATTACTGTTAAGAAGCGGCTTAGGAAACAGAAAGCTCTCAACTTCGGTTGGGGGCTTTTTTGTGATAGGGGAAGCATCAAGAAGGGTCTTGTTTTTCCGTAATATAGAAGAGGAAACCATATTAAAGCGTGGAGGATAAAAATATGATCACATTTACACAGATTCAGGTTACACCTATTTTTGACTTGTCTTTTTCCAAAGAATTTTCAGAAGGGACCAGTGCGGTCTACGGGCCGGATGAAGACTGGCAGGAACTTTTGACAAAGCACCACAACAGGGTTAATGCAGGTATCGGTATTCATCGCATTTACGGTATCATGGCAGAACTCAGAGTACGTTCTGATGTTTCTCCTGCAGAACTGACAGACGAGCTTGTATCCTTTTTTAAGAATACTTTTTCCGAAGAGAACCTGCTTTCCGCAAAGCAGAGCTATCAGGATGGGGAAATGCTCTATAATTTCCTTTTATACCCCCTTGTTCGCAGAGCGCTGCAGCCAGATGTCTGGTTTGAGGTAGACCAGGATTCTAAAGAGTTCTTTTTCGAGAGAAAGACAGTAGCGGGCCTGCAAAAAACATTACAAGAAGAACTGGGCGATACGGTCGTATACGGAGAACTGACCGGGTTTGCCAGCATCACGGCGGGTGAAGCAAAAGCCCAGGTCGATCTGATCTCCGAAATGAATTTTGCAGCGCCGGAGCATTATGATCATCAGGAGATGATCTACGATGCCTTGAAAGAGGACGCAAAGTTACGGATCGACATGCCGTATCCGACATTCCGCCAGATCATCACCCATACGGTATCCTATTTCACGGTGGGCGTCGAGAAAGGTCTGTACATGCAAGCGCAGGGCGGAGCGATCTCACGAAAAGGCTTCATGGAGGAGATCGAAAAATATTTGAAGAGACAGTACAAGGATATCACGGAAAATGACCTGAACCTGATCCTCAACAAGATGTATGATGCCGTGTTTGGCAATTATATCTTGGAGCCTCTCCTGAATGCGGACGATATTTCCGACATCAAGGTCCTGGATCCGAAGCAACTATAGGTTAAATGTAATCATTTCTCCTTTGTTGTATGATTGATTCAGCTAGAAGGAGGTTGGATACAATGTCTGAAACGATGTAAAATACGAAGATACATGGCGTTGGGAAGCCTACAAAGAAGCCTATAGAGAGCCGTTTGAGCGGCAGGGACATGTCAGAGATCGCACGGAAGAGAATTGTGATAATCCATAGAGATATGACAGAGCAAGTGTACAGTTAAACGATAAAATTATTAAAACAAGATAACGTTAGTGAGAATTGCAAATGGATTTGATGGAAACAGCGGATGCAAAGAGAGTCTTACACGCCTGCAAAGATATTAAGATCGAGGTCTATGACGATTTTTTTCTGATGTATATTTGGGAAGACAGTATAGAGAATATTGCGGAACATATTGCTGTTATATTTGACGAAGCTTTTGCAATTGGTGCGAATACTGAAAAGTACATCGATTTAGCAAAAAGGATAAAAACAGATATGAAAGATCCGTTCTACAGTGAGGCAAACCAGGCTATCCTGACCGAATCCATCGCGCAATTGAATAGAACTATTGGAAGGAAAAAATAGGGGCGGGATTGGGCTTCGCGTGGGATACATTAAATGAGGGATAGAATCATGGTATTGTCAAATGAGTACAAGGGGTTCTTGGACAAATACATCCCTTCTGCGGATGTACGAGAGAAAGTACTAGAGACCGGCCATCAGTTCTCGAAATGGGAGCGAGCGGCAATCATCTGGAATAGCGTGACACCGTTATTGGATCGGCACAGAGAACTTCAGATGATCGCGGACGACACATCTGACGACACGCTTCGGGAGCAGATCATAGAGCGGATCCGTTACGATAATGACGCACTCGAGATCTTTGCAGATCGCTCGGAAGGGTGCGTCTATTTGCTTTACTCATCTGAGCATGCACCGGAGGAAGATCTCGCCGGAGTTTTTGGAAGCAGTGATCTTGCAGCAGAAGAAGGTTGTAAAATAGGCTTTCGGTTCGCGGTGGAGAAGCACCAGGTGCTGACCAAGAACACGGCAAAGGTAAGGGGGCGCAGTATCACGTCCCCTGTCATAGAGCCGGACGTAACAAAGCAAATAGAGGAAACTGACTATTACAGTGCTTTGGCGCGTGTCGAATATGATCCGCATGGAAAGCTCCTGTCCTTCTGGACGAACGAGATCCCGATGGACCGAGAAATCCGTGTCAATACGCTAAGTAACAAGCGCTTCGAGAATAGGTTCGTCTTTTTCCCGAGGTCTTTCAACGCGAACGATAGGGTTCGTGTTGTTGGAATGGGCGACACTGACAATAACGGAATGGTCGGCAGGATCAGCTGTGGGCCTCAGGATTATGAGGAATTCATCAGAACCGCTATGGCGCCGAATTCTATCGTGGATTATAGTGATGCTGCCATTCGAGTTGACTACGAGGACAAGGATGGGAACGCGTGCGACCACGCTCATATTCTGCCTATTTATTTGGAGCGGGTCTATTCGTTGGAAGATGATCAGCCTCTCTGCAAAGAATCACGCGTGAGGCCGTAGCGAAGAGAACCGGATTGTGTTAGTATAATTTCATCGAAAGGGAACAACATCCCTGACACAGCGTACTGACCTTCCGGATACGGAAGGAAAATATATATACGGTGACCGGTTAATACCGGAAGTCGTTTCTCCTTTCCGGCTCTTGGAGCCAAAATATTTGCTGAGAGAGCACCCGAATATGGGTGCTCTCTCTCATGGCAGATATATCATATAGGAGAAAAGGACATCGTTTTACTGAAATAACTGCAATTTAGCGCAAAAAAAATCCTGAAAAAAGTGCACTGGATGTTCGGGTAAAAAAAACTCCCCCGGAAAAGTGTGTCTGGGCCGAAAAAAGTCCCCCCGAAAAGTGTATAATTCGTGGTAGAGGGATGATGGATGTTTAAACGCAAGATCACAGCAGAACTGGAAAAGTGGAAAAACAATGAGTTGGCAAAAAAGATCTTCGATGGAGATTTTATTGTTGATCGATTGACACTGGATAGATACCATATTATAAAAGGAGCACTCCATGGCTGATGATTCCCTGAAATTATCCGTATCCCCCATCGTGATGAAGGACGGGGAGCGAATGGCATATGTGACCTTTGAGGACGCTCAGCGGAACGCGGAGGGTGTGATCCCCGCGTGCAAGATTCAGAGTAGCAAGGGTTTTACGGAGGAAGAAGTGGCCCAGCTGGAGGGTTACATGCGGGACAATCTGGCCAGGCTGAAGCAGATGGCTGCCAGCGTGAACCCTATGGATGCATTTCTGGGGAAGAAAAAATAGGTGACTCCCCCACCCCGTCCCCTTGATCACGCCAACTGAAGGAGAGATGACTACATGATCCGATATCAGGTCCTGCGGAGCAGACGCAGAACCGTGTCCATACAGATCAAGCCCGGAGGCGAGATCCTCGTGCGGGTGCCCCTTCGCATGTCGAAGCGGGAGATTGAGAACATGCTGGAAGAGCGCAAAGACTGGATCCTGAAGAATCTGGAAAAGATGAAGAAGCTGGAACAGGAGCGGGAAACCCGGGAGCCCCTAACCGATGCGCAGCTCGCCGAGCTGAAGAAGCAAGCGAAGCGGATGATTCCTCAGCGGGTAGCGTATTATGCACCACTGGTGGGCGTCAGCTACGGCCGCATCTCCATCCGGCATCAGAAGACTCGCTGGGGCAGCTGCTCCGCAGAGGGGAACCTGAATTTCAATTGCCTCCTGATGCTGATGCCCCTCGAAGTGTTGGACAGTGTCGTTGTCCACGAACTGTGCCACCGCAAGCACATGAACCACTCCCCGCGGTTTTACGCGGAAGTCCGCCGGGTTTACCCGGAATATGATAAATGGAACCGCTGGCTCAAAGAGAACGGGCCTCAGTTATTCTGAGGTCCGGTCTTTGATATTATTGAGCAAAATCCGAAGGGGCGTGAGCCCGGAAAGGTAAGAAACCCATGACGATCCGAACCGCAACCACAACGGATGCCGCAAGGCTCCTGGAAATCTATTCCTATTATGTAGAGGAGACCGCCATCTCCTTTGAATACGAGACACCTACCCCGGAGGAATTCCGGGGCCGCATCGCCCACACCCTGGAGAAATATCCCTATCTCGTCCTGGAGGACGAAGGGGAGATCCAAGGCTATGCCTACGCCGGCGTCTTCAAGGGAAGAGCCGCCTACGATCATTGCTGCGAGATGACCATCTATCTTGACCGCAATGCGAAGGGAAAGGGCTATGGCAAGGCGCTGTACGAGGCACTGGAAAACGCCCTGAAGCAGATGGGCATCATCAATCTCTACGCCTGCATCGGCGATCCCATTGTGGAGGACGAGTACCTCACGAAGAATAGCGAGCACTTCCACGCCCATATGGGTTACGCCAAAGTGGGAGAGTTCCACAAATGCGGATACAAGTTTGGGAGATGGTACAACATGATCTGGATGGAGAAGATTTTGGGGTGAATGATAGGACGATACTGGCCGTGAAAGAGGGAGGTATTATCAATGGCTGTTTACGTAGTTTCCGACCTTCACGGTCAGTACGGGATGTTTCAAAAGCTCTTGGAAAAAGTGAATTTCTGCGATGATGACCAGCTTTATATGCTGGGTGATGCCATCGACCGCGGATCTGACGGAATAAAGATCTTGCAACATGTCATGTATGCTCCTAATATGCATTTCCTCATTGGAAATCATGAGCTTATGATGCTAACCAGCGTCGCTCAGGACGGAACAGCGTCAACGGATTTTGATAAGCTTCCGGGAAGGAATGCGGATCTTTGGATTCATTATAATGGCGGTAATAAGACGTACTTCCAGTATAAGCGCCTGAAAAAGGAGGAACGACTGAAAGTCCTTGAATGGCTGTGGTCATGTCCGCTATCGAGCCAAATTGAAGTGAATGGTCAGAGTTTTGTGCTGACGCATTCTTTTTTTAGCTTCGATAAGATGGAGGTTCCCTGTCGGAAAATCGATTACCGGACCGCATGGGACATTGTCTGGGACAGTCCATTTCGGTTCGATCTTTATGTAAGCACAAGAGAGTATTCGAAATATGAGTCATTTCTATTCATCATTGGTCATGTACCAACCTATCATGCGGGTGAGAAGGAAGGAGAACGCCCACTCTCGTCGTATCGGGTGGACAACATCATTGATATTGATGGTGGCTGCGCTCGACATAATAGCGAGGATGGTTGGAGAAAGGGCGGCATTATATTGCGGCTCAATGACATGAAGGAGTTTACAATCTCATTTGACGAGCTTCGGAAAATGAACACGCGTAAAAGAGGGCTACATTCGTAGCTCTTTTTTTAACCACGCGTTGAATGACACAGCATGAATCAATCGGTAGAATTATGATATGGAGGGATGGGTATGGCATATAAGTATAGGACGATTACTGAACCAGTGGTTGATTGTGACCTCCATCACGCATGTGTAATATAGTATTGTAACGTTCAGAGAGAGTTTCGATTCAGAGGAGGATAAGACCATGACAATGATGACTTCCGCATATGCAAACAAGGTCCTCAAAAAGTTGGCCGAGGACAAGGAGTACTGGCGTAAGAAGGAGAACGAAGGCTGCACCTACGTGGCTGCGGTTGACGAAGAGCCCGTCATTCCCAATTACGACTACGAGACCGTAGCCGGCGAGATTGCCGCCATCGATGAGAAGATGGTGCGCATTAAGCATGCCATCAACCTGAACAACGCAACCAACCGCATCGCCGTGGGCGATGCAGAGATGACCATCGACGAGATCCTCGTCCGTATGGCACAGCTGAACAAGCGTAAGGTTGTCCTGGACACCATGCGCAAGCAGGAGCCCAAGACCCGCATCAGCTCCGGGCTGTATTCGGCACGGAAGACTGCTCCCGAGTACGAATACATCAACTACGACCTCGACCTCGTAAAGCGCGAGTACAAGCGCATCGATGCGCAGATCGCAGAAATGCAGATTGCGCTCGACAAGTACAATCAGACCTATGAATTTGAGGTGCAGATCTAATCTGCGCCTTGAATTCCGGGCAGGGCTGAACTCTTTATAAAACTCCGGTTATCAGTTGCAGAATGCAAAACGTTTAAGGTTTAGGTTATCGCTTATTCTGTTATTGATTTATGAAGTTATTGTTCATGGTTGCTTAAATCAGGTGATCATGCAAAATCATCAGCCCTGCCGAAAACTTTGCGCTTCGGCGTCCGGAGCATGGAAGTTCGGTTTTACATGCTCCTTTTGATGAGGAAATACCAATGAGTAAAGTATTTGTTATTCCGGATGTACATTTGAAACCCTGGATGTTTGAGAAGGCATCTGATCAGATCTCGAAGGGTTCCTATGGTGCGGTAGTACTGCTGGGGGATCTAGTTGACGACTGGGGGCAGGAATCGAATCTCGATCTGTACAACGAGACCTTTGATGCTGCCATCAACTTTGTAAAAAAGCACCCGGACACCTTCTGGTGCTACGGAAATCACGACTTGAGTTATCTGTGGGAAGCCATGGAATCCGGCTATTCCTGGCGTGCAAGGGAGACCGTTGTGTCGCGGATACGGGATCTGCGGAAGGCCCTTCCCATTGAGAATTGCGAGTATGTTCACAAGATTGACAGTGTGGTCTTCAGTCACGGCGGACTGATGGAGAGCTTCATGAAGCAGCATTTTGGCAGGAGCAAGGCGAGCCTGGACACCATGATCGCAAAGATCAACCGGATGGGGCAGGACGAGATGTGGGCGAACGATTCCCCCATCTGGGCGCGGCCGCAGTACGGCGAGATGCAATTGTACCCCGCAGATGTCCTGCAGGTGGTCGGCCACACCCCGGTGAAATATGCACTGGAAGAGGGAAATCTCCTGACGCTGGATACCTTTTCCACCTACCGGGATGGACGTCCCATCGGAGACCAGAGATTTGTCTGGGTGGATACTGTAGAGAAAACCTGGGGATATGTAGAAAAATAACTGAATCTGGACTTGTTTGTACCCCCAGCATAGAGAACCCCAGGGCCTTACGGCCCTGGGGTTCTGACATTCTGCTGTTGCCAAAACATGGATATCTAATGGGATGGCAACACTTTCGACTTGTAGTTCAGGCCCCGCAGGGGCCATCTTGCTTTCTAATGTTGCCATTTTTAGGGGATTTTTCATTTTGGCAACCGATGCAGGAGAGAAACTAGTTGCCATTTTCACTTTTCGCTTCCTTATGGCAACAATAGGGTTCAAAAAAGGTTTACATAATACATTCTCCAGCATAAAACAGTTGCCAATCTTCCGAAAACATCCAAAATGGCAACAAACATCGACAATTGGTTGCCAAAATCGCGCAGGCAAGAGTTTTGGCAACACGAGAACACGATCCCGACGACATCCGGTCGAGAGGAAAGAACTATCAGGAAAGCCGCCCTCAAACCGCAAAAAAAGCCTTCCGACCCGCGGTCGGAAGGCTTCACTTATTCTATAACTCTTTAATCCAGCGTAAACTGGTTGTGGAACTTATCCAGCTCTCTGTTGAATTCCTCGGACTGGCGCTCCTCCAAAGTGTCCAGATACTCGTGCGTGTCGAAGGAACCTTCGTCCAGCTCGATCATGGCGACGGCCACGTTGGAGCAGTGATCGGAGACACGCTCCAGGTTGGTCAGCAGATCGTTGAAGATAAAGCCGGTGCGGATGGTACAGGTGCCCTGCTGCAGGCGCTCCACGTGATGCAGCTTCATCTCGTCGCAGAGATTGTCGATGACCTGCTCCAGAGGCTCGACCTCCTTGGCGCCTTCCAGATCCTCAGCCACAAAGGCATCCGCGGTCAGATGGATGACCTTGGACACTGCGTTATTGATGACATGCAGCTCCTTCTGCGCTTCGGGGGAGAATTCCACGCCCTTCTCGATGCGCTCCTGAGCATTCTCCGCAATGTTGCGGGCATGGTCCGTGATACGCTCGAAATCGGAGAGCACATGGAGGAACTTGGAAACCTCGCGGCTCTGCTTGGTGGTCATGTTCTTACCGGTCAGCTTCGCGAGATAGGTACCGAGGATGTCCTCGTACTGGTCGCCCTTGGCTTCCATATCCTTCACGAAATTGAAGCTGTCCTCATTGAAATTCCAAAGCAGGCCCAGTGCAGTGTCGATGGACTTCTTCGCCAGCTCGGCCATGGAATTGATGGTCATGCGGCATTGCTCGATAGCCAGGGCGGGGTGAGCAAGGAAACGTTCCTCCAGCTGAAGCTCGGGTGCTTCCTCGGAGCCCCGGTCGGGCACCAGGAGGCAAACACAGGCCTCGATGACATCCGTGAAGGGAATCAGGACCAGCGTCATAGCCAGTCGGAACACCGAGTTTACGGTGGCGATGAGCACCGGGGACATGGTCATGGACATGAAACTGAAGTCCACGATGGCGTTGGCAATGTAGAAGATGGATGCACAGGCGGTGACACCCATGATGGATGCGGCGAGATAAACCACAGCGGTCCGCTTACCGTTCAGGTTTGCGCCCAGAGCGGAGAGCAGCACGGGAGCGGATGCGCCAATGGCGATGCCCAGCAGCACGGGAAGTGCCACATCCAGGGACACAGCACCGGTCATGGACAGAGCCTGCAGAATACCGACGGATGCGGATGCGGACTGCAGTACCATGGTGATCAAAGTTCCCGCGAGAATGCCCAGTGCGGGGTTACTCATGGTGGTGATCAGGTTGATGAATGCAGGATTGTCGCGCAGGGCGCTGACGGAGCTGCTCATGGTGCTGAGGCCCAGCATCAGGGTTGCGAAGCCCAGCATAATGTTACCCACATAAATGCTGTTCTGCTTCTTGCCGAACATCCGCAGGATGATGCCCACCACAGCCACAATACCCGTGAGGGTGGAAGTGGACAGGATGGCGGCAATTCCCTCGGAGCCTTCAATGTAGCTCAGACACACCACCCAGCCGGTGATGCTGGTGCCCAGAAATGAGCCGATGATGATGGAAATGGCCTGGCGCAGCTGCATGATACCGGAGTTTACAAAGCCCACGGCCATGACGGATGTGGCACCCGAAGACTGGATCACAGCGGTCACGCCGGCACCGAACAGCATTCCCTTTAACTGCGTACCGGACAGGCGGAACAGGATGGGTTCCAGCTTGTTACCGGATAATTGTTTCAGTCCGTCGCCCATCTGCGACATTCCAAATAAGAAGAACGCCACGCCGCAGAGCAGGCCGATCACCTGAGAAACACTCATAATTATTTCCTCCAACGAATCGCGTGCAATGGGAGTTTATCGGAAACGCCACATTACACAAAACAGTCAATACTAAATTTAGCATAACAAGCCTATGTTAAATCCAAAAGTCTCCCAATGTAAAATCTATGTTAAATCCTGCCAAAATCCGCCGATTTTCCTTGATTTCATCACGTTCCCGCACTTTCCAAGCCCATTCCGATGTGATACCATAAGAAACGGAGGTGAACGTGTTGATCTATCTTCTGGAAGATGACGACAGCATCCGAAAACTTGTCATTTACGCACTGGACAGCCAGGATTACCCCGCCCGGGGCTTTGAAACTCCCAGCAGCTTCTGGGCCGCCATGGGAGAGGAACTCCCGGATCTGGTGCTTCTCGATATCATGTTGCCGGAACAGGACGGAATCTCCATCCTGCGGCAGCTCCGCTCCGCGCCTGAGACCGCGCGGCTCCCGGTGATCATGCTCACAGCGAAGAACACGGAATACGACCGTGTGGAGGGATTGGACACCGGGGCGGACGATTACATTTCCAAACCCTTTGGCATGATGGAGCTCATCGCCCGGATCCGGGCCGTCCTGCGGCGCACGGATTCCGCAAGAGCTCCGGAAGAATATGAACTGGGCGCTTTGAAGGTCCGTCCCGGACGGCACGAGACGGAAGTGGCGGGGAACCCCGTCAGCCTGACCCACAAGGAGTTTTCCCTTCTCTGCCTGCTATTGGAAAATGCCGGTCTGGTCATGAGCCGGGAGATCCTGCTAGAGCGGATCTGGGGTCTTGGCTCAGAACCGGAGAACCGGACGCTGGACGTCCACATCCGCACCCTGCGGGCGAAGCTGGGGGAAGCGGGAGAATATATCGAAACGATCCGCGGAATCGGATATCGGATCAATGGGGAGAAATAGATTATGGTAAAAACAATTTTCAGAAATACCATTCTGGTGGGTGTCACCGTGTTGGTGCTGTGCGCGGCCCTGTTCTTCGGACTGCAGTACACGCAGGTTCGGGATGACACCTACGAAGCGCTGCAGCAGGCGGCGGCTTATGCGGAGACCGGTCTGCAGATGGAGGGCATCTCTTATCTGAAGACACTGGATATCGAGGACCGTGTCACTCTCATCGGAAGCGACGGCTCCGTGCTGTACGACAATCAGTTCGGCGAGGGCCTTCCCAGCCAGCTGGATGACAAGGAAGTGCAGGAAGCCCTGTCGGAGGGCTCGGGCAAGAGCATCCGCAAGGACAACAGCAGCGGAGAGAATACCATCTATTATGCGGTACTGCGGGAGGACGGCAGCGTCCTGCGCATCGGCTGCTCTCTGGACGCCATGCGGCAGGCCCTGAATTCCCTGAGCATGATGCTGTGGGTGCTGATTCTGCTGTTGCTGATCTCCATCGTCCTTTCCTTCCGGATGGCAAACACCATCGTTCGTCCTATTAATAATATGAACCTGGACGATCCGTCCGCGAACCCTTACCCGGAGCTGACACCCCTTGTGGAGCGGATCCAGGAGCAGAGCCTTACCATTCGCGAAGATGCGGAGCAGCGGGAGCAGTTGCGCCGGGAGTTTACCGCCAATGTGTCTCACGAGCTGAAGACGCCTCTGACTTCCATCTCCGGTTTTGCGGAGCTGATGACTCAGGGACTGGTTCCCCCCGAGAAGATCCCGGAATTCGCCGGGGACATCTATCGGGAGTCCCAGCGCCTCATCAATCTCATCGACGATATCATCCGCCTGTCCAAGCTGGACGAGAACGCCATCGCCCCCGACTGGGAGCTGGTGGACCTGTACGACCTTTCCGCCGATATTCTCAGCGGTCTGCGGCCGGTGGCAGAAAAGCAGAATGTGGAGCTGCACATCACCGGTTCCCATGTGTCCATCTCCGGCATCCGCCGTCTGCTGGACGAGATGGTCTTCAACCTGTGTGACAATGCCGTGAAGTACAATCGTCCCGGCGGAACAGTGACGGTGGACATCCAGCCCACGGATGAGGGCGCCACTCTGAAGGTCATCGACACCGGTATCGGTATTCCGAAGGACAAGCAGGACCGCGTCTTCGAACGGTTCTATCGTGTGGACAAGAGCCATTCCCGCGAGCTGGGCGGCACCGGACTGGGCCTGTCTATCGTAAAGCACGGCGCCCAGTTCCTCGGCGCAGATGTGCATCTGGAGAGCTCCATCGAGACCGGCACCACCATCACCCTGGACCTCAAGAAGAACCCCGAGACGCCCCAGGAGAAGGAAGCGGAAGAGTAAAGGAAGACCAAGGAGCGACTGATGTTTCGAATTTACGATAAAATCAACAACGGCGAGGTGTATGTCATCGCCGAAATGAGTGCCAATCATGGCGGAAGCCTGGAAAACGCACTGGAGCTGGTGCGTCAGGTTGCGACCACCGGGGCTGACTGCCTGAAGATTCAGACCTACACCGCGGATTCCCTGACCATCGATTGCGATAACGAATACTTCAAGATCAAGGGCGGTCTGTGGGACGGGTATAATCTGTATGACCTGTATTCCAATGCCTACACACCCTATGAGTGGCAGGCGCAGATCAAGGCAGAGTGCGAAAAATACGGGCTGGACTTCCTGTCCACACCTTTTGATGCGGATGCGGTAGACTTCCTGGAAGGTTTGGGTGTCGAGGCGTACAAGATTGCAAGCTTTGAGATGGTGGACATTCCTCTCATCGAGTACACAGCGGCCAAAGGCAAGCCCATGATCATTTCCTGCGGAATGGGAAGTGTAGAGGAGATTCAGGATGCGCTGGATGCCTGCAAGAGAGCGGGCAATGATCAGGTGATCCTGCTGAAATGCTGCAGCGAGTATCCTGCTAACTGGGCGGATATGCACCTGGCCAACATCCCCGATATGGCGGCCCGTTTCCATACCCCCATCGGACTGTCGGATCATAGTCCCGGAAGCGTGGGCGCTGTGGCAGGTGTGGCTCTCGGTGCCTGCGTCATCGAAAAGCACGTGATGCTGGAGGGTGTGGAGAGTGCCGACAGCAAATTCAGCATGACTATCGATGAGTTCCGGCAGATGGTCACGGACGTGAAGAACGCCCGGAAAGCCGCACAGGGACCGGATTATTCCCTGACGGAGGGGGAGATTGCCTCCACCGCATTCCGGAGAAGCATTTTTGCCGTTGCCGATATCAAAGAGGGAGAACCCTTCACCGCAGAAAACATCCGCATCATCCGTCCCGGCAACGGAATTCCCCCCAAGTATTTTGGCGGACTGCTGGGCAAGGCCGCAAAGCGGAGCATTCGGCGGGGAGAGCCGCTGGTAATGGACGATCTGGATAACTGATGCGAACGGAGACTGGATTACTATGGCTTTACACTTGAAAAAAGCATCCATGGAGGATGCGGAGATTGTCCTTGCCTGGCGCAATGATGAGCAGACACGGGCCAATTCCTTTTTACAGGAGATCATCGACCTTGAAAGCCATCTGGAGTGGTATCGCCGGAAGCTGGCAGATGAGAATTGCTACCTGTACCTCCTGATGGACGGAGATGACCGGGTTGGTCAAGTTCGGATCGATGTGGTGGACCGGATCGGGGAGATCAGCTACATGATCGCACCGGAGAAACGCGGAAAAGGCTACGGGAAATCCATCCTTGCTTTAAGCGAGACCGTGGAAAACGGCAACGCAAAATCCTATATCGGATTTGTGAAAAAAGAGAATGAAGCATCAAAGCAGTGCTTTCTCCGGAATGGATATGCTGAATTCTCTGCCGGAGACATGAATTGCTACGTGAAAATGCTGGAATAGAAAGATACTGGAAAAGCGGTCCACCGATGTGGGCCGCTTTTGCGTGTTGAACGAGGTTCCGTTTTAGCTCGATGCCTGTCTGATTGCAAAGGTTATTTTCTGGGATGGAGAACCTTTCCTTCGGCCTTAGCCTTGGCTTTCAGTTCTTCCTTGTCCTGATACATCCGCTGGTCGGCTTCATGGAACAAGTCGTGTAGCGACTTGGGATCCGCAGCATCCGGCTCGTTGTAGGACACGCCCACCGCGCAGGAGTACTCTGTGCGGGCAAGGGAATCCCGGAATTTCTTCACCGCCGTATCCACGGATTTCACATGCTTTTTCCAGATAATGGCGCAGAACTCATCACCGCCGAGACGATAGGAGGGGAACTGCGGGCCGAGATTTCCGGTGATGCAATCGGAAACGGTCTGGATCGCCCGGTCCCCGACCTCATGTCCAAGGCTGTCGTTGATCCACTTCAACTCGTTCATATCGATGGAGATGAACCCCGCGATATCCCCCTCGTACCGCTTGCAATCCTCATAGAAGGATGCACGGGTGAGGAGACGGGTAAGCGCATCCCGGGAGGAAACCTGCGTGTGGATGAACATATAGTACATCAGGTTGCAGGCCGCATATGCCGTGGTCACCAGATCATGCCGGTCAACGTACATCTCCAGGCCAAGAGAAAGGATCGCGATCAGCACAATATAGAGCATGATCAGAGCTTCCTTGATATATCGGTTGTAGAACAATCGCATGGTATGGTACAGGAGGAGCAGGAGATAGAACGCTCCAACAAGATGGGGATAGAAGCCCAGGGGGCCACGCTGGAAATCCCCGTCAGAATCATACCAGAAAACCAATCCGGTCAACCACGTGGTGCTCACCAATAGGACATCCAGGATCATTGGAAGCGCAAGCCCGATCTCATGTCCGCTGCGCCGTCGGATGACCAGGATCAATGAAAAGAGCGGCAGCACCCGCAGGAGATACCCCAGGATCCGCATGCTGATCTGTAGGGTGATCAGATCCGGCAAGGTTTCGGAAAAACGTTGGGTATAATCCACCACAGCAAAAAGGATGGTGAAAAGTGCGTTGCCTACCATGGTTTTCCGCATTCGGGAAGAACCGGCTCCGCGGTTAAACTCCAGAATGATGATCAATCCTACACTGCAAATGATCACAAAGAAGTATTGGACAAAGAATTGAAAGATGCTCATTGACGCCCCCCGTCAAACAGACACATACATTGTCGGTCTACTTATGTCTATTATAGCCTATTTTCGGAATTTTTGGGCAAAAAATGAGAGGACTGAAGGGGAAAAATGGAGTATAATATATGCAGTGGGGAGGAATCCCCCTTGTTTTTTTACAGGCAACAAACTGACGTTACGAGGTTTATCATGCGCTTTGTGGTACAACGAGTGACTTCCGCTTCTGTGAAGGTGGAGGGCAAAGTGACCGGTCAGATTGGGAAAGGGTTTCTCGTGCTGATTGGAATAGAAGAGAGCGACACCCGTGAGATCGCGGACAAGCTGGTGAAGAAGCTGGTGGGGCTCCGGATCTTCGATGATGAGAATGACAAGATCAACCTGGATCTGGCCACTGTGGATGGAGGGCTCCTTTTGGTCAGCCAGTTCACTCTCTACGGTGATTGCAAGAAGGGCTACCGGCCTGGTTTCACACGGGCAGCCCGCCCGGAAGTGGCAATTCCGCTGTACGAGTACATCATCGAGAAGTGCCGGGAGAGTGTTCCTGTGGTCGAGACCGGGATCTTCGGTGCGGATATGAAGGTGGAACTGTTAAATGACGGCCCCTTCACAATTTTGTTAGACTCAGAAGATCTGTAAGTCGGGGAGATTTGCAGATTTTAGACCGCGGAATTTAACGCGTAGATGTGGACATTTGTGGAAACTATTTCTCTTGAAATTTATGAGGTGAAATCCAAGATGATCGAGCACAGATATTATCCCAGAACCAATGTGTCTTTCCCTGCAATTTTGCATGAATCCGACGGGAATCATGAGGTTCCCTGCACAGTGAAAAATATCAGCGAAAAAGGCATCTGCTTTACGATCCCGAAGGATGCTCCCTATGCAGACCGCCTTCGCATCAGAGGAAGCCTTCACTTCCAGTTTATCGACAATTATCGCTACGGGATGGGCCAAAACGAGGAATACATTTCCGAAGACTGCGAAATCAAATACCTCGTCAGCGATGACAAATACATCACCGTAGGCTGTTACTTAGCAACTGAAGCATTCCGCAGATATGTGGTCCGCAGACAGACCGCACATGTTTTAGCACATCGTTACGGGGCTTAATAAAAGCCCTGACGGGCCAAGGCCGGATCCACCGATCCCGGTCTCTTTTTTTGCCCTTTTTTAGATTCTTCGCGTTAAAGGTGGGTTTAACGTATACATAGATACCACTCTACTCAGGCTGGACATCTATTTACATGTCGGTTTAATTAAAAATGAGGCAATCCTTTAATTTATTTGATGCAAAGCCATTTATTCGGTCTGATTGCATCTTATCAGCTTAATTATACACCAGCAAACTCAATTAGAATACTTATACCGACTGTTGCCAAACTGCCCATTTTACGCCCTCTGCCAACACTTTTGGTCCCGAGAATGCTTGAAAATCCGGCTTCCGATTCGGAATTCAGGCCAAACTTGCTTAAATCACGGGAATGGCAACTTGTCCCGCTCGAAAACTAGTTGCCACACGCCCCAAAAATCCCGATTATGGCAACAGTAGGAAGCTTCAAGGCCCCTTCGGGGCCGACTTCCCACTCAAATGTGTTGCCACTCCTCTCATATTCCTGCTTTTGGCAACACTTGGAGGCTTCCGGGGCCCCGGAGGGGCCCGCTCCGCGCCAGTCCCGCTCATTCCACCACTGGGGGCGGGTATCCCTCGGCAAAAAGGTGCCTATATAGGCGGGTGATGGTAATGGCATACCATTCTCACGGACTTGCGCAGCGCTTAGTGAAAAGCCCGTTGCAGAAATCGGTTCCGGATATTGTTTGAGCAGCTCGCCATATGAGGCGAGCGTCGCGAGTTATCCGGAGCCGATTTTGAACTTTGCGATGGGCTTTGAACTTAGCAGCGGAGCGGTGTTCGTGAGAATGTTGTATGTCTTACCGGAACCCGCCGTATTACGCAGTCCCCAAGAGGGATACCCGCCCCCAAGGGTGGGATGAGGCGGGACCCAAACCAGGCGCGGAGCCCTAGAAAAAGGGGGGCGAGGCCGGACCCACGCGGAGCCCCGCCTGGAAAAGGTACCAGGGGTGGCCCTTAAGGTGCTCGGAGGGAGTGCGGAGCCGGAGCCCCCCCACATGGGAAAAGCCCCAAGGATTTCTCCTCAGGGCTTCTCCCATGTTGTATGATCAAATTTTTCAAGGATAGCAAATTTATGGGCTTGCGGCCTGCGGCCACAAGTCAGTGCGGAGCGGTCTTTACTCCAGCACGATGGTGACGATGGACTCGCCTTCGATGGAGAATACCGTGTCGCCGGCAACGGATCCCGATGCGGTCTCTTCCAGATCCCGCTCCTCGGAAGTCGTGTAAATCTTGTAGGACGTGTAAGCATCCACACCGTCCAGATAGAACTGGCGGGCCTCGCCGCGGTTGATCAGTACCACTGCCATCCGCTGCTTACCGTCAAGATCATCCTCACCTGTGAAAGCCACTGCGCGAAGCGCCGTCAATTCCTTACTCTCGGAAGAAGTGCCCAAGCGTACATAACCCGGACGGATGAACTTCGTGTAGTTGCCGTAACCCCAAAGACGACGGTTCGGGCGGGCTGCCTTCTTGTCCTTGTTCACGTAGATCAGACCGTCGCGATAATCACCGTCTGCCACGCCGACCCAATACTGCCAGGAAGTCACATCCAGGATCGTCATATCCTCCCAGATCACGTCAGCCATATTGTAAGCGGAATCCATGGTGTAATCCTTACCGTTCACCATCTCACACCACTCACTCATGATCAGCTCCGTGCCCGGATACTTATCATCCACCCAACTCTTGAACTTCGTCTTCGCTTCCGCGTTAGACCAATAAGAGTGAATGTCCAAAGTCTTAAAGTATGCCCCCAGCTCCTCATCATCCAGGATCGCCTTCACATACTCACGAGTCCGGCCGCCCCACTCTCCGCTCTCCGGAGTGCTGATCCGCAGCTCATCGCCCAGACCACGCTCGTCGACCTCCTCAACGAACACCTTCAACACCTCAGCCATCTGGGCCGGCTCATAGTGACAGCCCTCCTGCCCGTTGAACCAATCCCACTGAGGCTCGTTGATCGGAGAAATATCCGTTACCGGAATACCCTCCGCGCGGAAATGCTCCGCCACATCAAATACATAATCTGCAAAAGCCTCGTAATTCTCAGGGGCCAGATTATCGTTCTCTCCGCCCTCCGTCATGTGAGCCAGACCATTCCGTGTCAGCTTCTCAAGAGGACTGTTACAGAAAAATACCACATCCTTAATGCCGCCCAGGTCCACACAATACTTCATGAACCAGACTGCATTCTTGTCCTTGTTCCAGTTGTACTCTCCGTCCACACCGATGAACGAATGCGCACGACGATTGTTGTCCCAGAAAGTACCCTTCTGAGAATCCGCACTACCGGCACCTACATTGTAACGGTAGATCGTCAGACCGATACCCTCATCCCGGGAATACAGCCACTTCGCGATCTGCTCCCGCACCGGAACCGTACCGTCGCCGTAAGGCTTGTCCCAACTGCCAACATACTGAGACCACCAGCAGGAACTCGTACCGAAGCCCCTCCAGGTCTGATAAGTCTCGGATCCGTTCACCGCGAGAACCGGAATACTGCTATCCCGCGTTGCCGTAATTTCACTACTCATAACCTCTTCCGTGGCCGGGCTCTCACCCGTTCCGACGACCTCCTCCCCGGCGCAGGCGCTCAGCATCAGCCCTGCCGTAAGACCCAGGCAGATGCCGGTCGCTAACTTAACGCTCCAACGTTTCCTCATTTGCGGACCTCCTTCAAGGTAACCGGTCCTCCGCAGCTTCCAACGGAAGCTCTTCTGACATAACTACTTTCCATGGATACCGAACGCTTCTCAGCTTCCTTCTGATCCAGGGTCTCCATCACATTCTTCAAAACCAGATCCGCATACTCCACATAATTACAGCCGATGGAACTCAGCTCCGGCTCTGCCAGCTCCGACAGATACGTGTTATCGAAGCTTACCATGGACACGTCCTCCGGGATCCGGATCCCCCGTCTCCGAAGCTCCTTCTCCATACCAATGGCTACCGCCTCATTGATACCTCCAAGGAACGTAGGCATATTGTCGGCGCAACGCTCGCAGAGGATCTCAACCGCATGAATGCCGCCGTACTGGTCGAAGTTGTCGTAATCCATGATCAGGATATCTTCCTCCGGGATCCCCAGCTCACGCAGAGTCTTCCGGAACTGCTCCTGCTTTTCATACGTGGGAATATACCGCTCGCTTCCTCCCAGCAGGGCGAACCGGCGATGGCCCATCTCATAAGCTTCCCGTAGCATCGTATCAATGGCTTTTGCGTCATCGATCAGCACCGAGTGAAACCGTCCCGAACCGGTGTTGCCGTTGGTGATCACCGGGATCTCCCCGGTCATATTCTTGATGCTCTCCGCCGTCTCCTCCGGCAGATCCCGCCGGTCAGTGGGACCTCCCATCTGGAAAATGGCATCCACCTGCTTCTGACGGAGCAGATCCGTCTGGCGGATGGTCAGCTCGTTGTCACTGGAGTAATTGCACAGCACCACGTTGTAGTTGTACTTGATGGCCTGGCGCTCCAGTTCCACAAAGACACTGGCGAAGAAGGGGTTGATCACGTCCGGTACCAGCATACCGATGGTGCGGCTGCGCTTCGTGGAGAGGCCCTGTGCCAGGGCGTTGGGCTGATAGCCGCTCTCCTCGATGACCTTCCGGATACGCTCCTTCTTTTCCTTGGCCACGTACCCGGAGCCGTTGAGCACACGGGATACCATGGATGGCGAAACCTCCGCCATCCGCGCGATATCGTAAATTGTCAGGTGTTTCTCTTTCATTGATTCTACTTATCCGACAAGGCCGGAACTCTCCATATTCTGGACCAGCTTTCTCTGGCCGATCAGGAACACGATCAGCAAAGGGATCAGATAGATCAGAACACCTGCCTGTTTAGCAGCATCAAATGCAAAGTCGTTGATTGCAGGGATCTCATACCAGGTCTGGATCGCATTCAGCACATAGTTCTTGTTGGCACTGACGAAGGTCGTGGACAACAATGTGCTCATCAGTCCCGCATCGGGGCTGAAATAGTTCGTAAAGTAAGTGTCGCCGTAGTTCCATACGAAGGACAGGGTGGCGACGGTGGAAATGATGGGGATGGCATTGGGCAGCATGATCCGGAAATAGGTCCGTATGAATCCGCAGCCGTCAATGTTGGCAGCCTCCTCCAGCTCCTTCGGGATGTTCCTGAAGAACTGCGCGAACAGGAAGATGAACAGCGCCTGGTTCACGCCGAATCCGAAGATGGCCAGCAGCACCAGAGTGATGGGGTTGTTGATCAGATCCACCTCTCCTGCCGTCGTGGTCAGGTTCATGATCCCGAGGAAATCAAAGTGCTTGAAGAAGATGTACTGTGCCAGCAACAGGGACTGTCTGGGTACCAGGAAGACCAGGATCACCAGGAAGTAGCACACCTTGCTGAGCACACTCTTCACTCTCGCCATGGCGTAACCTACCATAGCGGAGAAAAATACCTGTAATACCATGATGCCGGCGGCATACAGCACCGTCTTAAGCAGAGTCCAGATGCCGGCGGGCATAACAAAACGGATAGCAGCCCGGAAGCTGGTGATGGAAAACTTCAGGGGCAGCCAGATGACATTGGGGTTGCCGATGTCCTTGATCTCGGAAAAGACCGTGGGTGCCAGCTTCAGCAGCGGGTACAGGATGGAGAAGCAAAGACCCAGCACAAGGAGGAACACAAAGATGTTGACCGCCGTTTTGGAGCTCTTGTTTTTGATTTGATAAGAACGATCATTCATACTTTTTCGCCACCTTTCCGAGGATCAATACGACCAGTCCCAGGACGAGCAACACATTGAAGATGTAGACCACCGACAGGGCGGAACCGACACCGATCTTGTTCTGCTCGAATGCGAAGCTGTAAACCTCTTGTGCGATTTTGGAATTCAGGAACTGCTCCACCACGGTGTACACCACAACAAAGAGGATGATGTGCATGATGGTGGGGATCGTCACCTTCCAGAAGGTCTCGTAAGTGGTAGCGCCTTCGATCTTGGCCACCTCATAGAGGCTGGGGCTGATGGACTGCAGAGCCGTCAGATAGATGAGGGTCTGCACGCCGGCCTGGCTGATGAGATCAAAGATGTTGTCCACATATCCCATGATGGGATTCAGGATCCGCAGCGGGATTCCGGAATAATGCAGCAGCATGATGGACACGGTGCTGTCCGAGAACAGGCTTCCGCCGGTCTCCGTCAGCTCGGAACCGGTGGTCATGGTCAACATGTCGGTGACCACGGACAGTCCGAGGACGATGGGCAGGAAGAAAATCATACGGACCACTGCTCTTCCCTTGAACTTCCGGTTTGCCAGAAGCGCCATGAAAAGGCTGAAGATGGAGATCAGAGGTACGCTGATCAGCATGTCCATATTCTGATTTGCGAAGAGCTCCTGCAGAGTCTGGGACTCCGTGGTGACTTCCGCGGTGAACAGGTCAACATAGTTGCCGATCCCGTTGGGGGTAAACTCCATACCACCCATGGCGCCGACGGAGATGGAATTGAAGGAATAATAAACCGTGCGGACGATAGGGATCAGGAAGAACATGATGAAACCGATCAGGAACGGAGAAAGGAACAGCAGTCCGTACAGCTTCCGCCGGATATCTCTTGTTACGCGAAATTTCTTCATACGGCTCTACTCCCCTCCTTTCGTGATCTTTGCATTTTCAGCTGCCAGGACGGTTCCGTCCTCCAGCGTGACATCATACAGATTGTAGTTCACCAGGACCTTGGTGCCGTTGGCGTAGGTGGTCTCATGGACACCCTCGGCCAGGGTTCTGTGTCCGGTGATCTCAGTGCTGCCGATCTCCTCGCGGACAGCCTTGCAGCTAGCCAGGACCTCATCGATCCGGGACTTCTGGTTGTCGAAGTTCACAGCGTACAGATAGCTGTAATCCGTGTGGCGAAGGGCATCCTCCAGCTCACCGGTGATGGTGAACTTCGGAACGGCTCCCAGCTCGGCTGCCTGCAGTACGAAGTACTCAGGATCGTGAGCGGACATGTTCACCGTCTCCGTGGTGAAGGTGGTGAGGCCGTTCAGCACCAGCTGACGGAAGGGAATGGTATATGCGAAGGTCGCATACTCACTGCTCTCGCGGCTGACGGAGGTTGCATAAGCGGTATATCCGATGTTCTTGATGTAAGGATCATCCAGCACCAGGCTGTGGGAAGCGTCCATGTTTGCAAGAACCTTGTCGACGACACCTTCTGCGGTCTGGATGTCCACCATATCAGAGTTGTCGTAATCCGCATAAGGCAGGTGCCCCAGCTTCGGCAGATACAGAGCTTCGTAGGAATCAGCCTTCTTCAGGAACTTGTCGGCTGCGCTCTCCAGATAATAGGGAGAAAGAAGCTCGTAGTAGCTTGCGCTGCTGTTCATGTATCCGGAAAGCTTACCGGTGCTCAGTGCGTAGCGGTAAACCGTTACGGCGATGTTTGCGTAATCCTTCAGTGCATGGGTTCCGGTGCGATAGCTCAGGTTGTCGTTGTAAACCTGCTCCGGAGTGGCTGCGAAGGCAAGGGTGATTCCCTTATCGGCTGCGTACTGCTGCAGCGCCTTCAGCTCCTTGGAGGAACCGTTCTTGCTGACCGTGGAAAGTCCGGTGTACAGGGTATTGTTCATACCGCCGTTGAAGACACCTTCGTAGCTCACCAGCAGGTTGGAATCCTCATAATTCTTCAGGATATCCTGCAGCTGGGTGTAGCTTGTCATGGAAATGGTGCGGCTGTAAGGAATTCCAAGGAAGTGATCCTTCACATCCAGCGCGCCGATCACATCCAGATACAGCTCGGTGTCATCCTCGTAGCTGAGGGTGAGCCCCTTCTGCGCCACCACGTAATCCCGGTAGCTGGATGCCATATCGTAATAGGACTTGCCCTTTCCAAAGAACCGGAAGCGGACGGTGTAGTCAATGGCCATCTGAGGTGCGGTGACCAGGTAGCTTGCGGAGTTGTCGCTGTAGGCACCGTAGACCTTAGCCCACTGATACTGTGCGGTATCGAAGCGAGAGTAGATCTTGTTGGTGGTGGCACCGTCGGCGGAGGTGCTTGCCAGCTCGGTGCAGATAAAGGAAGACTCATCACCCTTCTCGATGATGGCAAGGTAGCTCTGGGTTTCCTCACCCAGCTCGCCGTAGATCATGCCGTAGACAGGCATGGTCAGGTCTTCCGGCCACTCGGACATATAGTAGTAATCCGAGAAGTAATCGTTGTCATAAACGGAGCGCTCGTAATTGGTAACACCGCTCTTGTAAGTGTTCAGCTTCAGAAGTGCGCCTGCTCCGTCGGGAACGAAGAGATATCCGCTCTCCTGCTGATCCGGGGTACATGCGCCGAAGTTGGGCAGCACCTCGATATCCTGCATCTCGAAGTAAGGATTCAGAGAAGCAACCTCGGTGCTGGGCACCCGGACCACCAGCTCGTCTCCTTCGAGAGTGATGTACATGTTCAGAGTGAACTCGGGCACTTCCGTGGTGGCCAATGTGAATCCGAATTCCTCTGCATCCTCCTCCAACATTTCATGGGTGTAACCCACAATGCCGGCGATGGCGATCATCTGCTTGGTAGCGGATGCCGGCGGGCTTCCGATGTAGGTAACGGCGAAGCACTCTTCCAGAATACTCTGCTTATAAACCAGACCAAGGGTCATGGAGTACCGGTTGTAGAGATCCTCGGTGATGTCGCCGTTTGCCAGCGCTGCCTCCAGTCCGCCTTCGAAGACCTCGTGGAAACGCTCGATGCTCATCTTCTTGGGCAGGTACTCGTAGTACCGGGCGGATTCACCCTCGTTCACATCCATGGCGATCTTGATACCGTTCTCAATCTGATAGACCTCGTAGGTACCGAGCTGAGCACAGTAGGAATCCGTATCCCAGGAGTAGAGGTTGTTGTCCTCACCCAGATAATTCAATACCAGCAGCGCCTTGTCCGCAGCGGTGGTGCTCTTCTTCACATAGGAGAGCCACGTTCCGTCGGAATTCTTCAGGCGCATCTCCATGGTGGCGGGGTTGAAGTACAGGGTGCTGTTCTCGGTCTGAGCCACCACCTGCTCTCCTTCCACCTTCTCCATGAGGGTGCCGTTTACTTCGCCCTGAACCGAAGCGGTCTGAAGATTCGCTTTATGCAATGCCAGTGCCGGCACGCCGAACATCAGGAACAGGATCAGCACCGCCAGTACGGGAATTCCTATGATAATGCATTTTTTCAGTGTCGTTTTTTTCATTTCCAAACTCCCGAATCCGTTTCGATCAGAGTGTTACGCGGCGGATCAGCTCACGGACCAGATCCGAACCGAAGTTGAACATTTTTTCTTCCAGTGTCAGGAACAACACCAGCAAAAAGACGATGATCATGGCTGCGATGAAGGTGACCACGAGGGACGCCAGGTTCTGGAACAGTCCGTACTCGTGGATCACGCAGAAGCCGGACACCACCAGGAACACGAACCATACGATGCCGATGCCTTCGATCATGTAGATCAGCATTGCCTCATCCAGGATGATGTAGTTGCTGAGGATGACCACCAGCAGTCTGGAGATGGTCAGAGGCACCAGCGCGTAGCACATCACCGTGTAGATGCTTGCCATGTTTCCTTTTCCGTTGAACAGTGTGGTGACGGTCCAGTTGCTCACTGCGAACAGGATCACCAGCATCACGTGGGAACAGAACACGGACACGCTGTTCATGTCGTAGAGATCGTTGGTGTTCAGGATGAAGCCGGTATACTGATATGCCGCGCAGGCCACCACGCCGTACAAAAACAGGATGATGGTTGCCAGCAGGAGGCTTCCCTTGCCCCGGAACCGGATCTCATAAAATGCATCGAAGGGATGCACGATGGATGATTTCAGATAAGAAAGTTTCTCTTTCACGCCTTTTTCCTCTTTGCCTTACGGTTGTAGCTGATCTCGGACCAGATGAGCCAGACGATCAGTGCTACCAGAATTGTCATGACGATGCCGAAGTGCTCTTTGAGCTGCTCGCCCCGGTATCCGTAGTAAGCCTTGGAATAGTAGATCCGGTTACCGCCCTGCTTGAAGTAATACAGAGCCTTCTCATATTCATCCTTCATCAGGTAGTTCTTACCGATGCCGGTGTAACCGACTGCGTAGTTGGCGTTGAATGCCACTGCTTCCTGGAAGTACTCCAGAGCTGCATCCCAGTTGCCGTTGTAATACTCTTCACTTCCGTGGAGCATTGCATCGCCGAACTCGGTGGGGGTGAAGACATAGGCGCAAGCCAGGGTGGAATCCGATACCACCAGGTTGTATCCCTGCCATGCGATGGAGGTGGGAGTCTTAAACTGTCCCGCCAGAGATCCCAGGCAGCCGAAGGCGATGAGCTGCTCGCCGTCGAAATCATAGAGGAAGATACGTCCTCTGGACTGATCCACCACTGCGTACACGCCGAAGTCCGTCACAGCGATATCGATGAACTGGCTGGCAGGCTCGGTGTTGCCGTACTGGAGGTCACCGATGAGGAAGGTGTTGCCCTCCTCACGCTTTACATCCGCGCCCTTGGAATTCAGGCGGTAGATCATGTCGGATGCGGAAGCGTCCTTGGTCACTGCCATGATGAAGCCCTCTCCGTCCACTGCCACGTTGTTGAAGGCAGGTGCCAGAGTCTTGCTCATCTGAGCCTTCTGGGTATCCGTTGCAAGGGATTTCCAGAAATACTCCACCAGGTTGACCACTGGGGTGTTCACGCCGTAATATCCGATGAAGCTGCCATCGCTGGCCAGCTCGATGATTCCTTCGTAACTGGACTGTACCACGATAAAGATACGGTCTGCCTGATCCACGGTTACCTTGGAGGGGCTGAAGGTGGTGATGCCGCTCATGCCCTCGGGTGCGCCGATGATCCGCTTGTAGGTGTAATCCTCGGAGTCGAGGACGAAGATCTTACCGGCCACGGGATCCGCGATGTAGAGTTCTTTGTTCTTCTCATGGACGAAGCATCCTTCGGGTCCGGTGAGGGTAACCTGATTGCCGTTCTCATCCAGCTGAATGGTGCCTTCCTTGTTCCAGATCGTCTTGATGGCCTTCTGGAAATTGCCGTCCTGATCGAAGATGAAGACTCTTCCGCTGTTCTTATCCGTGAGGAAGATTCTTCCGTCGGAAGCGGTGCACACATCATCCGCGCCCTGGAGGCTCATGCCGGGGATGGAATCAGAGTCGATGACCATCTTCAGCTGGAATGCGGCGGGACTCTCCACCACATTGCGGTTGACGTCGTAAATATATCCGTCAAAGACATAACTGGTACCGTTGGCTGCCATACTCGTCATGGAGTAGTTCCAAAGCATGGCGGCGGGAAGCAGAAGCCCCAGCACGGTCCGTATGAAATTACGTTTTCCTTGTTTGAATCGAAGCATTGTAACTCACTCCTTGATACCGGTGGTAGCCATCGTTTCAATGACATTGCTCTGGGAAATAACAAATACCGTAACGGGAACCATGACCATGATCAGTGATACGGCGGAAGCGACGCCGGTACGGGAGATACCTCCGCTGACCAGCTGGCTCAGCACGTAGCTCAGAGGCTTTAATTCCTCGGAGTAGATGAACACGCCACCGGTGGTACCCCACATCTGCTGGAAGGACAGGATCACCAGAGTGATCCATGCGGGTTTACACAGAGGCATGACGATCTTCCAGTAGATCTGGAATTCGTTGGCACCGTCGATCTTCGCAGATTCCAGGAGCGCATCCGGGATCTGTACCATGAAGTTTCTCATGAGGAACAGTCCCAGGGTCCCGCCCACAGCGGGGAGGATCACGGCCCAGTAGGTGTTGATCATTCCCAGCTTACTCATGATGAGGTAGTTGGGGATGGCGGTAACCGAGGTGGAGAACATCAGGGCATATACGATGACCTGGTTCATGGCCTTGGATCCGGGGAACACATACTTCGCCAGGGGGAATGCTGCCATGGAGCCCAGAAGCACCGTGCCGGCGGTTCCCACACCCGTGATCAGCAGCGTGTTGAACGCGTACCGGGAAAGGGGAACGTCAAATCCCTGAATGATGTTTGCCAGATCGAAGAAGTTGTTCAGAGTCGGGTTGTCTACCGTCAGCCGGGGCGGGAAGATAAAGATCTCGCTGAAGGGCTTGAAGGCACTGACAAAGATGTACCACAGGGGGAACAGACTGAAGAGTCCGAACAGTCCCAACAGTACGGTCAGGAAGATATCTCCTCCCAGACTTCTGTTTCTTCGTTTGATTTTTCTCATATGCAGAGCGGTGACGATCTTACTCTGCTTCTTTACTTTCACTTGACTCATGTCCTACTCTCCGATCTTGCGCAGCAGCTTCTGAATCAGAATGTTACAGAGCATCATGATGAAAAACAGTACGACTGCGATGGTACATGCATATCCCATCTGGTAGCGGATATTACCGTAGTCGTGCAGGTGGGTCAGAATGGTGTGACCTGCGTAATCCACGGAGGGGAAGCCCACCAGGTCGATGGACAGCTGGGATACGGACAGGGAGCTGGTGATCTGCATCACCGCACCGAACAGAAGCTGAGGCTTCATGGAAGGGAAGGTGATGAACCAGAGTTCCTGCCAGCGGTTCCGGATGCCCTCAACGGCAGCTGCTTCATACAGGGCCTTGTCCACGGTCTGGAGACCTGCGATGAAGGTCAGGAAGCTGACACCCAGGCTCAGCCACAGCTGGACGATGACCAGGATCGGCATGATGTAGCCGGCGGTTGCGAGCCACTGAATGGCATCGCTGGTGATACCCAGTTTCAGCAGCCAGGCATTTGCCCAACCGTAGGAGTCGGATGAAAAGAGCAGCTTCCAGATCAGATATGCGTTACCGGAAATGGAGGGCGCATAGAACACCAGGGTCATGATGGCTCTGGGGATCCGGGGAAGCTCGTTGACCAGCCATGCAAAGATGAAGCACATGATATAACTGATAGGTCCCGTCACGATGGCGAAGAACAAGGTGTTCTTCACAGCGATCAGGAAGATATCATCTTCTACGAAGAGGCTGGCATAGTTGGAAAGACCAACAAACTCCGGTGCCGATACCATGTCGAAGGTGGTGAAGCTCAGGAAAATGGAGATCACCACGGGCAACACGGTGAACAGGAAAAAGATCAGTCCAAAGGGAAGGATCATCAGGTACTTATACTTGTTCTTCTTCCACACCAGGGATGCCGGTTCCTTATACGCTTTGCTGTTTTCTACTGCTTGTTTAGACATTTGTTTCCTCCGGGCCGCGACAGCGGCGCCTCATCATTTTTCCGCAGTGGAGAGTCCCAGTTCCTGACGCTTACGGGTCAGCTCTTTGTTGATGGACTCCACATTCAGATACAGGCTCTCTCTGGGGTTACTGTTCTTGGAGATAACCTCGGAGAATGCGTATGAGATCATACGGTTGGTCATGTAGTAACCGGGTACTGCAGAAAGTCCGGTGGAGCTCTCCAGCTGTGCCTTCAGGGCGCGAAGTTCGGCGTTGCTCCAGGGGAGCTGCTCGATGACTTCCAGGTTTGCGCTGGGTACGCGGGCTGCGGTGCCCATGACAGACTCGACGGTCTGGCAGTAATCCAGCTGTGTATCCGTCTGCATCCACCACTTCAGGAAGGTCCATGCGCTTGCCAGCTGATCCGTCTGCTTCATGATGACGGTGTTGGCGGTATCCACCAGGATGATGTTATCGATGGTGCCGTCCTCTTTCTCCGTGCCGGGGATCTGAGTGAAGTTCCACTGACCGCGGATTTCCGGTGCGAAGATCTCCAACTGACAGAAGGTGGTGTAATTGGTGATACCGATGGGAACCTCGCCGGTACGGAACCGGTTGGAGAAGTCCACCTGTACGTTCAGACCGTAGTTGGTGTACAGATCGGTATAATCCTTAAATGCCTCGGTTGCTTCGTTGGTGGACAGACCGGAGGTGATACCGAAGTCTGTGCCCTCGCCGGAGTAGATCACGCCGTCGTTCTGAAGCACCATTGCAAGGTAGAAGTTCAGGTTGCCGCTTCCGTCGTTCAGGTAAGCATTGGGTACGTAAGCGGAGTAGTTATTCTGCTGCAGGATGGGCAGCATCTCGATGAATTCCGTCCAGGTGGTGGGAGGCTCGATTCCAAGCTCGCCCAGGATATCCTCCCGGTAGAACATCATCAGGAAGTTTGCCGTCTCCGGCAGACCGTAGACACCGTCTCCGAAGGTGCTGGTCATCAGCGAGCTCTCGGGGAAGACGGTGACCGTCTCCTCATATCCGGGCATTTCCTTCAGGTTCACGGTGGCATTACGCATTGCGAAGTCCTGTGTGGTGCTCTGGGACAGACCGACAACAACATCGGGTCCGTTGCCTGCCAGTGCCGCACGGAGCACGACGTCCGCAGGGATCAGCTGGATCCGGACGGGGATGTCCGTCTTCGCGCTGAAGGAGTTGTCCACCAGGTTCTGGATGATCTGTGCCTGCTCCTTACCATAGGAAGCGACCCAGACGACCAGGGGATCCTCGCCGCCGCCTTCGGACTCTCCCACCGCGTTGGTGTCGATGAAGAAGGAAGCGAAGAATCTCTTAACGCCGTTGCAAAGTCCCTCGGCGAAGCCGTCCTGTACATCCGGAAGCGCCTGATCCGGGGAGGACAGCTCGATGCTATCCAGCTCCAAAGGCATGGAGGTTACCTGCACGATCCAGGTACCAACGGCGGAAATATTGTTCTTTAACTGAGGAAGCTCCTCGATAACCTTCTCGGGATCTTCCGCGAGGCCTGCGGCCTCAATGGCCATCTTCTGCAGGAGGGCGGTGTTCTCACCCTTCTCGCCGGTGATCGCCACGATCTGGTCCACAACTCCCTCCAGCCGCGCCTGCTCAGTCGCCATGCTGGTGCCGAAGGTGGGAACCTTGGTCTTGATCTGATAGTCGATGTAACGATAAGGAGACTGACCGGTGAGTTGGATCACATCCAGATAAGCGCTGTTCAGGACTTTCAGGCTCTCCTCCACGGAAGTGACGATGGATCCGAAGGGTCCCATCACGGTCTCCAGCGTGATCTCGTTCTCACCCTGCTGCAGGTAGAACAGCATTGCGTTGCCGTCTGCATCAGATACGGTGTAATGGATCATGTCGCTGCTGTATTCGAAGCCGATGGCATTTGCCTCTTCGTAGGGCACCACGCCGTTGACATAGAGTCTGCGGTAACTGGTGACACCGCGGTTGGTGCTCTGACGGCCCTTGAAGGAAATCTCATAGAGGCCGGTTTCCGGTGCGGTGACGGTCCAGGATACGGTGTCGCCGGGGTTCACCCAGCTGTCTGCACCAATGGTGTTATAGCGGTTGTAGTAAGCATGGTAAGGAACCACCAGGCTGTCCATGTGATTCTTCTGAACGGAAATGGATGTGGCACTCTTCTTGATGGCCTCCGTGCCGTCCCCGGTGCGCTCTGCCTGCAGGACAACGGTGTCCCCGCTGTATACAGGGTAGGTAGCCTTCAGGGATCCGATCACATCGTTATAGGAAGAAAGGGATTCCTTTGCCACGAAGGTCAGGGAGGTGTACTCCAGAGGCTCCTTGATGGTGCGGAAGGTCACGGTGTGCTTTCCCTTGGAGAGATAGAACATCATGGGCTCGCCGTTACGACGGTCGGAATCCTCCAGGAACCACTCGTTCTCTTCATATACTTCATAGGAATTAGGACGGATCTCGTTCTGACCCTTCATGGTGATGGGGTCATCGGACCACCATCTGAGGATGACCAGAGAGGAACAATCCCTGTAAGGCACTTCGCCGTCGATCAGGATTTCTCTCTGCACATCGGAAGTCGTCCCGGGAAGTGCAAGATAGCCGAGCTTCAGATTGTAGAATCCTGCTTCCGATACCGAGAAGCTCCAGGTGATGCTGCCGTCCCCGTCTGTCAGGACGCCCTCGTCACCCATCTCCGCCTCCAGATCGCCGGATACCTGATAACCATTCAAGTCAACAGACACCTCTGCCGTTGCCAGGGTGCCGTCGTATCCGTTCTCCTCCAGATAAGCGCGATAGCTTTCCTCATAGCTGATGTCTCCGACGGTTGCCCCGCTCATGGCAGCCATGCCATCATTGGATCTTCCGGCGAAAACGCACAGCAATATCGCAAGCAGAATGACCACCACCGTAACAGTGATCGTTACAATCCCCTTGATATTCTCGCTCTTCTGTTGCTTTTTTACGGTTTGATTGCTCTTCATATCTCGCATTCCATTGGCCCTTGCCGGGCTGTTTTCATAAAAAGCGGGGCGGCCGCCAAATGACCGCCCCGCCGTAAATCTTATTTGCGGCTAAAGATTATTCAGCTACAACGGAAACCGTTACTGCCTCTTCTGCGGTGTTGCCTGCATAATCGGTAACAGTGATGGTAACGCTGTAGTCACCGGGGGTAGAGGTGTCCAGAGTGGACAGATCTGCGGTTACGGAACCGGAAACATCCAGTCCGTCTGCATCTACTGCGCTCTCAAGGAAGTCTGCCCAGTTGATGGAGGATGCATCTGCATCCAGAGCAACGGTAGGAAGCTCAGCCTTCAGAGTGATCACAGGTGCCTCGGTGTTGTCAGGGTTGTAAACGATAACGTGAGTTCTCTTGGTGTCGCTGTTACCGGAGTTGTCAGCCATCTCCAGCTTAACAGCCTTCTCGTAACGACCAACAGTGTTGGTGTCCAGCTCATCGCTGTAGGTTACGGTTCCGTTGTGAACATCCAGAACGCCATCAACGGAGTCCTCTACAGTGTAGTAGTCAGCCAGATCAACAGTGGTGATATCGGTGCCAACAGGGATAATGATATCGGTGCAGGAGAAGGAAGGAGCCTGGTTGTCATGAACCTCGCTGGATGCCAGCAGCTCTTCCATACGAGCGGTAACGTTGGTGAAGTCGCTCATGTTTGCAGCAACTGCTACGGAGTAGTCACTGGACATGCCGTCAACACCGTACAGTCCCTTACCGAAGATATCGTCCCATGCAACTCTCATGCCGAGCATATCGGAGTAGTCGTTGCCAAGGTTCTCGGAAACTGCGATGAATGCGTTCAGGATATCCTCGCCGAAGGTCTCATCATAGATATCGAAGCCGAAGCTTGCAGCCTGGGTAGCGCCCATCACGGACTGATACTCGGACAGATCCTCAATACCTGCAAGAGTCTTGTAGTAGGTCTCCCAATACAGGCGATATGCCTTAACAGCCAGTTCGGTCTTCTCAGCATCAACACCCTTCAGGATACCAACGGAATCGGATACGGTCATAACCTGGCTGTACTCGTCGCTGTCTGCAGCAAGACGATCAGCTCTGGGCCAGGGAACGATACCCATGGACTCACCTCTCTCAGCGAGGGTGGATCCGTTGCCGCCCAGCCACCAGTCAGGGCAATCGGTGAAGCAGCTGCCGCCCTTAGCGAAGTCGTCAGCGCTGCGGCACCACTCAGGGGTGTAACCGTCATCATACAGACCACACTCGGTCATCAGACCTGCATCGAACAGCTCCTTCACGTAAGCCAGAGCGTCAATGGACTCCTGAGAGTCAACAGTCAGACCGTTGGAGCCGTAGATGGCACCGCCGTTGGAGTACATAGCGGACAGACCAGCGAAACGGTGATCGGTCTCATATGCCTGTACGTTGTCATAAATGGTTCCGGAAACAGCTACGGGAGTGTTTGCATAGTATGCATTCAGGGTCTCCAGATAGCTCTTGAAAGTGGACCAGGTCCAGTTGCCATCGGCAAAAACCTTAGCGGGATCCTCAAGGCCTGCAGCCTGGATCAGAGTTGCGTTGTAGATCAGGGGCCATCTGGGAATGAATCTCTCAGTGAAGCTCAGCAGATAGTAGTGGCCGTAGATCTGGTCATCCAGCATCCACTCTGCGCCGCCGTCAAATGCGGAAGCGTAATCATCGAGGGGCTGAAGTACGTTCTGTGCAAGGATGGTGGACTCAGCGCCGCCCCAGATGTTAGCGATCTCACAAACAGGATCTCCTGCAAGAACGCTGGTCATCAGCTCGACTCTGGTGTCCTGAGCGTACTGAACGAACTCGAACTCAACGTTCAGCTGCTCCTTTACTGCCTGCAGACCTGCAAGGCCTGCCTGGCGCTCGGACTCTGCCATGGTGTACTCACCGGTGACATCGTCTACATAGTTGGGATCCAGTCCCTGTACCCAGTGAGTACCGTAACGGATCACGGTAGGCTCAGCGGGGGTCTCGGTAGTGGTCTCAGTGGTAGCCGCAGGAGCTGTTTCGGTAGTTGCTGCGGTTTCGGTGCTCTCGGTGGCTGCGGGTGCGGGAGCGGTCTCTTCGACTGCTGCGTCGCCACATCCAACGAGGGTGCCCATTGCAAGGACTGCGGACAGTGCGATGCCCATCAGACGTCTTGCGTAGGTCTTCTGTTTCTTCATAACAATACCTCCCTGAAAAATTGCCGAACCGGAAATGCTGATTTTACGCATATTTCCGACTCCGATGGTGTAAAACCGGTTTCACCATTTGTGCAATGTGACATATGCACATCTTCTGCAACCGGTTTCATGTGTACATTATGTGTTCTTTTTATGAATTCGTCAACACATAATCTGCACACATTTCCAACTTTGTAAAAACCTACCAAAAACCTACCCCCCTTTTTTGTGATGCTCAAACGAAAAAGGGGGCACGCACCGGACGGGGGAGACCGCCGGCGCGTGCCAGGAGGGGAACATACCTGAAAAATCAGGTATTCAAAGCGAGTAGCATGTGCGATACGGCTGTTTATTGTTTATACTTATATTCGCTTTGTATCCATTGTTACAGTATTATTCTGTCTATAATGTGGAATTAACACACAATAATAATACATATATCGATATATTCTGTCAAGTAAAAGCGGTTTCCCATGTAGTTTCTTGCGTTTTCAACGGGTTTCCCACTATTCACAGGGCAACTCAACAATGTTATAATCAATTAGATTGGATTGCACACTATATATAAGGATATAAAAAAGCCATGGATATCAAAAAGTACGATTCCAAGACCCAGACCCTCTATCAGAAAGCGGTGGATGCCAAGGAGCTTCACATTGGCGACTACTATTCCGCCTGCAGAGCCTTTCTGAAAAATGCCATCGATCTGGACGATCCCCAGCTTCTGGGCCTCGCCTACTACTGGATGAGCAATGCCTGCTACATCAGCAATAAATACTATGATAAGTTCATGGGCTATCTGCAGAAGGCACTGCCCTATCTGCAGGGCTGCCAGGATTACGAGAATCTGGCCCGGGCTTACAATCTGCTTGGCATCGACGGATTGAATCACGGTGACCCTCAGATCTGCCTGGACTATTTCGTCACAGCCCTCAACTTCCCTCTGGATGAGGAGGTGGACAAGCATATCCTGCCCATGATCCACTTCAATATGGGTCAGGCTTACGCCCAGTTCGGCGATTACAAAGAGTGTCTGAAGCATGTGACTCTGGCTTTGAAGAAACTGCCCCGTAAAAAGGATCCCTTTATTCTTTATATGAGAGGCTCCTGTCTGGTGGCACAGGGATTTGCATTCCTGACTCTGGGACGTACCTCTTCCGCCATTTCCTGTATGGACAAGCTGCTGGCTTTGGAGAATTCCTCCGAAAACCTGAAGAAGGAACTGGATGAGCCTTACACCCAGTTCTTCAAGGCGCAGGTCTACCACAAAACTCAGGATCACGAGTCCCGTGATGCGATCATTGACCGGTTTGTTTCCGTCATGGAACACGGCGAATTCAGTTTCGACGTCATCTATGACACCTTCCGGTTCACGGATTTCCTCATCGACCTCGGAAAATATGATCTGGCCTCCCGCACCATTGCCGCCGCCCGGAGCATGGTGGAAACCTCCGACGTTTCCTATGCTCAGGCCGCATACGCACGTCTCCAGATCCATTATTACAGCCGTATCCATGACGAGGAGAACCTGTTCGTGGTGCTTCAGGAATTCTACAACTGTTCCGAGAAGCACCGTCTGGAAGCCGCAAGATCCTATGTGGGCTCCATGAATCTCCGGAATACGCTGGAGGAAATGCGCAAGGACAACGAGCGCCTGGCTTACGCCGCCGCCACAGATGCTTTGACAGATTTACCGAACCGGTCAGCAATGAACTCCTTCCTGGAGAGCATCTTCGAGGAGTGCTACCGGAAGCAGATTTCCCTTGGGATCGAGCTTCTGGACATCGATTACTTTAAGGAATTCAATGACACCTACGGCCATCAGGCCGGGGATGAGCTACTGGTAAAAGTAGCGGACGTCCTTCGGAATGTGGCCATGGATCCCGATGTCTTCGTGGCCCGCTACGGCGGGGACGAATTCGTCCTCACCTACCGGGGCATGACGGACGAGCAGGTCATGGAAAAGGCAGGCCGGATCCGCACCCGGATCAAGGAAATGGCCATCCCCAACAAGTATTCCCGGGGTGAAAAGTTCATCACTGTCTCTCAGGGTATCCGCAACGCGGTCCCTGTGGAAGGCAACCGGATCTGGGACTTCTTCTACACCGCTGACAATGCCCTTTATTCCGTGAAACGCTCGGAAAAGGGCCAGATCGCACTGATGCATAAGGCATACATCTCCAACGATTCCCTGGAGGACGTAAAACGCGTATGATCACAGTTTATTATTTTCACATGGCGCTCTATGTGGCAGGTCTGTGTGTATCCGCAACCTGTCTGCTGCATACCCTTCTCGGGGGCAATACCTACAAGCCCCAGAACAAGATTTACATCTCTATGCAGATCATCGTTATCCTGAATATTCTGTCTGAAATCCTGGTATCCTGGACCTATCTGACGCCCGAGATGCCAACTGTGATCACGCTACGCCATTTTGGAGATTATACCTATCTCCTGCTCCACGCCGGCCTGTGCCCTCTGTTCCAGGTCTACGTGTCCCACGTGACGGGCATCTGGCCCCGGTTCCAGAAAAAATACCGGTTCTTCGCCCTCATTCCCTTCGTCTTTATGGAGCTTCTGATCGCCCTGAACCCTTTCCTGCATCAGGTCTACACCTACGGTGCCGACGGTTCCTTCCAGAGAGGCTGGGGCGAGTACCTGATCTACATCATTGCCGTATCCAGCCTGTCCATCGCGCTGATCACGCTGCTGCGCACCTGGAATGGACTGAACCCCCGGAGACGGGCTTCCATCTTCTATTTCCTTGTGGTGGCCGGCGCCGGCATGTTCATCCAGCTCATGTGGTATGACATCCGCAGCGAGCTCTTTGCCGAATGTCTGGCCCTCATGGGACTGATGCTCTCCATCGAGCAGGAATACGACATGATGGATATCGAGACAGGCTTCCGGAACCGCAAAGGTCTGATGCTGGATATGCAGCAGCACCTGGAGAACCACACGGAATTCTCCGTCATTACCATTAAGATCAACAACGCAAGCCTCGTCCAGAAGGTCACCGGCTCCGCCAATCAGGACATTCTGGCAGGTATCCTGTTTGATTATTTCAGTTCCATCGTTCCTCGCTATAACATGTACCAGACCGCCAAGGACACCTTTGTCTTCCTGATCCTCAAGGATCCGGAGCAGGCCCGGGAGCTGGCAACTCAGATGCACAACCGCTTCGAACAGCCCTGGCTCTGCCGTAAGACGGCTATCTTCCTCAACGCCCACATTCTTCTGGGTGCCGTCCCGGAGGATCTCCACACCGTCCGGGAACTGTTCTACATGGCGGATTGCGAAGTTCCTTCGGACTTCCGGGCACGGAGCATCCTCTCCGGCCGGGATCTGGACTATCTCTTCCAACGCCGTGAGATCGAGGAATCCATCACCCGCGGTCTCCGGGAGCAGAATTTTGTGGTCTACTATCAACCCACCTACTGCATCGACGGCAAGAACATCCACGGTGCCGAGGCGCTGTGCCGCCTGAAGGATCAGAAATACGGCCTGCTGATGCCGGATGATTTCATTCCCATCGCCGAGCAGATGGGCGTTATTGACGAGATCGATGATTTCGTCCTCCGGGATGTGTGCCAGTTCATCGCCGACGGTATGCCCAACGCCCTTGGTCTGGAGTGCATCAATGTGAACCTCTCTGTGGTGCAGTGCATGCAGCCTGCCTTTGCTTCCCATATCATCAGTATTGTGGAGGAATACAACATCAACCAGTCCATGATCACCTTTGAGATCACGGAATCCATTCCCTCCGATGATTACGAGAAGCTCAGCAGCGTCATCCATCGCCTCAAGGAGTACGGCTTCCGCTTCGCAATGGACGATTTCGGAACCGGCTATTCCAATATGAACGCCATCTTCTCTCTCGATTTTGACACCGTCAAGATCGACAAGAGCATCCTCTGGGGCGCGCAAAAGACCGCTCTGGGCGCTTCCATCCTGCGAAACTGCGTCCGGATGATCAAGGAGATGAGCCGTAAGGTTATGGTGGAAGGTGTGGAGACCGAGGACCAGATCTGGCTCCTCTGTGAGCTGGGTGTGGATTACCTCCAGGGCTTCTACTTCTCGAAACCTGTACCGAAAGATGAGTTGTTGAGGAAACTTTAAGTGTGGAACATTCTGCGCGAAGCGCCGAATAAAATAGGACGTAAAAAAACCAGCTGACCAGGCTGGTTTTTTTACGGTACTAATAACGATATAGGGAGGATAGCTTGATCAAGTCTTCACGACTCAATCTGTTATGAAAAAGAGAGATATCTGTTTGTTGAATTTGATTATAGTCTGAAAATATAGACAGATAATGTTCTATTTGTAACTTATTTGTTAACAAATATAAATTGTCCGAAAACGATTAAGCCCGGGGTGCATGTTCAATTCTTCCATCCGGGCTTGTATCCCTCCAGACTCTCCAGGATCAGTACCTCAAATCCTTCCGCCTTACCCTTCAGTTTCACGGTTCCGCCAAGGGATGTGGTCTTCGCTGCAGGTCCCACAGCATCCGCCACAGCACGGCTGATATACACCATTCCGCCGGGAGCATTGGCTTCCAGTCTCGCGGACGTGTTTACCGTATCACCAATGGCCGTGAAGTCCATGCGGTTCTCCGCACCGATATTACCCACGACAGCCGGTCCGAAGTTCACGCCCACACCGCAGGCGATGCGCTCGCCAATGGTCCGCTCCAGCTCGTCCGAGATTTCCTGCGCTCCGGCGATGATATCCAGTGCCGTCCGGCAGGCCTCTAAGCAAGGCTCCTCCATAGGAAGAGGTGCTCCCCAGAATGCCATGGTACAGTCTCCCACGAACTTATCCAGGGTTCCATGGTGCTTATGGATCACATCACTGGTCATGCCCAGGTACTTATTCAGGATGGACACGACGGTCTCAGGATCCAGCCGCTCCGACATGGTGGTAAATCCGCGGATATCCACGAACAGCACCGCGATCTCGCACAGCTTGCCCGACAGGGTCAGGAAGTCCGTGCCCTCCCGCAGGAGTTCTTCCACGATATCCGGATCCACATAACGTTGGAACATGTTCTGCACACGCTTCCGCTCCGCCCGGGTCCGGAAGTAATGCACCATCACCGTTCCCATATACAGGATCAGAAGTCCCAGCGGGAACCACAGAGGGTGCATGATCTTTCCGTTCCGATACAGCAGCCAGCAGGTCAGGATACTGATGCCGGCACCGCCCACATACAGAGCTGCACCGGGCTGCACGCCAAACCGCAGACATAATAACAGGAAGATAAAGCCGATAACAAAGAGTGCCAAGGCCTGAACTCCGTCGCTGACCTCGGTCTTGAAATCCTGTGCCAGGAAGGCTTCCACCACATTCGCCTGGTACTCCACGCCATACATCTGCTTTGCGCGGTCGATGGGGGTGTAGATGGAGTCCTGCAGGGCCGCCGCATAGGGACCGATGAAGACGATCTTCCCCGCGTAATAATCTGCAGGAACTCTCCCCGCGATCAGGTCTGCGATGGAGACGCCGTCATAGAAATCACCCGGTGCACCGCTGAAAGACACGTAGAAATGCCCTCTGGCGTCCGTCTCCGGCAGCGCGATGCTTTCGCCCCGCTGCTCCAGGTATTTCCGGGCCACCTCGTAGGCCATGGAATAAACCCTCTGACCCTCCGGCAGATCCACATAAAGGATCGCATGGCGCATAATGCCATCCAGATCGTACATGGCATTGATATGGCCAACGGTGGTTGCATTCCGCAGAGCTTCATAGGACTGCTCGTAGCTTTGCACTGCGTAATAGTCCACATGGTACTCTCCTGTCTCGGTCCAGTCCCGACTGGTGCCGAAGTTTGCCATGCTGGCGGTCACCACATTTCCCAGGGCCGCCGCGGCATCTGCCAGATGCTGATCAGCCGCTGCATCCGTTTCGCCGGCATACAGAGTATCGATGGCCACCACAGCCGGTTTGTTCTCCGGGTCCGCGTTCAACACCTCCAGGGCGGAAGCCATCACATCCCGTGTCCAGGTGTTGTAAGGCCCCAGCTCCTCGAAGGCAGCGTCATCGATTCCGATGACCACCACATCGCCGCTGATGAGGGATGCCTGCTGAAACAGCTTGTCCTCCATCCACCGGTCCAAACGCTGCAAAATGCCCAAATAGGCAGCTGCGGCGATGACCGCCGCAGCTGCGAAAGCTGATAAAGTTGTAATGAGTTTTTTTCTGTTCATAGGGTTAGATGTTAGAAGCGTTAGCCAAACCTATTAATGAGGATCATATTTTGCTCAGGATCGTACGTAATTGTCATGCCATCAAGGTTGCCATTATTATCCACTTCTACGGTGGTGTAATAGTTGTCATCCCCATTAATCTCATCTAAGGTTATCGTTCGGTTGGTATCATACCGAGAGACAACAACCACTTTGTTCCCATATACCTTCACGTTAACAGCATCGAAATCACCCACCGTATGCTCACCTGCTCCAGCGTCTGTTTCCTTATAGCTGAAGGGCGTATCCATGAGGTAATAGTGATCACCATCATCCTCTGTGCGTTTTGTTACGTTTGCACTCGATCCAAACATAGTCCAGTTATCATTTACGAATTCCAATGCACCGGATTCCTTAATGGTTCCTCCAACTATAGCGCTGTCATAATCATAGTAATCCAAATAGATCACAATTTCGGTACCGGTATCGGGAACCATGTCATCATTCACTTCCGTGATGACATCCGTCAAGCCTTCATCCGAATACCAGGTCACATAGGTCTTACCGGCATCATCCCCAAATTCTCCCTGAAGTGCCAATGGCGATCCATACGTGTATGTAAGGGTAAGATTTGTACCGGCAATTTCTTCCGTCTCGTCACCGTTATAATAGTACACAATACTGTACTCTTTTCCGGTCACCTTACCATAGACCATTACATCACCTTCGGTGCCCTCAGCGATGGAAGTGATGGCAGTAGCCATCCGCTCATCTCCGTACCATGCCTCAAAGTCATATCTGTCGAAGGTCGGTGCGTCCAGTCTCACCGGTGTTCCATAGGTGTAGGTTGTAGGCATACCTGCGGCTTCTGCATCGAAAGTAACCGTATGACCCGCTGCGTCATACACCGCATATGTGATGTTGTAAGACGCTGCATCTGCAAGTCCGTATACTGTCATAGCCGCGGAAGTATTCGCAGGGATAGCGTCGATAGCATTCTCATGACCTGCATCGGAATACCAGCCCACGAAGTTCATGCCCGTGATTTCAATATCTCTCGTCAAGGCCTCTGCGGTACCGTAAGTATGCTCGGTAGGAAGGCTGTAAGCGGATGCGTTGAAATCATCCACTCCATCCACCACATAGGTGATGGCGTAGGTATTCGCCGTCACCTTGCCGTATACTGTCACATCTTCTGCAGTGGCTGCATCGATCTTGGTGATCGCATTTGTCAGAGCCTGCTCCGCATACCATCCGCCGAAGGTCCGGCCGGGGATCGTGATGTTGGGAAGGCTTGTGTCTGTACCGGTCACATGCTCAGTAGGAAGATCTGCGTAATCTCCCGCGTTGAAATCATCCATGCCCGGGACCACATAAGAGATGCTGAACTTCTTGACTTCCTCTTCGTCGGTGTTGGTCTCTTCGTCGGTATTGGTCTCTTCGTCAGTGTTGGTCTCTTCGTCCGGATTTGTCTCTTCATCCGGATTTGTCTCTTCATCCGGATTGGTCTCTTCGTCCGGATTCTGATTCTCTTCCTCAGAATTGTTGTTTACGTCGTCCGGATTGGTCTCATCCTCAGAAGTATTGTTCTGATCGTCTGTGTTGGCATTCTGATCAGACTGGTTCGTATTGTCCTGAGTGCTGGTATTCGTGTTGGTCTGTGTGTTGGTATCACCCTGGTTCGTGTTCTGAGTGGTATTGGTATCATCCGTCTGGGTGGTATTACCCGTATCCGTATCGGTGGTGGTGGTCTTCTTCTTGCCGCTACCAGTCTTCTTCTTACTGGTGTCCGAATCCGCTACGGCAGGTGTCTCATCCGTGGGAGTCTCGTCAACAACCTCTTCGCCGGGAGTGGTCTCCTCCTTTGGAGGCTCCTCCTGCTTCGGCTCTTCTGCCTCAGTTTCCTTGGTCTCCTCCTGTACCTCGGTCACCGTCATGGAAACACCGGTGCCATCGAGCCACTCATTGTAGTCAAACTCAAGGAATCCCGTCTCTGCCACAAAGCGACCCCCCGCCTCACGATTGGCAAGGAACGCCTGCCGGAGGTCTTCCGGAGCAGTTGTCAGATCATAGGTGCCCTGCTCAACTTCCACCGTTCCGTCAGAGTTCTTCTTCACCTTCAGATAATCTGCCGGTCCCAGCGTATATTCCTTCCGATTGTTGTTCTCGTCCACCACGATGATCACCACTTTCCCGGTGCACAGATAGAAGCTCAGCTCACCGGAGTCTTTATCGTTGGTGACCAGTCCGCTGGTTCCGCGGATACCCACAACCATGGTGGATGTCCGGATGTCGAACTCTTCATCCGCATTCAGCGGTTCGGGTACGTTGAAGAAGAGCTTGCCTTCGTCCAGGTACAGTTCCAGCTTCTTGCCGCTCTTTTGAAAGGTCATGTGGCTGTCCCGGAAGATGGTGGCGATCTTCGTGTCGTCCAGACTCATCTTCATCAGGCCGTCATCGCCCGTGCGGATGGCATGTCCGTTGGCGAACCGCATGTTGTCCACCAGGGACAGGTCCTTACCGGTCTGGTCCTGCAGAGAGACGATGCCCTCCTTGAGGATCATACGGACCGATACTGCGGTCGCATTCTTATCGCGAGTAGCAAGAACCGCGATGACAATTCCTGCCACCACGACCACCGCCGCGATAATGCCGATCAATAACCCTGTTTTTTTCTTGCCGGTCTCGGCCGTTCCGGCTGTCTTTTCATTTGCCATAATGATCTCCCCTCACGTTCTACTTTCGTAGTATGATCAGTCAACAAAACAAATGGCCTTATGCTTCTTCGCGCTTCCAGGCGCCGCTCTCTTCGAACAGCCCCAGGATCTCGCCGTCCAGCTTTCCTTCGTCCACCATGCTGTGCAGGATACCCAATGCCTTTTCGCCGGGCATGGGCTTTTTATACGGCCGATCCTCAGCCGTCAGTGCATCATATACATCCACAATGCTCAGGAGACGGACTTCCTTGGGAATGTCCTCCGCGGTGAGCTTGTTGGGATATCCGCTTCCGTTGAGGCACTCGTGATGCGCCCCGGCCCAGAAGGGAACCTCCGAATAATATCCGCTGAACTTCATCTCGCCCAGCATCTTCGCGGTGTAGACTACATGGCTCTGCATGATCTCCCGCTCCTCGTCCGAAAGGGTGCCCTTCCGAATGGTCATATATTGCAGTTCCTGCTCATTCAGGAAGGGAATCTCCTCGCCCTCCGAGTTCAGCAGCCGGTAGGTTGCGATCTCCCGGATATGATCCAGCACATCGTCCGGCAGGAAGCCCAGTCCGTTCTTTTCCAATACGAAGTCTCTTGCTTCGGAAAGCTTTGCGATCTCTTCCTCCGCCGCAGCGCTTTCCTCCGGATGCTCTGCCTTGCGGATGCGCTGCATGAGGATTCCCACTTCCACCTTGTGCCGGAAGGGAGCTTCCCCCTCGCCTAACCTGGTGGGCTTGTCCATGATCTCCAGCGGGATGATGAGCTTGCCGATATCGTGGAGCCAGACGCTCATGAGGAAGGAGTCCTCGTGGTCCTCGTCGAAGGTCCAGTCACCGCCCCGCTCGTTCAGCCACTTGATAAAGCGCTGGCTGTACCGCACCATGCTTCGGGTGTGGTTGGCGTTGTAGGAGCTTCGCATGTCGATGGCTTTCGCCATGACCTTCACGAATGCGTGTAAGGTCTCGCTGATCTCTTTGGTCAGCCGGTGGTTGTTCATGCTGACCGCCGCCAGGTTGGTCATGGCGGCCACGGTCATCTCGTAATCTTCGGAGAAGGGAATGACCTTTCCATCCTCATCCTGGGCATTGATCAGCTGCAGGACGCCGATGACCTTATCCTTATCATCGATCATGGGCAGCACCAGCATGGAGGTGGTGCGGTACCCGTTGAGCGCGTCGTACTTCTGGGGTCCGGAGAAGTCGTATTCCGTGGAATCGTAGATGTCCGGAATGTTGATCCGCTTCTTCTCCCGGGCGGAAATGGCGCTGATGTTTTCCGCATTTAAATTGACCGGCGGAAGGTCGATCTCCCCGAGGCTGCGGGACTTGTGGAACCCTTTGGACAGCGTGATCATATCCTGGAAGAAGAGGTCCTCCCCCTCCAGGCTATAAATGGTGCCGCCGTCGCAGTTCGTCAAAGTCATAGCTTCCTCGATGATATCTGCCATCAGTCGGTCAAAATCTTTTTCCGTTGTCAGCTTCAGCGCGATCTGAATGATGCGGTCGTCCGACAAACGTTCCTTATTCTTCAACATACGTTGCTCTCCCCCCAAGAAAATCCCGCGTTACAGTTCCACCACCTGTCCCATGCGGGCGTATCCGTCCTCCGGATGCTTTGCCTGAAGTTCTCTCTCCATCTCCAGGAGTTCCGCATCCGTCCGATTCGGTGCATGGTGCGTGATCAGCAGTTTCTTCGCTCCGCTGCGCTCCCGGACCTGCATTCCCACCTCCGCGGTGGAGTGGCCGAATCCCACGTAGCGTCCATATTCCTCTGTCGTATACTGTCCGTCATAGATGAGCAGGTCGCAGCCTTTGCTGAAGCGGGCCAGCTCTTCGATCTTTTCCTCCGAGTGCTCGAAATCCGTGGCGTACACCAGGCTCTTGCCCTCATGCTCGACCCGGTAGATGTAGCTTCCGCCGGGATGGGACGAGCGCATCAGGCTGACTCGTACTTCCCCGATATCGAAGCCTCCGGTGATGGTCCGGTATTCTGTCTTCGCCGGAAGCATATCCAGCGACACGGGCCACAGGGGCGGCGAGAACTGGCAGTCCATCTGCTCCTGAATGTCTTTCCCCAGGAAGAAGCCGCCGTAGATGGTCACTTCCCGGCCATTCTCCATAAGATAAGGAAAGAAGGGAAGTCCCACGATGTGATCCGTGTGGGTATGGGTGATGAGGACCGACACCCGCCCGGGCAACCCCGCAGGCGCACTGACGATGCCGTTGCCTCCGTCGAGGAAGATCAGTTCCTCCCCGGCTTCCACGAAATATGCACTGGTGGCTCCTCCAAATGTCTGAAATTGTGTGCCCTCCACCGGGACAGATCCCCGGGATCCCAATACTGTTAATCGCATGAATGCTTCACTCCGTTTCACCGGACGTAATCGCAAATGGATATAGTTCTACTAGTTTACATTTGTACTGACATTATAGTTGATATTTAATATTTTGTCAGTAAGTTTTTGTAAATTCACAATAATGGGAGCAATTTGGATAATTCAAATGGGATGCAGGAATAAATATTCAATATATTGGATAATTGTGGTATACTTACTCAAATTATGAATGGAGGACGCAGAATGAATATTCGTGAAGAAGCCCACAAGATGAAGCTGGCGGCGCCGACGCTGGCCAACTCTGCTCTTGCATTAAGGAACCGTGCGCTGGCGGAGATCAAGACGGGACTGCTGGAGAATAAGGATGCCATCTTTACCGCGAACCATCTGGATCTGGAGCGGGCGAAGGAGGACGGCATTGCGGATAGCGTGTATAAGCGCCTGAAATTCGACGAAGGAAAGTTACAGGGCGTGTTGGAGGGCATTGACCAGCTCATCTCACTTCCCGATCCCATCGGCAAGGTGCAGCTCCACCGGGAGTTGGATCAGGGGCTGGAGTTGACACGCGTCAGCGTTCCCATCGGTGTCATCGGTGTGATCTTCGAGGCGAGACCCGATGCGCTGGTGCAGATTTCCACCCTCTGCATCAAGAGCGGCAACTGTGCCATCCTGAAGGGCGGCAAGGAGACCCGGGAAACCAACAAGGTCCTCTTCGACATCATCCACGCCTGCGCGCTGAAGGCCGGGCTTCCCGAAGGGTGCCTGCTGCAGGTGACCCAACACAACGAGATTGACGAGCTGCTGGCCTGCGACGGGGATGTGGACCTGCTGATCCCCAGAGGTTCCAACGCCTTCGTGCAATACATCATGAACAATACGAAGATTCCCGTCATGGGACACGCGGACGGGGTATGCCATATTTATGTAGATAAGGATGCGGACCCGGAGAAGGCCATTCCCATCATTGTGGACGCCAAGACGCAGTACACCGCGGCCTGCAACGCGGTAGAGACCCTGCTGATCCACCGGGATATCGCGGCAGACTTCCTGCCCCGCCTGCAGAAGGTGCTGGCGGAGAACGGTGTCTCCCTCTTCGGCACCCCCGAGGTGCAGGCTCTCCTGCCGGGTGTGGAGGAAGTGGAAGGCGGCGAGTTCCACAAGGAATACCTCAGCCTCTGCGCTTCCGTGAAGCTGGTGTCCGGCGTGGAGGAGGCGGTGGAGCACATCAACCGCTACGGCTCCCACCACACGGATTCCATCCTGACGAAAAATGACGAGACCGCGGAATACTTCCTTTCCATGGTGGATTCCGCAGGCGTATACCGCAATATTTCCACTCGCTTCGCGGACGGCTTCCGCTACGGCTTCGGCGCGGAGGTGGGCATCAGCACCAGCAAGCTTCACGCCAGAGGGCCTGTGGGACTGGAGGGATTGATGACCTACAAGTACCGCCTGGTGGGCGACGGCCAGATCGTGGCGGATTACGCCAGCGGAGCAAAGAACTTCCACTTTAAGGAGCTGGACTAAACACAACAGAATCCGAGCATAGCAAAACCCCACCGAAACCGGTGGGGTTTTCGTATGCCATATTTGCGTTCTTCGGCAGGCCAGGCTCTCCCGGGCATCTCTCCTGCCCTTTTAACTTGCCTCCATCTGCGCGGTATACAGATGATAGTAGGCTCCCTTCCTGGCCATGAGTTCCTCATGGTTACCCACTTCAACAATACCGCCGTCGTCGATGTACATGATCTTGTCGCAGTTCTTGATGGTGGACAGACGGTGGGCGATGATGAAGCTGGTCCGGCCTTGCAGCATGGCGTTCAGGCCCCGCTGCAGGTTCCGCTCCGTCTGCACATCGATACTGGAAGTTGCCTCGTCCAGCACCAGGATCGCCGGATCCGACAGCAGCGTCCGGGCAAAGCTGATGAGCTGCTTCTGGCCCTGGCTCAGCAGATCGCCGCGCTCGTGAACCTCCGTCTTGTAGCCGCTCCGCATGTGCATGATGAAGTCATCGGCGCACACCGTGATGCTGGCCCGGCGGATCTCGTCAAAAGTGGCATCCAGCTTGCCGTAGCGGATATTGTCCTCGATGGTGCCGCTGAACAGGAAGCTGTCCTGCAGCATGATGCCCATCTGGGATCGCAGGGACTCCAGAGTCACCTTGGAAATATCCTGGCCGTCGATGCGGATGGTGCCGCCGTTCACGTTGTAGAACCGGGAGATCAGGTTGACGATGGTACTCTTGCCGGCACCGGTGGGTCCCACCAGCGCCACACTCTCACCGGGCTCCACCTTAAAGGACACATCCTTCAGCACGGGCTTGCCCTCTTCATAGGAGAAGTCCACATGCTCGAATTCCACGGCGCCCTTGATGGGCTGCATCTCCACCGCATCCGGCGCGTCGTCCACGCCGATGGGCTCGTCCATGGTCTCGAAGATACGCTCCAGATATGCCACATTGTTGATGAAGTTGTTGAAGATATTGCCCAGGTTCATGATGGGTTGCCAGAACTGGGACGCATAGGACGTGATGGCCACGATGACGCCCAAAGAGGTGTGCCCCACGCCGAACAGGAGCAAACCGCACAGAAACACGCAGGCACGGATCACCACGGAGATATCGTCGATTCCGGGCCATACCATGTTACTGTAGCGCACCGCCTCATGCCATGCATTGCGGCTGTCGGTGGCGAGGCCTTCGAAAATCTCCGCATTCTCCTCTTCTCTCGCGAAGATCTGGGTAATGCGGGCACCCACGATATTCTCCTGCAGGTACGCGTTCAGGTTGGAGTTCTTGTTGGACACCATCTGCCAGGCCTTGCGCTGATGCCGCTTCACATAGCCCATGAACAGGCCCAGCACAGGCACGCCTGCCAGCACCACCAGGCTCAGCTTCACATCCACGGTGAACATGAAGATGACGATGAAGATCAGGTTGATGATCTCCAGGACCATATTGGTCAAGCCGGAGGACAGCATATCTGCCACGGAGTTTACGTAGTTTACCACACGGATCAGGATCTTGCCGTGAGGTCTGTCGTCATAGTACTGGAAAGGCAGCTTCTGCAGGTGCTCGAAGAGGTCCTTCCGCAGGTCGTAGATAATGTTCTGGCCCACCCTCGTCATGATCCGGGAACGGATGGTGGTGAGGATGATGCTGATGACATACACGCAGATCAAGGTGATCACCAGGCGGTACAGCATATGGTAATCCGCGTTGGGGATGGCCACGTCCAGCGCCCGCTGGATAATCTTCGGCGCGAAAAGTCCGGAGACAGCGCCACAGATGCTGATCAGCACTGCCAGCACCATGCGGCCCGCGTACTTCTTGATGTACACGGAAGCCCGGAGCAGGTGGCGGACGTCAAAGGGAGTCTCGAGATTTTCGTCTTCCCGGTAGGTATTCTTTCTCTCAGCCATTGACCATCGCCTCCTCTCCCATCTGCAGCATGGCAGCCTGATAATAGTAGCCCTTCCGGGCCAAAAGCTCTTCGTGGGTTCCGGACTCCACGATCATGCCGTGAGCCATGACCAGGATCCGGTCCGCATTCTTGGTAGTGGAAATACGCTGTGCGATGATGATCTTGGTGCACTGGAAATCCAGATGGTTCAGTGCATCCTGGATCTGCTTTTCCGTCTCCAGGTCCACCGCGGAAGTGGTGTCGTCCAGGATCAGGATGCTGGGACGGATGGCCAGTGCTCTCGCCAGGGAAATACGCTGCTTCTGTCCGCCCGACAGGCCGACACCCCGCTCGCCCACAATGGTATCGTAGCCCTCCGGCATCTTGGAGATGAAGCCGCTGGCTGCGGAGTACTTGGCGAACTTGATGACATCCTGCTGGGACAGATGGCTGTTGCCGTACGCGATGTTTCCGTCGATGGTATCGGAGTACAGGAGCACGTCCTGAGTGGCCATGCCGATGTTCTTCCGGAGTTCGTGCAGGTCGTACTTGTTGGCCTCCACGCCATCGATGAGGACCTTGCCCCCGGCGGGATCGTAGAATCTGGGGATCAGCTGTACCAGGGTGGTCTTGCCGCAGCCGGTCTCGCCCATGATAGCGATAGTCTCACCAGGCTTTGCATGGAAGGAAATGTCCGTCAGCACGGCGCCGTCCGCATTTTCGTCCAGATATTCAAAGGAAACGTGTTGGAATTCCACTTCGCCCTTAAGGCGGCCGGGAATCTTTACAGCGTTCTCGGGATTCACGATGGTAGGTTCGGAATAATAGATTTCCATTACCTTATTGGAAGCCGCCGCGAAGCGCTGGAACTCGTTCATGATGGAACCCAGCTGGCGCATGGGGTTCGCCAGTGCCCAGGTCAGGGTGGAGAACGCCACATACTCGCCCAGGGTGATCTGCCCGGAAATGATGAAGCTTCCGCCGACCAGCAGCAGCACCACGGGAAGCAGGTTCGCAAAAGTTTCAATGGCAGGGAAGTACCGGTACCAGGTCATGGCTGTGGCCAGATTGGTCTCCGCGTAATCCCGGTTCCGCTGGTCGAACTTGTCGATCTCGAACTTCTCTCTGGAGAAGGCCTTCACCACGCGGTTGCCGGCGATGTTCTCCTGTGCCGCCGTGTTCATGGCCGCCAGCTTCTCACGCAGCAGCGCGTGCCGGGGACCCACCGTGTTCTTGAACAGGACGATGATAAGGAAGATGAAGGGCGCGATGGCGATGAGGCTCAGGGTCAGCCGCCAGTCCATGATCCAGAAGTAGATCAGGGTCGCCGTCATCAGCGCGAAGGCTTCCACGATCATACGCACCACCCAGGCCACCATGTGACGCACCGCATCCAGGTCGCCCGTGACGCGGGTCATGAGGTCGCCGGTCCGGTAGTTAGCGTAGAACTGCATATCCTGCTTCTCAATCTTCTGGAACAGGATGTTCCGCAGCCGGAACAGCAGGGCCTGGGACACGTTTTCGTAATTCATACAGGTCAGATATACGATGATGGTCCGCAGGAAGGTAAAGCCCACCATCCCCGCCAGGAGCAGAAAGAAGGTGTCCCGATGGTTCAGCAGGTTCTCCGCCGCATTGTCTCCCGTCAGGAAGAGGTCTACGATCTTTGACCCGAAGAAAGGAACCGTCAGCTGCAGGATGTTGTAAGTGATGGTGCCCACAATACCCAGAATATAGATGGCATGGTAGCCCTTCAGGTTTTCCCAGAGCCACTGGATCCTGGTGAGGGGGAAGCGGTTCTCCGCTTTTTTCTCTTGTTTCATGGCTTCTCCTCCCGGTTGAAATACTAATGATAACTATGAAACATGTGGCATTTTAACACGGGCACTATACGAATGCTTTCTCTTTCTTGCGAAAAACTTATCATATTTTGTCATTTGCGAAAATTTTAAGTTGGACCCGGTGTGGTTCCGGGCAAAGAAAAAGCCCCGATGCCGAAGCACCGGGGCGGAATGTCTGTTGCAGCGAAACATTATCGGATGGTGAAGAACTCCATCTCCTTGCTGAGAGCCTCTGCCAGCTCCTTCAACTCTGCAGCGGAGGAGTTGATCAGGGTGAAGGTTGCATTCAGTTCCTCCATGGAGGCGTTGGTCTCCTGGGTGGATGCCGCGTTCTCCTCAGAGATGGCCGACAGATCCTCCGTGATATTGATCAGCTGTTCCTTGGACTCATTCAGGCTTTCCACAGCATCGCTGATCTGCTGGCTGCTGTTGCCCACCTCGGCAACACCGTTCTGCAGGTCTTCCATATTGTTCTGAGTGGATCCCAGCTGCTTGCTCTGCTTGTCGAATTCC
>JAEEGL013138732.1_pt1 | contig 66607 bp, 51 predicted proteins | sample 9134231 | NCBI WGS metagenome assembly JAEEGL01 (sample SAMN16246548, study PRJNA631951) | gut metagenome | biome: gut microbiome; feature: rumen; material: fiber-attached | host: Bos | place: Iran: Karaj | collected 2018-10
CTTCGTACGGAATAATATACCACTCTTTCATTTTTAGAATACCATCCACCTTACTGAAGAAGGAGACGACTACATTGTGATCATCTAAAGGGCTATAGGATATTGCATCTATCGACGACAAATAATAAGAAGTGACGGTTTGAGGGAATAATTTCAAAAACTCTTCATACGATTGTCCAACAAACAATTTAGCTGTTATTACAAGACCGGGAAATTTATCAAAATACACACTCCCCCCATAAGCCAAATATGCTTTATTATAGTTAATTTCCGCCTCGTTACCAAGTATACAATCGAGAAAGACAAGAAAATAACCACCTTCCTCAACCGGATAGACTATATAGGTACGACTATTATCGCCACATCGCAAATGCTCTACAGGAAAAGTCGAGTCAATTTCTTCTAAAGATATCATATCGCCGTTGTCATTTACATAAATATTGCCAGAATCTTGTTTTTCGAAGAAACTCTCTAAATCACTCAAATGATACCTCGTCTCATTCCTATTTATTGGGTTTTCGTCGGTTGTAAAACCCATTTCAGTTATTATTTTTTCAAAAGCATGCATATTACCTTTCTTTTCATTATTCATGTTCGTGCACGATGATGTCAACATCATTATCAATAATAATAGAAGAATAACACGGTTTTTCATTATTATCACTCCTTGTCATGTACCCCAGGCTGCTGTGTAACCGCTTTCTGTTGTAAAATACCTCGATGTAGTTGAACAGGTTCCGTTCCACATCATCAATTGTAGCATACTCTCGCCGATAAAAAAACTCCTTTTTTAGGCTGGCAAAAAAGCTTTCCATCGCGCTGTTGTCATACGGATAACCCGCTTTGCTCACTCCGCCTGGTGAAATTTGCCGCTGAAGCCGTGCATTACGCGTGATCATTTACCACCGGAAAAAAGCCCGGAAAAAAGCCGCGAAAAAACCTATTGACAACATTCAAAACTGTGCTACAATACGCACTGAAGTTTAGAAATTCTAAACTTTAAGTTTACCGTATCGGCGGAAGGTGGGATGGATATGAATGCTCTTGCTTTAGGGAAAAGACTCAGGGATCTTCGCATCACCAACGGACTTACACAGGAAGAACTTGCGAACCGCTGCGAACTTTCCAAAGGCTTTATCTCACAGGTCGAAGGAGACCAGACCTCCCCTTCTATTGCCACTCTTATGGATATCCTCGAATGTCTCGGAACCGATATCCAGACTTTTTTCAGCGAAAAACCTGCCGAAAAAACCGTTTTTACCCCGGACGACTATTTTGAGAGCGAGGACGAAGAACTCGGCCATAAAATTACGTGGATCGTCCCGAACTCCCAGAAAAACGATATGGAGCCCATAATAATCGAGCTCGCGCCCGGAGGCACCTCCGCCAAAGAAGAGCCTCACAGCGGAGAAGAATTCGGATACGTACTTTCAGGAACGGTCACCGTCCATATAGGCGACGAACGTTTTAAGGTAAAAAAAGGCGAATGCTTCTACTACTATCCCGATAAGGAACATTACATAGAAAACAGATCGAGTCAGAAATCAAAAGTGCTCTGGGTATCTACCCCGCCGAGCTTCTGAAGAAACGCACAGGAGGAAATTAAATGTCTCAGCACATCATTGACCTTTTCAATATCACCAAAAGCTACGGTGATACGGAAGTAATTAAAGACCTGTCTCTTTATATAAGGCAGAACGAATTCCTTACCTTATTAGGACCCTCCGGTTGCGGGAAAACCACGACGCTTCGAATAATAAGCGGTTTCGAAAAGCCGGACTCGGGAAGAGTTTTCTTCAACGGCGAAGACATTACCGACCTGCCTCCGCATAAGAGGAAAGTCAATACCGTCTTCCAGAAGTATTCCCTTTTCCCGCATATGAATATATACGAGAATATCGCGTTCGGACTGAAAATAAAAAAGCTGCCCGAAGCCGAGATAAAGAAAAAAGTGAAGGCCGCGCTTGAGCTGGTCGAACTCTCCGGTTTCGAGCGCCGCAAGCCGGACTCGCTCTCAGGCGGCCAGCAGCAGAGGATCGCCATCGCACGCGCGATAGTAAACGAACCCGAAGTGCTGCTCCTCGACGAACCTCTGGGCGCCCTCGACCTCAAGCTCAGAAAAGAGATGCAGGTAGAACTCAAAGCGCTTCAGAAAAAGACCGGTATCACGTTCGTATACGTTACGCACGACCAGGAAGAAGCGCTTACGATGTCTGACACGATCGTAGTAATGAACCAGGGCGTCATACAGCAGATAGGCGTACCTACAGACATATACAACGAGCCCGTAAACGCATTCGTAGCACGCTTCATCGGCGACAGCAATATATTGTCCGGCGTGATGCTTAAAGACTACCTGTGCGAATTCGCGGGCCGGAAATTCGAGTGCGCGGATAAGGGCTTCGAGAAAGACGAAGACGTTGACGTCGTCATAAGACCCGAGGATATAAACATTGTCCGTCCCGAAGACGGAATGCTGCGCGGCACCGTCATTTCTACACTGTTTAAAGGCGTGCATTACGAGATGATCGTCGAGGCCGCGGACGGGTTTAAGTGGAAGATCCACAGCACGCAGATGACCGAGCCGGGCACGGAAATAGGCATGAACGTAAAACCGTTCGATATTCAGATAATGAAGATACCGTACAATATCCTGACGGGCTGGGTGCTCGAGGACAATATGGTAGACATCGGGCCGGTAAACGTTAAGTACAGGCCGGAAAACGCGAACTCCGACAGCTTCGAATACGAAGAGACGGTCAACGTCTACATTCTTCCCCAGGACATCGACATTCTGAAGGACAAACCGGAGGAAGAGCCCGACGACGGCGACAATATAATTTCCGGCGAAGTGGAAACGTTCAGATATAAAGGCGACGATTACGAGATCACCGTAAAATGCAAAGATCTGTCGCTGCTCGTACATACTTACGATAAAGTCAAGATCGGCCAGACCGTATACCTTCACATTCCTGAAGAATCGATCCGGATCCGCAAACGTGAGGAGGTCGTGGAAATAGATGACCAGGGTAACTAATATCCTCAAACGCATACCGCTGTACATCTGGATCCTGATGTTCACGATCATCCCGCTCCTGATGATACTCGTATATGCCGTGTTCGAATTCAGGCCTGACGGAGTGCATTTCACGCTCGTACACCTGAAAAACGCCGTAACCGAGCCGCTCTATATACAGTCGCTGCTAAGATCGCTTAAATACGCGCTGATATCCACTCTCGTATGTCTGGCGCTAGGCTATCCTTTAGCATACATTCTTTCACGCATGAACGATAAAATGCGCAGCTTTCTGTCAATGCTGCTGCTCCTTCCGATGTGGATGAACTTCATTATCCGCACGTACGCGATGCTCTCGCTCATAGACGAAGAAGGAATCATAACCAAGTTATTAGGCGGTTTCATGTTAAAAGGGACAGACTCTGCGATAATCATCGGAATGGTGTATAACTTTCTCCCCTTCCTCGTGCTGCCGATATACACGTCGATGATGAAGATCGATAAAAATCTCATCGAAGCCGCACAGGACCTCGGGGGCAATTCTCTGCACGTATTCACTGGCGTTGTCCTGCCGCTTACGGTACCGGGGATCGTGTCCGGTATCACGATGGTTTTCGTGCCCTGCGTAACGACGTTCGTTATCCCGCAGCTCATGAACAACAACGTCTGGACGATCGGCAAACTGATCGAGTACAAATTCATATCCAACGCATCCGCAGACGGCGTTGACCCTGACGGCGGCGCGCTTTCGTTCATACTTATGATACTCGTGTTTATAAGCATGTCGATATTCAATCTCATCGATAAAGATGACGAATCCGCGGGAGGTTACACATTATGAAAGACAGATCTCTCGTTTTCAAGATCATTTATGTAGCGTTGATAATGATATTCCTGTACGCGCCTATCGTCGTGCTCATCCTGTTCTCGTTCAACTCCGGAAACACACGCGCTGTCTTCTCGGGTTTCTCGCTGGTGCATTATAAAGAACTCGGAGATCAGGCGGACCTGCTGAGCGCCTTAAGGAACACACTTATCGTCGCCCTCATAGCGTCCGTCATATCGACGCTCATCGGAACGTACGCCGCGTTCGTCATATCGAAATTGTCACCGTTCAAAAAGAGCGCAGTGCTGAAAACGCTCAATATACCGATGCTGAACGCGGACATTGTCACCGGTATCTCTCTCCTGCTGTTCTTCGTATTCATTTCGATACCGCTCGGATTCGTAACGCTGCTCATCGCGCACGTGATGTTCAACGTACCGTACGTAACGATGTCGGTGCTGCCGAAAATACGCCAGCTGAACAAGAGCACCTACGAAGCCGCGCTCGATCTGGGCGCCTCGCCTGCTCTGGCATTCAGGAAAGTCATATTCCCCGAGATCCTCCCGGGCGTCATCTCCGGTGCGCTCCTTGCGTTCACGCTGTCGCTGGACGATTTCATTATCAGCTACTTCACGTCCGGTTCAGACTTTATGACGCTTTCCGTATGCATCAACTCGATGACTAAGAAAACCATCCCGCTGGCCGTTAACGCCCTCTCAACTCTCCTGTTTATCGGCGTATTCGTAATTCTCCTGATTGTGAATTTCAGGCCGGCGGCAAAAAAGAAGAAGGTCGCTTAAGCGAACGATCAAATAAAACAAATCAAATTGCAAAGTATATATGAGGAGGTCAATCAAAATGAGCTTTTTCACAAATTCGGCAAAACGCGCAGGGCGCGGCTTAAATCTTTCGAGGATCCTGAGCCTCGTACTGGCGCTCGTACTTATGGCAGGACTTTCCGCGGGACTCACGGGCTGCAGTTCAAAAGAGAAAATCTACGTATTCAACTGGGGAGACTACATTGACCCCGGCACGATCAAAGCGTTCGAGAAAGAGTATCCGCAGTACAAAGTAGTTTACGATACGTTTGACACCAACGAAACGATGTATCAGAAGCTCGTCAGCACGAACACGCCCTACGACGTACTGATCCCGTCAGACTATATGATCTCTAAACTGATCAGTGAAAACAGGCTCAACGAGATCGACTACAGCAAGATCACGAATTACGGTAAAATAAGAGATAATCTTAAAGTCACCACGTTCGATCCCGAAGCCAAATACACCGTGCCCTATATGTGGGGAACGCTCGGCATCATCTACAACAAAGAAAAGACCGGCGACGACGTTATCGACAGCTGGGACGACCTCTGGGATGAAAAGTACAAAGGCTCCATCATTATGCTCGACTCCATCCGCGATACGATGGCCATCGCCCTTATCAAAGAATACGGACTTGACGCCATAAACTGCACCGAAGCCGAAAAGATCGAAAAGGCCGGAAAACTGCTTGAAGAGCAGAAAAAACTTGTCGCCCTTTACGGTATGGACGATATCAAAGACCCGATGATCCGCGGCAATTACGCCCTCTGCGTTCACTATTCCGGCGACGCGTACGCTATAATGGACGAGAGCGAGCACGACCTCGGGTACGTTATTCCGAAAGAGGGGTCAAACAGATGGATCGACAGCATGGTCATCCCCACCTCTTCCAAGAACGTTGAAGGCGCTCACCTGTTCATCGATTTCATGTGCAGAACAGACATCGCCGTAAAGAACGCTGAGTATATCGGCTACTCGACGCCTCAGACTGAAGCAATGGGCGAACTGGGCGAAGGATATATCGACGACGAAGTTTACAACCCGACAGACGAACAGCTCGCCAACACCAAAGAATTCATCGCTCTCGATTCGTCAGTTATGGAGACTTATAACAGAGTCTGGGAGACCTTCCGCCTTACAGACGATGACGAGAAAAACTCCGTTAACCTCACCTGGCTCTACGTACTTATCGCATTAGCGGCAGTCGGAGTTATCGTATTCTTCGTGATCCGCAAGAAAAAACGCGATAAACTCAGGTACGATGACTGAGAGGTCATAAACTGACTGATTTTTAAAAATGCCTTTTAGATCTTTCGGAACATCTGAAACTATTAACAGCGAAAGCACCGGTCTTAGCGGCGAAAGCGGCAGAGGCGGTGCCTTTCGCGGTTTTGCGAAAATCGAGATAGACCGGGTGCTCGGAAGGCTCGACAGGCTGCTGGCGGCAAAGGATTATTCCGCCGCCGAGGCGCATTTGAAATACTGGCTGGGCGAGGCTGGCGCCGCCGGGGACAGGGCCGCCCGGCTTTCGTTGCTGAATGAGCTTATGGGGTTTTACAGGCGGGGCGGCGACGGGACGGCGGCGCGGCAATTTGCCGAGGCGGCGCTCGAAGAATACGGTTCGGACAATGAGTTTTGCGGTACCGTGTTCTTCGGTACCACATGCCTGAACGCCGCTACGGTTTTTAAGGCGTTCGGCGCGCCGGAGCGGGCGATCGGTCTGTATGAGCGCTGCAGGGAGATTTATTGCGCGCATCTCGAGCCGGACGACGTGAGGTTCGGCGGCCTGTATAATAACATGGGGCTGGCGCTTCACGAGCTCGGGAGGTTTTCCGAGGCGAGGGAGGCGTTTGAGGCCGCGATCCGTGTGCAGGAGGACGGCGGGGCCGCGACGGCGCTCGACCGGGCAATAACTTACCTTAATCTTTGCGACCTTGCCGTGAGCGTTGACGCTGCCGGCGGAGAAGGTCGCGATTCCTTCGATGTTTCCGGCACCGATCCGGGCTACCCGGTGAGCGAAAGCACTGCGGAGGAAATTGACCGCCTGATCGAAAAGGCTTACGGGCTTATTATTGACCCGGAGGTGCCGCGGAATCCGTATTACGCGTTTGTTTGTGAAAAATGTGCCCCTGTGTTCGGGTTTTACGGTTATTTCCTTTATAAGAACGAGCTTGCCGAGGCGGCGAAGGCGCTCAATGCGCAGTTCGGCGCGGAGTAGAGGCGCGGAGTAGCGGCGTTGAGTGCCGGAGGATCGGTTTAACAGTATGAACGGATCGGAACTGTCTTTTAAATATTATGAATCGTTCGGTCTTCCGGAGTTTTCTTCGAAATTTCCGGAGCTGTTTCCCCTGCTCTGCTTCGGGCTTGCAGGGGCCGGTTCGGAGTGCTACGGCTTTGATGACGAGCTGTCGCAGGATCACGATTTCGAGCCGGGTTTTTGTGTTTTTTATCCGGAAGATAAGCTCGATTCGAGGCAGGTTTTTGCGCTTGAGCGCGCGTATGCTAAACTGCCTAAGGATTTTATGGGTTTTTCGAGGTCAATGATCGCTCCTTACGGCGGCGAGAGGCGCCGCGGTGTTATCGGTGTCAATGAATTTTTTTCGCGTTACGTTCCGGGCGGGACCGTTCCTTCCGATCCGGCGGGCTGGGCGGCGCTCCGCGACGAGCTTTTATGCGAGGCGCTTAACGGTGTCGTTTTTTCGGATAATTACGGTCTGTTTTCGGAGATCCGCAGCGGTTTGCGGAACGTGCCGGATGACATTCGAAAAAAGCGCCTTTCCGGCCTGTTTTTCAGCCTTTCGCAGAGCGGGTGGTATAACGTCCCCAGAATGCTTAAAAGGGGCGATTTCGGGGCGGTGAGGCTGTTTTTAACGGATTTCGTTATTGACGCCGCAAAATGCCTGTACGTTCTGAACGATCAGTTCTGCCCGTATAAAAAATGGCTGCTGCGCGGGCTTAAGTCATTGCCCGTGTGCGAGATAAGCGATGAGCTCGAAGCGATTCTGAACGTTGACGTTTATCGTCATGGCAGAGCGATGAGCGAGCTTATTTGTTCCGTTACGGAAAGGCTTCTGGAGATGTGCTCGATCAAGTACGGTACCGTAAATACGGACGGATTTTTGGGGGCTGAGCGATCTGAGCCTGACGGTCTTCGTGCGCTTCAGGACGCTGCGTTTTCGCTAAACGGTATGATCTCGGACAATAACCTTCGGAATTCTGATATTATGCTGCTGGTTTGATTTTTTTGACGGGAGGAGAAAAGTATGTCTGCGGTCAATGACAATAATCGGGATGTTTCGATCGCTTTTTGCGGGCTTAATTGCAGGAAATGTGATGCTTACGTTGCGACTGTGAATAACGACCAGGCGCTTCGGGAAAAGACCGCGAGGCTCTGGAGCGAGCTTAATCAAGTGCTAATTACGCCTGAGCAGATAAATTGTGAGGGCTGCCGTGCGGAAGGCGCGAAAACCGTTTTCTGCTCCGAGCTTTGCGGGATACGTAAATGTGCTATTGAGAAAGGTGTTGAGACCTGCGGTGCCTGTGCGTCAATGGATTCATGTTCCCTGCTCGGGGCGATCATAGCGAATAATGAGGAAGCGCGGGGCAATCTTACCCGGAACGGCCGGGATTAATAGATTAGTTTATAATTGTTAATAAGATTTTATAAATAAATTTTGATTTAAAGGTGGTTTTATGAAAACATTAAAAACTATTCAGGTACTTGCGAAGATCGGAAAGATCATTAGCAAAATTGTATTTATCTTTTCTATCGTCGGATTCTGTCTGTGTGTCCTCGGTATCGTGAGCCTCGCGGCCGGCGGGACTCTGATTAAGATCGGCGGAGTTACTGTACGCGGTCTGATAGAGAACAATGCAGGAATTCCTCTTCCTGAATTGTACGCTTCGATGATCGTCGGGGTATTTATTTGCGCCGCAGAGGCAGTTCTCTCTAAATTTGCCGGGATCTATTTTAAAAATGAACTCGAAGCCGGTACTCCTTTTACGCTCGAAGGAGCAAAAGAATTAATGCGGCTTGGAATATTGGCCATCGCGATCCCTCTGGGCACTGCAATCGTGTGCTCGATCATTATCGGCGTTATGAACGTATTCTTCCCCGGCGTGGATAAAATATCCGTAAACGGCTTTTCGTCAGTCGGTATTGGAATTATGATGATCGTGATGTCGCTCGTTTGCCGCTACGGAACTGAATTGAACAGTTCAGGCGCACAGGGCGGGAATGCAGAGTCCTGAAACAGCTTTACGCGTTCACTCAGCTACAAAAATGTATGAATAAACGTCCTGACCTCCGGATGTCATAAATACTTCCGTGTCAGGATATTTTTTTTGTATCGCTTTCTCGAGCATCTCGTTTTCGTAATCTGACGTATCTTTTCCGGCAAAGCATGTTATGACGCTCCGGCTTTCGGACGATCCGAGCAGATGATCTGCCAGAAGCATCGCGGCGCTTACGACTTCGCGTTCCGAGGAAATGATCTTTTTTCCGACAAATCCGATGAAATCTCCTTCGTTCACGTGGATGCCGTCAAAATTTCCGCTCTTCACTGCGGTAGAAACGGCTCCGGAGCATGAGGAAGCGACAGCTTCGTTGACTGCTGCGATAATGCCGTCAATATCGTTGTCATCGGGATATATTGCCGATAATCCCACGTACCCCTGCCCGAGATTTGAAGTTTCGATCACGTGAACCTTCGCATTGCTGTAAAGTTCAGCGGCTTGACGGGCTGAAAGTACGATGTTTTTATTGTTCGGGAATACGATTATATGCTCTGCATTGACCTTTTCAAACGCGTTCAGGAAATCCTGAGCCGAAGGATTCAGCGACTGGCCGCCGGCAACGAGTTCGTCGCACCCCATCGCCCTGAATATTTTTGAAAACCCTTCCCCTGCGCATACTGCAACGGAACCGAAGAATTTCTTATCCACAATGCCCTTTTCAAACTCGGGCGACAGGACCGGATTATCCGAGGCAAGCTCAATAAGACCGGCGGGAGAATCGTTGTCCGTATGTTCCAGCGTCATATTTTCTATTTTGATCTTCAGAAATTCGCCGAAATTATGCACATGATCCATCACGCGCTCAGGATGAAGCGTATGTACGTGAAGTTTAAGCAGCGAATCGCTCCTGAAATATACGACTGAATCTCCGGATTCCGCCAGAAACTTTCTCATCGCATCGTCATCGAACGAAGCTATGTCAGTTTTCGTATTCTGAAGTCTTACGAGCAGTTCGGTGCAGTAGCCGTAGCTCATAACGTCGTCAGCTGTAAAGAGGTCAACATTTACGTTGTCCGCGTGCGTCCTGTATTCGGGTTCGCTGTCAATCATATTCGCCTGAATTCCGTAATGGACCTTTGTCTTCTCTACGTCCTCATTAAGCGCTCTCGAAAAACCCGCGGCAATGTAATAGAGCCCCGCTCCGCCGCTGTCAATAACTCCCGCCTGCTTCAGCACGGGCAGTAATTCCGGCGTATGCATCAGTGAATTGCGCATACCGATCATAAGCTGACTGAACAGTTCAGATAAAGGCGCATCGTCAGAAACGTTTTCTTCTGCGTAATCGGCGGATTCGCGCGCGACGGTCAATATAGTTCCCTCAGTGGGATTAAGCACGGCCGCGTAGGAGTGCTTCACTCCGCTTTTTAGGGCAACGATCAGTTTCTTCGCATCGGCAGAATCGCTTCCGGACAATACGTCCGTGATACCTTTGAAAAATTGTGAAAGAATCACGCCCGAATTGCCCCTCGCCTCTAAAAGCATTCCTTTGCTCGAAGTGATCACCGCGTCCGGAAGGCCTTCGGTCTTGCACGCACCTAAAGCCTTAACGCCGCCGTTGATCGTGCGCCACATATTGTCCCCCGTATCGCCGTCAGGCACAGGAAACACGTTAAGATCGTTTACGTCTTTAATGTGGATCTTAAGCTCGCAAGCCGCGCACTTGAGCATCCAGCCGTATATCTCACCGTTCAGTAGTTTTTCGCTCTTGTAATTCATTAAACTTAACCTCCAAAGCGGATGTCAGCGCTGCGTGCCCAGGAAGAACAGCGCGAGCGTACCGGGCCCGGAATGTGCCCCGATGACCGAACCCACGTAAGTGATAAGCTGTACTTTTGCGCCATATCGCTCGGCAAGTATTCCGGCAAGCATCTGCGCGTCTTCGATGCAGTCTCCGTGTGAGATGAATACCGTTCCTCCTGCGGGATCGATGCTGAGTTCACCGTATTTATCCGCCATTTTAAGTATAGAATTCTTTCGCCCTTTTACTTTCATCATAGGGATCAGATGGCCGGGATCATCCATGTGAAGTACAGGTTTTATACCGAGCACGCCTCCGAAGAAAGCGGCAGCGGCGCTTACTCTGCCTCCGCGCTTAAGGTAAACGAGATCGCTCACGGTAAACCAGTGGCAAAGGTGGAATTTCTGCTCTTCGGCATACGCAAAAGCTTCTTCCATAGTGGCGCCTTCGCGTTTCTTCATCGCCGTAAGGTATACCAGCAGGCCCATTCCGGCCGAGGCGGAACGCGTATCTGAGATCAGGATCTTCCTGTCCGGGTATAGCGGAGCCAGCTGTCCGGCGGCAACGACCGAATTATTGTACGTGCTGCTGAGTCCGGAAGAGAACGCAAGATAGAGTATATCTTTTCCCGTATCAAGTATTTTTCTGAACTCCTCCGTAAAAGTCCCTATATCTATAGCAGAAGTCTTGGACACTCTGCCGTTTCGCATTTCGTCATAGAATTGTTTTACCGGGTAAGTCAAATTTGTATATTCTTTTTCGGGTTCATCGGTGAAGTAGTGCTTAAGGGAGCAGAACTCCACGTCCCATTCTTTTAAAAGTTCCGGCTCAATATCACAAGAAAGATCTGTAAACAAAACATATGAACTCATAATAACCTCCGTAAGACCGTACGTCAGTCTTTTACGGGTTTTAGTATAGTTAATATATATAAATAATTCAATAAACTGTTTGAAACGGCTTTTCTACCGTAAAATCCGGCGGTAGAGAACTGTTCTACCGCATGTAAACCGGCAGTAGAGTTGGAAAAAATTGTCGGAAAAGTACCCGAAAGCGCTTGATTTGAGGCCATTTTAATGCTATACTAACTATACGGTTCGTTGAGCCGCCCCGGAACATCTGATCGTTATCATTTGGAGCCGTTTGATAAACATGGAAGAATATAAGCAAATTATCTCAAACAATATATCACATCTGCGCCGCTCCAAAGGAATGACGCAGGCGGAGCTTGCCGAAAAACTTAACTATACAGATAAGGCTATTTCTAAATGGGAACGCGGCGAATCCATCCCCGACGCTATAGTTTTAAAGCAGATCGCTGATATGTTCGGCGTTTCCGTGGATTATCTTTTTACAAAGGAACACCGCAGTTTCTTTTCAAAAACAGACGGCGGGTTCAGCCGTTTGAGGCGGCGTATATCGAACCGCAAATTTATTCTGGCGATCTTAGTAGTACTTATCTGGCTAATCGCCGCGACCGTATTTGTTATACTGCATGCATCTGCTCCTTCGTTAAAGAATCTGCTTTGTTTTGTAGCCGCACTTCCTGCCACGTTCATTTTGTGGCTCGTATTAAATTCAATATGGTTCAAGCGCAGGAAGAATTTCCTGATAATTTCCCTGCTGATGTGGTCGGTGCTGCTGGCGATCTGCATCATATTTCAGATGTTTAACATTTCGGTATGGTACATACTCATTCTCGGGATTCCCGGTCAGACGATAATCTATTTCTGGTCAAGGATCCATATTTTCGGGCGCCGTAAAAAGAAAAAAGATCCTCTTTCTGAAGAAAACGGCGAAGAACCTGCGCCGCGATCAGAATCAGAGGATGATTGATTTTTATCGGTTTTTATTATTTTTTTCGTTTTTAATTATTTTCAGGCCGTTTTATTTTAAGCAAACGGTGATATTTTCGTTTGCTCTGCGGGAGAGCTCGTAATACAGTTCTTCCTGATCCCGTATTGCTGCCACGTCAGCGCCGCTTACTCTGAAGCAATAACCGAATCCGCAATGTTCGAGGCGGAAAAGTCCAGCTTCCTTATCAAATTCAATTTTCTGCCCCGCTTCCGGTTTTCCCGGCATGTATTCGATCCGGTCAATGCCAATGGCTTCTATTCCGTCAGGTCTGAAGATAAGAGAACAGGACGCATCGGCCTTTGCCGCAAACTGCCCGGCGGCAAAGCGAACGCAAAGAGCATCGTCGTCGCTCTCAGAAACCGTAAAGCTATCTGGATTGACAGCATTCGAAATAACCATAGCGGATTCCGCTCCCCCGCCGGACCAGAGCCTGTTGTCAACGACAGGCAGATCGTCATATCTCGCGTCCCACGTAAGGCAAGGTTCTTCGAGATAGCGTTCCTTATATTCGTCATTATACATATTAAGATCCCTAAGATACAGCCTGCCGCCCGGTTCAAGCACGAGTCCAGCTCTGTAATTCGGAGAATCATACCAAACCGCCTTAATGCTGTTGTCCGTGCGATCCGAAAGCGCGGTCAATGCATTGCACGGAGTACTGCTGTACGCCGCTTTGAACTGTCTGCCTGTCTCCCCGAGCGTTTCGCACGAAACTTTTCCTTCTGCGGCCAATTTCGCGATCAATTCCGCCTGAAGTTCATACCCTTTACATATAGCAGGCCAGCCGAAGCTGTTCTCCTGCCCGGTAGTCGCATATGCGTACGAAAGACAAGGCGAATTAAAATAAACGTCCATATACCATTCCATTATCCGCCTGTCAGAACCAGAAGTCCATACCGGCTCCATCGTATTGCAGCCCCAGACTCCCGTCGGATACTTGGCCTCGTCGTAACCGTATATCGGATCGAGCCCGAGCATTCTGAACACAGGCGTGTCAATCTGATTTGCTTTACTCGATGCCGGGCATAAGGCGTTATTCCTTGACGGATAATATCCGCCGGTATAATAGCCTCCCCAGAGCGTATACGCATCGACCGCAAACTGTTCTCTGCATATGCACATAGCGTCAATGCCGTATTTCCTGCTCATATACTCCATCGAGTACGCATCCAGCAGCCACGAACCGGCAGTTTTGGGCAATGATCCGAATATATCTTTAAATTTGCGAAACGCTTCGTCGATCAGACTCTTTCGCTGCGCTTGAGTATAAGCAGGTAAAAACCCGGGATTCACGTACCAGTCCCAGTCGTAATCCGGCCTGCCGCGCCACTCTATCCCAACCGCCTCGGTAAGAGGCCTGTTCATCTCAAACCACAGACCCAACTCCACGTCCGGCGCACCGTCACTGAAAACGGACACTATATCATCTCTCAAAAGCGCGTCATACTGAAGAAGGACGGTGCTTTTCAGACCGTATTTCCTGTTCACTTTCAGTTCTTCGATCACGGGCAGAAGAAGATCCTTCTCCGGTTCACGCGGCTCAACGCCCCTCACGAAATTAACGATATTGATCACTTTTTTCTTCATAATTGACCTCCGGCTCAAAAAATGCAGCGCTGATATTGTCCGCTCTGAAACAGCGCACCGATTTTAACATACATTGCGGCCGTTAGTAAATAATAAAGTGACAAAACGTCCTTAATATGTTAAAATTACAATACAGGAACGGATCCGGGCAGACCTGCGTTGAACGCACTCAGATCCGCATATAAAAATCTTTCAGGAGTTAATGACGATGGACAACGAAATTCTCGAACTTTTGGATAAAGACAGCGAACTCAGCGCAAAAGATATTGCCGTCATGCTCGGCATAACGGAAGAGGAAGTCAGACAGAAGATCGAACGCTTCAAAGCCGAAGGCATAATTGTCGGAAAAAAAGTAATGATAAACTGGCGCAAGACGTCCAAAGAACTTGTCACCGCACTCATAGAACTGAAAGTCACACCGCAGTTCGGGCGCGGATTCGACCAGATCGCCGAACGCTTCTACCAATACGACCAGGTAAAAAGCGTATATCTGATGTCCGGAACGTACGACCTTGCCCTCCAGATCGAAGGCAAAAACCTGAACGAAGTCGCACTGTTCGTGGCAGAAAAACTTGCCCCGATGGAAGCTGTCGTAAGCACAGCCACACACTTCGTGCTCAAAAAATACAAAGAAGACGGTATAATGTTTGAAAACAAACAGACCGATGACAGACAGGTGATGCTGTTTTGACAGAATTCAGACCGGAAACACAATTAAACGACGTGCTCACCTCCCTGCCTCCTTCAGGCATACGGAGGCTTTTCGACATCGCATCAACGATGGAAGGCGTCATCTCTCTCGGGATCGGCGAGCCTGACTTTATTACGCCCTGGCACATCAGAAATGCCGGAATACGTTCGCTCGAAAAAGGCCGCACACAGTATACGGCGAACTCAGGGCTTAAGGAGCTGCGCCGCGAGGCAGCCTTATATATGAAAAGGCGCTTCGGACTCGATTATACCGAAAAAAACGTACTTATCACCGTCGGAGGCTCGGAAGCGATCGACCTATCGATGCGCGCATTCATAAAGCCGGGAGACGAGGTAATTGTCCCCCAGCCCAGCTTCGTATGCTACGGACCCTTAGCCCGTCTGTGCGGCGCCACACCCGTATACATTGACCTGAAAGAAGAAGACGGATTTAAATTAACGGCTAAAGCCCTGAAGGCTGCGATCACCGGAAAAACCAAGCTGCTCGTGCTGCCATTCCCGAATAATCCGACCGGATCCGTTCTTTCGCGCAAAGAACTCGAAGAGATCGCCGCCGTACTTAACGGCACCGACATCGTCGTTATTTCGGACGAAATATACGCAGAACTGACGTACACCGAAGAAAGGCACACGTCCATCGCGTCGATCCCGGGCATGAAAGAACGCACGGTGATCGTCAGCGGATTTTCAAAAGCTTACGCCATGACCGGCTGGCGCCTCGGATACGCTATGGCTCCGGAGCCCGTATGCGCTGCTCTGACGAAGCTTCACCAGTATGCAATAATGTGCGCCCCGACCGCGAGCCAGTACGCCGCGATCGAAGCGCTATCGCAGGGAGACGGCGACATAGAGGAAATGCGCCGCGAATACAATTACAGGCGCAGACTCATAGTAAAAGGCTTCAACGACCTCGGCCTTAGATGCACCGAACCCGAAGGCGCTTTTTACTGTTTCCCGAACATCTCTTCTACCGGCCTGTCGTCGGACGAATTCTGTGAAAAACTGCTCTCGACGGAGAAGATCGCGCTCGTTCCTGGCAATGCTTTCGGCGCATCCGGAGAGGGTTTCGTGCGCGCTTCTTACGCGTATTCCGCAGATCACATAAAAAAGGCGCTCGAGGGTGTCAAACGCTTCTTAGAACGTCTGTAAGCAAAAAAATATCAGGAGTGAGCGTTTATGAAATGGATTTGGCTCGTAAACAGCGACGAAAACACGCCCAACACGTACGGAGATTTCACCGACAGCTTCACCGTAAGATTTGAATGCGCATCCCCCGGGACCGCCCGTGTTGACGCACACCGGGACGCGGGGGCAAAGACCGGAAGCGAGACGGACAACGACGTTTCCTCATTCTTCCCAGGCGACCGGATGATGATACGCATCAGCGCAGATTCTCAGTACGCGCTCTGGGTCAACAGCGTTTTCGTTTCCACCGGCCAGTTTGCCGACTTCCCCGACGCGAAAGTCTACGACGAGATAAACATCTCCGACTACCTTCGCGAAGGCGAAAACACGCTCAGATTTCTCATCTACTACCAGGGCACTTCCTCGTCAACGTACCTCCACGGCGAGCCCGGTTTCTGCTACGTCGTCTATAACGGCGAGAAGGTCCTCGCGGAAAGCTCCGCAGCCACCCTCGGCAGACTTAACCCCGCGTACCGCTCCGGAAATATGGAAATGATCACCGGGCAGCTCGGCTACTCGTTCGAATACAACGCGCAGGCCCTACAGGTGCTCCGCCCGTACTTCCCCGCCGCCGAATCCAGAATGGCCCTGTATTTCGCAGAATACCCCCTAAAACCGCGCGAACGCACGAGGGTGCCTCTCTATCCGCGCCCGATACAAAAATTGATCGTAGGGCCTCCTGCGCGTGCTAAAATCGTTACTCAGGGGCTGTTCCGCATAATGAGCGACGAAAACGACGCTCTCACCGCGCAGAAACTCCAGCACGCCTCTCTCAGCCAGAGGTATACTCACGAAATAACCGACAGCGGATATACGGCCGATCTGTCGTTCGGAGGCGTTCCGTCAGATGCTGAAACGCAGCCGTTCCATTTCAGATATCCGGCCGCCAAACCTTACCACGGGATCTACGCACTCGTTGACCTCGGCCGCGAAAGCGCGGGTTATTTCCACATCGACATTGACGCCCCGGCCGGCACTAAAGTCTACATAGGTTACGGAGAACATCTGATCGACCTGCGCGTAAGATCATTCGTTGGCGGCAGATGCTTCTCGGGCGTTTACACGTGCTGCGGCGGAAGGCAGCAGTTTACGCATTATTCGAAGCGGATGGGGCTTCGTTACGTGCAGATTTTCGTCACTTCTTTCGATTTCAAGCTCTACTATGCCGGAATACTCAATACCGACTACCCGCTTACCGACGTCTGCGGCTTCAGTTCGTCAGACTCGCTGCATAATAAGATATATCAGGTAAGCCTCGATACGCTCAGGCTATGCATGCACGAACATTACGAAGATTGTCCGTGGCGCGAGCAGGCGCTCTATTCGATGGATTCGAGGAACCAGATGCTCGCCGGCTACTATTCTTTCGGCGAATACGATTTTCCGAAGGCGAGTCTCAGACTGCTTTCACATTCTCTCAGGTCCGACGGGCAGCTTGAGCTTTGCGCTCCCGCAAAAGTTTCCGTCTGGATCCCGTGCTTCTCGCTTATGTGGATCGTCGAACTGTGCGAATACGTGCTGTATTCAGGCGATTACCTGTTCGCCGCAGAAGTGTTCCCGACGGTCGAGAAGATCATCCACACGTTCTGGCTGCATTCGCGCGGCACAGACAGGCTCGGGCCGTTTACCACTCCCGGAGCGTGGAATTTTTACGAATGGTCCGATCTGATGGACAATTCCGCAATGCCCGGCACCAGAAAGGCTGGCGAGGACAATGCCGACGCTCCCCTCACCCTGTTCTACGCTCTGGCGCTCGATGCGGCGTCAAAACTTTCGGCGTGGCTCATCAGGCATCACGAGCAGGATGACGAGCACGATTACAGGCGTCAATTCTCCTGGTACGAGATGCTCCACAAGTCTGTTGTCTCATCGTTCCACGATACCTTCTGGAACAGCGAGCGCGACGCTTACGCCACGTATATCGTCAACGGCAGCAAAGTGCATTACAGCGAGCTTACGCACGCCCTCGCCCTCTACGCCGGAGCCGTACCCGCTGCAAAAATTGACCGCGTCGCCGAAATATTGACCGGTAAACGCGGCCCGATCCTTTTAGATTACGAAAAAGAGGCAGATTCGATCGTCCCTGGCAGCCCGAAGAGGTTCGTACCCGTCACACTCAGCCATTCGATCTTCAAATATGAGGCGCTTTTAGGTCTCGGAAGCAAATACGCAGCTTACGTTTTCGATGAGATCGCCGAAAAATGGGGCTATATGCTGTATAACGGGGCAACGTCTTTCTGGGAGCATATCGACGGTGCCTGGGCTTTCGGCGACGCGGGCAGCCTGTGCCACGGCTGGTCTGCGATCCCCGTCATTCTTTACGGCAAATACGTGCTCGGCATTACGCCCGTGCGGCCCGGTTTCGCAGATTTCGATTTCAAGCCGCTTGAAACGCCGCTAATAAGGGCAAAAGGTCAAATGCCGCTGCCCGGCGGCGAGGCTGTCTCGGTCAATATCGGTCCCGGCGTGAACAGCAAGTCGACGGTGCATAAAAGAAGAACGAACAAATAGGAACGAGCAACTATCTCCGATGAGTTTAGAGTTCAGAGTTAAGAGTTAAGAGTTCAGAGTTCAGAGTTGAGAGTATAGAGTTCAGAACGATTAACTAATAGTTACTCGTTAATAGTTGTTCGTTGCCCGTTGCTCAAGCCCGAATTTTCCTGACCTCTTCCCACTTCAGGCCGCAGTTTTCCTTGCCGAAGTGGCCGTAGTTTGACGTCAGTGCGTAAATAGGCTTGCGAAGATCGAGATAATCTATGATCGCGCCGGGACGCAGATCGAAAGTGTCGAGTATCGCGCGCTCGATCGAATCCACACTTACCTTTTCAGTGCCGAACGTATCGATCCTGACAGAAACGGGATGCGCGACGCCGATTGCGTACGCTATCTGCACTTCCACCCTGTCCGCAAGGCCGCTGCCCACGACGCTCTTGGCGATATGTCTCGCCATATAAGAAGCAGAGCGGTCAACTTTAGTAGGATCCTTGCCCGAAAAACTTCCGCCGCCGTGCCTGCCCATGCCGCCGTAAGTGTCGACAATAAGTTTACGGCCTGTGAGCCCGGAATCGCCGCACGGACCGCCGATAACGAAGCGCCCGGTAGGATTAATAAAGAACTTTGTATTGTCATCGATCAATTCAGCAGGGATCGCGTCGCGGATAACGAACTTCTCAATATCGGAACGCAATTGACCGACGTCAACGTCCGCGCTGTGCTGGCTCGAAACGACCACCGCATCGATGCGAAGCGGCTTGTTTGCCCCGTCGTACTCGACTGAAACCTGCGCCTTCCCGTCCGGCCTCAGATACGGAAGTATCCCCTGCTTGCGTACTTCGGTGAGCCTGCGCGTAAGCTTATGCGCAAGGCTGATCGGCAGCGGCATCAGTTCAGGAGTTTCGTTGCACGCATAGCCGAACATCATACCCTGATCGCCTGCGCCGAGCTGAAGGCTCGCTTCGGTATGGTCGCGGGTCTCGAGGGCAACGTCGACGCCCATCGCTATGTCGGGAGACTGCCTGTTGAGGCAGTTGATCACGGCGCACGTATCGGCGTCGAAGCCCATTTCGGAGCTCGTATATCCTATGTCGCGCACAGTGTCGCGGACAATTTTAGTATAATCTACCACCGCTTTGGTGGTTATCTCGCCGAAGATCATTATCTGGCCGGTCGCTGCGGTAACTTCGCACGCCACGCGGGACCCGGGATCCTGCCCGATCAGAGCGTCAAGTATCCTGTCGGCTATCGCGTCGCATATTTTATCCGGATGCCCCTCTGTCACAGATTCAGACGTAAAAATATTTCTTTTCATGATCCAAATTATTCCTTTTTTTTATTTTTCTGCCCGGCGTCCCCGCCCGCAGAACGTGTATAATAGAACGCGCTCACGAAAGAACTTCGCACCGCACCGTTTTCCGATCTTATATTTTGCCACAAATCTTATGAATTGGCAAGCTTTGTGACGATCTCTCTGACCTGTGCCGCATCGATGCCGCCGCTCAGGTATTCTGAATAATGCATTCTGAGCAATATCTCGTCTTCTTCCGACAGCTTATTGACAGTTGAATAGCCCTGATAGAATATACTGGTTTCGTATCTGTACGAGTCGTTCATAAGGCCCGCTGCCTGCGCAGTTTCTTCGACCAGCGTATGTTTAACGTCAGCTTCGGACGAATCCTCCTCACGCACGATATAGATATTGCCCTTAAAGATCTCTCCGCTGCTGTTATACCACGAGATGCGCGCAAAGCCGTACGCCTGATCCTTCCCGGCCCCGATCTCATTTTGCAGTTCTTCCGCGCTGACAAATTCGAGCGTAAGCGAGGCGTTTTCGGGATCATTCGTAAATTCGATTCCGGGAAATCCTTCGATCGCGTTCATCCGGTCAATAAATCGTGTGTAAAAATCTTTATATTTTTCGTATTCCGGCGAGGCGTGAACGTAAAGTTTAACCGTTTCCTTCCACTTATGCACTTTTCCGTCGGCATCGCCGTATTCGGAGCCGAGGGCAACGTCTTCGTAGTAATCCAACAGTTTTTCCGCCTGCTTCCAGAACTGTTTTTCCGCTTCAGTCAGCTCCGGTAACGGACTCGGCGAAGCTGCTCCGTAAGGCGTTTCGGGATCGCCGTCAGTCGCGCCGCCTGCATTCTCTGCCGTAGCTGCCGGGAGCAAAATGTCCTCAATAATACCGCACCCGCACGCCGGGAGAAGCGCCAAAACGGACATAAAAACGGCGCAAAGCCGCATAACAATGCATTTTCGCGCCGCTTTACAATTATTCATCCTTTAAAATCCTCGACCGTAAACTTAACGATGGCATTGACAAGTTTATCCTGATATTCAGGAGTACTTAGATTCACGTCCTCCTCAGGGTTGCTCATAAAGCCGCATTCGATGATGAACGTGGTATGGTCGCGCCAGTTTATCCCGGTATACGAATCGCTTTTATTTACGCTGCGCTTTTTCGCACCCGTACCGGCAGCCAGTTTGTCGAGCAGCTTCTGACCCAGTGCAGCCTCATTTTTCGAACGCTCGGCGTACTCGGAAGTATTGTCGCCGTCGCCCCTCACGTAAAGCTCGATCCCGGAAACGGATTGATTGTCCGAACCGTTGCAGTGGATATTGAACGTGAGCACGCAGTTCTTCTCGTTCGCCATCAGCGCACGGTCCATGTTCGAAAGCCTGGTGGAATTATCCGTGCGGCTCATGACGACTGTCGCGCCTTTTGCCTCCAGTGCGTCGCGGAGTTTTAATGCGATCTCCAGATTCACCTGGTATTCAGTCTTTTTCGTGCTTACGCCCGAAGTACCGGAAGTAGCCTTCGCTTTCATCACGGTATTGTTGACCTTGGAGTTAGCGTCGGGTCCCCACGGAGCACACGGTTCTTTTTCACTGATTCCAGTGTCCTGGTGGCCTGCGTCAACGCATATTACGAGTCTGGCGAGCGGCTGCGTGGGATCGACAACAGGTGTCGGACCCGCGTGACCGTCGGTTTGCGTATCCCCGCTCGGACCGGGTGTATTCGAAGGTCCGTCTGTGCGGTTAACGGCCGGATCGCCGCTTCCTTTTATATCCACGGATATAGGCGTGATGATAACGTCTTCCGAGCCGGGCTTCACGGTCAGCGAGGGCGCGGCGGGGCCTCCGCCGCATCCGCTCATTACCGCGGCGCTCAATCCAAGTAATATCAGCAATACTAACCCGCGCCTTATCTTCATTTAAAACTACCTCACTGCTTTATCTCATGACCTCAAACGTGTATTTTCCGCACGCAAGATCGATCTTCAGTTTGGACCCTTCCCTCTCGAAATCCGAAACGGGGCTCACTGTACCGTTGCACGTGATCGTACCTGCATTTTCGTCAAACACAGGCAGATAGAGCGTCGCATACGCGCCCTGCGGGATAGAAACGTTGTACACGAAAGAATCACTTTCCATTGACCACGAAGCTGCGATCTCGCCGGCGACGGAATTGTAATGTCCCTTGACCCACGTGATGTGCTCCTGCCCTTCCGGCATTTCGTCAGCAGTTCTGGTATCCGGAGTCGGTCTTAAAATGATGTGGCGGAAACCGGGATCTTCCTCGTCGTTATCGATTCCGAGCATGTATTTATACATCCACTCCTGAACGGAACCGTATGCGTAGTGGTTGAAAGAGTTCATTCCCACGTCGCCGAAGCCTTTGTCAAGCGTGTACGAATTCCAGCGCTCCCATATCGTCGTCGCGCCCTGATAGACGCTGTAGAGCCAGGAAGGATTGCCCTTCTGAAGCAGCAGCGAGTACGCAAGATTGTCCATGCCGAACTCGCTCAGTGAAACGTTCAAAATACCCGTACCGACGAAGCCGGTGCTGAGTTTATATCCGTTGTCAACGATCTTTTTCGCCAGGATCCGTTTTGCCTCTTCGACGTACGAATCCGGAACGAGCCCGTACCTGAGTCCGAGCAGATAAGCGGTCTGCGAAGTCTCGGTAAGTTTTCCGCGTTTGAAATACATTTTCTTGAAATAGCGCCTGATCCGCTCGTAAAGCTTGCGGTACGAAGCGGCTTTGCGTGTCTTTCCGAGCAGCGCGGAAAGTTTTTCCATAATAAGCGCATCGTACGCATAGTAGCAGATGCAGATATAACGCTTATCGGTCGGTTCGTACGCCAGCCAGTCGCCGTAGCCGGGATTCGGGCCGTTCAGGCCGAAATTCGAAAGATAATTCATATATTTTACGAGCGAAGGGTAAGTATCTTTTACGATCTTAACGTCGCCGTACATCCGGTACATCGTATAGGCGGCAATGACCGGCGCGTCTCCCCACGCGGCGTTGCCCTCGCCAACGACGCGCACTCTCGGCACTACGTCGGAGAATGCCCCGGCTTCGCTCTGGCTGTCCGCGGCGTCAACGAGCCATTTGCGGAAGAAGTCGAGCACGTTTGCGTTGTAGGCTGCGGTGCCGCAGAATATCTGCGTGTCGCCGGTCCAGCCGAGTCTTTCGTCTCTCTGCGGGCAGTCGGTCGGTATCGACAGGTAATTTCCTCTCTGGCCCCAGAGAATGTTGGAAATGAGTTTATTTACGTCTTTCGAGGAGGTCTCGATCGAGCCTGTCTCTACGTTATCTGATCCTACGACGTCCGCTTTTAGCGCCTTTATCTCGACGTCTGCGTCTGCGGTGACTTCTATATATCTGAAGCCGTAGAACGTGAACATCGGATGGTACGATTCGTCTCCCGCGCCGCTTAAAATATACGTTCCGCGCGCTTTTGCACTGCGGTAGTTTGCAGTGTAAACGGAGCCTTCGGGACCGTCGTTGCCCCTGCTCTTAAGTCCGGAGTCGTTGAGCATTTCGGCGTACCTTGTGGTGATGCGGGTGCCTTTCTTTCCGGAAACTGTGAAATTGACCCAGCCGACCATATTCTGACCCATATCGTATATGAATTTTTCGCCTTTTTTAAGGGTCACGGCGCCGGGCTTTTTAACTGTCGCGCTTACGATTATTTTTCCGAAATCCGTTCCGTCCGAAGTATCGACGTCGGTATAGCGCGTGAGTTTTACAGGCTTCATCGTTATGCGTCTGATCCTTACGGGCGGCGCGACGTTCTTAGTAACGATGCCGTTGAATTCCTCATATTTCTGGACTTTTTCCCAGCCCTGCGTCCTCTTTCCGGGGAGGGACAATTCTTCGAATGACGTTCTTTCGGCGTCGTACACTTCGCCGTCCCAGATGTCTGCGGCAATCACCGGTCCGGTGATCTTCGCTTCCCAGTCGGTGTCGGTAGTGATCGTCTGTTTCGTGCCGTCTTCGTATTCGAGCTCGAGCACCGCGTTGAATGCGACCTTGTGTGTTCCGTATGTGTTGAACGAGATCCTGCCCTGGTACCAGCCGTTCGAGACCGGAGCGATCAGGCAGTTTACGCCGTCTTCGGAAAGGAACGGCGTAAGGTTGTATGTATAGAAAAGTGTGCGTTTATTGAAATCAGTCCAGCCGGGCTTGAGCTCGTCGTATTTGTAGCCGTTTCCGCTCTTTTTACCCACGCGCCTTCCGTTCATGAATAGTTCGAAGCAGCCGAGCGAAGTTGCGTATACGGTGCATTTTACGGGCTTTTTAGCGGCGGTACCGAATTTTTTGCGGAATACCGGAAGTCCGTTCCCAACGTCGATATCGCTGTATCTGTCCCAGGGCTTTTCGCCGGACCACGCGTTAGCGATCTCTGTCTTCTCTTTCTCGCACTGACCGTCGTTCAGCGCGATCCAGGTGCTGTTTAAAAATCTTCTGTCAGACTTCTGAATCAAAACAAATCACTCCTATCTGTTTTTATATGGTTAAGTATATCCAAAGCGCTCTTTGAAATCAATTCTTTTTTGCGCTTTTTATCACGTATTTTGAATGATCCTTCCGGAAGGACAGGTGTCATTATGCCGAAATTCGCACCCATAGGCTGAAAATCAGCGCCTCCGTAGCCTGCAGCGTACGCACTCAGGGCGCCTACCTGTGTTCCTGCGCCCGGGATGAAAGGTCTGAGCCCCTTCAGGATGCAATATGCGTTGATGCCGGCAATAAGTCCGGAAGAAGCTGATTCGATGTATCCTTCGACGCCTGTGATCTGCCCCGCGAAAAATACAGGCACGGAGGCTTCCTCTCCCTCGTGGCTTTTCTTTAGCATATACGTCTCGTCGAGCAGTCCCGGAGATTTTATATACGTATTTTTATGCATTACGCCGTACCTGGCGTATTCGGCATTCTCCAGCCCCGGGATCATTCCGAAGACGCGCTTCTGCTCCCCGAATTTTAGTCTCGTCTGAAACCCTACTATATTGTAGAGCGTATCCGCGCTGTCGTCGCGCCTTAACTGTACCACAGCATAATAGCGTTCATTAGTGCCGGGTCTGGTGATTCCTACCGGCTTCATCGGACCGTATCTCAATGTATCGAAACCGCGCCTGGCCATAACTTCTACGGGCATACAGCCTTCGTAAACGCAGTCATTGTCGAAATCCTTGACCTCCGCGCACTGTGCGTTTATGAGTTCGTTATAAAAAGCGGCGTATTCGCTTTCGTTCATCGGGCAGTTGATATAATCCGAATCGCCCTTGCCGTACCTTGACGCGTAAAACGCCTTGTCGAAATCGATGCTTTCTTTATAAACCACCGGCGCTGCGGCATCAAAAAAGCTGAGAGAATCCTCTCCCAGCCTGTTTTTAATATCATTTGAAAGCGCCTCGTCTGTAAGAGGCCCGGTGGCGATGATCACCGCCTGCGCATCCGGCAGCGAGGTGAGTTCGTCAATGCTTTCCACCGTTTTGCTTATGATCTCCACGCACGGTTCATCCTGAAGTCTTCGCGTCACGAGTCCGGCGAATATTTCGCGGTCAACGGCGAGCGCTCCTCCCGCCGGGACCGTGCTTTCATCTGCGCAGCTCAGCACAAGTGAATTCAGGACGCGCATCTCTTCCTTAAGGAGGCCCGAAGCCGTGTTAACGTCCGACGATTTAAATGAATTACTGCATACGAGCTCGCACAGCTTTTCGCTCACGTGAGCCGGTGAATATTTAACCGGTTTCATGTCGATCAGCTTAACGCGCACGTTCCTCGCAGCGAGCTGATACGCCGCTTCACAACCTGCAAATCCGCCGCCGACTATATAAACAGCCATTACGTCTCATCCTTCTTTTTCTTGCCGTAAGACTTATAATCGCATTCTTTGTTGCTGCATGTTACGAACCGCCTGCCCGTCTTGCTGAATGCGTACTCAAGATGTTTTCCGCACTTCGGGCACTTTTCACCGGTCGGTACGTTCCAGGATATAAACTTGCATTCCGGATATCCGCTGCAGCCTATGTATTTTTTCCCTGCCTTGCTCTTATGGTAAACGAGCGGTCTGCCGCAGTCCGGGCAGTTCACGCCCACGTTCTCGGTGATGTTCTTAGTGTTTTTGCATTCCGGATAGCCGGGGCAGGCCAGGAACCTGCCGAATTTTCCCTGCTTATACACCATCAGTCTGCCGCACTTTTCGCATTTGACGTCGCTGACTTCGTCAGGTACTTTCATCCGGTCCGTCTCCTCGATCGCGCTCTTGAGTTCTTTTGAAAAGCCTTCGTAGAAGTCGCTTATAACGCCTGTCCACTGCTTCTCGCCCTGCGCTATCTTATCGAGTTCTTCCTCGATACCGGCCGTAAACGAAACGTCGACAATATTCGGAAACGCGCCGTTAAGGTATTTGTTCACCGTCTTTCCGAGTTCGGTCGGGACAAGCAGTTTTTTCTCTCTCACGACGTAATCGCGCGTGAATACTACCGAAATGATCTGCGCATACGTACTTGGCCTTCCTACGCCGTATTCGGTAAGCGTTTTAATAAGCGACGCTTCCGTATATCTGCTCGGAGGCTGAGTAAACTTCTGCTCAGGCGTCACGCGCTCGAGGTCAAGTTTTTCGCCTTCCGAAAGCGGCGGCAGTTTAACGTTTTCTTCACTCTCACTGTCCTGGCGTTCTTCGTAGAGTTTCGTAAATCCGGGGAAAACGGGCACCGAACCGCTCGCTTTGAACAGGCTGTTTCCGGCGGTGATATCAACGTTGCACACCTCAAATACTGCGTCCGACATCTGGCTCGCAATGAAGCGGTCATAAATAAGCTTGTAAAGCCTGTACTGATCGTTTGTCAGCTTCGACTTGATCTTTTCGGGCGTGAAATCGATATGCGTCGGGCGGATCGCTTCATGCGCGTCCTGCGCCGCGTTCTTATTTTTGTACACACGCTTGAACCCTGGCACGTATTTGTCGCCGTACACTTCTTTAATATGTGCGACAGCGGCGGCCTGCGCTTCGTCCGAAATACGCGTAGAGTCTGTCCTTATATACGTTACAAGACCTGTACCGCCTGAAGCATCGACCGAAACGCCTTCATACAGCGACTGAACTACGGACATAGTCTTAGCCGACGGGAAATTAAGGCGCCTTGACGCTTCCTGCTGAAGCGTACTGGTAATAAACGGCGGCGCGGGAGACTTCTTCTTTTTAGTTGTCTTTACCGACCTGACTTCAAAAACAGCGTTCCTGACGTCTTCGAGGACTTTATCCGCCGCTTCTTTATTTGCTATATTCTTTTTCTTTCCGTCGAGCCCGCCGTAATATCTCGCCTTGAACCTGTCCGAATCCTTTTTATGCTCCGTCTGCTTTGAAAGCTCAGCCTCGATGCTCCAGTACTCTTTCGGAACGAACGCCTCGATCTCGGCTTCCCTGTCGCAAATCAGCCTGAGCACCACCGACTGCACGCGGCCTGCGCTCAAACCTTTCTTAACCTTGCGCCACAGCACCGGGCTAATCTGATATCCGACCAGGCGGTCAAGCACTCTTCTCGCCTGATACGCGTCCACTAAGTTCAGGTCAACTGCCCTGGGTTCTTTTACGGATTCCTGCACGACGTTCTTCGTGATCTCGTGGAAAGTAACGCGGCACACGGATGCGTTGTCAATTCCAAGCAGGTATTCAAGGTGCCATGCTATCGCTTCTCCCTCGCGGTCAGGGTCCGTCGCGATCAACACTTTCTTCGCCGCCGCAGCGTCTTCTTTAAGCATCTTGATTATATCCGCCTTGCCCCGGATGTTAACGTACTGCGGCACGAATCCGCCGTCAATATCTATAGCAAGCTTCGTCGCCGGCAGATCGCGCAGATGTCCCACGCACGCGTCAACTTTATATTTGCTTCCCAGAAAGCGTCCTATGTTCTTCGCTTTGGAAGGAGATTCTACAATTACAAGATAATCAGCCATCAATCACAACTCCAATATTAATTTGACTTTTTTATAATACACTTTCAATCGCAACGTGTAAAGAAGATTTTAAGCGGGATTTTAAACGCCAGCCGCCTGGCCTTAACTCTTAACTCACCTGTTGCCCAAACTCTCCCTGACCATTCCCGTACCGGTGCTCTTTATAAGGCCTCTCACTTCAAGAAGCGTAAGCGCGCTCCCGATATCATTGATTTCAAGCTGCGTGACAGCTGCGATCTCATCTGCATTGACCGCACCGTGAATTATGGCGTTATAGACGGCATTCTGCGGGTAAGGGAGCCCCGCTGCAGAGCCGTTACCGGGCTTTCTCTTGACCGCCTTCTCATCCGCGATACCGAGCTCCTCGAGGACGATCCCGACGTCGAGCGCACAGACCGCGCCCTGGCGTATAAGTTCATTGGCGCCGTACGCCATGGGATTTCTCACGTCGCCGGGAAGCGCGAAAACGATCCTGTCCGCCTCGAGCGCTCTGTCAGCGGTTATCAGTGCGCCGCTCTTTTTAGCCGCTTCGACCACTATCACAGCATCGCTGAGGCCGGCAATAATTCTGTTGCGCGCCGGAAACAGCTGCTTGCACGGAATGGTCCCGGGAGGAGATTCGGACATGACACAGCCGCCGGAGCGTATGATCCGGTTATACATATTTCTGTGTTCAGGCGGATAGATAACGTCGGCGCCGGAAGCGAGGACCGCAGTTGTCCTGCCGCCGGCTTTAAGGGCGCCAGTATGGGCGGCACCGTCGCAGCCGCGGGCAAGGCCGGAAACGATATTGACGCCTCTTTTCGAAAGTTCGTACGAGAATGATTCGGCGTTTGCCTCACCAGAAACCGAACAATGCCTTGATCCGACGACCGCTACGGAAACGCCGCCTTCGCTGAAATCCTCTTCGTTTATCTCTCCGTAATAATAAAGGACCAGCGGACAGGCGGAAGGCAGATTCCGAAGCTTATACGGGTAATTCCAGTCGTTCAGAGTAACGATCTTCATCCCGCGCGCTTCCGCCTTATTACAGATTTCCGCCGCCTGCGCGGCAAGACCCGGATCGGCGAACGCTGTCAATACCTTTTCGTAAGCCCGCAGCGATTCCGGTTTCCTCCCGGCAAGAAAAGCGTTGTAGATCCCTTCCGCAGAGCCGAATTCCTTCAAAAGCAGGCTGTATATCAGATAATTCGGTTTCCCGAGCAGGCTGAGCCAGACCATTACCGAAGTGCCGTTGATCTCACGCAGCATTTTCAGCAGCACCTCCTTCGCCGAACAGGCGCCGGTCGATCATCCTGTATTGCACCGCTTCGGCCATATCGCTCTCCGTCACCTTTAAGTGCCCGTTCAGGTCAGATATCGTACCCGCGAGCGCCTTAAGTTTATTATAAGCTCTGATACTTAGCGAAAGATATTCCGCCGAGCGCATGAGCAGCCTCTCCGAGCCGCTTTCCAATTCCAGCACACTATTAAGTTCGTCACTTCCGAGCCGCGAATAAGTATGCGCTTTAAACCCTTTAAAAGCGATCTTTTCCCGCTGAAGCGCACGCACAGCGCACACCCTGTTTCTAATTACATCCGCAGGTTCGGGATCGTCGGACTTTATTTCAGCATAACCCGGCGTTTTGACCGGAATATGGATATCGATCCTGTCCAGTACCGGCCTGGATATCTTTTCGAGAGTATGATTTATCATTTTAGGCGTACAGGTGCATTTCTCGGGCCCTTCAAGCAGATTCCCGCATCTGCACGGGTTCATGGCGCATACGAGCAAAAAATCCGCAGGAAGCTTCTCGATATGCCCCACTCTTGAAACCGTAACCTCTCCGAGATCCATGGGCTGCCTTAGCGAATCGATCACGGCGCGGTCAATTTCAGTTGCTTCGTCGAGAAACAGCACGCCTCTGTGAGACAGCGATATTTCGCCGGGGACAACAGGTCTCCCTCCCCCTATCAGAGCCGTTTTAGTAACCCCTGTATGAACTTCGCGGAAAGGAGGTTCGCGAATGACCGGGTGCTCTTCGTTAAGCAGTCCGCAGAGGCTGTAGACAGAAGTGACGTCATACACGTCCTGTTTTTCAAGAGGAGGCATGATCGAACGTATGCTGTGGGCAAGCATCGTCTTCCCGCTGCCTACGGCGCCGAGCATAAGCAGATTGTGTTTTCCGGCAGCGGCAATTTCAACGGCCCTTTTAGCCGTTTTATGGCCTTTTATCTCCGAGACAGAAAGAAACCCGTCCTGAGCGCAAAAATCGCTCAGCGAGCCGTTTAACGGCGTTTTTTCGCGTTTTGAGATGGCCGTCAAATCATCCAGGCGCGAAAGCGGCCAGATCCGCAGCCCGTCAAGGCATAAAACTTCATTAACGTTGCCTTCCGGGATAACAACGTCGTTGATCCCGTTCTTCTGTGCAAACACACACATCGAGAACACGCCGGCGACGTTTTTTACCATTCCGTCTAAAGACAGCTCGCCGATCAGCGCAAAATTACCGAGCGCCTCCGCGTCGATAATACCTGAAGCCGACATAAGCCCCGCTGCTATAGCAACGTCGAATCCGGTACCTTCTTTTCTGAAATCTGAAGGAGCCAGATTTACCGTTATCCTCCCTTTCGGGAGTTCGAAGCCGCTGTTTTTTATAGCGGCACATACCCTGTTCTTAGATTCTTTAACCGATGCTCCCGCGAGTCCGATAATACTGAACTCCCTGATACCAGGTGTGATAAATGTTTCTACAGAAGTCAGCATCCCCGTGACTCCGCTCAAACAAACCGAATTAAAACGAGTGATCATTGTCCAAACCTCCGGCCATTAGTCAGCCATATGCCGGCTGCAGGGACGAAAATACCACTCCGGTGCCGCAGAAAGCAAATATTTCCGGAGTATTTTTCCGGAAATATCTGGTAATAGTTTTCGCGCTTTTTTTCGTGTGTTTCCGGATCATTTCCGGAGTTTTCCGGGGATTTCCGGATATTTCCGGGCTTTTCAGGCCTTCAGCGGCCTTTTCCCTCGATCATATTTTTAAGTTCATCCATAAAAGAATCGACGTCTTTAAACTGTTTATATACTGACGCAAAACGGACGTACGCCACTTCATCGAGCACCTTAAGTCTGGTCATAATAAGTTCGCCTATCTCATGCGAACTAACCTCGCGTTTCATCGAATTGAGAAGCTGCTGCTCCACCTCAACGGAGATCTTTTCTGCCTGTTCGAGGGATACGGGCCGTTTAGCGCATGCCTTCATAATGCACATGGTGATCTTATCGCGGTCAAACAGCTGGCGGCTGCCGTCTTTCTTTACGACCATCAGCTGCATATCTTCGATCTTTTCATAAGTCGTGAATCTTGACCCGCATTTAAGACATTCGCGGCGTCTTCTGACCGCAGAAAAATCTTCTGCGGGCCGTGAATCTATAACTTTATCTTCAGTGTGTGAGCAATAAGGGCATCTCATTTCGATCTCTCCGTAACGCAGGCGCAAAATAGGCCGGAATTATACAATTTCCAGTAAAATTGCATAGCCATCTGCCTGCTTTAGTATATTATATCTAAAATCGCCCGCGAAATCAAGCGAGGTTTTGATCCGGTTTACGTATGCGTTCAGTTCGAGCCGGTCAAGAATGAATTCCGGGCCTCTCCCGAAGCGGTCAACGGCGCACAAAAAGCATTTCCCGTTATTTCCCGCGCGGGAAAACGCGAAAATATTGTCGCCGGCGTCAATAAACGATATTGACCCGCCTGTCAGCGCTTCTTCGGAGCGTCTTAATTCCGCAAGCCCGGAAAACCATGCGCACATATCGCCGCCCGCCCTGCTCCAGTCGAAAAACCTTCTGTTGTCCGGGTCGGTGCCGCCTTCCATACAGATCTCGTCGCCGTAATAGATCAGCGGTACTCCCGGGAAACAGAACTGTACGAGCGAGTATGCTTTAAGCAGCCCGGCGGCAAGGCGTACGTCTCCGCGCGTTATCCGCTTCAAATATGTAAAAAGCCGCTCTACGTCGTGGCTGCCTGTCATATTGACGAGCGAATAATACACCTCCGGAGGATAATGTATCGAATCTTCCAGAAAAAGTCCGGAGATCTGTCCGGCGCTCATGCTGCCCTCAAGAAATTTGAGCAGTCTTTCGCGAAACGGGTAGTTCGTCTGAGAGTGCAGTTCGTGTTTGGTAAAATATGAACGGTGTATGCCGTAGCTCACCTTATCCGTACCGTCTTCCCAGACTTCTCCGAAAACGGCGGCGTCAGGCTTTTCGTCCGCAGCGGCAGTCATAAGGGCTTCCAGAAATTCATCCGGAAGTTCGTCCGCCACGTCCAGCCTCCAGCCCGATGCCCCGGCCCTTAGCCACCTGCGCACGATGCTGTCCCGGCCTGTTACGATATATTCAAGATAAGAAGGCTCAAGTTCTTTAACACACGGCAGATCTGCGACGTCCCACCAGCACACGTATGTTCCGTCGTCCCTGAAATTATACCAGTCCGCATACGGCGCCTCGCCCCTCTTCGCGGCTTCAAAATATCTGCTCCTGCGTCCCGTGTGATTGAACACGCCGTCAAGAATAAGGCGCATATTGCGCAAATTCATTTTCTGCACGAGTTCCGAAAAAGCCGCGTCGCCGCCGAGAAGGCCGTCAATATGTTCGTAATCGCCCGTGTCGTATCTGTGATTTGACGCCGCTTCAAATACGGGATTCAGGTAAACCGTATCGGCGCCGAGGCTTTCGACGTAAGAAAGATTGTCAGCGATACCCTTAAGGTTCCCCCCGTAGAAATCCCAGCGCACGACTTCGCCGTCAGCGTCCTTAATATATTCAGGTCTGTCGTTTACCGACTCGTACGTAAATGCGTTTTCCTTAGGCACTGCGCGCGGATCTTCGGAAATAGCAAAACGGTCGGGAAAGATCTGGTATATCACGGCATTCTTGAACCATTCGGGCGCTTTGAGGCCGGGCTCGTACACAGTGATACGGTCAATATTTCCGGTCATTTCATCTCCGCACCTGAGCCCGTAAAAATATACTCCCGGCGCGGACAATACTTCTTCACCTATCCTGAACCCGTACAGCCCGCCGCACACGGCCGCGCTTTCAACGGATACCTCCGACACTTCTTCCCTGAACCTACGCGTTAATATCAATGAAAGCCGCGCCGGATCCGCGCAGTCTTCAATTCGGAACCGCAGAAAAACCGCACTTCCGGTCGCGACCGCCCCGCGCGGACATCTGTATTCATCAGAAGCAGGATCGTGAAAAAATCTCATCTGTGAACCACGTTCCAGATATCGTCGGCGTACGCGGCGATAGTATTATCGCTCGAAAATCTTCCCGATTTCGCAATATTCACAGCACACATACGGTCAAATCTGGCCTTGTCCCTGAATATAGCGTCGATCTTATCGCGCGCACTCACGTACGAGGCAAAATCCTTAAGCACAAAGTACGGATCATTGTCCCTGATGAGGTGGTCGAGCACCGGCGTGAACTCGTTCTTTCCCGCAAATCCGAAGTAACCGTCGCTTACCTGGTCAATGATCTTCCCGAGCCTGGGATCGCTTCTGATCTGAGCCGAGGAATCGTATCCGCCGTGCTGCTCTATGTCTATAACTTCATCAGAATTCATTCCGAAAAGAATGATATTATCGTCGCCTACCGCCTCGTGTATCTCCACGTTCGCTCCGTCCAGCGTCGCGAGCGTAACAGCGCCGTTCATCATGAATTTCATATTTCCGGTTCCCGACGCTTCCTTGGACGCGGTCGATATCTGCTCGGAAATATCTCCCGCCGGAATCAGTTTTTCCGCAAGGCTAACGTCATAGTTCGGAAGGAAAACGACCTTCAGTATTCCGCCGATGGAAGTATCTGAATTGATCCTGTCCGCGACGGTGCATATAAGTTTAATCGTGTTTTTCGCAAGGCCGTACCCCGGAAACGCTTTTGCCGAGAATATGACAGTGCGCGGACACATATCCCCCGCTTCGCCTTCCTTGATCCGGCGGTACATGTCCATCACGCCGAAAATGTTAAGCAGCTGGCGCTTATACATGTGAAGCCTTTTTACCTGCACGTCGAATATCGATTCGGGGTCAACGGCGATCTCGGTCGTCTTCTTTATATACTCCGCCATGCGGACTTTGTTCGCGCGCTTTATCACTGCGGCGTCTTTTGCGAATCCGAGGTCAATATATTTTTCGAGTTCTGCAAGTCTGTTCGGTTCCGTCCGCCACTCGGGGCCAATTACCGAATCGATCAGCACGGCGAGCTCCGGATTTGCCCCGATGAGCCATCGCCTGTGCGTTATGCCGTTCGTCTTATTATTGAATTTTCCCGGATAAAATTCGCTGAAATCTTTCAGCTCTTTGTTCTTAAGAATATCCGAGTGCAGGCGGGCAACGCCGTTCACGCTGTGGCTTCCTACGATCGCCAGGTGCGCCATCTTTACCGTCCCGTCGGCAATTATTGACATTTTTGAGATGCGGTCGAAGCCGTACCCCTTAGTCTGTGAAAGCGCGGCAACGAAACGTCTGTTTATTTCCTCCGTGATCATATATATCCTCGGAAGCAGCTTCTTGAACATATCGAGGTTCCACTTCTCGAGCGCCTCCGCCAGTATCGTATGATTCGTATATCCGAACGTAGCGGTGGTTATTGTCCACGCCTCGTCCCACGAAAGCCCGTGCTCATCCATTAACAGACGCATAAGCTCAGGTATTGCCAGCGCCGGATGCGTATCGTTGATCTGAACGGCATTATAGCGGTGAAACTCTCTGATATCCCCGCCGCCTTTCAAATATCTTCCGAGTATGTCCTGAAGTCCTGCGCTCGTGAAGAAATACTCCTGCTTGAGTCTCAGAAGCTTTCCTCGCGGAGTCGAATCGTCCGGATACAGAACGTTGGAAATGGAATGTGCCGTGATGATATTCTCCACTGCCTTGTCGTAGTCGCCTTTACTGAATTCGCGGAAGTCAAATCCGGAGTTCTCGGTTTCGGCGCTCCAGAGGCGAAGCGTATTCACGCGGTTCGAACTGTATCCGGGCACGGGAATATCGTACGGAACGGCCAGCACAGGCTCGTAATCTGTAAGCTCTACGTAAAGTCTGCCGTCGAGACCCCAGTTCATATTAACGTTTCCGCCGAATTTTACGATTCGCGCGTCTTCCGCTTTACGGATCTCCCAGACGTTCGGTATCTTAAGCCAGTTATCCGGCGTCTCGACCTGGTAGCCGTTCTCTATAAGCTGGCGGAAAAGGCCGTACCTGTAGCGGATGCCGATACCGGTGCCAGCGATGTCAAGCGAAGCCATCGAGTCGATGAAGCAGGCGGCAAGTCTTCCGAGTCCCCCGTTCCCGAGTCCGGCGTCCGGCTCCTCTTCTTCGAGGACGGGCAATTCCAGTCCGAGTTCTTCGAGTCCTTCGCGCACCAGGTCCCTTATCCTCAGGTTGATCAGGGCGGAGTCGAGCAGGCGGCCGATAAGGAATTCCATCGAAAAGTAATAGATATGCTTCTTTTTCTCGTCGCTGTCCTTCATTTCGGTATAAAGCCAGTCCGGAGCCATGTAATCCCTTATAAGCGAGCCAAGTGCCAGATATTTTTCTTCAAGAGAAGCTTCCTCGAAGCGTTCTCTGAACATAGTTACGATCTTATTTTTATAATCACGGATAAAAGTATCCTTGTTAAGCAGCATAGTGCCTCCAAATTGTTGCAGAAATAGCTGAATTCAGGCTGAGCGCCATATCAGATGCAGGAGTATTGTATACGAACGCGTGTTTTAAATACGTGTGTCAGATAGCCAGCTCGTTATATACGGCAATATATTTATCGGACTGCGTCTTCCAGTCTATACGCGTATTCATCGCCTTTATAACCAGATTATCCCAGATCTCCTTGTTTTCATAACATTTGAGCGCGGTTTTTAAAGTGTATAGCATCTCGTGCGCGTTAAAGTTAGCAAACGAAAAGCCGTTGCCCTCTCCCGTATACTTATTGTACGGCTCTACCGTGTCTTTTAAGCCGCCCGTTTCGCGTACGACCGGGATCGTGCCGTAGCGCATAGCGATGATTTGAGAAAGGCCGCAGGGTTCGAACATTGACGGCATCAGGAACAGATCTGCTCCGGCGTAAATGCGTGAAGCCAGAGCGCTGTCGAAGCGCGTGCGTGCGGCGATCTTTCCGGGGTAAGCGGAGCCGTAATATTCGAAGAAATCCATATAATCTCTTTCACCTGTACCGAGTATCACGAACTGGATATTATTTTTAAGAATATCCTCCATAACGCGCGTAACGAGGTCAAGGCCTTTTTCTTTTACCATTCGCGTGACCATCGCTATCACCGGCACGTTCCTGTTCTGCGGAAGCCCGAGCTCTTTCTGAAGGGCAAGTTTGTTCTCGGCCTTCTTTTCTCTCGTGTCAACGTCGTAGTTGCAGAACAGATTTTTATCGTTCTCCGGGCTGTTATGCGCGTAGTCGATGCCGTTCGTGATCCCGAGGAGTTTGAACGATTTTTCCGCCAAAAGCCCGTCGAGGCCCTCGCCATAATACGGAGTGGTTATTTCTTTTGCGTAAGTCTCGGAAACGGTCACGACCTTATCCGCGAAAACGATACCGGCCTTCATAAACGATATGCCGTCGCGGAATTTCAATTTTTCGTCATTGTAATAGCCGTAATTAAGGCCGAGCAGGTCTTCGAGTACGGACGGAGCGTAAACGCCCTGATATTTAAGATTATGGATCGTGAATACCGCGGCAGCTCTCTTAAACTCGGGCCGCTCATAATAAACGTCTCTGAGATATACCGGGATGATGCCGGTCTGCCAGTCGTTGCAGTGGATGATATCCGGATAGAAATCGTTCATGTGGGCAACGGATTCCATCACGGCTCTGCAGAAATATGCGAATCTTTCACCGTCGTCGTAAAAGCCGTAGCAGCCGGGGCGCTTGAAATAGTATTCGTTGTCAATAAAATATACAGGTATATCTTTGTACAGGAGATACTGGAGTCCGCAATACTGATTACGCCAGCCTACCGTCACGCCGAACGTCGACAGCGGTATCATCTGTGATTTAAACTCTTCCGGGATATCGCCGTATTTAGGTGTTATTATCCTTACGTCTACTCCAGCCGCTTTTAAGGCGCAGGGCAGTTCAAATGAAACGTCGGCAAGACCTCCGGTTTTGCTAAAAGGCTTTACTTCGGTGGTTACAAACAATACTTTCATTACAAATGTTCCTTTCATGCCCGGAAAGGCATATTTCGCGCGATTCGGATCATGCGCGTCATACCGGAACCGTACTCCGGACTGAAAGCGCTCCGCAAATGCGGCGGGCAATCATATTCTATCTGAGCAGGTTCTTTTTCTCGATTACGAGAGGGAAGAATTCGTTTCCTCTCAATTCTGTATTTTCGTCTATATCCACGTTTTTGTCAATAATAACATGGGAGAGTCTCGCGTTTTTATGTATGCGCACGTTCTGCAGTATGATGCTGTTTTCCACAGAAGCGCCTTCTTCGACGTCAACGTATCTTCCGAGCACCGAGTCTTTTACCTTCCCTTTTATGATACAGCCGTCGGCGATCAGCGAATTGGACGTGCTGCAGCCTTTAACGTACAGCGTCGGAGGCTCGTCTTTTATCTTCGTGAATATAGGACGTTCGGCGGACCTGAAGAGGTCGTTGCTTACGTCGATGTCGAGCATATCCATATTGCTCTTAAAGTACGAAGACACCGTATTGATACATGAAACGTATCCGTCAAACTTATACGTATTGAACCGGAGATTTCCGATCTGGTCGAATATCAGATTATAAAAGTTCGTTAATGAGGTAAGCGAGGTGCTTTTATATACGAAATCGGTCAGCTTGTCCTTCGTCATAAGGAAAATTTCCATGCACACGTCCGCCTCCGGACCGACTCCGATGTTCTTTCCCGCGCCGCGCAGATCTCCGGTCTCCGGGTCAATATCCAGCGTAAAACAGTTTGAGAACTCCTTATCGGCGTTCTTTGTGTGCGTGTAGACTACGGTTATATCCGCTCCTGAAGCCTCGTGCGCTCTGATAACGTCGCTGATATCCATATTGCAGATCATATACGACGAGCACAGTATCACTTCACTGCTTTTGCTTCTGTATATATATTCCATATTGTTTTTTATAAGTTTGGAATCGGTATACATCAGATTGCAAAGGCCGTGGTTGAACAGGAAAAGGCCGTCGTTTTTTCTGCCGAGGTCCCACGGTTTTCCGGTCCCGAGGTGGTCTGCGAGCGAGCGGGAGTTACTGTCGGAAAAGATACCCACGTTTCCTATCCCTGCGTTTACAAGATTTGAAAGCATGAAATCTATTACTCTGTACCTGCTTCCGATGGGTATGGAGGCAATGGGTCGGTTCGTTGTGAGCGCTCTGATGTCGTTTTCGCTTTCGGCCAGGTTAAGTATTGCCATATAATCTTTCATATCAGGCACCTCATTTCATAAAACCGCCGCCGGACAGGACGCGCCCTTCTTCTATGACCGCTATCTCCCTGCCGTCACCTACGGCGTTGCTCGCTTTAACCGTCACGCCTTCGAGCAGTATGCTTTTATTAACTATAACGTTTTCTTCGATCGTGCACCCTTCCATCACGATGGAATCGACGACGCGGCTGTTCGCCCCTATCGTGACTCCCGGGAAGATGACGGAATGATCCACCTCTCCCATTATCACGCAGCCTTCCGAAATAAGGCTGTCTTTGAGGATCGCTTCGGGTCCGATATATTGCGAAGGTATCGAGCCTGTAACGGTATAAAGCTTCCAGTCGTTCTGGAACAGCTTAACGTCGTTGTCCGCTTTCAGCAGGTCCATGTTCGCCTCCCAGTAGCTCTCGACCGTTCCGACGTCTTTCCAGTAGCCTTCAAACCTGTACGCGATCAGCTTTTCACCCGCGCCGAGCATGGCGGGGATAATATTTTTACCGAAATCATTGTCCGACTTTTCGTCCAGAGCGTCTACCTTCAGATATTTTTTCAGATCTGCATACGTGAAGATATAAATACCCATCGACGCCAGCGTGCTCCTGGGATTATTCGGCTTCTCTTCAAAGCTCGTTATCCTGCCCGTCCCGTCGGTATTCATTATTCCGAAGCGCGATGCTTCCCCGAGCGGCACGTCTATCACCGCGATGGTGGCCGTAGCTCCGGCGGCGGTATGTGCGGCAAGCATTTTCCTGTAGTCCATCTTGTAGATATGGTCTCCGGACAATATCAGAACGTACGTGGGGTTGTACTGGTCAAGGAACGTAATATTTTGGTAAACGGCGTTCGCAGTACCGCGGTACCAGTCGCCACCCGCCTCGCTCATATAAGGCGGCAATATCGTAACGCCTCCGTGAACGCGGTCCAGGTCCCATGGCGTGCCTATTCCGATGTGCGTAGATAACTGCTGCGGTTTGTACTGTGTCAATATCCCTACCGTGTCTATGCCCGAGTTCGAGCAGTTACTTAACGCAAAATCTATTATGCGGTATTTTCCGCCGAAGCGTACGGCAGGCTTCGCCGTTTTCTTCGTCATTGCCCCAAGCCGGCTTCCCTGACCTCCCGCAAGGATCAGCGCAACCATATTCTTATGGATCATTGTCCTGTCACTTCCTCAAAACTGATTATGAATGATTTCCGCAGGCCCTGCTACGACGCCGACGCGTTTTTCGCAAAGCTTTTCTCTATACTTTTAGACGTAGCGATAATACCACTTTAAAGCGCAGTTGTCAATTTGCGTCGGAAATGGTATAATCTCACCAATCTAAAACGAAGCGAGGTAAGCTTATGGACGAAAAATTTGCCTTCAGTCTGCTCTGGCCGGATTACGAAAAAGGGCGCGAGTTAGAGCGCGAGGTTAAGAGCGGCCGCGTGAAGCTTTTCAATCAGGAGCTTTTAGAGCGCGACATGAATATGGATATGATTCTCGACGGCATGCAGATCAGAAACGACAGCCGCGGATATATACGCGCCCGTATGCTCGACATGATCCCGGACGCGGAAGTCATTAAATACAGGCAGGATATTCTTCAGGATTTCATGGACTATCCGGAGCTTGAAGAATCGTTTGACACCTCTCTGCTCCCTCTTACGAATAATCTCCGCAAAATGGAGAAGGCGAATATTTCCCACGACGACGATATGCGCCGCATCGCCTGGAGGATAGATATGCTTCAGGTCTATATGCAGTGCGTCGATATTCTGCATTCACTGTTCTGCTCTCCGGACCGCGATTTCCTTTCTGACGGCGTAAAGCGTCTGCGTGAAATGATCCGCGGCATTTACGAAAGCGATAATTTCAAGGACCTTCGCCACGAACTTCCGGCGCTTTCCGAAAAGATACAGACGATGACTTCCGTAACCATCGGCGTGAATCTCGATAATGAGCTGCGGCCCGTCGAGGCGGTGCTGCTTTCGATAGAGCCCAAACCGTTCAAAAACAAGGCGCTCGTGACTTCCATTCTGGGCCGTCAGAGGAACGACGAAACTTATTTCGGCCTCGGTTCGTTCTATTCGATACTGAAAGATAACCGTGCGAACACTCTTGACATCGCTATCATGCGCGACCTCGAGAGCGTTATGGGCGATACGTTCAAGCATCTGGCTACGGTACTTGCCCGCTTCGAATATATCGAGACGCAGTTCCTGTTTGACCTTATTCCGGAAGTGTATTATTTTATTGGCGGAAGCAGGCTCGCGCGTAATCTCATAAAAACCGGGCTTCCCGTGTGCTTCCCCACTCCCGCGCCTAAGGATGAGCGCATATTCTACGTAAAGGATATATACGACGCGAGCTTCGCGATCAGGATCCAGAGCGACATCGGATTATCCGAGCTTTCAAACGTCGTCGTTACGAATACTGCCGAGATGTCGGATAAGGCCGGGCGCATATTTATTCTTACCGGTGCGAACCAGGGAGGTAAAACTACTTTCACCCGTGCGGTCGGTATCACGCAGCTGCTGTTTCAGGCCGGTTTCGCGATCCCCGGTTCGGAGGGGCGCATAAGCCCGGTCGATAATATTTATACGCATTTTCCGGAGCTTGAGAAGAATTCGATCAGTGAAGGGCGTCTGGGCGAAGAGTGCATAAGGCTCGAGCAGATCCTGCCGCGGCTTACGAAATACAGTATGATCCTGATGAATGAGTCGCTTTCAAGCACGAGCCATCAGGAATGCCTTTTCATCGCGGAAGAAATAATGAAATATCTGCGCAAGGTCGGAGCCCGCTGCGTTTTCGCGACGCATATCCACGAGCTTGCGGAGAATATTCCGGAGCTGAACAAGGAGCCTGCCCTCAGTGATCTCGTAAGCCTCGTTGCCGGCGTAGACGAAACGACCGAAATGGAAGTGCTTACCGACGAAGGCCGTAAAAAATACGCCGGTTCGAAGCGTACTTACCTTATCCTGCCGATGCCTCCGCAGGGAAAAAGCTTCGCGCTGGATATTGCCCGCACGTACGGCATCAGCTTTGACCAGCTTATGAATACGCACGATACGAAGTTTTCGCAGGATGACGATCCCGCGCACATCAAATAAAACGATTATATTTGAAAGGAACTGATCTGGATGGAAAAGTATACGGTACTTTACAACAAACTTTCAGGCGTTGCATCCGAGGCTGTTAAAACTCTTGAAACGCTGATCAAGGAGAAAGGCGAAGTCGATATCAGAGATATCACCGCCATCGGACAATACGAGGATTTTTTCAAAGAACTGCCTGACGATTCGAAGCTCGTCATTTGCGGCGGCGACGGCACTCTAAACCGTTTCGTCAATGAAGCCGGCGCGTTCATCGGCGAGCGTGAGATCTATTACTTCCCCGCCGGCACGGGCAATGATTTTGCGAGAGATGTCGAGCTCGATTTTTCCAAAGGTCCCGCAGAGATCAGCAAGTATCTGAAGTCGCTCCCGACGGTCACTGTGAAGGGCAAGACCTGCAAGTTCATCAACGGCGTCGGTTACGGCATCGACGGCTACTGCTGCCAGGTCGGTGACGAGATGAAGGCTAAGAGCGATAAGCCGGTTAACTATACGTCTATCGCTATCAAAGGGCTTCTTTTCCATTTCAAATCCAAGATCGCGCAGATCACCGTTGACGGAAAAGAGTATTCTTTTAAAAACGTATGGATCGCTCCTACTATGATCGGCCGCTTCTACGGAGGCGGTATGAACGCCGCGCCCGCACAGGACAGGCTTTGTGCAGATAAAACCGTTTCTCTCGTTGTTATGCACGGAAGGAGCCGCATAGGCACTCTGATCATATTCCCTTCGATCTTCAAGGGCGAACATATCAAGCACGGGAAAAAAGTTTCCGTGATCACAGGTCATAACATTACCGTAAAGTTCAACGAACCCTCACCGCTTCAGATCGACGGCGAGACGGTACTTGACGTGAGCGAATATTCTGTCTCGTTTGAATGATTATAAAAGCATCGTAAGCGTCGCGCAGAGGCATTCTAAAAAGCGGGCGGGGTCTGAAAACGACACCGCCCGCTTATTTTTTATCATCTATCCGGTTATTGAACCGGCAATGCTCAGAATCTTCTGCCTCCTCCGCTGAAGCTGTGTCCGCCCGAAGACGAATGGCTTCCGAACGAAGAACCTCCTCCGGAGCGCGAAGATGAAGAGCTTTCTATCAACGTTTTCGTGACACTCGTGTTCAAAAATACGTCATTCGCGCCGTTGACCTTGAACGAATCCGGGATCAGATACTGCGATGCCTGCACTGCAGGAGCCACTGCACGCATTGACGCCGAAGCCCTTCCAAGGAAAATGAATCCGACGATAGCTCCTATTATCATTGACACGACAGAAAATGCTATCGCCCTTTTAGCCGAAAGCGGGAATCTGCCTTTAGTCAGCAGCGTATCGAGATCGGAGAAATATTTTTTCACTCCGTCGCCGTATCTTCCGTTCACCATATACGGCTCCATATCGTCGTCCATATGGTTCACGTTTTCCTCGGTAAAATACTTCTCAGCCTTGCCCGTGCCGCCGCACCACCAGCCTCTGTCGCCCGGTTCCATCGATATAAACATTACTACGCCGCTGTAATCGCTTCCGTAGCCGTAGCCCTTCATGTCGTAGAAACTTGTGGCGTACCTGTCGAGTCCGAGACCATAATCGTTATTATCGGTGACAATAACGAGGTCCACCTGGTGTTTTTCTTTCATCTCGGCGAGTTTGCGTGAAAGTTCCGCTTCCTCCTGCGCCGTAAAAATATCCGCGCCGTCAACGACTCTCGGCTCCGACGAATCGTTGTGATACACGTCCGAAGGCCCGAACCCGTCGATCCACCACGAAGGATAACCGGCGCCGGCTTCATCGTAGTATCCGCAAACGGATACCGCTCCGGTCAGCGTAAGCAATACAAGTAGCGTGATCATAAACGATCTTATATATTTTTTCATGATCACCCTCCGATAAAGAATCTTAAGAACAGGAACACCAGCGCCGAAACAATAAGGAACGGGAGTCCGAAGTACAGCCACTTTTTACCTTTACTTACCGGGAGTTCTCCTACGACTTTTCCGGTCTGGCCGTTTGCCGCGTAATGATACTCTTTTCCGGCATATTTGCAGTCGAAGAGATATACCGGAAGCATGACGTATTTGACGGAAGAATCGGCCATTGCCATTCTGTTATCCGAAACTTCGACGCTCGAATAACCTGTCACACTGTTTTTCATCAAAGAAACCACGCTGTTGTTGATCCGCTCCGAAACGCGCGGCAGATTTTCGTCCGGATCCGAGTCAAACCGGTCGGAAACGAAACCCGTGAGGTAGCCGCTGTTGAATTCGGTCAGCTGGCTGTAATCGAACGGTTCTATCGAATCCATCAGGTCGTTGGGCATCTTGAGGCTCGCGTCAACGGGTATCCGGTCGAAGCTCATTTCGGCGTCTCTCTCGAGAGAGTACGAAGAAGTCTCAGTATAGCGGTATTGACCGCTGACGTACGAATTTACTTTATTGCCCTTAAGTGTCATTCCGCCCTTCATACTGCAGCTGTAGAGCCAGAACGGAACGTATATGCCGCGGATCTTTCCTAGCTTGTTATCGTCAAAGAAATGGAACGGAAGCAGCTTTTTTCCACTGTAGAACTTTCTTACGGCCGCGGGCAATCTGTCCGGCAATATTTTAAACGGTATTATTCCGTTTGGCTTCAGTCCGGCGGTGACGTTTTCGGTCAATATCAGGAAGTTCCCGCAGTACGGGCACTGTGAAGAAGCCGTTATCGCATCGAGTACAACTTCAGCCCCGCACGTCTGGCAGAGATATGATTTCGTCCCCTCAAGCGACTCATTTTTAAGGTGCTTCTTATATTCCTTCCAGCTGAATTCCTTAGGCGCTTTCTCCTTAGGCTTCTGAGCAGCCGCTGGAATGGAATTGCCATCAGTTCCCGAAGGCTGGGCGGCATTCTGCGCATTATCCGTATCCGGTTTCACGCCGTTGTTGATACCGTTCTCTGTCTTTAGAGATTCGACGTCAAACTTGCTTCCGCAGAAACTGCACGTCACCATTCCGCTCTCGATATTGAACTCGAGGGTGCCGTTGCAGTTTGGACATTTATGCAAAAACATATCGCTCATTTTTTTAGCTCTCCGGATCAGGTAACGATCGTAAGCCATTTTTCATTGGCCTGTGTCTGTATTTTTTCAAGTGCCGTCTGGACGTCAACGCTTCCCGAGAATATGCGGCCTAGAGCGCTGGGTATATTAGTAGTTATAATGTCTGCGACCTCGCGCGGTGCCTGTGTCGATACGAAGCACGGCTGCGTACAGTCAGTGTAGGATACGAAAACTTTATAATTCTTATCGGTCCATTCTGTTCCGGGTCCGAACCAGAACGTTTCGTCAGAAAGATTCTTCAAAAGCGGGACGCTGCTGCCCGTCTGGCTGTGGTACGCGCGCTGTCCGGCTTCAGTGAGGAAGAACAGTGCGAAAGCCGCGGCAGTATCGGGATTCGTCGTACGGTTATAAACGACGTAACCGGTAGCGTCCGTAGAAACGTTATGAGTCGGGAAAGCCGGGAACGGGCAGAAATTCCAGTCTATCTGAAGCCTGTCGTATGCCGTTCCGAGTCTGGTGAGCCACGTCATATTATTAAACGTTTTGAAGCACGCGGATGAAACATTCGAGTCGCCGTCCGGTATCTTGGAAAACTTATCTTTCAAAGATCCGCTGATGCTGCCCATAAGGTCCTCGGGATAGAGCCATCCTTCCTGAACTGCATTTACCATCTCGTTTATTCCCGCCATTACTTCCGTGCTGTCGGTGATCGAAACTTTGTGCTCCTTATTATCGATCCATTTCCCGCCGTAGCCGCGCATGAACATCTGCCAGATAGGCGCCCAGCCGAGTTTCATCGAAGCGCCGACCTGGATGATCTGGCCGTTCTCCTCGATCGTAAGCTGTTTACAAAGCGCCTTGAAATCTTCCCAGTCGTACGCAACGGTATTATCAAAATCAACGCCCGCCGCCTGGATGATATCGCAGTTGTAGATCAGTACAGAGATACCGATCTTTCTCGGAACCATATATAATCTGCCGTCGATCTTTCCGGCGTCAATGGCGCCCGTATAAACCTCGCCGAGGTCAATATTCATTGGTTTAATGTATGAGTCGAGCGGCATGAGCGCATTATGTACGCTGTGGTAGTTCACCGTATCGTTAGCGTCGCACCAGAACACGTCTCCTATATCCCCCGCCGAGATACGCGTGGGATAAGTCGTTCTGCTCGCTTCTTCATACTGGACTTTCGTATTCGGGAAAGCCTGCATAAAAGCGTTTACGACGCCCCTGGGAGCCATAGATTCGGCCTCAGTGCCGCTTTCGTTATTAACTGTAAACTTTATGGTTCCTTTTATATTAAGTTCTTCAATGGTCGATTCCTGATCTACGTAACCGTACTGGATCGGCTTCTCGCTGCAGCCGAGAAGACCTGTAACAATAACGATCAGCAAAGTTACTAAAGCAATCTTCAAAATAACTTTCTTTCCGGCAATCAATCTCATTTTAAAACTGCCACCCCTTTCTTCAAATCGATTTTACCACACGCGCAGTTATTTTTCAATATAATAAAACTGAAACCCGGAGTTTTTCCGGGTTTCAGGGTTCATACTATTGCAGCGATTCAAGAGAATCTGCTTTGATCAGTATTTTGCGTGCCGTCGTGATCAAGAAAGGATCGTCTTCCATTTCTCGTTAGCCTGAGTCTGCATCTTTTCGAAAGCAGTCTGAGCATCGGCCTGGCCGTTAAAGATCCTTGCAAACGTGCTGATCATGTTGTTATTCGAGAAGATCTCGGCGATCTCCATCGGAGCCTGAGCTGCGATATCGGAAGGCTTCGTCTTATCGGTATAAGAAACGAACGCCATATAGTTCTTATCTTCCCAGGGAGTGCCTACGCCTTTCCAGAAATCTTCGTCAGCGAGGGATTTAAGTACGGGAACGTTTCCGCCCTTCTGGCTGTGGTAAGCGGTCTGGCCCTCGGGAGTAAGGAAGAACAGTGCAAACGCTGCAGCGGTATCGGGGTTAGTAGTTCTGTTATAAACAACGTATCCGGTAGCACCTGTGGAAACAGTGTGGGTCGGGAATGCCGGGAACGGGCAGAAATCCCAGTCTATCTGAAGGCGGTCGTAAGCGTTTCCGAGTCTGGTAAGCCACGTCATAGCGCCGAACGTCTTGAAGCATACGCCGGAGATATTGCTGTCGCCGTCGGGTATAGCATAGGAGATAGTGTTGATGTTACCGGTCATATCCTCGGGATAGAGCCAGCCTTCCTGAACAGCCGTGACGAGCTCGTTTACGCCCTGCATAACTTCGTTGCTGTCGGTAATGGTAACGGTGTGATCTTTGCTGTTTATCCATTCACCGCCGAAACCGCGGAAGAACATCTGCCAGATAGGATGCCACCAGATCTTGAAAGCGGCGCCGGCCTGCTGGATCTTACCGTCTTCGATAACAGTAAGCTGTTTGCAGATATTTTTGAAATCTTCCCACGAAGTAGCAACAGTATTATCAAAATCGATACCTGCAGCCTGGAGCATGGTCTGGTTGTAAATAAGGATCTGCTCGCCTATCTTTCTGGGGATCATATACTGTCTGCCGCCGATCTTACCGATATCGAGAGCACCGGTGTAAATATCACCCATGTCGATATTCAGCGGTTTGAAATATGCGTCGAGAGGCATAAGAGCGTTATGATTCTGCTGATAGTTATTCGCGTCGATTCCGTCTACCCAGAACACGTCACCGATATCGCCGGCGGAAATTCTTGCAGGATATGTCGTTCTGTTCGCTTCTTCGTATACGACTTTGGCAGAAGTATATTTTTCCATAAACTTGTTAACAACGTTACGTGGAGCCATTGCTTCGTCGGCCGTGCCGCTTTCGTTATTAACCGTGAATTTGATCGTTCCGCGAATGTTAAGATCTTCTTCGGTCTTTGTCTGGTCAACGTCGCCGTACTGTATCGGAGCTTTCGCGCAGCCGAATACGCCGATGCAAAGTACAACAGCCAGCGCAAGGAGCGAAGCTCTCAGAATCACGGGAAGTTTGATGTTTTGTTTTTTCATGTTCTGACCTCTTTCCTTTCAAGGCTTCAAAAGTGATTATACTATATTGTTTGCAAAATTACAACTGCAGTGACAGTAATTTTTCGTACGCGAGCTCCCAGTCGGCCGGATTCTGAGGAAGATAAACGTCCAGCGGGAAAGAATTCGCAACGACTTCCCTCGCCTGATCCAGAGATCCGACTTCGCCGAGCGAAATGAGCTGCGTGGAAAGGTTTCCGATGGCGGTCGCTTCGATCGGTCCTGCGTATACGGGACGGTTTATAGCGCTTGCGGTAAATCTGCAGAGCGTCTTCTCCTTACAGCCGCCGCCGACTATATGAAGTGACGGGATCTTATATCCGACGATCTTCTCAAGTCCTTCGATCGCCTGCCTGTATTTAAGGGCAAGGCTCTCCATAACGCAGCGCACGATCTCGCCTTTGGTCTCGGGTACCTTCTGGCCGGTGCGGGCGCAATAATCCTGAACTTTAACGGGCATATTGTACGGTTCGAAGAAATCGGGCGCGTCAACGTCGATTATGGACTGGAACGGCTTCGCCTGAAGGGCGCCTTCCTCGAGCTCGTCGAACGTGAAGTTCTCGCCTTTCTTCTGCCAGTATCTGCGGCACTCCTGGTTGATCCAGAGGCCCATGATATTCTTCAGCAGCCTTACGCTTCTGTTAATACCGCCCTCGTTCGTGTAATTCAGTTCGTATGTAGTATCGTTGATGATCGGCTTATCGATCTCGACGCCGAGCAGCGACCACGTTCCGGAACTCAGGTATGCGGCCTTCTTATCCCTGAAAGGAACGGATACGACCGCGGATCCGGTATCGTGTTCCGCGACGGCAATTACAGGTATCGGATTCACGCCGAGTTCGGAGCAGATAGAAGCGCTTATGTTACCGATCTTCGTTCCCGCGTCAATAACTTTCGGGAAGATCGAAGGATTGATCCTGCTGTCTACTTTCCTGATCATATCGTACGCCCAGTCCTGTGCGACCGGATCGTACAGCATCGACGTACTGGTTATCGTATATTCGCAGAATTTCTCGCCCGTAAGGAAGTAGTTGAACAGGTCGGGCACGAACAGCATCGTATCCGCGTCCTTAAGAAGCGGATCGTCGTTCCTTGCCATCGCGAGCAGCTGGAACAGTGTGTTGAACTTCTGGAACTGAATGCCTGTATAGCCGTAGATCTCGCGCGCCGGAACGCTGGCCGTTGCCGCATCGATCATTCCGTCGGTACGGCTGTCCCTGTAATGTACGGGGTTCCCGAGAAGATCGCCCTTCGCGGAAAGCAGTCCGAAATCGACGCCCCACGTATCGACGCCCATACCGGCGAGGTTCTTATGCCCGGCATTATAGGTCTTAAGTATACCGGTCTTCATCTCGTGGAAAAGGCGCAGGAAGTCCCACGTAAAAGTATTTCTCATCATCACCGGATCGCTTGAAAAACGGTGCATCTCTTCAAGAGACAGCTTCTTTCCGTCAAACTTTCCGAGTATCGCTCTGCCGCTGCTTGCGCCGTAGTCAAATGCCAGTATTTCCATATCTTATCCTCCAGTCAGAATAAACAGCCTTCAGCGCAGGTCTTCTCAGATCGCCTTGGCATTTGCAAGAAGGTATTTCTCGGCTTCGGCGTTCCACAGATAGTTATGGCGCGCGCAGATCTCGTCAAGGTCTTTGAAGAGCTTGTCCTTCTTTCCGAGTTCGGCAAAGTCGGCAATAGCAGTGAGCGGAAGGTCGATGTTCGTATAGATCAGTTTCTTTCCGCCGGGGATCTTCGGCAGATTCATAACGGTGTCGACAACGGCATTGAGGCCGCCGACGTGCGTGATCATTGACGCCGTGTTCAGCCTGCCGTCGCTCATCATCTTAAGAGATTCGATCATATCGTCGGTGTTTCCGCCGCTGGTGCCTACGACGTGCGAACTGTTGTAATGCACGTTGTAGAAGTTGAACTCAGCCATGAACGGAGCAGCCTTAGGCCCTGCGAAGAAGTTAAGGCAGCCGTCTTTTCCGAGCAGTCTGTCGCCCATCTCAACGACCGGTTTTACAGGAGCGAAGACCATAACGTCGTCATAACCTTTGCCGCCCGTGAGGCCCATGATGTATGCCTCTGCGTCGGGCGTGGTGGCGGTGTTAACGTATACAAGTTTGACGCCGTGCTTAGCGGCTTCTTCTACGGTGTAGATCGACGCTGCGCGGTCAAGTCTCGCCTGGTCGATATCGGTGACGACGAGCAGTCCGGGACGGCGGCGGCAATGTATAGCGTAGTCGATGGCGCCTATTCCCATAGGTCCTACGCCTGCGAGGATCGCCATATTTCCGCCTTTAACGATGCCCATCTTATGGGTGTATTTTCCGGCGGTGGTGTGGTACATAGCGTGGTACGTACCGACTATGCAGGACATCGGCTCCGCAACGCTTCCGTAGAAGAACGCTTCGCCTTCATAATCGAGCAGGCAGTTCATTTCCATAACTTCGTTAGGGATGATAACGTAAGTAGCGTCTCCGCCGATATACTGATAAGAATAACCGGGAGCTGCCATCGAGCCCTTATAGTTCAGTGCGGGCTGAATGGAGAATTTCTGGCCGGGCTTGAATTTATCAGCCCATTTTTTACCGACTTTAACGATCTCGCCGCAGAATTCGTGCCCTACGATGACCGGCTTTTCGGCTATATCGGAAGGAACGCGTTTATGAGCGGTGCCCTGCTCAATTGCTTTATATGTGGACATACAAACGCTGTCGGATATGATGTGCGCAAGTATTTCGTCTTTCTTGATCTCGGGAAGCTCAAATTCTTCAAGTCTGAGGTCTTCCTTTCCGTACATTCTTACTGCTTTGGTTTTCATAAAAAACGCCTCCAAAAGATTTTGTGTTAGTATTATATCACTATTGTTCTAAAAAAGAAACCTTAATTGACGAAGCACGGCGCCCGTCCGTTGACAGCACTTCGACTTTCAGCTTTTCGTAGGTGAAGCTTTCGCCGGGTTCGGGGATCCTCTCGAGTTTCTCCATCACCCAGCCGCCTACGGATACGTTGTCCGACTCGATCTCGAGCCCGAATCTTTCCGAAAATTCATCGAGATTCGTAAGGCCGTCGACGATAAATTCATTGTCACCGGCTTCGGCGATCCCGGTCTTCTCCTGATCGTGCTCGTCCCATATCTCGCCGACAAGCTCTTCCAGGATGTCTTCCATCGTTACCAGCCCCGAGGTTCCGCCGTATTCGTCGACGACGATGCAGATGTGCGTTTTATGCTTCTTCATAAGCTTTAAAACGTCATCTATCTTCTCCCCCGCGTTTGCGAAAACGGGAGGTGTCATCAGCTCGCCAACGGATTTTTCGCTGAGGCCCGACGGCGTGAAAAAGTCTTTATGATGCAGGATTCCCACGATATGGTCAAGGTCTTCGCTGAACACCGGCAGCCTCGAATAGCCGCTCCGGACAAACACATCGGCGATGCGCTGTTTGTCCCAGTCGAGCCCTACCGCTTCCATTTCGGTGCGGTGGGTCAATACGTCTTCCGCGGTATTGTCCGAGAATTCGAGCGCGTTCACGAGCAGCCGCCCTTCTTCGCGGTCGATAGTCCCTTCCTTTTCCACTTCTTCGAGCATCAGCATCAGCTCTTCCGGCGTCACTTTGTTCGTTTCTTTCGAGCCGAACAGCTTCGCGATCAGCAGCTTCCATTTTGCGAACAGAAAATTCACCGGCTTAAAAATGACAGTTAGAGCGCGAAGGACCGGCGCGGCAAACACCGCGAACCGTTCGGGATAGTCTTTCGCGATGCTTTTCGGAGTGACTTCGCCGAAGATCAGCACCGCTACGGTGATCACGGCAGTCGAAACGGACGGTCCCGCTCCCCCGATCAGTCTCACGAACAAAATCGTACTTACGGAAGCGAGCGCGATATTGACGATGTTATTCCCTACGAGTATCGTAGAAAGCAGGCTGTCGAAGTTCTCGGAAAGCCTGAGCGCGAGTCCCGCTCCGCGCTTACCGTTGTCCTTCATGAGCTTCAGCCTGCTCCTGCTCAGCGTCGAATAGGCCGTTTCGGAAGCAGAGAAAAAAGCGGAACACAGCAGACAGAACGCGATAATAATTCCTTCGATCATCCCGCGCACCTCCGCAAGCCGTGCCCGCCGTTTTTTATTAAAATTACTGCGTTATGCCCTTCCGGGCCTTCGTCGTCAGAATCGTCCATATCAGCCGAACAAGCCCTTCACTTTAGAAACGATGCCGCCTAAACCGTCAGCCTTTCCTGCAAGTTTATTCTGTACCTGATCAGTGATCATCTTCACCTGATCGTCAGGAAGGTCAACGCCCACGAGCCCTTCAACCGTTTTTACCGGGTCTTTCGCGAAATTCGCGGCAACGTCTTTGTCATTTTTTACTTTTTCTACGATCTCATTGATCTTTGCTTTGATATCCATCCTGATATCCTCCTTCAATCTGATTATTTTAAATATTTAAACACTTGTCGAACTTCCGAATTCTGTAAAGTGGGAAGTACACGGACCGCCTTTGGTAAACGAGATGCTGAAGTCCGTCACACCCGAAGTACGCGCGAGTTTGAGCACGATGCGGTTGTTTCCTCTCTTAAGCTGTATGTTCTTTCTGTGTATATTCTCCGGCGTCCAGTGCTCCCGTTCGTCGCTGTACGCGATCAGATTTCCGTCTATCCACATTTTGAACGAATCCGAATGGCCTATCTGTATATTTGCCACAGTGTCCTCCGGGACGAACAGGTTCCTCACCATATACACTACGCAAGGCATCGTATTCTTCATAAAGTCTTCGAAGCAGAAACGGTCCTGGGAAATATATGCCACGAAGCCCTGGTATTTCGGATCCTGCAGCAGTTTTTCGGGAAGCAGTGCATCACCGAGCAGCTGGTCTTCAAGATAATCCTTCTCCCAATCCGCCTTCATATTGAGGTGGAACTGGCGCATTTTTGTAAGTGCCTCGTCCTCATTCGCAGAAGGGCCAAGTCCGGCGTAATAGCTTTCCCGCGCTTTCGGAGGCTTTACGTACGTGACGTTCTCCCAGAACGGTCCGAATACTTTCCATATCTGCTCGCCTATGAATCCGAAGAAGAAATCGTGCGATTCCCCTCCTTTAAGCGCTACGTTTACTTTCAGGAGATTTTTCTCCATCAGCACCGGAATATCTTTTGAAACGCTTACTGTAAAGGTCAGTTCGGGCTTCATAAGTCCGAATTTGAATTTCTGGGACTCCGGTTTTACCGTAAAGCCTTCGGGAGGAGTTACAGTCACTACGCCGCCTTCATGAAGTTTATGCGAAGGCATAAGTTTGATCCTTATAAGTTTAGAATCGCCGGGGCGTACGGTAGGCTTCCCGTCCGCATATGTGAACAGGACTTTTACCGGGAAACGGTTCTTCGGGGCCGTAGGCTCTTTGGGCAGATCCTCCGGTATGTCGCGAATGTCGAACTTGGAGTTGCGGTCGGCAAACATTGTCGCGGCGGCGGCAACGTCGTCAGCCAGGTCTTTTACGTAATACGACCGTCTCTCTATTTCTGCGCCGAGCACGTAGACCTGGTCAGGGATAGAATATTTCTGCAGAATCGCCTCGCCTCCGAGCCTGATACCCATAAGCGCTCCGACGGTCGCGCACGTGCAGTCGGTGTCAAATCCGCAATTAAGCGCCATCATTGTCGTCGTCGTAAGGTCGTCTTTTCCGAGCAGGAGCGCGGCGACAACGATCGACATATTCTGAAACATATTCGTGCAGTCGCTGTGCCCGTAATCCCTCTGTACGCGGCTGAATACGGCGTCAATATCTCCGTAATCCTCGCACCATTGCATCACGTCGCCTACGAGCTGGTAGAATCTGGATTTATCGCTGATAAACGCGAGCGATTTTATGATCAGTTCTTTTAAGGAGATCTTTTCGTTAAAAGCCATCGACTCCATTGCCGCCAAAAACTGTTCGGCAACGATCGATTCCCCGTCGTGGTCAAGGCATCCGTCTTTTGCGGCGAGCTGCATTGCCAGCTTTGGATTCCACGGGGCAAGGCACGCCCATATCTCCGAGCGTATCGGGCAGCCCATTCCCTCGTGGTAGAAAGGATTGTTGAATTTGCCCGTAAACGGCGGCTTGAGTCCGAGCTCAAAGTTCTTTTTGAATATCGCATATTCTCCGGGTGACGGAGGATATTTTTCGTAAAACGCTTTTGCGAGATCGAGTGAAGAGAAATCCGGGCCGATTTGCTCTATGACGTCCAGCCAGAGCACCTGCAGATCGAGGTCATCGTTCGGCAACATTTCCGCGAACAGTTCGGGTGTAAAATCGACGTCCATCCTGCCCTTATAGCCTTCGTACGGCGCACCGATAGTGCCGCAGATGCACTTCCCGAGCCAGCAACCGTAAACTTTATTTACGTAGTCTCTCCATTTATATGCCATCAGAATCAGCCTCTTTAACAAAGTGTCGAGGGCAGGAAGAAAAAACGACCGGATCCGCCTCGCCCTTCTCACGATATTGTATCATTTATTTCGGTCAATGGCAAGGCAGTAAGTTGAAAGTGGCAAGTGATAAGTTGCAAGTGGCAAGTGGCAAATGTCAAGTTGCAAGTGGCAACGAGCAACGGGCAACTATGAACGAGGAACTGCTAACTGATCGTTACTCGTTACTAACTGCTAACTACTCGTTGCTCGTCCTGAACCACGCTCCGAACGCCGGGCCGTTCCAGTTTTTACCGCAGGAAGCGTAATCGTGGAACGTGACCGACTTTCCGGCGGCATCCATGAACACGACGGAAATATTGTATTTTTCACCGTCATCACCAAATACCGGGCCGGCGTTGACGGAAGCATTTTTAAGCGACGCGCCTGTAAAAAATCCGGCCGGAACCGGCACGTCCCTGCCGCTATCGTCGATTTCTATTTCAGGCGCGAGCACAACGGGTCCGTATTTAAGACTTATCCGCTTTTCCGCATCCGGATCCTGCACGATGAGCGTATCACCCACCTGCTCAGAGCCGAAAACGACCGGCCTTATCAAACTTATCTTCGCAGAAAAACGGATCTTCTGCTTTTCGCCTTCCGCAAATAATTTAGAAACAGAAACGTAGCCGTCCGGGGTGTCATTGACCACGGCGCCCTCGCAGCGAGGCCCGAGTTCGTAATTGTCAGACCACTGCGGCAGTCTGAAAGCAAGCGAAAACTCCGCGCCGTTAATTGCCGGCGTATTGTCCGCGGATACTATACTGTCGATACGCACCTCCGCTTCCGGATCGAAGGGATAACAGGTCGAAATCGACAGCGCAACTTTTGTCCCGTCATCGAGGACCGCTTCGGCCTTACCGGAGACGTACTGGTCAATAAATATTGTCCCTGCGTCTGCGCGCACCGCCGAGAGTCCCTCGACCGCCGCTCCGAGGCTGCCAATGCACGCGCAGCAGCCGTAATAATGACCGCCAGGCATGACCATAAAACCGCCGATCTTCCTGCCTCGCCTGCCTGCGGTAAGCGGGCTGTAGCTGTCAAAAGGCAGAAATTCCGGCACGAGATTCGATGATTGCTCAAAAAGTTTCGGTTCGACGAGCTTTTTAGTGTTGATAGCGCCGAGATATGCATTGAAAAACGAGGTCTCGAGCGCATTTGCGAACGCAGCGTCGCCGGTTTCGCGGTACATTCTCGCGAAAAACTTCATAAAAGTGACCGTAACGCACGTTTCCTGCGCGATCTCGCACACGCCCATACTGCTCTGGCGCCAGGAAGAATGGTCGAACAGCTCGTGCGTTGTGCCGCCGGAACCGATCACTGTAAAATCCGAATCCAGCACGCGAAGGCCGAAATTATGCACGGCGCCGAAAAGTTCATTGTCGCCTGTCGCAAGCGCGTATTCGAGCAGACCTTCCATGCACGAAACCATCTCGTACGCTTTCGTCACCGGATACATATACGGGTCAATTTTATTGTCGCGCGCCATACGGAAGATATCGTCGCCTTCGATGCCGCCGTTGTCAACGATATATTTTGCGAATTTCAGCAGTTCCGGCGCTTTCGTGAGATTATAGTAAAGCATGACAGGCTCCAGGATCGACGACGAATTCAGCCCGCGCCAGAAATTTGACGTGCGTGTGATCGGAGTCTTCCCCTCCTCCTCTGGCCCTATCCTCTCAGTTATCACTTTCAGTTGAGCAAGGGCGCTTTCAAGAATCCGCGCTTTCATTGCTTCATCGCGGCATATTTCGCGGTAATAGTAAAGGCCGAGGAGCACGTATTTTCTGCACCACATATCCCAGCCGAAGAAATTCTTTTCGGGAGTGTAGCTCGATATCGTACCGTCTTCCCGCTGCGCGGTCAATATATCTTCGACTGCCGCTGTCAAAGCGCCGTACAGTTTTTCGTCTCCCGTGAGCCTGTACATGAAACACCCGCCGCGCATCATTTTCCCGAAATATTCGCCGCGCCAGCCCCCGTTCTCAGAGTCAATGCCGAGTTTGAACATCGAGACGAACCGCTCCCAGAGGTCGGCCCTTAAAAGCTGATTTTCGGCAATAAAACCGGCGGCCTCACCGAGCACACCGCCTGCAGGACGGAATCTGAGCTTTCCGGAATTATCAAATGCAGTATTCATACACAATCTCCTTATTCGCATAACAGCTGCCGCTCTTTAAAGCAGGCAGCATGATTTTCATACATATAAAAGACGCGGCCGCACGGTTTAATGCCGAAGCGGTCGCGTATGTCAGAAATCAAAGATCCTGATATTCCGCACTGTCTGTGCGGCATACCGTGAAGACCAGATCAATACTGCCACCAAGGAGCAGCAGCAGCGGCAGCTTTTGCAGCAGCAATAGCGTCGCTGATGATGGTCACGATGTTGAAAATAAGTATGATCACTGCGGCGGTGATCGCTACGCATGCTGCAACCGTAAGGAGTATCGATTTCTTGGACTCGACCATGCCCTTAATTCCGGCGTAGAGAAGCAGGAGCGAAAGAATGTTTGCCGCTGCGAAAAGCATACTGTCCAGAGCGATGTACGGGATCAGCGTGAAGACCATATTCAGAAGCGAGACGCAAATGATCGGGATGGCAGCTACACCGGCGACGTTAAAGACGTTGAAAATATGTACGTCTTTCTTATGGATGACCTTAAGCGCCAGGAAGATCAGCGCGCTTACGCCAAAGAAGAATATTCCGCCTCTTAAGAAACCGTAGAGCAGATTAATGCCGAATCTGTATCTTCTGGCGATCGCGTAAGCAAACATAAAGAAGATAACGGCCACGCTTGAGAAAATGATCCAGGAAAGGCCCTTATTATTCGCTGCGTTTTCAACAGCTTTCTCAGGTCCTTTTGTAAAGAAAGTTTTTATGCTTTCAAGAGTATCTGTAAAGATCGGAGGAACGGCGGCTGCAGGTTTGGGAGCGGCTGCGGAAGCAGCATTCTCGTCAAGCTTTCCGCCGCATGCAGGGCAGAACGCAGCTCCGGGTGCAACGGGTTTTCCGCAGAAACGGCAGAAAGAAGGAGCCTCTTCGGCAGGTGCTTCCTGCTGCGGCTGGACAGCGCGCATATCCGCACCGCACTTGGGGCAGAACGCGGCGTCGTCAACACATTCATTGTTACAAACAGGACATATTTTCATATAAAAACCTCTTTTCATTCGCAATAATGCGGATCTAAGCTTTTCAGCTGTCTATAATTCTAAACTTCGGCAGTCAGAATTGCAAGTGTTTTTTATTGCGGCCGGTTAAAGTACCGATAGAAGTACCGATTAAAGTCCGCAGTTTTCCGGATCGCCTCAGAGCCTTGACTCCGTACAATAATTCCCGGCGTTTTGGGAAGATATGCGTTCGAGCAGACGTTTCGCGTCTCCGAAATACTCGCCTTTGTTAACCCATTCGGCCACCAGATCGCACGCGATCCTCCTGAAATAATCGTGTCTGACGTACGATAAAAAGCTCCTCGAATCAGTGAGCATACCGAAGAAGGAACTTAGCGAACCTTGTCTCGCAACTATTTCAAGTGTATTTCTGATCCCTGCCGTATGGTCATTGAACCACCACGCCGCGCCTGTGCGCACGCCGTAGAACGATCCGGCCAGAGCAGCGAGCGGCTCTATCGCATTCGGATTAAGCGTGTACAGGATCATTTCAGGCAGCGCCTTCTGAGAATTCATCGCATCGAGCAGATTTGCCATGTCCCGAAGCGGCACGGGGTCAGCGATACAGTCGATCCCGGAATCCGGTCCAAGCCGTCTGAACAGCCTGGAATTAACGTTGCGCGCGACTGATATGTGAAGCTGGAGCATTACTCGCATGTCGTGGCAAAGTTTTCCGATAAACAGGTACATTTCCCACAGATAAGCGTTGAAATCCGCGTCGCTCACTTCCCCGCCGTGAAGCGCGGCAAGGAAAGCGTTACCTGCACTTCCCGCATCTTCGCCCTTACAAGGTTTCGACGGGAAATACGGGATACCGATATCGGCAAACCGGCAGTCAAGTTCGCAGAATGACTGGAACCTGCGTTCGACGGCTTCTTTAAGCGTTGAGAGATTGTAGATCTCGGCGCCGCAGATCTCTCCGAGCCGTCCGATATATTCCCTGAATCCGTCCGCGGTACCTACCTTGTTTAACAGCAATAACCGGTCAGGACGGAATGCGGGAGTCATCTTAAACCTGTTCTCACCGCTGCGTAAGAGCAGTTTGTGATATTCGAGCCCGTCCGCCGGATCGTCTGTCGTCACCACAAGTTTAACGCGCTCTTTTTCGAGCACTTTTCTCGGCGACAATTCCGCTTCCGCGAGGAACGCGTTCGCACGTTTGCGGATATTGTCCGCACTTCCTGAATCAAGCGCGTCGTCGATCCCGAAAAATTCGGAGAGCTCCATATGTGTCCATTGATAGAGAGGATTGCCCGCGGCCCCTTCGAGCGCCTGCGCGTAAGCTCTGAACCGCTCTTCCTTTGACACGCCTACTCCGCTTTTGTGGCCTGTGATGAATTCTTCGCGCACGTTCGCGGAACGCATCAGCCTCCATTTATAATGGTCGGAATCGAGCATCATATCCGTTACGTCGGTAAACGGCTTATCCTCCCATATTTCTTTCGGTGAAAGATGGCAATGATAGTCGTAGATCGGCAGTTCCCGGACACTTTCGTACAGCGACCTGGCGGTATCGGAATGAAGCAGATAATCGTCTCGCATTTCCGTCGTCTCCGTTCTGTTTATTTATTATTTCGTAGCTCTGGCGGCAATGATATCTGCCATTTCTCCTACGTTTTTCATAGTGGATACTTCGCCCATTTTGAAGCGCATTCCGAACTCGCGCTCGACGGCGGCAATCAGTCTGATATGTTCCAGGCTGTCCCAGTCTTCAATATCTTTCGCAGTCGTTTTCGGATTTACTTTAATGGATTCGTCATCGAACACGTCCTGAAAAACCTCGTTCAGTCTCTCAAAAATTTCACCTTTATCAATCATCTTCTGATCCTCCTTAAGATCTGCATAAACCTCAATTTGCCATTAATAACGGCATCCGGTTCGCCTCTGAACTCTGAACTCTCAACTCTTAACTCTTAACTCCCTAAACTTCATTTGAACTTCTGCGAAGCCGAGTGAATGGCTAAGAATTTTGTTTGACCGAAATGCGAACCGATTCCGGGGTTCGCATGAGACCCAAAATTCGTGTCATCACTCGGTTCGCCTCTGAACTCTCAGTTAACTTTGATTACCTTATTCTGATTCTCGTATCCTTCCGTCTTAAGCGACCATACGGTATTGCCCGCGTCATCTGAACTCAGGAGCGTGAATCCGAACGTCTCGTAAAGCTTCTCAACCATCTTGTTCTTTGCCGTCGGATAATAATATCCGCGGATCTCGTCGATGCCGCGAAGCACAGCCTGCCTTACGACTTCGTCCAGCATTGCCTGCTCCATATCGCGCTTCAGCACGCGGCAGCTCATCAGCCAGAGCTCCATATGAAGGATATTGTCCTCCTGGCGCCCTATAACGACGGAAACTATGCCGTTATCGCCGAATTTGTCAACGAGCCTGCCATAGAGTCTAACGTATTTATCGTCCGCCGCCACAGCCTCCATCTCCGATTCGGTGAAGCGCTTCGTCGTAAGGTTGAACTGGTTGCTCTTATTCGTAAGCTGCGTGATCCTCGCGAGGTAGAGCGGTTCGAAATCTTTGATATCGGCGTGCATCTCGAGGCTTAAAAGGTATTCGTTGTAATCTGTGAACGACTCCTGCGCCTGCGCGCGCATTATGTTCTGGCGGTACATTTCCACTCTCGAAGCGTCGTCCGCGGAGAACGTGGTCACTTCGAAATATCCGCCTCGGTCAATGTTCCGTATGTACTCTTCAACTTTATTGACCTCCGGAACGGCCACGCCGGGCACGTAGGCGCGTACGATCTCGCGTTCGGCGGGATTGTCGTCAACAAATACGAGGCTCTCCGGCAGCAGTGACAGTTCGGATGCGATCTTTTTGAGATTTTCGGATTTTGCGTCCCAGTTTGCCTTAATGATCGTGAAGTCATCCGGTTTCAGCACTCCGGACGGATGATTAAGCCCCGCGATCGCATTCTCGTGATCGTTTTTGGAAGCGACGTTCAGCAATATACCGAGCTGCTTGTGCGCCTTCAAATACGTCTGGAATTCGTAGAATCCCTGCCCTACCGACGTTTCCTGCCCTACGTCTATGCCGTCCACGCCGTCATCGCCCACGACTCCGGACCAGAGAGTGTTGTCAAGGTCGAGCACGAGCGCCTTCTTGTTTTTACCGAATATCGACTTGATGATATTCGAAAGGTTGAATGCGAATTCGGGTATGGCAGGGAGGCACAGGCAGTACTTGTACATGTACCAGTAAAACGGATCTGACCACTGTTCGAGGCCGTAAGCCGCGGAAATGTAATTGATGTCGTGGATGTAGAAATCATTGTGATCATCCGCGTACTGATAAAACCGGCGGTTGAGCTCCGCCACGAAATTCGTGCGGCCGCGGTAGTCCTGAGCGTCTTTATTGCCCAGGAGCCTGTAGAAAGGCATTTCGAAGTTATTCTGGATTATCGGGCAGTTGAACTTTGACCGAAGTTTCTCCCACATGCCCTCGAAATATTTCACCTGGCTGTCGATCAGTTCCTTCACCTGCTCGCGCGAATCTGACATTGAGGGAAACCCTACGTTAATATTGCGCAGTGAAGTGTGAACGAAAATTATGTCCGGATGGAATTCGTCAAGTTCGGGATTTCCGAACATTGCATCCTGGTAATACTGCGCGTATTCGGATTCGTAAAACGACGGCTCGATCCCGTGATTCAGCAGAAAAAGTTCCAGCGCGGCGATAATATCGTGAGTCGTTGACCCGCCCAGCACAGCTATGTTTTTCTTTATTCTGGCCGATCCGTCCGCAAGCAGAGCTTTTCTTAGTTTTCTCCTGTTCTGCAGGATCATCTCGCTGTCAAAAGGATATTCAAGTTCTCTCATTTTTACGCTCCTTAAAACGATTATTTTATGTTTTTATTCGCATTCTGTTCAGTATTATCTGTTCTGTGCCACGTATTCGTAAAGCTTCACGAATCCTGAAGTGGTGTGGTCAAAAATATTGGCCAGCCCGAGCACATCTGTTATCCCCTGGCTCTGTATGAGGTCGTAAACGTCCATCGTATAGTATCTCGGGTCGATCATAATGATCCTGTCGAAGCTTCCGAAGAGGAAAGACGGTGTCGGATTTCCGAAGCTGTCCTTGATAATCAGCAGTCTTCTTCCGGTTCCTGCGTCAGTGTTTGAAATAGTAAGGTAGTTATCGAATCCCATCGCGATGCTGTAGCTGTTCGCCGTATTCACGTCAAGCCAGTAAGCGTCGTACGCCTCGGAAACGTCTTTGTATTTGCTGAAGTTTTCTGCGCTGTAATAGTTTACGCTCACGTTTCTCGGAGAAATATAATACGTAAACGTTTCAGGCTTCGATTTCAGCTCTTTCATGCCAAAGTATGAATAGAACGATCCGACGAATCCTTCTCTGGTGTGTTCGGAATATTCCGAGATGTCAACAAAAGGTACTCCGGCGACTTCCGCGAACTTTTTCATCGAGTAGTATGCTCCGAGGTGCGTCCAGTGGTGGTCGGTGCGAAGGTAGATGTTCTCGCCTGCGTCAACGTGGCTTTTCAGAGTGTCGTAAACGCGTACGACTTTAACTTTGCTCGAGAACAGACCTTCAATGTAGTTGAGGTCGTTCAGCTGCTCTGTCGCGTTAGATTTGTAAGAAGGCGGAAGGAAGAACATTGACGACAGCGGTACGGTCATACTGTATACGTTCACGTCCGGGCAGCGGTCTTTAATGTATTCCATTGCCGCCACGTACCTCTTCATCGCGCTCTTGGAACCTCCGTACAGTTCCATTCCGCGGTCTCCGTAAAGGATAGCACCGTCTTTCGGATACTCGACGATAGCCGGTTCTCCTCCCTGCTGGTCAGGGGTCTTTCCGGGAGTAGGTGTCGCAGGTGCCTTTGTAGGAGTCGGAGACGGTGCCCTGGTAGCAGTAGGCTCGGGAGTCGCGGTCGAGGCAGGTTCGGGAGTGGCTGTCGGTTCAGAGGTGTTCTGATCCGGAGTTTGCGTCTCTCCGACCGGGTCGGTCTCTTTTGTCGGAATATCGGTAGGTCCTTCCGTTATAAATTCTGTCGGTTCCGGTGCTTTAGTTGGAATCAAAGTCGGATCATCATCTTCAAAAGGTACAGGCGTGGTTATCTGCCTCGGCACGAACGTCCCTTCATCTTCGGGATCATCAGGCTCGTCAGTCGCTCTTATGATGACCGGATTATAGATGACAAGGTTGTTCAAAGGAAGCCCTTTCATTCTCGAGAGTATATTAGCGCTTATCTCTTTATAATCTTCTCTTCCCGGAACGGTGTCATCGTAATATGCCTGCAGGTCTGAAAAATACTTGCCGGAAAGCAGCGATGTAAACGATATTTCCGGTTTCTCCGTGAGTTTTCTCTTTTCACTTTCTGATTCTGTCGGACGTTTTGCAAACAGCATATAAATGCCTCCGACGATAAGCGTCCCGGCTACGAGAACGACGAAAAACAATTTCAAAAAACTCTTATAATTTTTCAAATCTCTCACCTCCGTCAGAACTTAGTGTAGAGGAACGGATGCTCGGTAGCGTTCACAAGGAACAGGCTCGAAATGACAAGCATCGCAACGCAGCAGGCACCCCAGATCACACCTACGACCGTCTGCGCAGTCTTATACGGTTCAAGTTTTTTCTTCACAAACGGCACGAGCGGGAAGCAGCATATCAGCGCGGCAATGAAAAGGAATATGTTGTTCACGAAATACGTGCCGAAGGTATCCCCGACGAATCCGGCTTTCGAGAACATAAAGATTCCTCTGAAGAAATACCCGAGCTGTTTCATATCGGTGAAGTAGAATATACCGAATCCGATGATTATGACAAGCTTGGTGTAAATATGTTTGACAGCCAGCGGGATCTTCTTGAGCCGTTTTTTCCCGAGAAGCGTTTCGATCAGTATGAACAGTCCGAAATAAAGTCCCCAGATGATGTAGTTCCACGAAGCGCCGTGCCATAATCCGGTGCAGAACCATACGAGGAAGAGGCCGCCGTATCTGCGCATCTTTCCGAAGATAGGAACGTAAAGCAGGTAATCTCTGAAGAACGATCCAAGTGAAATGTGCCAGCGCTGCCAGAATTCCGCGATCGAAGTACACATGAAAGGATAGTTGAAGTTTTCTTCGAAATGGAATCCGAGCACGCGGGCAATACCGATGGCCATGTCGGAGTATCCGGAGAAGTCAAAGTACACGTACATCGAATAAACGATCACGGCATACCATGTATCCACCGATGCAACGGCACCGGCGTCAACGGACCAGTATGCATTGACGATCGTAATGAGGTTGTCCGCGATCAGCACTTTTTTTGCGAGACCGACGCAAAGCCGGGTAAAGCCCTGGTACATATCGTCGACGTTGACCGTGCGATCCTTCAGTTCGGCGCCGATCGATGAATAGCGTACTATCGGGCCTGCGATCGTGCACGGGAACAGCGACGTGAACAGGAGAAAATCAGGGAAATACGTTTCTGCTTCGATCTTTTCCCAGTAAACGTCGAGGAGATACGAGATCGTACGGAACGTAAAGAAACTGAGGCCCAGAGGCACCCAGAAGTTCGGCACGCTGATCGACGTTCTGAATATGCCGTTGATGTTTTCGAGCACGAAGCCTGTATATTTAAATACGAGCAAAATTCCAAGATCGAGGAAAAGCCCGATCGTGACGAATATTTTTGCTTTCTTTTCGCCGATATTCTTTTTGATCAGTCTGCCCAGCGCGAAATTGATCAGGGCATATATAGTGATAACGAAGAGCGCCTTTATATCGCCCCAGGCGTAGAAAATCAGCGAAAATATAACGAGCACCGTGTTTTTATACTTTATCTTCGGTGAGATAAAATAAACGATAAGACACAGCGGCAGGAATGCGTACAGAAAAAACAGATCTGAAAAACTCATTTTTTATTTTACCCTTTTGTCTTTTATCCTTTGCAATGCCTGTTACGCTCTTTTTCTGGAACGGATCCTTCAGAGCATCAATACGCAAGCAGTCCCATGAACGACAGTTCGCTCTGGGTGGTGTCGCAGCGGCTGTACTGTACGACTACCGGTACGTCTGAATCGACCAGGATCGCATAAGGAACGCCGCGCTCGATGCCTTTCCCGTCGTCATCCTTCAACCTGTCAAGCCTGATGTGATGAGTGCGTCTCGCACAGCAGACGGCATGGAATCCGGTCCGCGGTTCGCGGTCTTCAAAATAAAGCGTCATATCTATGTGCGCATCCTCGTCGCCGGTGTTGAGAACACATACAGCCTCATGGCTGACGTAAGCGCCGTTGTCCGTCTCCGGATAAAACGCATCAGGTATCAGCCACTGTTTTTTTCCGTTGTCCGTCATTTTTTTCAGCTCCTGTCCAGCAAAACTTTCAATATTTCGACATACTTCCGTGAAGCGTTATTTTTCCAGTTTCTGACTATCGTCTCGGCGTCTTCCCTGTCCGCCGCGGGAAGTGTGATATCGATGTCGGCGTTAAGACCTTCCCTGACGTAACAGTGTACGAAGTAATTCCCCTTAGCGTCTCTAAGCCAGTTCGCATCGATCCTCGTGCGCCTTTTTATATCGTCTTTATGATTGCGTATGTAGCTTTCATACGCGGCCCCGAGGCCTCCGCTGATCATATATTTCATCGACGCGAGCGTTTCTTTTCCTGACGCGGTTATATCATACATTGCTTTGCCCATGCTGTCAAGTTCTCTCAGGACGCAGCCCTCGTTTATAAGCCCTGAAAGGCAGCGGCACATCGTGAAATAGTTAACAAGCCCGGGCGCCATTATAAGCTCTGTTAAAATATCCTCAGGGAGCGGTCCTTCCATCAGGTCAAGTACGTATAATATAAGCACTCCGTTTGCGGTCATCTGTGTTCCGTCTTCAAACATTCCGCCGGTTTTTTGCATCTTTCATCCTCCGATCGGCGCGGTTCCGTTCCGCCCGGTCAATCCATAAAGTCGAATTCGCATTCGTAAATGCGTACGGTGTCGCCGTCCTGTATCCCCATCTCTCTCAGGCGGTCAAACACTCCTTTCTTTTTAAGCTGCATCTGGAAATATCCGAATGATTCCTGGTCGGTCATATTAATGGACAACGCAAGGTTGCGTATCCTTCTGCCGGTCACGCTGTACGCTCCGTCCGTGTCGATATGTATCTCGTACGCGTCGTCGTCATCGTGTATCTCTTCGGGAAGGCCTTCCACGACAAATTCTTCCGGTTCGAATTTGTGGAGGATGCTTCCCGTATATTTCATGAGTTTTTCCGTGCCTTCGGCGATCGCGGCCATTATTTCGAATATCACGTACGCGCCCTTTTCGCGGTTTTCTGCTATAAGTGCGTCTTCTTCGGAAGCGTCTGAAAGCCATTTGTTAAATTTTGCTTTAAACTCTGCCGTTTTAGTTCCGTCGGCGTCCATATCCGTCTTATTCAGCACGATTATCTGCGGTCTCGACGCCAGTTTCGGGTCAAAATTTGACAGCTCTTTATTTATCATCAGAAAGTCTTCGAAAGGATCTCTGCCTTCCGAACCTGAAATATCGATAACGTGAAGCAGCAGCCTGGTCCTTTCAACGTGGCGCAGGAATTCATGGCCCAGCCCTGCTCCTTCGGCGGCTCCTTCGATGAGGCCGGGTATGTCGGCAAGGACAAAGCCGCTGCCGTCGTCTCCGGTGTACACTACCCCGAGGTTAGGCACGATCGTCGTAAAGTGATAATCCGCGATCTCCGGCTTGGCGGACGTCGTCACGGACAAAAGAGTTGACTTCCCGACGCTCGGATATCCTACGATGCCAATGTCAGCCAGCAGTTTGAGCTCCAGCCTCAGTTCCATTGTCCGCCCCTCTTCTCCGGCGCGTGCAAAATTCGGCACCTGGCGTGTCGCGGTGGCGAAATGCTGATTCCCCTGGCCGCCTTTTCCGCCTTTTAAAAGTACGACTCTGCTGTCGGGATCTTTAAGATCCGCCAGCAGTCTTCCTGAAGCGTCGTCGTATATGAGCGTCCCTCTCGGAACGCCTATCACCATATCTGCTCCGCTTTTTCCGGTGCGTTTATATCCGGCGCCTTTCGACCCGTTTTCAGCCGTGAATTTATGTTTGAAACGAAAATCGATGAGCGTCGACGCCCTCGGATCGACTTCGAAAATAATATCTCCGCCGTTCCCGCCGTCGCCGCCGTCAGGTCCTCCCGCGCTAACGTATTTCTCGCGCCTGAACGACACGCATCCGTCGCCGCCCCTGCCCGAACTCACCGTGATCTTAGTCCTGTCAATAAACATACCGTCCTCCGCCGCTCAGCACGCGGCAAATCAGCCGCACTTTTTCCGGCCTTCATCCGTTATTATACTCTAATTCGCGAAAATAAAAAAGGCTTTCGGAACACATTATTTCGAAAGCCCTAGATCGCTTTAATTTGCGGCGCCGTCAATTATTCAGCAACGATGACCGCCTGTTTCTTATCTTTTCCCAGTCTGCGGTAAGCTACTTTTCCGTCAACTTTCGCATAAAGGGTATAGTCAACGCCGATACCTACGTTCTCGCCGGGATGGATCTTCGTCCCGCGCTGTCTGACAAGTATCGTACCGGCCTGAACGGTCTGTCCGTCAGCTCTCTTTACGCCGAGGCGCTTGGATTCTGAATCTCTGCCGTTCTTTGAGCTGCC
>JAEEGL015742643.1_pt1 | contig 66600 bp, 57 predicted proteins | sample 9134231 | NCBI WGS metagenome assembly JAEEGL01 (sample SAMN16246548, study PRJNA631951) | gut metagenome | biome: gut microbiome; feature: rumen; material: fiber-attached | host: Bos | place: Iran: Karaj | collected 2018-10
GCCATCGTGGCCGAGGTCGACGGTATTGTCTCCATCGCCAAGAAACTCAAACGCGGCAACCGTGAGGTGACCATCACCTCCAAGACCGGTGAGCAGCGCTCCTACCTCATCCCCACCTCCAAGCAGATTTTGGCTCAAGACAGCGACTATGTCAAGGCTGGCACTCCGCTTTCCGATGGTGCCATCACGCCGAGCGATATCCTCGCCATCAAGGGACCCATGAAGGTGCAGGAATACATCGTCAACGAGGTTCAGGAGGTGTACCGTCTGCAGGGTGTGAAGATTAACGACAAGCACTTTGAGGTCATCGTGCGTCAGATGATGCGCAAGGTTGAAATCGAAGATCCAGGCGACACCCGCTTCCTCGAAGGCGACCTCGTCAACAAGCTCGACTTCAACGATGTCAACGATAATATCTTCGGTATGAAGGTTGTCGAAGATGCAGGCGACAGCGAGAACCTCTCTGTGGGTCAGATTGTCACCGCCCGCGAACTGCGCGACGAGAACAGTGCCTTGCGTCGTCAGGACAAGAAGCTCGTCACCGTGCGCGACGCACGTCCCGCCACCTGCAAGCAGGTGCTCCAGGGTATCACCCGCGCTTCGTTGCAGACCAAGTCCTTCATCTCCGCGGCCTCCTTCCAGGAGACCACCAAGGTGCTCACCGAGGCTGCCATCAACGCCAAACGTGACACCCTCGTGGGTATGAAGGAGAACGTCATCGTCGGACACCTCATCCCCGCGGGTACCGGTCTGCGTGAGTACCAAGACCTCGTGGTCGGAAATGCTCCCGCTATGTCGGCTGCCAAGCAGAACTAAAATGCGCTGATCTGCGAAAAACGTTCGCAGAATAGTGTTCATACTACTTTAAACCACGCTTTCCGTAAGGAGAGCGTGGTTTGTTTTTTATGAAATAATAGCTAAAAATCAATTTGTTATTTATTTTTCATAAAAAAATTATGTTAAAAATTTTAATAATTCAAATAATCTTTATATATTTGCATTCAAAATTAACCTTTTAAAAACAACTATTATGGACAAAAAATTCATTTATGCAGGTATTCCTGTGGTGGCATTGCTCTTCACCATCATTACTCCGCTTATCAGTTTGTGGGGTTTTGGCGTGAATCTGTTTGATTTCTTCGATGGCTATGCAGCCCTCGCCATTTGCTTCATCGTTGTGACGCTGGGCGTTGCCTACTGCGGCTATGCAAACAAGTACATGAAGTGGGCTCCCTACGTCATGCTGCTCCCCTTCCTGTGGCTCCTCATCGCAGCCCATGGCCATATTGGCGCTGGCGCTTGGATCTACCTGATTCTTACCATCGCTGAGATTGTTCTCGTTCTTAAGCCCGATCTGCTTGACGGCATGTGTGGCAAGAAGGAATAGTCATCTATAGTAATTGAACAACTCTGCGGAGAGCCCTCAATAAGGGCTCTCCTCTTTTAAACTCACGATGAAGAAGATAGTGTTTGCTCTTATGTTGTTGCCGCTGATGACGATAGCGCAGAACGTTGCGCTGGACAATCTTCAGGTGCAGCGTGTGGGTTCTCTTTCCAAGGAGGTGAACGGCACCTCGACGCTTTTCTTTCTCGACGGACGGCTTTGGACCTGCAACGACCATGGCCAGCTGAGACTTTATGCTCTCGACACCCTTACGGCACACATTGACTCTGTTGTCGACCTTGGTGTCAAGGTCTATGACCTTGAGGAGGTGACACAGGACGACCGCTACCTTTATTTTGGTGATTTCGGCGACAACAACGGTGTCCGAAATGACCTCTGCATCCTACGTCTCGCCAAGAGCGACCTCCGTAAGAAACGCTACCGTTTCGATACCATTGCCTTCTCCTATCCCGACCGTGCCAGCGGTGTGTTGGCCCGTAATTTCGACTGTGAGGCTTGCACAGCCATAGGCGACAGTCTCTATCTTTTCACCAAGCAGTGGATTTCGCAGGGCTCCACCTGTTATGCGTTGCCCAAGACTCCCGGGCGTCATGTGGCGAAACGCTGTTTCTCCTTCAGCACCCGTGGGCTTGTCACAGGAGCCTGCTATCTTCACGGAAGCCGTTGTCTGGTGCTGCTGGGATATAATATCACGCTTCAGCCTTTCCTCTGCATCTTGGAGGATTTCGATGGGAAGAGTTTCGGGAGTGCCCGTAGGCTGACTCTCGATATTTCTCTGGGTACTCAAGCAGAGGGCATCGCCTCGCGAGATGGCAGGAACTTTTTCTTCACCAACGAAGCCTTTGAACTGGCCTTTGTCTCTCGTAAGGCCGCTCTGCAGAAAATCGACCTTCGGGGATTCGTGAAGAAGAAATGACAGTCGTTTGGCACATTTTTTGCGGAGACTCAATTATAGAAGATAATAAAATAAATATTGATATGGCAAACCAGAAAGAACAAAACAACCTCAAACTCAACATTCATCCCGACGTGGCCAAGGGTACCTATTCGAACCTTGTCGTAGTCAGCCACACCCCCGCCGAGATTGTTCTCGACTTCGCTCAGATGCTTCCTGGCATTGAAGGTGCCACGGTGCGCGAGCGCATCATTATGAGTCCAAGTCATGCCAAGCGCCTGTTGGCGGCTCTGAACGACAACTTGAAGAAGTACGAGCAACAGTTCGGGTCCATCGTCGAACCTTCGGCTGACGGTACCGTGCCTTATGATATTCTCGGTAAAGCATAAGTGACTTATACCTGTTGGCTCATAGAGCCTTTGTTTGATGGCACTGGAAGCCAGCGCGAGCGTGAGCGAGCGCTGGCATACGATATTTTGTGCCGTCTCCTTGATGAGGAGCATCCCCGGTTGGAGCACGACGACAAGGGTGCTCCATATCTGCCCGACCATCCTGAACTCAGTGTGAGCATCAGCCACTGTCGAAAAGCGGTGGCTGTGGCGGTGAGTCCCGAGGGGAGGGTGGGCATCGACGTGGAGTGCCGTCGAAAAATAGGCGATGGTTTGATGGAACGTGTCTGCACGGCAGACGAGCAGGCCGCGGTGCGAGCCGCTACCGACCCCACGATGGCTTTTCTTCAACTATGGACGCGCAAAGAGGCTGTCCTCAAGATGCGTGGTACCGGCATCCAAGGTTTCGGAAGTATGGTGGATGCTCTGTTGGCAAAGGACTGCCAAGTAATGAATCTGGATACCCGACTGCCAGATACGGTTGCATCTCTCGCTATGGACGGAGGACGGTAGTGGTACCGTCTGGGTTAATTTTGACAATGCGGCTGCCTCTGGTTTCGGAGGAGAGAAGTTCGGGGAAGGGAGGTACACAGAAGTCAATGCGCCGTTTCAGCTCTTCCTCTATTTCATTGTAATTTTTTGGCGATGGGTGGCCCGAGAGGTTGGCAGAAGTGCTCACCAGTGGGGCGCCGAGACGGCGGATGACTTCTTGGCAGAAGAGATGCTGCGGTATGCGGATACCCAGAGTGCCGTCGGCGGCAGGGATATTGTCGGCTACCTCGAGGTGCATGTCGTCGTGCCAGATTGAGCGAGGTAGTATATAGGTCGTTGGCCGAGAATCTGGGGGATTCGGAAAGTCCGGAAAATCAGGAATTAAAATGATCATGCTCTTCGAGTGGTCGCGTTCCTTGATGGCATAGATTCGTTCCACCGCTTCACGGTTTCGTGCATCGCAGCCAATGCCCCAGATGGTATCGGTGGGGTAGAGGAGTGTCTTTCCTTGGCGTAGCGCCTCAACGGTTTGCTGTGCGATTTTTTCCATTTTCGGATGCAAATATACGAAAAAAATGTGTTATCTCTTGTGGGGATTAACTTTTTTTTGTAATTTTGCATATTGTTAATTTCACAAAAAAAGTATAGGATACAATTCAATAAATTATAAACCAAAAAATTACAATTATGGAGCTTATTAAAAACTTGTGGAATGCCAACACGCCGCTATTTATGTTGGTAGCGGGACTGATTGTTGTCACTCCATTCATTATCTTCTATGTGAAGAAAGCTTTAAGGGAGCATCCGAAGGGCCTGATCCCTGCAGCACTGAGTAACATGGGTGAGCGTTTCGGCTACTACATCATGAATGCCGTACTCACGCTCTTCATCTGTTCCAAATTCGGTGTGCCGGATCAGGTTGCGGGTATTCTCTTCGCCATCTTCTACTTCCTGATTTATGTTCTCAGTCTGCCAGGTGGTATTATTGCTGACCGCACGCAGAACTACAAGAAGACCATCATCTGGGGTATCATTGTGATGGCTGTGGGTTACTGCCTGCTTTCCATCCCTGTCTTCAGCGGTCATGGTGGCTTCTCGTGGGTCATGGTGCTCACCATCGTCGCCCTCTTGCTGATTGCTTGCGGTAATGGTCTTTTCAAGGGCAACTTGCAGGCTATCGTGGGTCAGATGTACGACGACTTCGAGGCTGAGGCTGCTAAAAAGGGTCCCGAGGCCCTGGCCAAAGCCAAGGAGAAACGCGACACCGGCTTCCAGATTTTCTATGTCTTCATCAACGTGGGTGGTGTGGTCGCCCCCTTCATTGCCCCTATTATTCGCAACTGGTGGCTCAAGGCACACGACATGGTCTACAACGCTGACCTTCCCAACCTTTGCCACGAATATGTCGCCAACGGCTCTTCCATGAGCGCTGATGCGATGACCAACCTCACTGACCTCGTTGCCAAACAGCCTGAGGTTGCCACACAGGGTGTCGATCTGACTGCCTTCTGCGACAGCTATGTCACTGTTTTCAACACAGGTGTCCACTTCGCATTTATCGCCTCTGTTGTTGCCATGCTTATCTCGCTTACCATCTTCCTCTGCACCAAGAAGGGCATGCCCAATCCTGTGAAGAAAGCTGCCAGTGGTGATGACGAGAAGGCTGTCACCTATACTAAGGAGGAGAAGGCTGCCATGGCTAAGGATGTCAAGCAGCGCATGACGGCTCTCTACGCTGTGCTCGGTGTCTGCGTCTTCTTCTGGTTCTCGTTCCACCAGAACGGCGAGTCTCTCGCATTCTTCGCTCGTGATTTCGTCCAGAACGATTCCATCCCGCCCGAGATTATGCAGTGCATCAACCCCTTCTTTGTCATCATCCTGACACCCATTATCATGTGGCTCTTTGCGCGACTGGCAAGAAAAGGAAAAGAGTTCTCGACTCCGAAGAAAATTGCCTACGGTATGGGTATAGCGGCGTGTGCCTATCTCTTCCTCGTGGCTCTCTGCGGTACACTGGGATACAACTCGCCTGAAGCCTACAACGGCAGTGTGCCCACTGATATCAAAGTTGGACCGTGGGCGTTGATTGTCACCTATTTCTTCCTCACTGTGGCCGAGCTCTTCATCAGCCCGCTGGGTCTGAGCTTTGTGTCGAAGATTGCCCCGAAGCATATTCAGGGTATCTGTCAAGGTCTGTGGCTCAGCGCCACCGCCATCGGCAACCTGCTCATCCTCTTGGGACCGGTGCTGTACAACGCCCTGCCCAAGTTGTGGATGTGCTGGTTGGTATTCCTGGTGATTTGCATTATTGCCGCAGCCATCATGTTCGGCATGCTAAAATGGCTCGAGCGTATCACTACGCAGAATCAGTAATATCGCGGTATAGTTCAATTAATTGGGGGCATCCTTGTCGATGCCCCCGATTTATTAAAGAAATTAGGAAGACGTATTATTTATTATATGAAAAAGGTTGTATTGTTTCTCGTTGCAGGTTTTCTGTTGACGGGTGGTTTGCGAGCTGAGAAAGTGTCACCGGAGACAGCATTCACAGTGGCTCGCCATTTTATGGATCGGCAAGGAGTGAGATCCCCGTTGACACCGATGAATTGTGGAGTGGAGGAAATGTATCTCTTCGCCGCTGCCGATGGTGGATTCGTGTTGGTGGCCGCTGATGATTGTGTGAGGCCCATTCTTGGCTATTCGCTCACCGATCGCTTTGCCGACACGTTGCCCGAGCATGTGGCCTCGTGGCTGCAGGGCTACGCCGGGGAAATTGCACTGATGCGTTCGCGTGGCGAGCAGGCTTCATCGTTGGTTCGCGCAGAATGGGATGTTCTCCTCTCTTCCGACGGCCAGAGACCGCTCTACACCGTGGTGGTGTCACCTATGCTGACGACTACCTGGAAGCAGGGCTCGCCCTACAACACGATGTGCCCCACCGATTCGCTGAACCGCAAGACGATTTCGGGCTGTGTGGCCATTGCCATGGCACAAGTGATGAAATATTGGAACCATCCCGCACAGGGCGTGGGCAGTTATAGCTATTCTACCGCCAATTGTGGCACCATGAGTGCCAACTTCGGCGCCACGACCTACGACTGGGCAAACATGACCGACAACCTGACCTCCGTATCGCCGACGGTGAATATCAATGCTGTGGCCCAATTGGTCTACCATGTGGGCGTGGCGGTAAAGATGCAGTACGGACGCTCCTCGTCGGGTGCCACTACAGTGTCGAGCAACAACCTGTCCTCTATTACCGGTGAGCGCGCCTTGCGTACCTATTTCAAGTATGACAAGGCTTTGCACAGCGTCCGACGCGACGTGATGGGTGACTCGGTGTGGACCGCCCTCCTTGAGGAGGAACTCTTGGCCGGCCGGCCGGTCATCTTCTCGGGCCGTGATACCTCGGGCGGACATGCCTTCGTTTGCGACGGTGGCAACGATGCCGGCCTCTACCATTTCAATTGGGGCTGGGGGGGCTACTGTGACGGCTTTTACCAGATTGGAGCCTTGAATCCCGCCCCTGGCGGAGAAGGCGGCAATGCCACAAGCCATTACAATATGGAAAACAAAATGATTATCGGTATCCAGCCCGACACCGTCCTCACGGGAACCTACACCCTCGCGGCTCTGCCCGAGGATACCCTGTGGGGCAGCGTTACCGGCGGCGGCAACTACAGTTATGGCGACACCGTGGAACTGACGGCCAATGCCAGTAGCAGTCGCTACCGCTTTTCCCATTGGGACGACGGCATGTGCTACAATCCACGCAACCTCATCATGGGGGGAGACAGGACACTCACGGCCGTCTATGATTCCGTCCATGGCGACACTCTGGGCTATACCAGCGACGTCTATGTTACCTCATGGGGCTACAGCACTGCACGCCCCTTTTATTGGGGCATAAAGCTGGAGCCTGAAGTGTTGGCGGGACATACGCATCTCGATGGAGTGCAGGCGTATGTCAAAGAAGGTACCTATTGGCTGAGGGTGTACAATGGTGATACGCCTGCAGACTCAACAGTGATGGATTCCCTCTCTTTCATAATAACTGAAGATGGGTGGACTACGCTTGCGTTTGACAGTGTCTTGCCAATTAATGCAACACAACCTGTGTGGATAACACTCTATAACGACGACATTACATATCCTGCTTGTGCAGGGGTCTATTGTGGTCACCAGCTGGCAGCCTATGGCAGTTCCAGCGGCACCTCATGGGAGCTTTCCTCATCGAAACGCTCCTTCCTCATCCGCGGCATCTTTCATACCTCGGAGATATCGCATCAGCTCACTGTACAGTTGGCCGACAGCAACGCCGGCAGCGTGAGTGGCGGTGGTGTCTATCCCGAAGGGCTGTTTGTTGAGATTGCTGCTACGGCGGCACCCTGTCATATCTTCAGTCATTGGAGCGACGGTGTGACGGAGAACCCGCGGGTGGTGATGGTGGACCGAGACACGACATTCACAGCCTATTTCGACACCGTGGTCTTCCACGACACCTTGGTGGTCGACGCTGTTGCCAGTTTTCTTTGGGAAGATGTGGCATACGTCGAGAGCGGCATCTATACACATAATTATACCTCTGTGCAGGGGTGTGACAGTGTCGTGACACTGATACTTACGGTGACGCCTGATACTACGGGCATCGAATGGACGGGGTTGGATGGCGTGATGCTATTCCCGAACCCTACGGAAGGCATCTTTGCTGTCTCGTCTGACGCTGTGCGTCAGGTGGAACTGCTCGACCTGACGGGGCGCAGGCTAGCCCTCTGGGAAGGGAAACGCGAGATGGACATCCAAGACGTACCGGCGGGAATTTATATCGCTCGTGTTGTGACGAAGGACGGGCGCACAGGCATTTATCGCATTGTGAAGAAATAATGTTGTTTTTCTGCCTGTGTTTGCAAATTGAACCTCTGTTTCAAAAAAGAAAGCCTCGAGAAATTCTCGAGGCTTTTCCTTTCCAATGCGTTGTTTCCAATCGCGGTTGAGATGTTGGCTTATTTGTCGAGCTCGGCTTGACGCAGGTGCTGGACGTAGATGGCCTTGAGTCTCTTCTCGCGGTTGATGACACTGGGCTTGGTGAACTTCTGGCGCTCGCGCAGCTCTTTCACCACGCCGGTCTTCTCGAATTTGCGTTTCAGTTTCTTGAGGGCTCTTTCGAGGTTGTCACCTTCTTTAATAGGAACTACGATCATTGTTAATACCTCTTTCTTTGTTTAAGGTTAATACTAATTGTTATTTAAGACTTATTGTCTTCTTAGAACATCAGGTGGCCCTGGGCGGCGGCGTCATTCAAAGCGGCGATGATGCCTTTCTTGTTGATGATGCGCATGCCTTTGGCGGAGACCTTCAGGGTGATCCACATATCCTCTTCAGGAATGTAGAATTTCTTGGTCTGCAGGTTGGGGCTGAAGGTGCGTTTGGTGTGGATACGGGAATGCGACACGTTGTTTCCCACAATCACTTTCTTTCCGGTAATTTCACATTTCTTTGACATTGTAGTATAATTTTTATTGTTTTTATACGTTATTTAATCTGTTTTCGTCCTTTTTTAGAGGCGAAAAACGGGTGCAAAAGTACCACCTTTTTCTAAACTGACAAAACCTTTTTGCTTCTGGAATTGGCTTTTTAAATATTTTTAACATTTAATTATTCATAATTTACTGATAATATGGTAATAATGTAAAAGTGTGAAACGGATTTTAACATAGTTTTTTCAGTAACTTAGGAAGGGAAAAGGCGTAAAAAACGGTAAGAGAAATGGCTTTTTTGCAGAAATTGTACACTTGGTATGACGACTTCGGACGCACGCTCCCATGGAGAGGTATTGATGTTCCCTATCGCATCTGGTTGTCGGAAATTATCCTTCAGCAAACGAGAATAGAACAGGGGAGGGACTACTATCTGCGTTTTGTGGAGGCCTTCCCTACGGTGAACGACTTGGCAGCGGCCTCAGAAGAGCAGGTCCTGCGTCTCTGGCAAGGGTTGGGGTACTACTCGCGTGCGCGCAATCTGCATGCTGCCGCGATATATATTAAAGATGAGTGCGGTGGAGTGTTTCCCTCGACCTACGAAGGTATACTGAAACTCAAAGGCGTGGGTCGCTACACAGCTGCTGCCATTGCGTCGTTTGCCTACCGTTTGCCGCATCCCGTCATTGATGGCAACGTTTACCGTTTTATCAGTCGCCTTAATGGTATTGCTACCCCTATCGCCACCGATGCCGCCTACAATGAGTTCGAGGCTTTGCTGCTGAAACGGATGGATCGGCAGCGTCCCGACCGTTTCAATGCTGCCTTGATGGATTTCGGTTCATTGCAGTGCAAACCGCAACCCGACTGCGGCGTATGCCCATTCTCCGACGAGTGCGTGGCGTTGCGGACCGGACGTGTTGATGTGTTGCCTGTCAAAGCCAAGAAGGCCAAGCCCAAGGATCGGTGGTTTTACTATTTCGTCTTCCGTTGGAAAGAAGACGGCATTGAACATACGTTAGTGGAACAGCGAGAAGGGAAAGATATTTGGCGCGGCCTCTATCAATTTCCGCTGCTGGAGACGGAACAGGAATTGTCCGACAAAGAATTGACAAAATCCGCCACCTTTTTCGTTAAAGATTTTTTTCACCTCACATCTCTCACCTTTCACCTTTCTCCCGTCTTCCTCCACCAACTCACTCACCGCACCATTCACGCCCGTTTTTTGAAAGCCGAACTCCCGTCCCGTCCACCACTTTTGCCCGAAAAAACGACCCCCATAGCCGTAGGCGAGATAAAAAATATCCCTGTATCAAGATTGATTGATAGATATTTGCAATCTTTGTGAATATCTTTATTTCGCGGTATCGGAAAAAAGTGGTAATTTCGCGGTCTCATTTTAGGTAAATATTAGGTAAAAAAACCAAAGAAAAAGTATGATTGGAGTAAACAAAGTTATCCTGGTAGGAAATGTTGGAAGAATTCCGGATGTAGTCACTTTCCCCTCCGAGGGAGCCACGCCTGTGAAGAAGGCTTCGTTCCCTCTCGCCACAACAGAGTACCGTCGTAACCGAGACAACGAAAGAGTAGAAATTACTGAATGGCACAATGTGGTGTGCTGGCGTGGTCTGGCTGATATCGCCGAGCGCATCCTCCACAAAGGTGCCCAAATTTATATTGAAGGTCGCCTGCAGAGCCGTACTTGGGAAGATAAGGAAGGCAACAAGCGTCATGTCACCGAGGTGGTAGCCGACAACCTGCTGCTCCTTTCCGGCCGTCAGCGCGGCGAAGAGGCCCAGCAGGTGAACAATCCGTTGATGGACATTATCAATAACGACACTGAGCCGCTGGGCGATCTCCCGTTCTAAATGAAAAAATAAAACAGGCTCCTGCCTCATGGCAGGAGCCTGTATATGATGCTCTTTCTGTTTAGAAACCAGGTTTTCCGAGCAGACGGAACATGTTCTTTTTGTAGGCCTCCACGCCGGGCTGGTCGAAGGGGTTGACACCGAGGGTGTAGCCGCTGACACCGCAGGCGAATTCGAAGAAGTAAATCAGTTGGCCGAGTACATACTCGTCGATACGCTCCACCTCCAGTTCTACCACAGGTACTCCGCCTGAAACGTGAGCCTCGATAGTGCCCTGCATGGCGCAGTCGTTGATTTCAGTGAGACTTTTGTTGACCAGATAGTTGATGCCGTCGAGGTTCTTCTCGTCAGTAGGTACAGGCACATGGGTGGCAGGTTTTTTCACATGCAGCATGGTTTCCATCATTAGGCGTTCGCCGTCTTGCACATACTGACCCATGGAATGCAGGTCGGTGGTGATGCTTAGGCTGTGGGGCAGCAGGCCTTTGTGCTCTTTGCCTTCGCTCTCGCCGTAGAGCTGTTTCCACCATTCTGCCAAATAGCGCAGGTTGGGCAGGCTGCTCACCAGCATTTCCACCTTTACCCCATTGCGATAGAGAAGATTGCGGACAGCAGCGTACATCAGGGCCGGATTTTCCTCAAGGGATTCTTTCTCGATGCAGATTTTGCGCATGTCACGGGCGCCTTGCATTAGTCGGTCGACATCGAAGCCGGCCATGGCGATGGGGAGCAGGCCCACGGGGGTGAGTACTGAGAAGCGACCTCCCACATTGTCGGGAATCACATACATCGGGTAGCCTTCCTGCACTGCGATTTCGTGAAGGGCACCTTTGCGAGCATCGGTGATGGCCACGATACGCTGGCGGGCCTCTTCTTTGCCGTATTTCTTTTCTAAATGGGCTTTCACGATACGGAACGCTACAGCGGGCTCGGTGGTGGTGCCTGACTTGGAAATGACGGCGACGCTGTAGTCCTCGCGGTCCAGTAGTGACAGCAATTGGCTGTAGTAGTCCTCGCCAAGGGTGTGGCCGGCATAGACAATATAAGGTTTTTCCCCCCGCACCATAGAGGCGAACTCCGATTGCAGGGCTTCGATGACCATACGGGCGCCGAGGTAGGAACCACCGATGCCGATGACCACAAAGACCTTGCTCTTTGCACTCAGTCGTTGGGCATCCGCTTTCAGACGGCTGAATTCTTCGCGGTCAAAATCTTCCGGGAGATTCACCCATCCAAGGAAGTCGTTGCCTGCAGCATCCCCTTTTAAGAGGTGCTCTTTGGCCTTTTTGACCTCGGGGAGGATTTGATTGATAGCCTCTTGACCGAGATTACTGGGCAAATGGCCTGTTTTTACGCTAAAAAGTTCCATATTTTTGCTTGTTTTTTGGTGTAAATTCCTATTTTTTAGGCTCTAAAACGATGTTTTAAGAAAAATTTTCAAATCGTAACTTCAATATTTACATGTGGTTAACGAAAAAGAAGAAAAAATATTTTTTATGTTTGAAAAAAAATATGTAATTTTGCACATGATTTCTATAGTGTAGGTATTGTAGATATCAAAGAACAAACGGATAAAAATATAAAACTATTAAAAATTTTTAATATGATGAAAAAATTAATCAAAGTGGGCGTCGTGATGTCGCTTCTGCTGACTTCCACGAGTGCCTTTGCTCAGGAAAAGGCCGAGTATCCCAACTACGGCTTCTGGAGCAACTGGTCGATTGGTTTCGGTCCTGCCGTTACCTGGCAGTTGGGTCAGCACGCGTGGGATAACGATGCTCCCAACACCCGTGACCTCTGGAGACGTTCCATCAACGTGGGTGCCGACCTCTTCGCTCAGAAGGAGTTGAACCATGTGTGGGATTTCCGTTTCCGTTTCTCTGTCCCCACCTTCTGGCGCGGTCGTCCGGACAATGATGGCGATTTCATGAACCGTTTCGTCACCATGACCGCCGAGTTGATGTTCTCCATCAACAACGCTATCTATGGCTACAACCCCGACTGCCACCACAGTTGGTATCTCTTCGGTGGTGCCGGTGGAGCTTATGTCAAAACTCCCTCTGGATCCAAGTATGCTGGCAGCGACATGGGCAAGGTTATGCTCGACATCAATGCCGGTCTTGGTTACAATGTCGACCTCTGCGAGAAATGGAGCTTCTATGCTGAGGCAGAGATGAACTTCAATGACTGGCCCACTCCTTGGGACAACTTCATGGATTGGAACTATGTCCATGCTACCTTCCACACTGGCCTGATGTACAACTTCGGTCTCACCGAGGCTGACAAGAATATCCAGGCTCAGAAGAGCACCCTCACCCAGGAGAACTTCAACGCCCTCAACTCGCAGGTCAACAACCTCGAGCGTCAGGTTGCCAACTCCCGCAACAACGAGAAGAAACTCGAGAACCGCATCGCCGAGCTCGAGGATCAGCTCGCCAAGGCTCTCGCCCAGGGTAGCAAGGGTGGCAACAACGCTGCTGCCGATAGCCTCCAGGCTGTCATCGACAAGATTAAAGCTGACCAGCTCACCTTCTACGCTATGCCTTTCTCCGTCCTCTATGCTGTCGACGACTGGAAAGTCTCCGACGAGGAAGAGGCTAAGGTCAAAGCCGTTGCTCGCGTCCTGAAAGACAACTCCGACGTTAAAATCATTGTTGTTGGTTTCGCCGACTACACTGGCAGCGATGCTTACAACATGAAGCTCTCTGAGAAGCGCGCCAACGAGGTCAAGCGTCTCCTTGTGAAACGTTATGGCATCGCCGAGGATCGCATCTCCGTCGACTACAAGGGTAAGAGTGTTGCCTTCGGCGACATCCAGTACGCCCTCAACCGTCGCGTCAGCTTCTATCGCGTGATTGAATAGTTCCACTGAACTATAAAAAACCTTGAGCGGGATTTCCTTTCGGAAGTCCCGCTCTTATTTTGTGTTCTTTATTGTCAGTCGGTGGTTATCGACTCAGCACCTTATATTCTACACGACGGTTCTTTTGCCGTCCTTCGGCGCTGTTGTTGTCGGCTACAGGTTCACTCTTTCCGAACCCCTTCCATGACAGGCGGCTCCTATCGATGCCCATATTCACCAGATGCTCGACAACGGACTTTGCCCGGTTCTCCGATAATTTCTGGTTGTGCTCAACGGTCCCTTGATTGTCGGTATGTCCGCGCAGTTCGATAGCCATTGAGGGATTTCGCTCGAGTAACTCTTTCAACTTGACTATTTCGTTGTATGATTGCTGTAGCACTTCACTTTTGTCTATGGCGAAATAAATGTTCTCAAGCAGTACAACCTCGCCAACCTCGGGGACTGTTGCTATCAGTGTCTCGGGTTCGATTCGGAGAGGCTCTTCTTCAATGCAGGTAACGCTTATATCATCAATATAATAGTAAGCACCATGAAGAGGGGTATTCCCGTCTCGGGTGGAGACGACTCTCGATTTGTTGAAGGGGAAGAAGTTGCCTATAGTAAGAAATTCCTCTCCTCCTTCGGCTGTGAATTCACCGCTGACTTCCATCCATTCTTTGGTGTCCGTCAAGGGCCTCTCTCGGGGATTGACAACCTGGGGTTTAAAGTATACGGCGATGGATTGTGCCCCTTGGTCGCCAAGGTCAATGGTCTCACGCTGCATCACTATACCTAAGGTGCTGTCTTCAATACATTCTTTGGTAAATAGGGCTCCGAGGGTTGCTACCGCATGAGGCGACTTCTCCGATAGGCTCACCCAGAAGCTGACTCTGTAATGTTTCCCGGCCATGAGGGGCGACTTGAGGCGTGTCTGTAGGTACTCGCGGTATTGCTCCCGTGAGCAGTAGATGCCACAATAGGCTTCTCCGCTTCGGGCGGATTGGTAACCCAATTTATTCAGAGGGACCGAGCATTCGCGCTTTCCGCAAGAGTTGAAATAGTCGCTGCTGCCGCCGGTGGGTTGCCACCAGGCGTCAACCTCTTGCATTACTCCCAAAGCCTCAATGTGCTGGGGACACTCTCGATGCTCCTCGAATGATGGGTTATACACCATGTTATCAGGTGTTTGTGAAAAAACCGATGTCGATGGGAGTAAAAGCAGAAAACTTATGATGGTTCTCCAGTGATGTTTCATCTCTCAATAGTTTTCATCATGCTTGTCCACAGTAGGTTAGATGTCCTGTCCCAGCTGAAAAGTGTTCTCTGTTTACGACCTTTCGTGATGAGTTCTTCTCTCAATTCTTTGTTCTTTAACCTATTGATAGCATGCGCTATACCTGTAGGTTCGCAGGGGTCGATGTATAGTACTGCATCGCCCCCTACTTCAGGCAACGAGGTGGTTTTTGAGGCCACTACTGCCGTTTCAGCATACATAGCCTCCAGAATGGGGATGCCAAATCCCTCAAAGTATGATGGATAGACCAGCATCTCGGCGGCTGAAAGTAGAGCCGACAGGTCTTTGGGTTCCACATGCCCTGGCATGAGGACATCAGCTTGGTGACGCATATTATCGTAGGCTTCAGCCAGCTCGTCCTGCCACCAAACCTTGCTCCCTACTACCACCAGTTTCAACTCAGGCCATTCCTCTTTCACTCTGTCGAAAGCCTTCAGCAGATTGGCGAGGTTTTTTCTTTTTAATATTGTACTAATAAATATAATATAGGGCTTTCCGTTGGTGTAGCGGGTTCGGATGGCAGATTTTTCCTCCTCGCTGTGTGGACGGTAGTTGCTGTGGGCACCGTCGTAAACCACATCGATTTTCTCTAACGGTATGCCATAGGTTTTGGCGATATCTATTCTGGAATATTCCGACACCGTGGCCACGCGTGTCGCATTGGTGGCGAAACGTGGGAAATAGTGTTTGAAGTAGCGTTGATGTGACGCCTTGAGGTTCCCGTTGGCATGCTCAAAGTTGAGGTCGTGAATCACTGTCAGAGTGGGAACTCCGGGATGCAGCGGCATCATGCCGTCAGGGGTAAGGTAGAGGTCAATCTTATACTTCTTCAACGCCCAACGGGTGCTCCATTCAAAAAACAGGTACCACAGCACCGGATGCCGAGCCTGTGGGCAGAGTACCACGGGGGTTACATTGTCGGCGAAAAGGAACTCTTGGGAAGGCTTTCGGTCGAAGAAAAAGAAAAACTGATGTTCAGGATGTGCCGTTACCATGCGTCGGGCGGTCTCGGCAGTAAACCAGCCGATGCCATCCATCTTGTTGTGAATCAGCAGTCGGGTGTTGATGGCGATGCGCATTACTTTCTTGCCTTGATGGTTTCGTCAATCACCCTCGGGAAATGCTCTTTCTCGAGCAGGTGAATTTTCGCCGCCAGCGTGTCGGGCGTATCTTCGGGTGTCACCTCGCAGTGGGCTTGGAAGAGCGTGGTGCCCCGGTCGTAGTGGTTGTCCACGATGTGGATAGTGATGCCACTCTCGCGCTCATGGTTGGCGACGACGGCTTCATGGACATGGTGTCCGTACATCCCTTTCCCGCCGTAAGAGGGCAGCAGGGCAGGGTGGATGTTGATGATACGGTTGGGATAGGCATTCAGCATATTCTCTGGTACAAGCCACAGGAATCCGGCTAAGATAACCCAGTCGGCCTGTTTCTCCTTTAGGTAGTCGAGTACGGAAGTGCTTTCATAGAAATCCTTGCGACCAAAATAACGGGCTTCGATACCGAGGTTCTTGGCCCGTTGCGCAATATATGCGTCTTTCACGTTGTATATGATACAGGCGATCTCCACATCAGTACGTCCAGTGAAGTATTCTGTAATCTGTTGTGCATTAGTTCCATTTCCGGAACCTAATATGGCCAGTCTTGTCATTGCTGAGTTTTGTTATTTTGAATTGCAAAGATAAGAATAATTATTGAAACGCGCGAAAAAAAAACAGATGACAATAATCGTAGGGCGTCAAATTTTATAAAAATTTATTAAAAACACCTTGTTTTGCCCGTTTTATAGGGTTGAAAAAAATGAAAAAAGTGTATTTTTTTTAATCATTAGACGTCAAGAATTCAGTATTTTAGATATTTTAACATAATCGAGAAATGTTAAAATTTATTACCATGTCGGAAAAATTTCGTTTCTTTGCATCCAGTTTTATTAATTAAAATTATTGAAAAATGTCAGAAATTGCAACTAGAGTAACGAGTATCATCACCGACAAACTGGGTGTTGAGGAAAGTCAGGTTACCCCCGAAGCCAGCTTCACCAATGACCTTGGCGCTGATTCTTTGGACACTGTCGAGCTGATCATGGAACTTGAGAAGGAATTCGACCTTTCAATTCCCGACGAGGAAGCCGAGAAGATTGTCACCGTTGGCGACGCTATCGCTTTCATCGAGAACGCCAAAAAGTAACCAAATTTTTTGAATCGCTCTTTCTGCTTTATGGAGTTGAAAAGAGTTGTTGTTACAGGTCTCGGCGCGCTCACCCCTATTGGCAACACTGTCCCCGAATTATGGGATTCGTTGGTCAAAGGTGTGAGCGGAGCCGGGCCGATAACACATTTCGATGCTTCGAAGTTCAGGAGTCGTATCGCTTCTGAACTTAAGAATTTTAATGCTCTCAACTTCTTTGACAAGAAAGAGATGCGCCTCCTCGACGGCTATACGGTATACGGCCTGATTACTGTTGACGAGGCGATGCGCGATGCCGGTTTTACGGATACGAATGTGGATCGTGACCGTTTCGGTGTCGTGTGGGGTTCTGGCATGGGAGGCGTGAAAAGCCTTCAGGAAGAACTAATGAGTTTTGCGCTCTCCGATGGTACGCCCCGTTTTAGCCCCTACTGGGTTCCCAAAGTGATTACTGATATCTGTGCCGGACAGATAGCCATTCGCTACAACCTCCGCGGCCCCAACTACAGCACCGTGGCGGCCTGTGCATCTTCTGCTGTGGCCATCAACGACGCTTATAACCTCATTCGTCTGGGTAAGGTCGATGCGATGGTGGCAGGAGGGTCGGAATGTGCTGTCACGGAGGCCGGCATAGGTGGTTTTGGCAACATGCGTGCGCTTTCCACCCGCAACGATGACCCGCAGACAGCTTCGCGTCCTTTCGATAAGGATCGCGATGGCTTTGTCCTTGGCGAAGGCGCGGCTACCTTAATTCTTGAGGAGTTGGAGCATGCCAAAGCCCGCGGGGCGCATATCTATGCCGAAATTACAGGCACAGGGCTCTCGGCAGATGCCTATCACATCACGGCATCCCACCCCGATGGGTTGGGAACCATCAGTGTGATGCGGCAGGCGGTCGAAGAGTCGGGTATGGCACTCACCGATGTCGACCATATCAACACTCACGGAACTTCTACGCCTATCGGCGACATCTCGGAGCCGAGGGCTATTGTGGGCCTCTTCGGAGACCACGCCTATAAAATGGCTATCAATTCTACCAAGTCGATGACGGGTCATCTGCTTGGTGCCGCCGGTGCTGTCGAGGCTATCGCCACCATCCTGGCCATCAGGAACGGCATAGTGCCTCCGACAATTAACCACTTCACCGATGATCCGCAGATTCCAGCACTTGACTTTACTTTCAATAAGGCGCAGAAACGCGAGATTAGCTTTGCCATCAGCAACGCCTTCGGGTTCGGTGGACACAATGTCTGTCTGGCCTTCAGAAAGTATTAATGATGCTGTTCTTCTTTAAAAACAAGGAAAGCAAAGCATTTAACGGATTCTTCAAGAATATCTTGGGATACACACCGCGCCGCACGGAGTTGTATCATGTGGCGTTTACCCATCGTTCCTCATCGTCTTCTCTTAAGGGCCATAGAATCAATAATGAACGTCTCGAATACCTCGGCGACGCAGTATTGAGTGCCGTGGTGGCCGACTTCTTGTATAAGAAGTATCCCTATCAGGGGGAGGGCTTTCTCACCGAGTTGCGTTCCAAGATTGTGAGCCGCGTGAGTCTTAATAGGTTGGCCGTCAAGATAGGCCTCGTGGAACTGATAGAGTACCAGCGGGACTCTTCTGGTGGGTTCAAGTCTATTGGAGGTGACGCTTTCGAGGCTCTGATTGGAGCCATGTATCTCGAGAAAGGCTATAAATTCACCCAGCGGGTTATCGTAGACAAGATTCTCTGTAACTGCTTAGATGTGGATGCGATGGCTACTACCGATTGGAATTTCAAAAGCAAAATCATCGATTGGGGTCAGAAGAACCACAAGAAGGTTACCTTTGAGGTGGTCCGCTCTTTCTCCCAAGGTCATGTCGCCCGTCGGCAGTATGAGAGTCTGGTCAGCATCGACGGCATCCCTCAGAAGTCGGCCGTCGAGTATTCCATCAAGGCTGCCGAGCAGTTGGCGGCAGAAAAGACCTACAAAGATCTTGTGTCGCAAGGTGTCATTGAAAAATGATACGCAGAATTATAGTGTTCGTTATGCTCGCCCTGCCGGCAATGGCGGTGGCACAGGTTGACGATGCCATCGAGCAGTGGGTGGAAGACCGAGGGTCGGACGCAAATGTGTCGGAATTAAGGGATCTCCTGCTACAGCTGAGCGAAAATCCTGTGAATATCAACGATACCGTTGCAGTGACCGTGTTGCCTTTTTTGTCGCCGTTCCAAATCAAGGCGTTGCAAAACTATATTATTCTTCACGGGCAGTTGCTCAGCCTCAAAGAACTGCGTATGGTGCCCGGGTTTGATAGCCTCACAATAGCGCTGATTACGCCGCTGGTAAGGGCGGAACCTTACGAAAAACAGTCTTTTCCGGGATTGGCTGGAATGTTCGACCACGGACACCACACGTTGGTTACTGGTCTGGGCGGTACCGTGGAGCAGGCCAAAGGCTATGAGAATGGCAAATATGAGGGCGATAACTTGCGTGGGTTGCTCTGTTATCGCTTCAACTACGACAATCGTGTTGTTTTCCAACTCAGCGCCGACAAAGACCCTACCGAAGCGTGGGGGAAAGATAATTTCTACGGCTACAGTCTGACTCTGAATAATTTTGGCCTGTTGGAACGATTGGTTGTGGGGCGCTTCAACTTGCAGTTTGGTCAAGGTGTCGCGCTGTGGACGGGCTATGAGCCGTTCTCCTTGACGGGCAGTTCGCCAGTGCGTTATGCTAACGGCGTGAAAGCCGCTGGCCCGTTCTATGAGGAGGGTTGGCAGGAGGGTGTCGCTGCCACCGTCAGGATGACCCGCACAGTCAGCGTGTCGGCTTTCGGCTCACGTGCTGGCAACGAGTGGATGGGGGGCGGACATCTGGAATTTCGGCAGGACAACCTAGTGCTGGGCATCACGGCGGCAGCGTCCATCCTCGACGACAGCGTGCGGCTGCGCAACTACGTTTACAATCAGGACTATTTCCGTGGCGACCGTACCGGGGTATTGGGTGTCGATGCATTATGGCAAGTGGGTCGACTGCAGTTTTTCGGCGAGGTGGCCACCGATGTCGAAGGACATCCGGCAGTCATAGGAGGCATGAAACTCTCGCTACAGGGCGACAATAGCATTGGCCTCACGGCTCGTCATTACGATTCCCGCTACCACAATCTCCACACGGCAGCTTATAGTATTGGCACCCGCACCGCCAACGAACAGGGGGTTAGCCTCGATGGCCGTTTCCGACTCCCGTTGGGCCTCATGGCTTTGGTAAGTGCCGATGTTCACCGTTTCCCCCAGTTGCGCTATGGGTGTTACGCGCCCTCGACAGGCTCCAAGTGGCAATTGCAACTAGGCCGCTCAGCCGGTCGTTACGGTGAGGTCACGATGCGCTATGCCCTCCGCCACCAACAACGTAACGTTCCTGGCACCAGTGGTAAGGTCATCGAAAACACGTTCCGTCACCAGTTGCAGGGACAGTATCGTTTCACGAATGAACCGTGGCGCTTCACCACCCGCGTTATCTTTTCTTGGTTTAATGCCGAGGAGTCTGACAATCAGCAGGGCTGGCTTGTCTCGCAGGAGGTGCGCTATGGACAAGGACGCTGGCAGGCTACCATGCAGGCTACTTGGCACGACATCAATGGTTATTATGCTCGCATCTATCTCAGCGAGAGCACTCTGCAGTATGCGTTTTCTATGCCGATGTTGCAAGGACGTGGGTTTCGCACCTCGGCAGTGGTGCGCTATGATGTATCCGAGTGGTTGAACATCAGTGTTAAGTATGCGCTCATTGCCCGACCGGGAGCGGATTCCATCGGCTCGGATAACGCCGCCACCTCCGGTCCCATCCGCCAGACTTGGCACATCCAGCTTCGTTGGAAGTTCTAATTATTCTTTTCGGGAAATACAATAAGTTTCCATTCTGTTCGTTAATAGAGCATGAAAGTATTGCTGCTCGGTGCGACGGGGCTGTTAGGACATAATGTGTTACTGCGGCTGATGGAGGAGGGTCACCAGGTGGTGGCACTTGTCCGCCGTGCTGACGGCATTCATCTTCCTCAAGGCACGTGGGAGACCGTTGTAGGTTCACTGCTCGACTACAATACTTTGGAGAAAGCGGCAGAAGGCTGCGATGCCATCGTCAATTGTGCAGGTACTACGGATATGTCGTTGCGCAGGTATGCAGACTATCTTCCCGTGAACAGAGACCTGTGCGAGAGGTTGGTGATGTTGATGAACGACCATGGAATCAGTGTCTTGGTGCATGCATCGACGGTCAATACCATAGGCTATGGGAGTGAGTCGTGTCCTGCCGATGAGTCCGCCCCAATGCAGCCTCCTTTCAAAGGCTCTTTCTATGCCGACAGCAAGGCAGAAGGGGAGCGTATCATTCTATCGGCGGCGACAGAAGGCCGTCATGTGGTCGTGGTGAATCCGGGCTATATGATTGGTTCCTATGATATTAAGCCCTCCTCCGGGCGCATGTTGCTGGCGGCATACGGCCGTCATTTGATGCTCGCTCCTAAAGGAGGAAAGGCTTTTGTGCATGTGGACAATGTGGCACGTGCTATGGTTGCTGCACTTACCCGCGGCACCAACGGCGACCGTTATATTGTTGCAACCGGCAGCATGTTGACAATAAAGCAACTATACGAACTTCAGGCTCGGGTATGCGGCTATCGGCAGCGCGTTTTAGCATGTCCCAACATCCTATTGAGGATGGCCGGAGCTGTCGGCGATGGATTGCGTTGGATAGGTGTGAGGACGCAGGTCTCCACACGTAATATCAAACAGCTCTTGGTACGCGAATATTATGATAACAGTCATGCTCTATGCGACTTACAAATAGAACAAACCCCTATAGAGCAAGCGATCAGGGACTTCTACAAATACAAAAAAAATAACGATATGAAAAAAAACCTGTTTTTTGTCTTGTCTGCGATGCTGCTGTTTGCATCGTGTGAGGTGAAACAAGTCGAGAAGAACTCAACCGGTAAGGTGTTGGATGTTCTGGTCGCCGCCAATCACGGCAACCTCAGTCAGACTACCAGTATGTTGATCGATTCTGTTTTCAGTCAGTCGCAACGTTGCCTTCCGCAACCGGAACATCGCTTCAATATGGTGAAAGTGCCTTTGGCAAAGCTCTCTGGCGATAAACTCTTTCAGGCCTACCGCAGTATTGTCAAATGTGACATCGGAAAAGATAGGAAAAACAAAGTCTTTATCGATCACGACAAATGGGTCAAACCCCAGGTGTATATCGTCGTTTCCGCCACGTGTGAGGATTCGCTGTGCGCACTGCTTCGTCGCTGCGAACCTCAGATAGTAAATGCTATCTATAACACAGAGCATCAGCGTTTCATCAACCTTTATTCCGGGTCGGGAGGAAACAGTGCCATCGTTGAAAGGATAAAGAAGAAGTACGATTTCTCTCTTTCGGTGGGTCGCAACTACCGTTGGCTGAAGGAAAAAGACGATTTCGTCTGGATTCAGGAGAAGTTGGTGGAACAGACCGACAAATTCATTCTTTCCAATCTGGTGATTCAAACTGTCCCCTATGAGAGCCAGGCTCAGTTTGAGCAGAAGCAGCTGTTGGACCGTTTTGACACCATGCTGTGTCGCTATGTTCCGGGTGGAAGTCAGGGAAGTTATGCGGGCGTCGAGCGCGACACCTCCCTTTGCGAGGTGCTGACAACGTATGTCGACTACCCTGGTTCGAAATATGCGGTCCAGACTCGGGGATTGTGGGGTTTGAGGAATACTAACGACAGGATGGGAGGTCCCTTCGTCGCCTATACCGTCCTCTCTCCCGATGGGAAAACAATTGTCGATGTGATGGGATTTGTTTATGCTCCCAAACTTGAAAAGAGAGATTTCCTGCTGAAGCTGGAGTCGATGGCAAGCTCTATAAGATGGTGAAGATGAGAAAGACTTGGTTGTTCCTATTGTTGTTTGGGGTGGCATCCGTGCCCTCGCAAGCTCAGCAACGAGACTTCCTGGGATCCAGCGAAGTCTTGCTGTCGGGAGGGGGTATGAACTACCTCGGTGACCTGAACAACCAGAGCGCGCTGACAATACCCCGCCTCGCCGGAGGCATCGGTCTGCGATACCGTTTCGACAACCGCTGGGCCTTCCGGGCGGAAGTTAATTACGGCTCGGTGGCATGCGAGAAGGATTATATCGAGTTGCGCAACCTCAGTTTCAAATCGAATATCTTCGAGTTGGCGGCACTCGCTGAGTTCAACTTTGCCCCCTATGGTCCGGGGGCTACCGAGAAAAAGTGGACCCCCTATATCTTTGGTGGCTTGGCGATGTTCCATTTCAATCCCAAGGCCAGCTACCCCATTGCCGAGGGTGGTGTCCAATGGGCCGAATTGCAACCCCTCCATACCGAAGGTCAGGGCTCTTCGCTTTACCCCGACCGCCGTCCCTACGCCCTTACCCAACTCTGTTTCCCTTTCGGAGTGGGTGTGAAATTCCGCCTCGGCAAGACATTCTCCTTCTCGGCAGAATATGGGTTCAGGATGACGTGGACGGACTATCTCGATGATGTCAGCAAGACCTATGTTGGCAGTGAGGTTCTCCTCTCCAACGCCGAAGATGGCGCGTTGGCTTCCATGTTGGCCGACCGCAGTGGCGAAGTGGTCGAAGGCTACGTGAATGCGCCCGGAATCAAGCGTGGCGACGACTCGCTCGACGACTGGTACGCCTATTTCCACATCACGCTGGGCATCAATCTCGAAACGATGTTCGGCTGGATGCGCTCAAAACGTTGTAGAAAATAATTCAAAAATAAAATGACCACATTAGATCAGATCGACAAAACCCGTGTGCCGCAGCATGTGGCTATCATCATGGATGGAAATGGCCGATGGGCAATGAAACAGCAGCAGGAGCGCCTCTTTGGCCATCATAACGGACTGACGGCGGTGCGACAGGCTGTGGAGGCGGCCGTGCAGATGGGTGTCAAATACCTGACGCTCTACACCTTCAGTACCGAGAACTGGAACCGTCCACAGGCCGAGGTCGACGGGCTGATGGAGCTGCTCATCACCGCCATCGAGGAGAACACCGCGATGCTGATGGAGAACGGCGTGAGACTGGAGACTATCGGAGATTTCGGCCGTATCCCCGAGCGGTCGCGCGAACGTTTCCGTCAATGCATGCGTCAGACCTCCGTCAATAGCAAGTTGACCTTGATTATCGCCTTGAGCTATAGCTCGCGCTGGGAGATTGCCGAAGCACTGAAGCAGATATGTGCCGAAGGCCTCAAGGCCGACGAGGTGGATGAGGAGACCCTGCGCCGCTACCTCTGTACACGCGACTACCCCGACCCCGACCTGCTTATCCGCACCGGCGGCGAGTTGCGCATCTCCAACTTCCTCCTGTGGCAGATGGCCTATACCGAACTCTATTTCAGCGAACAACTGTGGCCCGACTTCCAGCACGAGGACTTCTATGCCGCTGTCCTCGACTACCAGAGCCGCCAGCGCCGTTTCGGTAAGACGGAGGCTCAGGTGGAGGCGGAAGGGAAATAATAATTTCGGCCCGAGTGCATTTTTTTCAAAAAAATCGTACTTAAATATAATAATTCATGTAAAAATGAGTTATTATAAGGTTTTAGTATAATTGTTGATGAAAGAGATTAAGAAAATTCTGCTGCTCATACCCCTGCTGGCCCTGCTCTCTATAAGCGTTCAGGCTCAGGTGGTTGTGGGAGGCAGCGAGGAATATGGTTTTGACTATCTGACTCCCAAGACTTACGAAATTGGCGGCATCACCCTCGAAGGTGCCGAAAACTTTGACTCCCGTGTCGTGCTCCTCGTTGCCGGCCTTCAGGTGGGCGACAGGGTCAAAATCCCCGGTGACAAAATCTCCACAGCCATAGATAATCTCTGGAAACAGGGTATGTTCGAGGATGTCCAGATTCGCGTCACCCGCATCCAGGGAAACATCGCATTCCTCAAAATAGCCCTCAAGGAACGTCCCCGTATGCTCAACTTTGCTTTCAAGGGAGCGAAGAAAGGCGAAGACAAGAAGTTGCGCGAAGAAATCAACATCAAAACCGGTGACGTGGTGACGGAAAACATGCTGCGCACCTCGTCGAACAAAATCAAGACCTTCTATATCGACAAAGGCTTCACCCGTGTCGAAGTGGTGCCCACCACCGAGGTCGCCGACTCTCTCGGTCGCCTCACCGTTACCTTCAATATCAAACGCGGCAACAAGGTGAAAATCGACTCCCTGATTTTCGTGGGCAACAAGGAGGTCTCCTCCTCCACCCTCAAGGGAAAGATGCAGCACACCCGTGATGTGAACTTCCGCAAGTCGTTGCGTTTCTGGAAGAAAGTCTTCTGGAAGAAGTCGCGCTACATCGAGAGCGATTTCCGCGAAGACCTTGAGAAAGTCATCGCCTACTACAACGAGGAGGGTTATCGCGATGCCCGCATCGTCAGCGACACCGTTATCGAGGTTCCGCAGGAAGTTCATGGCAACACAGACCAGGACCGCATCAAGGTGAAGGTCGTCCTCCACGAAGGTCACAAGTTCTTCTTCCGCAACATCACCTTCTCCGGCAATACGGTTTACAGCGACGAGGTCCTTCGCCGCTCTTTGCGCATCAACAAGGGCGACCCCTACAACAAACAGCTGCTCGAAGAAAACCTCACCTACAACCCTTCGGGTACCGACATCACCTCGCTCTACATGGACAACGGTTACCTCTTCTTCCGCGCCACACCCGTCGAGGTGGCTGTCCAGAACGATAGCATCGACATCGAGATACGTATTGTGGAAGGCAAGCAGGCCCGCATCCGCAACGTGTGGATCGAGGGCAACACCATCACCAACGATAAGGTCATCATGCGCGAACTGCATACCCGTCCGGGCGACCTCTTCAGCCGTGAGGCAGTGCTGCGTAGCCGTCGCGAACTGCTGACGCTCAAGTTCTTCAAGGAAGAATCCGTGATTCCCGAGCCGCGTCCCAACCAGGAAGACGGCACCGTGGATATCGTCTATAAGGTCGAAGAGGGCAGCACCAGCCAGCTCAACCTGCAGGGTGGCTATGGCGCCGGCATGTTCATCGGACAGATAGGCATCCAGCTCAACAACTTCAGCCTCCGCAACATCTTCAACAAAGACGCATGGGCTCCGCTGCCTGCCGGCGACGGACAAAAGCTGGGCCTCAACGCCACCACCAACGGCAGCTCCTACTATTCGCTCAGCCTCTCCTTCACCGAACCGTGGCTCGGTGGCCGTCGTGCCCAGTCGCTCTCCGGACAGATTTATCACAACTACATGAGCAACGGCCTCTGGGTCCGCAGCACTGACGAGGACTTCTACAGCCTCCAGATTACCGGTGCCGGAGTCAGCCTCTCCAAACGCCTCAAATGGCCCGACGACTACTTCATCATCTCCCACGGTCTCGCCTATAAGCACTACACCCTTCACAACTATAACAACTTGGCATTGGGCCTCTTCTCCGACGGCACCGCCAATGACATCTCTTACGCGCTCACACTCTCGCGCAACTCCTTCGACTCGCCCTTCTACACCCGCAGCGGCTCCGAAATCTCGGTTAGCGCCTATTTCACCCCTCCTTTCTCCCTGTTCAGCGGCAAGGACTATTCCACCGCTAGCGCGGAAGAGAAATACAAATGGGTGGAATACTATAAGGTCAACCTCCGCGGCGCATGGTACCTCAACCTCGTCGGCGACGTGGTGCTGAGTACCCGCTTCCGCTTCGGCTGGATGGGCTACTATAACAAGGACATCGGCCTCTCGCCCTTCGGACGCTATTTCCTGGGCGGCGACGGCCTCTCCTCGTGGGTGCTCGACGGTCGTGAGGTCATCCCCCTCCGCGGCTATGAGAACAACTCCCTCTCGCCCGACGGCGGCGGTTCGGTCTTCGACCGCTTCACCATCGAGTTACGTCAGTCCATCATCGAAAGCGGCACCGCCACCATCTGGCTGCTCGGCTTCATCGAAGGCGGCAACTGCTGGACCGACCTCTCCGAGTTCCAGCCCTTCAAGATGTACAACTCCGCAGGCCTCGGCGTGCGCCTCTATCTCCCCATGCTCGGCCTCATAGGCGTCGACTGGGGCTACGGCTTCGACGGCAACACCGGCGGCAGCCACTTCCACTTCTCCATAGGACAAAGCCTCGACTAATGATTTAGAAATAAGAATAATGAATGTGGTCATGAAAAAGCATTTGTCATATCTCCTTACCTCCCTGTCCCCTTTACTCCTTGTCCTCATTTTCCACCTTTCACCTTTCACATCTGCTTCGGCGCAGAAATATGCTTGTGTCAACACCGACTACGTGCTTCGCAGCGTGCCCGAGTATGCCAGCGCGCAGAAACGCCTCGACAAGTATGTCGAAGACTGGCAGAAAGAGCTGGTCGACAAGCAGGCCGAGGTGGATGCCCTCCGCGCCGAATTCGAGCAGGAGAGCTACCTGCTGCCCGACAACCTGAAGAAACGCCGTCAGGAAGAACTCAAAGCCAAGGAGCAGGAAATCCGCGCCCTGCAGCAGCAGCGCTTCGGCCCCGGCGGCGACCTCGACAAAAAACGCGCCGAACTCCTCAAGCCTGTGCAGGACCGCGTCTACTCCACCATCGAGCGTGTGGCGCACGAGAAGAACTATGCCTTCGTCTTCGACAAGGCCGGCAGCTCGGCGGTCCTCTTCGCAAGCAAGAAATACGACATCAGCGACGAAGTCCTCGAACTCTTAGGATATAAGCCCGGAGCCTCCTCGGAACCCGCCGGTGCCGACGAAGCGGCCAAGAAACCCTCAAACCCCGAGATGCGCGGACGTGACGGCGGTCGTAAACCCAATGTCGACAAACAACAACCGAACAAAGAAAAAAGAAACAAATAAAAACTGATTTAGAATGAAAAAAACGTTGATTTTAATCGTTGCCTGTCTCTTCGCTTTCGGCGGCAACGCAGTGGCTCAGAAAAACCTTAAACTCGGTCACATCAATTCCCAGGAACTCCTCCAGATTATGCCCGGACGCGACACCGCCCAGACCATCCTTCAGAAGGAGGCTGCCGAGATTGAGAGCACCCTCAAGACCATGCAGGGCGAACTCGAGAAAATCTCCAACGAGTACATGCAGAAGCAGGCCGAGTGGACCGAACTTATCCGCAACACCAAGCGCAGCGAAATCCAGGATATGCAGAACCGTATCCAAGGCTTCTACGAGAACGCCCAGAAGCAGCTCCAGGAGCGCGAGGCCGAACTCACCAAACCCATCGTCGACCGCGCCAAGAAAGCCATCGAGGACGTGGCCCGTGAAGGCGGCTACACCTACATCTTCGACGGCGCCTCGCTGCTCTATTCCCAGGATAGCGAGGACATCATGCCTCAGGTGAAGAAGAAACTCGGATTGTAATCCGCCATTTTAGGTAAACCTTCTGCGCCGGGGAACCCCTTATCGGAGTTCCCCGGCGCTTCTTTTTGCTCGTTTTTTTTTGCAGGCGGTTAGCTGATGGTGCCGGAACCGAGGGGCGGGAGTTGGAGATGATAGGTCGTTGTTGCCGGTCCCGACAACCTATCATCTCCGACGGGGGTAGGAGATGGTATGGTGTTGGTACGGAGATGGTACGGTGTTGATACGGTGTTGGTATCTTCTCGCTACTGATTATCAGTGTATTATATGTTTGTTAAAGCAATAAAATTCACATAGCCAAAGGGTTATGTGTATTTTTGCGCTTGTAATTTATTGATTTTCAATCCACACTCAGTCACATCCCACTTTCATCTTTTTGAACCTCACGCTGGTCTTCTGCCCCTTGACGGGGCCTTTCTCCGTTGGCTCTATCGTCCCCGCCAGAAGCCAGTTGTAGATGTATAGGGGTGCTTAGGGGTGGTGACGGGTGATTTATAAAACAAAAACGCACATAACCGGAGGATTATGTGCGTTGGAAGATCGTTAATGGACGAGCTTTTTACCGCCGTCCTTTCGATTTGGCTTGTTCTATGCGCTCGCGGCTCATGCGCTGCCAGCGGTCGACGATTTCTTCGGTGACGGGGGTGCGCTGGATGATGAGGACGCGGCGGTTGTTCTCGTTGGGCTTCTCGTCGTTGATGCCGCCGGCGAAGATCTGTATCAGCTGGTTGCCGCTGAGGCCAAAGTTCTTGGTGAGCATCTTATGGACGGATTCGCAACGGCGTTCGGATAGCCATTGGTTGTGGAGGATGGAGCCGGTGATGGAGTCGGCGGAGCCTATGAGGTAGAACTCAATGGTGTCGGAGAGGTCGCGCGCGTCTTTGGCGAAGTCCTGCAGGCGCTTGCGTGCGTTGTAGTCGAGGCTGTATTTGTCGAGTTCGAAGTAGACCACAGCGCTGGGGAGGTTGAGTACCGAGTTGATGTCGAGCAGTTCGGGGATGGGGTTCTCGGGTTTTCTGCTCTCTTCCTCGCAGCGACGGAGGAGGTCTTGTGTGCGTTCCAGTTCGCGGTTGAGGGAGTCGATGGTGATGGAGTCGTTGTGGCTGAGTTGGTGGAGGTCGCCCATGAGGCGGTTGCGCTCGGATTCCAGTCGGCGGATGACACCTTCGAGGGCCCTAATGGTGTTGGAGTCGACGGCGGGTTGGAATTCGTGGTAGACGCTGTCGCGGCTGGAAATCTTGGTGTCGTAGTGGTAGCGGGTGATGTGGGACAGGAGGTTGAATCTGACGCCGGCATCGACGGAGGGGATGAGGTCGAAGATGGTGTGGCTGTTGTCGTCATAGGGCGACCAGTCCCATGTGGATTCCGAGCCGAAGAGTTCGAGTCGGCCGAAGATGGCGGTGCGTTCGCTGAGGGCGTATTCGACACCTCCGGAGAGAGAGAAGGCAAACTCGAGGTTCCTGCGGAAATCATCCACGCTATATTCGTCTTGTGTGTTGGGGTTTTTCTGTGTGCCGAAGAGCATGGACATTCCGAGGCCGAGGCCGGTGCGCCAATGGAGTTTGGTGCGTTTGCCTACCTCGTAGCCGTTGAAGAAGTTGGTCCAGTCGAAGGTGACATATCCCAGCAGGGACATGGCGTGGGCGTGGAAAGGTTGGTATTCGTAGTAGCCGTTGGCATCGACGGGTACGCCGGTGAAGTCGATGAAGGGGTTGCGTCCGTAGCGCGACTGGCCGTCGACATTGAAGAAGGAGTAGCGCAGCGAGATGGCGACATCGGGGATAATCCATTTTCCGAGTTCGACATGTGCGTTGAAGTTCAACTTGTTGTGTCGTGCCGAGGATTCGACTTCGTTGCCGAAGAAGGTCTGCAGACCTCCGCCGACATTGACATACCAGTTGTCGAAGGGTGATGCGATGAGGAATTTCAGCGTATCACGGTCGGCACCCAAAGCGATACCTCGATGGCGTGTCTGTGCCGAGAGGGTGGATGCCGAGAGGGCCAATATCAATATGAGTAGTACCTTTTTCATAAGGGACGTGAGTTATCGTCTGTTTCTGTTATGTTGTTATTGTCCAGTTTTTCGTCTTCGTGACGTTCTTTTTCTCCGTAGGTTTCGTCGCCGTAGCCATAGCCGTAGCCATAACCGTAGCCGTAGCCATAACCGTAGCCGTAACCATAACCATAGCCGTAACCGTAGCCGTATTTCTTTTCGTAGGGCATTAGTTTCTTGTAGTGTACGTCGTTGAGCACGAGGGTGATGTTGGGGAAGGTGTGGCTTTGATACATCTGCTCGAGGTTGATGAGCATTCGTTTGTCGAATTTACCGGCTCGGATGATGAAGAGGGTGTTGTCGACGAGGTGTTTGATGATTTCGACATCGACGACGAGGCCTGTCGGTGCGGTGTCGATAATGATGTAGTCGTAGGAGTCTTTGAGTTGTGCGACGAGTTTGTCGAGTCGGCCATTGCCGAGCAGTTCGGAGGGGTTGGGCGGTATGGGGCCGGTAAAGAGGGTGTCGACACCTTTGTTGACGAGGTCGGATTTGACGAGGGTGTGCCAATCGTCAATTCTGCCGGTGAGGTAGTGGGAGAGTCCCGGATGTTTTCGGGAGTAGAAGGTGCGGGTGAGGGAGCCTTTGCGCAGGTCAAGGTCGAGGAGAATGACTTTCTTGCCAGCAATGCCGAGGCTGGCGGCGATGTTGGAGGAGATGAAGGTCTTACCCATGCCGGGGAGCATGGAGGTGATCATGACGACGCGGCTTTTGGATTGCTCGTCGACGATGTTGAGGAAGTCGAGTTTGGTGCGCAGCAGACGGAAGGACTCGGAGAGGTTGTCGTGGTCGTGGCTGGAGACAACGATGGCGCGGTCGTCTTTCTTTTCTTTGCCAGGGATTTCGCAGAGGAAGGGGATGGTGGTGGAGGAGATGATGTCGCTGTGGAATTTGACTTTGGTGTCTATGGCGCGTCGGAGGAAGAAGAGTCCGATGGGGAGTGAGAGTCCGAGGATGAGTCCGAGGAGGGTGGTGCGTGTCTCGTTGGGGGAGACGGGGATGCGGTTGATGCGGGCGGCGTCAAGCACTTTGCCGTTGGGTTCGATGGAGGGTTGGCTGATGAGCAACTCTTCGCGGCGGCTCAGCAGGTGGAGGTAGAGCTCTTCTTTGATTTTCTGCAGGCGCTCGAGGTTCTCGAGATAGAGTTGTTTCTGGGGGACCTGGCTCATTTTCGACGAGGCAGAGGAGGCGGTGATTTGTGTTTCGGCGATGCGTTCCTGCAGCATGCCGATATAGCTTTCGAGGAGGTGATTCATGCTGGAGCGCATGTTGCGGAGTTCCTCGAGTTTGGATTTGACGAGGGGACTGTTGGGGGTTTCTTTGTAGGATTCGAGTTCGAGGACAAGGGCGTTGTAGGTGGAAATCAGCGTCATTACGTTCTTGTTGTCGAGGTCGATGGTGGCGGGGATGATGCGGGCGTTTTCTTCCGCTTGGTTGATGTGGACGAGCTGGCGGGCCTGTTCGAGTTGTTTTTTCAGGCGTTCGATTTCTTTTTCCGACTGGATGGAGGACTCGAGGTAGTTCTGTCCGAAGGAGGAGATGTCGAGCAGTTGGTTCTCGCGTTTAAAGTCGGCGAGTGCGTTCTCCTGTGTGCCTAAGTCGGAATGGAGGATGGCGAGACGGCCGTTGATGTATTCGTAGGTGTCGTTGATGATGCGTTTTTTGTCCTTGATGGCATCCTCGTTGTAGATACGAATGACTTCGTTGATGATTTCGGCGGCGCGGATGGGGGATGCATCTCGCAGGGAGATGTTGACGATGGTGTTGCGTTCGTCGTCGCGGCTTACCTGCAGGGCGTGGCGGTAGTGTTCTGCTACGGCGCTGAGGCAGTTGTGGGTTATCCTGACGGGGTGGCCTATGTAGTCGTTGGTGAAGAACCATGTTTTGTGGACCACGATGCGGCCGAAGGGGGTAGCGGTGGTGTCTTCGAAGGGGATGGTGATGGGGTTTCCTTCGGAGGGGGTGAGGAGGATGGTGTTTTCGTTTTGAGCCACAGCTTCGAGGTAGAATGCGGCTTCTTCGTTGTCGTCGATGAAGTCGAGTGTATAGGGGGATTCGCCGTAGAGGTCTTTATTGCGGCTGACGACGCGTGTCTTGGTGGAGTAGGTGATGTGGAGTTTGAGGTTTTGTGCCATTTCGCGAATGGCGGTTGCCGAGGTGAGGATCATCATCTCGTTGTTGATGGAGCTGTTGTAAAGGGAGCGGGTGGAGAACATGGTGCGGACGGAGGCTTCGCGGGCGGCGTTCTCGTTGTTATTGGTGGAAGAACCTTTGATGAGGACGCGTGCCGAACTTTCGTAGACGCGGTCCTGATGGCGGACGAGATAGCCGGCGATGAAAGTTCCCAGAGCACCGCACAGGATAAGCCAGTGGATGTTTCTCAGGACGGTGAACAGAACATCCTTGAAATGGATTTTCTGTTTTTTGTTTTCGTTGAGAAAGGATATGTCTTCCATTGTATCGGCCATGATAATCAGTTTCTTTTGAGTATTGCGAGGGAGAGGATGATGGAGGTTGCGGACATGAGGGTGGAGAGGACGGTGAGCCAGTAGCTCATTTCGTTTTTCACGACGCCGTTGTTATAGGTGTCGGCGATGATGAAGTCGTTCTGTTGCAGCATGAAGAAGGGGTCGTTGAAGATTTTGGAGGAGCGAGGGTCGAGCTGACGCATGACCATTTTGCCGTCCACTTCGCGCATCACGCAGATATTGTCGCGTCTGACGTGGAGGTCGAGGTCGCCCAGCATGGCGATGGCTTCGAGGAAGGTGCAGCGTTCGTTGGGGATGTTGAGTACGCGGCCCTGACCGCCACCGAGGAAGAAAATCTTGAAGTTGTTGAAGCGAACCATGACGAAGGGGTCGTCGACATAGCCGCCGCTACTGAGTCTGCTGGTGAGGGTGTCCTGGAGTTGGAGGCGGGTGAGACCTTCGACATGAAATTGTCCGAGAATGGGGAAGTCGATGTTTCCGTTGACGTCGACCAGGTAGTTGCCTTGTTTTTCGGAGGTGCCATTGCCGAGGTTGAAGGGGTAGGCCAGTTCTTGTTTACCGGAGGTGCTGACGATGATGCTGAGTTCGTCGTAGGGAGCGATGGTGGCCTCGAATTTGTTTTCTATCTCAATCTGAGAGCCGTGGGTCATATCTTGCAGGTAGTTCACTCTGCCGGGAGTGATACAGGAAGACATTGCCAATGTGACGGCAATAGCGAGAAAAATTTTGTTGAGAAAATAATTTATGTTCTTAAATTTTAACACGTTATAGCGATTGTCGGTTTTCGTTATAAAATGCAAAGATACGCATTTTTATATGATAAATAAGTACAACATGTAAAATTTATTAATATAAAAATGCGTATCTGTTGAAATATAATCAGTTATGATGCTAAAATTTTTATTATCTTTTCGGCTGCATGTCCGTCTCCGAAGGCTGTAGGGGCATTCAGGGTGGTTTTCCAAAGGCTTTCAGCCGCATTGCGGATGCGCAAGGGGTCGGCATCGGCCAGCAGTGCGGCTCCGTCGTCGACAATTTCCTTCCATTCGGTCTCGGAACGCAGGATGACACTGGGTTTTCCACAGAAGTAGGCTTCTTTCTGCAGGCCGCCGCTGTCGGTCATCACCAAACGTGAACGATCCAGCTGGGCAAGGGTTTGCAAGTAGGAGAGAGGTTCGGTGGTCTGGATTGAATTAAAATTCATGTTTTCAAGCATCTGTCTGGTTCGTGGGTGTACAGGAAACAATACATGCACGTGATGCTCGGAGGCAAAGGCGTCGATAGCTGATAGTATGTTGTTTAGCCTCTCTTTTGAGTCGGCGTTGAAGTTGCGGTGGAGGGTGAGCATGATGTCGGCATCGTGGGGTGTCTGGGAGGCTGCTGCTATTGGGGCGTAATGTCGCACATTGTCGAGCATCACGTCGCCACTCAGGAGAATGGAACTCTCTGTAAATCCTTCATTTCTTAGATTTTGCACAGCGGTTTGGGTAGGGGCGAACAGGAGGTGAGAGACATGGTCGGTCAGGATGCGATTGATTTCCTCGGGCATGTTGCGGTTGAAAGAGCGAAGTCCTGCTTCTATATGATAGACAGGGAGATGCTGTTTGGAAGCCGCGAGGGCTCCCGCGAGGGTGGAGTTGGTGTCGCCATAGACTATGATTCCGTCGTAAGTGTTTGATAGTATGACTTCTTCGATATCTTTAAGCATGGTGGCGGTCTGCGCGCCATGAGGTGCGGAGCCCACGCCGAGGTTGTATTTGGGGCGGGGAATATCGAGTTCGTCGAAGAATCGACCCGACATAGAGTCGTCATAGTGCTGACCGGTATGAAGGATGTCTTCGCTGATGGAATCGGGGTATTTCTCCTTGATAACATGAGAGATGGCTGCTGCTTTAATAAACTGTGGCCTCGCCCCGACGATGGTTAGTATTCGTTTCATGATAATACTATCAAACGGAAAAAGATGTTATGGTTGAGATTTTTTGACGATGATTCTCTTGATGATGTTCTTAGTGCGCTGCAGCAGAAGCTCTTTGAGCCATTGGGGACCGAAGGGCATCCATCGTTGGGGATGGGTGTTGACGAGCAACGAATAGCGGTGAATAGGGTGATTCAAGTCGTTGATAGCATGAATTATATCGTCTGTGTGTGAGAATGTGGCAGTGAGGGAAAGGATGGGCGATTGGGGGACTTTGTCGCGTACGCTTACGGATTGTCCGTCCCAGCGGCGGCCGGTATCGGTGAGGTAGAGCGTGTGTCTGAAGTCGGTGTCGAGCATGGGTTCGAAGTCGATGCCGAGAGCATGTATATCGTAATGATTCCAAAGCTCTTGGTTGTCGTAGCGGGAGAGTGGGCTGCCGTGTGCGCAAGCGGTGCTGACGGGTGTAATCTTCCGGAGTTGTTCCAGTTGGAGACAGAAGTCGTCGAAGGCTGTTTTAATATTGCCGTTGCATGTGGCGAGGTTCTCGTAGTGGTAGCCGATGGTATGTCCCATGCGGGCGATTGCGCGAATGGTCTCTGCATGGGTTGTAAAGTCCTTGGAACGGAAGTAATAGGATGTCTGTATGTCCATGGAGGACTCTATCTCTGCGATGCGTAGAGAGAAGAGTGGACGGTTGTCTACATCATGCTTGATGCTGAAGCTGTTATGGCTCTTCAGCGCCACTAATAGTTGACGGTATTTCTCGATAGTGAAATCCATCAGATGTCGAGTTGTTTGATTATTCTGGCGGGGACGCCTGCGGCAAGTGTTCGAGGGGGTATATCCTTGGTGACGACGGCTCCTGCTGCGATGATGGCGCCTTCTCCGACGGTGATGCCAGGCAGGATGGTGACGTTCACTCCTACCCATGCGTTGCGTCCAATAACTGTCGGTGCTACAAATGATTCTACACAGTTCCGATGATATTCCATAGGGGTGCTGTGAGCCAGTACATAGTCGTTTCCGGCCAAAGAGGCTCCATCTTCGATGATGACGAAGTAGGGATAGGGATAATCGAGGGTGCAGTTGGGCCCGATGTGTACTTGTTTTCCGATTTGTACTCCACGCCAGTGTTGTAGTTTGATTCTGAGTCCATTCCATGGGCATCGTAGGGCGTATTGGTTGAACACGTGGTCTTTCCATCGGATGATGCCAAACCACAGTGCTGAATGGTAGCCGTGCACATGTGCCGAGTTCCGTATGGTTCGCCACAGCCCTTCACGTTTGTAGTGAGGCAGGGGTTGTCGTTTTAGTTCAAGATAGGCTTTCATGGGTTTCTATATGGTTGACAAAGAATTCGGTAGGATCGATTAGTTCTGTAAGCATCTGCTGTCGCTTGGACTGCCATTCGTCTTTCAGTTCTTGAGGGTTGCGAGCAAGTAGTTGCTCTATGTTTTTGTACATCTCCGTGAACTCTGAGGGAGGATAGGCGTAGCAGAGGTTGAATCGTTGTTCCAGCATATTGGGTACCGATAGACGTCCGGCAAAGGTGTTGCATTTCAATGCGGGAACGCCGAGTATTGCTGCCTCCGAGGTCATGGTCTGGCTGTCGCCCAAGAACATGGAACTGTAAGCCATGAGGGAGTGGATGTCTTCGGGATTGACGGGTAGCCGATAGTTTTCAAATTCGGGTTCAATGGCGCGTTCGGAAGTAATGATGACGCGTCCGTGAGGTTCGAGCAGTTTCACCAGTGCTTCCTTTTGCTCGAGGGTCAGTCCTTGCTGTCCCATATCGTGGTGACCTTTCAGTGCCACGAAGCGCATGATGAAGAAGCGTTCACCCTTTTGTATCCCTGCACGTTGCAATACAGAGGGGTCGGGGGTGAATCGTTTGGGATGCAAGTAAGCCAGTTCGTGAGTGCCAGCATAATAAACGGCCTGTTTAGTCATGCGGTGGATGCAGTCTGGGGTGAAGACCACATCGGTGAGTGGGTGACCGTACTTCACTATCAGAGGCTCTGCCGCATCGTCGTCATCGTCGAACATGAAGGTTTTCATTCGGGAGAAACGAGACACATGCCCCAGAACGATACCGCTGCTGATTCCAATGTCGACATGATGTCTTTGGACGAACTTCAGTAGTTGGATGTCTTGGTGTAGGACGCTTTGTGCTTTTCCGATGAGATTGTCGTGTTTCCGACCCAGATTAAGATAAGGGACCATGCCGTAGTGCTCCATCAAGCGGATGGCTACAGGGATGTCTCTCACGGAGTAGAATAGCCTGTGGCCTCGTTCGGACAACTCTTTGGAGAGAGGGTAGAAGAGGTGAACATGTGCTGGATGCCCTATGTCGACGAGGATGTTCATTCTGATAGTTTGAAGCGTATGCCGTAGCGGCTGAGAAAACGACGCAGGAGGATGGCGATGTTGTCTTTAGGTGGGTTGCAGCGTCGTGTTGCGAGATTGAAATGTGTGGTGCCGTCCAGGATAATCTCGTTGCAGCCCATTAGCTCAATTTGTTTGTCAGTGTAGGGTATTCCGTTGTAGGACAGGTGTTTTTTGAATTCGGAGATGATGTCCTTGAGCAACTCCTCCTTCTTCTCTTCCGAGGGTGTGGGGGCGAACTGTTCTTTGTGACGCTTGACAGTGGCTGGCAATCCTGCAGCCATGACATGGTCTGGGAGGTCGTGATTGACATAGGAGCCGTATCCGACGATGGTGTCGTCTCCGATGGTAACTCCGGGAGCGACGAAGACATTATAGGTCAGTTCCACTCGTTCACCGATGACGACATCGCCGTAATGCACTGGGTATCCGTCGAGAATATTCTTATAAGAGCCATGGGTGAAAATACTGCATCCAGGTCCCACGGCACACTCTTCCTTCAAGTGTACGAGTCGTGAGGGGTCGATGGTGGTAGAAGGGAAGATATGCACTAGGTCGTCGATGATGAGGGAGGAGCGTTCGGACCGATGTCCGGCACGGAGGATGGCAGTTTCCGAGATAACAACCTCGTTTCCAATCTGTATGTTGTCGGCATGGATGATGACAGCGGAACGAATGTTGCAATTGCGTCCCATTTGGAAGGTGCGTCCATTGATGGAGGTGAAATGCCCAATCCGGCTATTGTCGCCGATGGTGAATTTGTTTTTGCATACGATGACGGAGCCCCAGGAGAGTTTCACATGTCTTCCGATGTGGTTTCCCTGCAGTCGGTACAGGACTTTCTTCAGGCCGCTGGGTAACAGGCCGAAGGTGAGCATTTTTTTTAGTGGAATACGGTCACTCATGATGAATGGTATTATAAATGGAGCATAGCTGGGATGCTATATGGGTAATGCTATAGATGTCCATTCGCTCTCTCGCATGGGTGCGTTGTGGAGTGTTGAGGAAAGGCTCCATAGCGGCAGCGAGGTCTTGAGGAGTGGGATTGGCGATGGTGCCTCCTTGGGTGGTAGAGAGCATCGTGGCGATATCGCCCACATTGGTACTGACGACGGGGAGGTTGCAGGCGAGGGCTTCTTTGACCACCTGCGGCGACCCTTCGTGGCGGGAGGTGACGAGCAGCACATCGGCAGCATTCATAAGCAGGGCCACCTCTTCGCGAGAGCGATTGTGGAGTTCCAAGAGTGCTGCTTCGGGTAGCAGGTCGCAGGCCGCTTGGGCCAACGGGGCATTCTTGACTCCGTTCGAGAAAGCTCCGGAAAAGAGCACATAACGTCCTTGCGGGAGGAGTCCCAACTGTGCACGAGCTTCTTCCCGTTGAATGGGAGAGAACTTGTCGAGGTCAACGCCACAAGGGAGGATCCGGAATTTTGATTTTTGAATTTTGAAATCCGGCCGGATGAGAGATTCGGAAACAAAGATGTTGTATGCTGCACGTCGCATGGCCAGACGGCTCAGAGGCCGGATGCAGCGGCTGTTGATGTCGCTGCCGTGATAGGTGACCACCACGGGGACTTCCCGCTGCAGGGTACAAAAAAGTCCGCAGAGTCCGTAGTGGGCGTGGACGACGTCGGGCGAGAATTTTCTGATGAGCGCCTTGAGGGGCCATAGGTTGTTGAGGTAGCCAAGAGGACCGTGACCGTGTACGGTGTAGAGAAAGACGGTGTTCCCAGCCTCTCGCAGCGCCTCCATTTGTTCGGTGACAAAGGGGGCGACATGTTCATGATTCCCACTGGCGACAATCAGAATCTTCATAGTATTCCGCGACTTCCGAGTTTAAAGAAGGCCCAGGCGAATGCCATTAGAGGTACCACCCAGTACCAGATTTTGATGAAACGATAGTTTTGGGCGTTGAGTTGAGTGATGCCGTAGGCTGCCATGATGAGTAGCAGCGGTAGTCCTGGCAAGAGGAAACGTTCCGAGTTGGAGAATCCGCTCATGGAGATGATACCAAGGTAGGCAAATGCAAAAGAACCGATGAGAGACAGGTTGCGCCATTTCTTGGTGATGAACAAGGCGCTGAAGACGGCGATGAGGACAAAACCTCCGAGGAAATTGCGCACGTAGTTGCCGCCGTGGAGCATCTGTTGGTTGTATTGTTGGTCCACATCCACCATGGTGGGGAAGGGTAGAACAATCATCATGGGGGTCATCACGCTACCGGTAGCATATTTGGCCCAGAGGTTACCCTTAGCGGTCTGTGTGATACGTTTGTTGGTCTGGTTGGATTCTCGGTCTGCGAGCAAGCCCTCGACCTCGTTCATGATGGTGCCTCCGGTCAAAGTGAGCACAGCCAGAAGACCCCATCCGATAATCAGGTATCTTTTTGCTCTACCGATTATCGAGGTGTTGGTGAACACAAGTGCCGTGACGAAAGCAAATACGGCTGTTGCTCCCAGCACCGTTCGGAAGGTGAAAAGAGTCAGCACCAGGAGGGCGGGCAGGGCGATTGTCAGTACATTGTATCGTTTGCTGCGCAGCAGATAATCGCTGCGTTCCAGATAAGCCATAATCAAGAAAATCATCGTGGTCTCTTTCAGATGCAGCCCGCAATAGAAGATGAGGTTGGGTATGAAACAGGCAAGGATGGCTGCGATACGACCGCCTTCTTCACCGATGTTGCGCTTTGCCAGAAGGTAAATCAGCAGTACGGTTGCAGCACTCAGACAGGCGTTGATAAGTCTGGGGAATAGGATATTCTCGCCAAATATCTTGGCGAGGGCAGTGAGGTAGAACACATAGCCAGAGTCGGAGACGGTCGAACTGCTGACAAAGAGATAGTTCCATATGTCTTTCCATTGGGTCTCGATATTGCCGATGGATTCTTCGTAATACCAAGTGGAATCGGCGGCATCGAACTCGAAGGGAGAACCTGTTTTCAAGGAGTAAAAGAAGTAACTGAAGAAAACCCATGCTATCCGTAGCAAGAGCGCTGTAAAGAACAGTACGAGAAGTAATTTCTTCTCCGGGAAGTCTTTCCATTTGATGCTACAGAAGGAACTCAGCATGAAAAATCCCACGACCCAGAAGATACCCATGATGATATATTCAAGTGACATGGTGTTGCGGAAGAAAAAGAGAGAGACAGCGGCCAACGCCCCCAGGTAAAGGTAGATGGCTTTGGTGGCTATTTGTTTAGGGAAGAAAGAAATCATGAGGCTATCCTATTAGTTTGCGTTTCAATTTGATGAGTTTAATCATGTTTTTGTCTCCGACAAGTCTTTTGATGTGTTCTTTCAATTTGTCGGGATGACTACTCCAGGAGTTCAGTCCTTTATGTTCACAGTAGGTGTTGTCGGTGCGGAAATATTCTCCTGTAGTTTGATGTGGAGAGAAATAATCCACGGGGAAGATGTGCAGGTCCCGATAGTCCTGTTCTCTGCCATCTTGATGAAATCCGCTCCGAGTCATGATGGCGGTGACAAATTGCACATTGGTGGTGAGGTCGGCTGTGCCGTCTTTTTTTAGGAAATGACGTCCGCGGTAGGCTTCCTGCATCTCTGTCACCCATTCCCCGTGGGCCTCCGAGGCGCAGACTCCCATCATCAAAGGCATATGCTTGCTTCCTTCGAATCCGGCGAAAGCACGATGGTGCAGCAAGTCGTCGAACGGTTTGTACACCTCGAAGTCCACATCCAGATACAACCCACCCTCCCGTTGGAGAGCAAAGAGTCGCACATAGTCGCTCACAAAGGCATATTTGCCGTTGGTGTAGGCTTCTTTTGTGTAGGGGATACTGTCGACATCGAAGTTGTCCTCGTTCCACAGTCGATACTCCCAGTCGGGCATGTGTTTCTTCCAGGATTCAATACACTTCATGGCCAGATGTGGCATTTCCCCACGGCCAAACCAGCAGTAGTGTATGGTACGAGGAATCATGTTTTATTTGATATACAATTGACCGTAATCACGACACAGAGAAAGAAGCTTCTCACGATGGGAAACACCGAAGTTTGGATTTCGCAGCGTGTACTCTTCTCCGAGAGTATTGTCAGTGGTCATCTCTTTCTTTCGTGCTTCGATGAAATCCGAAAGGGGTTTGATGACCCGCGCGGGGTTGCCTGCTGCCACCGTGTTGCTTGGGATGTTGCGGTTGACCACGCTTCCAGCACCCACAATCACGTTGTCGCCAATGGTGACACCGGGTAGAACAATACTGCTTGCTCCGATAAATACGTTGTTGCCTATTCTTACATTGGCCACTCTCGTGTGGTCAAGGGGTATTTTTGTGCTCGCATCGTGAGCGAGGATGTGTACATGGGGTCCAAAGGTGACGTTGTTACCAATGGTGATGTGGAAACAATGAGACGGGTCGATGAAACAATCTCCGAGAGAACAGTTCTCTCCAAGTGTTAACCCTCTTCGGATGAGTTTGTTAATGTTTTGCTCGCCACGAAAGCGAGAGACTATCCATTTAATAACTTTCATCTGATAATCTTTTGTTTTATTTGAGAGAGAAACTCCATTGTCAGACAATATATCTTTACAATCCAGAAGGGACTTTTGTAATAGAATCGATAGATAGGATCCACATGGGAGAAATCCACTTTTGCGATTTCTCGGTTCACTTTGTCGGGAAAAAGATTATGTTTTCTGAAATTCATCAACAGGTATACCCTCAGCTTGTCCAGCAACGTCTTCAACTCCCCGTTCCTCGCCTCCTCCTCGCCGTATCGGTCGAAATGGAATGCGACGAAGGTATCGGGATTGTAGCGCCTTTTGTGTGTTCCGCTAAAACTTTTTTCAATATCTTGATTGTAGTTACTCAGCGGCCTGTTGAGCAGCACGGCTTTCTCCCTCAGCACAATGCGGAGCCAGAGGTCTAAGTCCTCGCCCAGCTCGAGTCCCGGGTCGAAGCCCCCAGTCTTGTCGAAAATTGTCCGAGGGACGGCCACACTAATGCTGGTCAGCGGCATACAGAGTGTTTTTGCATACACCCGGCAGTAGTTAATCTCACCCTCCACGAAACCTTCCTCCACCCCTATGGGTGCTGCTCGCTTCTTTCCGTTTTTGACGATATAATAGCCCGTCCCATAGATGCCTACGTCTGGATATCGCTCTATCAAGTCGGCTATCTCTTCGAGGAATGTGGGTTCCCACCAGTCATCGGCATCCAGAAAAGTTATATAAGGGGATGAAGAGAGTTCCACTCCTTTATTTCTAGCGTTACTTACACCGATGTTTTCTTTCAGGCGGTGGATGATGAGTCGGGAATCGTTGAATCCTGTCGCAATCTTGCCGCTACCGTCTGTCGACCCGTTGTCAATGACTATGAGTTCATAATCACGAAACGTCTGCCCCAGCACACTTTTAAGGGTCTTGGCGATATAGGGTGCTTTGTTGTATAGTGGTATGATAACGGAGAAGTAGGGCATCAGAGTGTTTTTTTATAGGTCTTTGGCCGATTGAGCAGGCCATACCAGGAACCTGACAGTATGGCTCCAATTTTTGCAGTTTTCTTTTTCTCGAAAAGAGCAATCTTCATCATCAATTTTACGCGACTCCAGAAGTGGTGGATTTTTTGCTTGAATGAATAATCGTAGGGAAATTCATACCAAAGGAGAATGCGGTTGCGGCTGTCGTAGTAGTGTCGCAGGGGAGTATAGTCGGACAGTTGTATTTTTTTTCTCAAAAGAGACACTTCTCTTCCTGATCCTACATGTTGGATTAGATTGCACCCTGTCAGTTGGTAAATCTTATATCCTTTTTCTATGGCCCGAAGACTCATCTCTGCATCCACCATGCCGATAAACAAGTCCTCTCGGAAGTCACCAATTTGATTTAGCATCTCTAAAGAAAAGATGCTCCCGGACTGGCAGACGGTAGTCTCGCGATAGCCGGATTCTTGAATGTCATGATTGACGGGACAGCAGATTATCCCGACCTCCGATCTCTGACTTCCGACCTTCTCCATCCCCCGTCGGTATTCGTCAAAACCCTCGAATGTGGAGTCCTGATCCATGGTCATCAGATGCGTACATCCTTTTTCGGTGGCCATCTTGATGGCGCAGTTATAGGCGACAGGAAGTCCCTGATTGCTTCCTTCGTGGAGTAAGGTGAGATTTGGGTAATGTGCTTTTAACGGATTGAAATCAACGGGACACTCGCTATTGTCCCACAGCATTAGATATTCGACATCTTTGCAAAAAGATGCAATGTTTCGTTCGACATGGCTAATGTCGGGATGGTAGGTGACGATGATAGCAGCGAGTTTTACTTGCATGTAATGAAGTTTGTGAAGAGGGAAGGGAGGGAGTAGATGATATTACCGCGTTTCCAAATCGAATGTTTCCTTTTGTATAGTCTGCCCACAAAAGAAGTTCCTGATAATTGGAAATCATTTAGATATGGCAAGTAGGTCTTGGGTGGGTATGAGATGAAGTCAATGAAGGTGGGAAGAGCCAGCAGATTCAATATTTCCGTGCAGTATGCGACAAGTCCGGTTTTTTCTAAAGCTGTAGCATATTCCAATAATAGTTTGTCATTGCTTTTTTTCATGCTTCGAATATCACTATTTTTGAATGATAGAACATCCTGGGTGTCGTCTGCAAGGAGAGGTCTCCAAAGCCCGTCATGCGACTCGTATCCAATGGCTTTTTTGTGATAGTTCAGACAAAACACTAACTCATATAGTATCCTCATGCCTATGATTTTCGAAGCCTTCGTTTGTCCGGTACGTTGGGCGTAAGGGATATATATGTTGAAATGGAAAGGCGATTTCTTATGGGAGGAGAAGTCTGTCTGGGTGATTCCGGTGATATAGTATCCTGGTATTGTGTTGAAGCCGTTGGTAAAGAGCATTTCGTTAAGGAAGGGTAGCGTTCCTCCTTTAGTGTTTGTGTCGACAATGGCGGTAGGAATATCACAAGAGGCAAGCCCAATCTGTTTGAAATAGGACAATGCCTCGGAAGCGTTGTTGTAGACGGCCTCGGATGAAATAAACAGATATTTTAGTTCAAGGGATGGGAAGTGATTCGACAGTTGTTTCGCTATTAGATAGTAGGAATGCATGTCGCGTGCACAGAAGAAGAGTCTTTGTATTCCTTTTTTTGAAGCATCTCTCATAACGTTGAGGACGAAAGATACCATCAGCGGTGCCGAAATGTCGCAGACGAATTTGCTCTGATGTTCCGGTCCGTTGTTATGGAGTCGCATGGCTCGGCTCACTCCTGCCATTATCGAAGACCAGGGGTACTGGTAGGAAGGAATCCTCATCCATTTTTTTTCGTATGGGAGGTAGTCATATTTCATTTTATGAGCGTGGATGCCAAGTTTCCTCGGGATGGAATAATCGCTGTGATTGTTGTCTCCGTAATGGTGCCATCTTCGATAGGGGATACCTTCTTGTTCATGGATGAGTCGATAGAGGGTACCGTCGTTTTTACGTGCATCCCATTCATTGCTCACAAATATTTTGTCGCCGTCTTTAAAGAATCCCAGTTCTATGAGTCTTTCTTTAAGGAAAGAAGAGGCGAGGTACATGTCGGAGATGAACAGCACCTGACCTTTCCTCCGGGCAGTCTCTACCAATCGTAGTGTAGGGAGTATGGCAACCAGCATTTCGCGCTCTGTAGCCACTTCAAGAGCCATCATCTCATTGATGGATAGGGGCAGGGGGAAACGCGTTGAGACCTGGGCGTATATCGACTCCAATGTGGATTCTGTCTGCCCGGCCTCAATGCGGAGCGTGACAAACACTTGTCGCAGGTGTTCGTCGTCCGGGTACTCCATACTCTCCATCACTTTTTTCGAGAGGATGTCGAATAGGTGGCGGGGTTCTCCGCAGAGACGGGCTACACAGGTGTCGAAGATGTCGAATGAATAGTATCTTTGTTTCATTGTGTTCGATAAACCCATCGGAATAGGGTTGGGGACAGCCGCAAGAGAGAATAGTTGATGCGGTGCCGCAGTTTCGTACGGCTCACAAGATGATAGTGCTGCCAGTCCATTAATTCCAGTAGGTGTTGGTCTTCTTCGCATGTAGAATGGATGAAAGCCATTTGGTAGTATTGCGTCAGCGACTGGTAAATAACGGTTTTGTCAACATCAGATTCATTTGTAAAAAGTTCTGCTAGTTCGTTGGCAATCAGTATCAGGCTTTTCTTGCTTCTCAGACCACGACTGGTCATTATACTGCCACTGCGCACACGATAGTTGTACAGCACTTCGGGAATGACTTTGATATTGCGGGCTTTTAGACAGACCTTGGGGGTAAACTCGTTGTCTTCGTGCAAAATGCCTTCGCGGAAACGCAGATGGTTCTCCAAGAGAAATTCACGTCGGTAGCATCGTTGCCACACACAGACGAAGGGTACCTTTCGTGACTCCAATGCATGGCGGTTGTAGTAGTTCCATCCGTCGGTTTGCTCGGTAGTAAGAGTGTCGAAAGCTCCGCCCACTGTTTCTCGGCAGGCGAAGCAGATGATGTCGCTGCCATCAATCTCGGTAAACAGCCGGTTTAACATGAAGGATTCCACCCAGTCGTCACTGTCCACAAAGAGTATGTATTCTCCCGTAGCGACATCGAGACCGCTGTTTCGGGCGGCACTCAGGCCTCCATTCTCGCGGTCGACAATCTTTATCTGTGGGAGTTTGCTTTCCCATTCAGAGAGGATGGCTCGGCTACCATCGGTAGACCCATCGTTGATGCAAATCACCTCATATTCTTCCCAATCCTGTTTCTGCAGGCTCGAGAGACATTCGTTGAGGTAGGATTCAACGTTGTAGATGGGGACGATGACAGAGAATTTCATGGTTGTATCATGTTGACGCGTGGCAGGGGATAGTAAGAGACACCGCGACGAAGGGGGCCTCCCCAAGAGGTGACGACAGAGGCAATCCCTATATTTTGGCAGATGGTGAGGGTGTCGGTATTATAGTCACCGTGGGGAAGAGAAAAATGATGTATGGGGTGACCCAGCAGTTGTTCCAGATGGTGAAGAGAATTGGAAATCTCTTGTCTTTGTTGCTCGGGATTTAGATTGTCCAGATGGGGATGGGTGACGGTGTGTGCACCAATGGTGCAGAGTGGGTCGGCATCCAGTTGCCTCAGTTCGTCGGTACTGATGCCGAGCGATTGGTCGGGATACCACCACATGGGACTTTGATTGTTGATGAAGCCCGAGGTGACATAAACGGTGAACGGCACCCCGAGCCGTTTCAGCAATGGATAGGCGAGGGTATAGTTATCGTGGTAGCCATCATCGAAAGTGATGCAGACAAAACGTTGGGACTTGGAATTTGAAACTGGAAACGACATAATGTCGTCGATAGAGACGAACGTATACCCGTCTCTCCTGTATTCCATTATCTTTTGTTCTATCCAGTCGGGGGTTACCTCCAGTTCGCGTTGTGCGGGATTGTCACTCCGCTGTTCCACCACTCGGTGTAGCATCCAGATTTCGCCCACTGCAATATTCCTTCGCATGAGGCTTTTTAGCAGGAGTTTACTTTCGTACCGAAGTCCGGTGCGGAGAGCAATACCACTGGTGAGGTAACGCCAGTAGCGTGGTAGGGAATAGCCGTGGGAGAAATACCGCTCGACAATGGTGTTGTAGAGAGTAATCGTCAGGTGCTTCTTGAGACGTCTGCACAATGCTTTCTCTTCGAAATGTCCAACACTGCGATTCTGAGCCATCATCTTTTTGCAAAAAGCCTGGCGCTCACTGAGGTCTTTGAGGGAGGTTATCAGAGGTTCCATGAAGGCTCCGGTGTAGTATGCTTTCTCCTCCTCGCTGAAATCGGGACTCAGCCATTCCAGCATGTATAGTTGTACCTCGGTGACTTTTCGTCGCTGTATTTCGTGATGAACGGAACAAATCTGCTGGGGGTGCATACGGTAGCGGAAAAGGGTCTCCTGGAGGTTATAAATCTTGGTGACTCTTAGGCATTCGGCCCAGAATTGATAGTCTTCTGCAGGGAAAGCATCGGTACGGTAGCGCAGTCCATGGTTTCGGTAGAGACTCATGCGGAAGGTGGGGACGATAACGCTGCATTCGAAGAGCATATTGGATAGGCAATCTTCGTGCCGTTCGGGGAATCGCACCTGTGTGGCTGTTGTGCCAAATCGCTCGAATCCAGCGCTGCAGATACCGATGTCGGGGTGCGTGTCGAGGATGCCTATTTCACGTTCCAGCCAGAAAGGTTCTGCGATGTCGTCACCATCCATGCGCGCAACATACTCGGTGTCAATCAGTGCCAGTCCCCGGTTGAGGTTTTCAGCAAGGCCTACGTTCTTCTCGTTCTGGACGATACGGATTCGCGGGTCATGAAAATTATGTACTATCTCGATGGTATTGTCAGTCGAGCAGTCGTCAATGACGAGCAGTTCGAAGTCGCGGTAGGTTTGTTGTAACACACTGTCAATAGCTTCCTTGACAAAAGGCGCTACATTGTAGGTGGGCATCAGAACAGTTACCTTGGCCATCGTTTGAGTCGATATAATGAATGCCAAAAGACGATGAATGGGTAGTGCCCCATCCGTTCCTTCACTTGACGTTTCACTTCGGAGTCGAAATCATATTGTTTCTCGTAGCGAGCCCAAAGACGACCCCATCCTCGGGCGTAATTTGAGACTTTAAGATTGCAATGCTTTATCATGTAATCCAACACTTCGGTACCCTCGAGGAAGGTGAGCCCACGGTGTTCGGCCTCGGAGGAGATGTTGGTGTTGTGTTGGCGGTAGTAACTGAGGGGTTCGTCGATCTCCACCACGGACCCTTGTTGCGCCAAGAGAATATAGAAAAACCAGTCACCGCAGAGCCGCATGTGTTCGTAACGGTGGCTTTCCGCAGGGAGGAATCTATCGCGCCGGAAGATACACTCGCTGACGTTGGCGATAGAATTATTGACGGCGAGTTTCTTGTGTATGAAGTGGAGCCCGTCGTAAACGTTTACGTGGTTGCTGTGAGGAGTGTCCCAGAGTTTTGAGCTCCGAAGGTCGACCCACCAAGTGGCGGTGTAGGCTAATGAGCAGTCGGATACTTTGTCAACCTCTGTCATCAGTCGCTTTAAGAAGGTGTCATCGGCGTAATCGTCGCTTTCTGCTATCCAAATCCATTCTCCTTTGGCGAGGGTAATTCCCTTGTTCCACTGGAGGAAAGCACTGCCGCTATTGCTTTCGCCAAAGACGATATGGCTTACATGGGGGTTGTTGCGGTAGCGTTCCATGATGCTGCGACTGCCATCGGTGGAGCCGTCGTCAATAAGTATCAGCTCGAAGTCCTGAAAAGTCTGGCTCAGGATGCTCCCAATGCGCTGTTCGAGGAAGGGAGCGTGGTTATAGTTGGGTACTATGACGGAGACGGATGGCATTATTCAATGACCGTATGGGATAGTTGTAGATTGCGATAGAATTCATTGACGATAGTCTCTTCGTTTCTCAGGTATTCGATACCGTAGCGGTTTTCGATATTGTCTTTTGAGAGACGTTGGACGTAAAGTCTGTTCCTTTGAAGAACCTGTTCGATACCGAGGTTTTTATAGTGAAGGAGCTTGATGCCGGTATTGGTAGAAGTTTTTATTCTCCCCCAAGGATGACATTCGTGTGCGCCCGGTTTATAATTAATCTCTACAATGGCATGGGGGTCAAAAAGAATGCATTTGTCAAACATCGGGGCACGGAGGCCAGTGGATGTCTGACGGGGTAGGGGATTGTCCGTCTGATATTCGGGAGGATTCTCGTTGAACATATTGAAACCTATCGGTTGAACCACAGAGATATGTTGACGCTTTAATTTGGAGATTTCCTTCTTGATGTTAGGATGATAAAGGAATTCATCGATGTCGCAGACAATCACGTAGTCGGCATGTCCCCGCGACTTTTTCCAACAACTGTTTTTGATGTCGTTGTGGATATTGTCGCAGAAACCATCTGAGTCGAATTCGATGAGCGTGGTGTCGTCTCTGGAGAGGATGAGGTTGGCCGAGTTGTCGGTAGAGTGATTGTCGTAGATGGTGAAATGGTTGACAAAGGATTCATAATGTTGGAACATGAAGGGCAGCATGCGCTCCTCGTTCCAGCAGACGGCGTAGTAGTGGATGATGGGGCGGTTGATATGGTGGATTATTTTGTGAGCTTTCAGTCTGAGTAGGTAAAATAGGTTAAGAAAAAGGTGGGAATAGGTGTGGATGTTTTCGATGGATTTTGCCCTTAGCCATTTTAGACGAATGACTGACCAGAAGAGAAATAGATTGTGGGCACTCCAGCGGTATTTTCGTTGGTTGAGTGTGACGTAATTGTGCAGTGTCTGGAAGGCTCGTGATAGAAGTTCCCGTAGATATTGTCTTCTGGGATATGGGAGCTCTTTCCGGTATTGTAAGAGCCACATGGCATGAAACCAGAGGTCTTTGTATCTTTCGTTGGCGTAATGAACGATGGCTGTTTCAGATATCCCCAACTCAACAGCCCGTTGTATCACCATAGCATCGGTGATACTTGCTTCCAGACGCCTGTCGTTGAAACGATGGGTGATTGCGTTGGGGTTGTTCTGACGATAGATGTATTCTCCACCGGAGAACGCAACGTGTCGGCAATGGGAACACCAATCTCGTTGGGAATATTCGTCGCTATTAAAGGCTGCCAGAGGTACAGGATTCGATTTGATGATGTTGGTGCGCCAAAGGGCGAAACCGGGAATAGAATAATCCATCATGAGTTCGAAGGCTTCTTTCCCGGAAAGGAGAGGGGAGAGGTCGCCATGGACTCCTTGGTCGGTTTTCGATGGCTGTCCGTCGCCATAATACCATGTCAACGAGGGTATAACGGCATCGGCATCGGTTTCCTGCTGACGGCTGACGAGGTACTCCAGCGTGTCTGGCTTGAGTAGGTCGTCTTGCGACATATACAGGGTGAATTCACCTGTGAGATGAGGTAGGATATATTGCCAGGAGTGAGGAGCATCACCACCGTTTGGCTTTTGGAATACTTTGATGCGAGAATCTTTTGCAGCGTAGGATTGAAGTAGGGAGAAGGTGCTGTCGGACGAGCTATCATCGACGCAATAGAGTTCCCACGAACGGTATGACTGAGACAGGATGGAGTCCAGTGTTTCTGAGAGGAAGGGCTCTCCGTTGTATGTAGGAATGAAAATGTTTATCATTTCTTAGCCCGGATGATGCCCCGTCTGAAATAAGGTGGTGTGGGCATGTCGTACAAGTGAAAGAGCATATAGCCTTTTGAAAATTCGGACGTATAGCCAATGCTGTCGAAAAGGGCCTTTATCTCTTCGGCATCATGCTGGCGGTGGTATACTGCTGCTGCCATTTTGATGTTTTCTTTTCCTTTCAAAAAATCTAGAGCCGAGGTAATGACAGGCAATTCATATCCTTCTATGTCCATCTTGATGAAGGTCGGATGGTCAGCAGTCTCTGACAGAAGTGTTTTTAGTGACAAGTTGTAATCTGTATCAACGACTGAGACCCCTTTCTGAATCACCATTGTCTTCTCTTGCCATGGAGCGAAGGTATGGTGTAAGGGTTCTGTCCATTGAGGATCGTTCTCTACGATAATGACACGGGAGGCATTGTCTACTTGGTCCAGAGCGAACAACCCTTCTGCTGCACCAATGTCGAAAATCACATCCCCCTTCTCTACGTGTACAGTGGGTGACTGGTACTGGTGGGGGGCTTCAGAAGTGTCACCGATAGCTAGAATCTTTTCTGTCTGGATATAGTTCGAGTAGGTCTCCACTATGGCCTCCTCCGAGAAACTTGCCGGGAAATAGAGTTTCTTTTGATTGTGAACCACATATGGCAACCCAGCTGCAGTATCGAATCCGGACTGGATGGTGGAGATGGATTCGGTTGGATAGGGGAAGATACAGTAGGTTCCTTTCTGGCGCAGATAGTCCAACTCTTTCTGGAAGGCTGCTGCTTCTTGCTCATGACGAACATAGTAATCCAGTACCTTCAGGAAATAATATCTCTCTGTTATCTTTTGGTCCACGACAAACTCTTCGAGCATCGCGATTTTGTTCGTGTTCTCGTTGATACGTCTACGGATGTTTGTCGTAAAGAGTGCTCTGAGATTGACCAATAGGTTTTTGAAAGCGGAATCCTTCATGGCTACAAGTATGATAGTTTTGCCCGGAACATGATATGTCCCCACCCTGTATCCCATTGGGAGATGGCTGAGTCTTGTCGGTTGTTCATGTCTGCCTCTTCGATGGAGAAGGTGAGTTCGTTCGGGATATAGTCGAAATCGCGCTGTGCTGTCAGGTAATTGCCGATGCCTACGGAGAAGGCCAGGGAATACTGACCCGAGGCAAGATGGTGGTCGTATAGTTGGAAGAGCACCTTTTTCTGCTCTCCTTCACGGATGGAGAGGTGCTCGGTATTTGATACTGAGCCTATCGAAACCTCGTCCATGCCGAAAATGGTGGTGTTGATTCTGAAATTGGGAATATCGCGGTGTGCTTTCACTTCGAAAATAAACTCGATGGGCTCGTTGGAAGCGAAAGCGTTTTTGTCCTGAGCAAATCGAACCGATAGGAATTCAATCTCTTTTGAGTCATCTCCTCCCCGGAAAGAGAGTTGCTGTGGGGAATTTTTGAACGAGGAGCCGATATAGGTGTCGACAGCCTCGGTGGCCGAGCCTTTGAAAGTGATTTGACCTTGATCGAGGACTATGCCGCGCTGACAGAGTTTCCGAATGGAGGCCATGTTGTGGCTGACGAAGAGAACGGTGCGGCCTTCTCCCTGGCTGACATCTTGCATCTTCCCGATGGCTTTCTTTTGGAATTCGGCATCGCCTACGGCAAGGACTTCGTCCACTACCAGTATTTCTGGGTCGAGGTGGGCGGCAACAGCGAAGCCGAGCCGCACCATCATGCCGCTACTGTAGCGTTTAACAGGGGTGTCGAGGTAGCGCTCGCAGCCACTGAAGTCGACAATCTCATCCAGTTTCTTGGTAATCTCGGCTTTCGTCATGCCGAGGATGGCTCCGTTGAGATAGATATTCTCGCGGCCTGTCATCTCGGGATGGAATCCCGTACCTACTTCAAGCAGAGAGCCAATACGTCCGCGGGCGCGGATGCTACCGGTAGTGGGTGCGGTGACACGCGAGAGAATCTTCAGCAGGGTACTCTTACCGGCACCGTTTTTACCGATGATGCCCACCACATCGCCTTGCTCTACTTTGAAGTCGATGCCACGCAGCGCCCATACGTAGTCACTCTCACCACGTGTGCTGCGGTCGTTGGCTTCGCCGATACGTAGGTAAGGATCTTCTTTGCCACGTACGCTCGTTGTCCACCAGCGCTTGAGGTCATGTGCCAGAGTACCGGTGGAGACCACTCCCAGTCGGTATAGCTTACTGATATTATTGAATTCTATTGCTGTCGCCATAGGACTATTGCTTGTGAAGTATGCTGTGGGGCTTTTCGGCGTGAGAGGTGAGGCTTGCGAGTAGCAATGCCCATTCGGAGTCGCCGAATACCATGTGCCGTTTCCATCCGAGGGCGCGCCAGCGTCGCAGTTTCCATCCGAGGCGTGCAAGACCGTCTGCTTCGCTTTCGTCAACAGCATCGCCGTATACTAAATCATGCTCCATGCGGTCGACATCAAGGCGACCTGTACTCGGTAGCGGCATTGTGTGGCCCAGATGTCTCTCGATGATAGCGCTTAAGGCCGAAGCAAAGGTGTCCATACGGTATTGCTGTAGGATACCCTGCACCTGATGCCAGTCTACCTGCTCGCGTAGAGCTTGGCAGGTCAGATACCAATCTGTGAGGTCGCGCAGTGTGATGCGGCTGGCTGCAAAGTGGCAGGCCATGTGGCGAATCAGGAAGAGTACCTCGAAGGTGGGCGAGGGAACCCAATTCTTGAGTAGCACCTCGTAGCGTCGGTTGGAAGGTGGATAGTGGATGTTGAGAAAGTCGTAATGGCTTTCGACGGTGACACCACGGTAGTTATATTTCGTATGGTGATGGCTGTCGTGACGCACCTCCACGCCCAGCGTTTTGCTTGCTACCCGGTCCGCCTCGCAATGGAGGTCGTAGAAATACAGGTCCAAGTCGCCAAACTCGCGCAATTCAGGCTGTGGGTAGAGCCGGGCCGTATGGGTGCCTTTTAGTACCAAGGTTGTGATGCCATGGTGCTGCATTGTGCCGACAATCTCATCCTGCACATCATGTTGGTAGCGGTACCTGTCGGCCGCTTTGGTACACTCGGCAAGCCAAGGCATGATGACTTCGCGAGGGGCACCACAGGCCGCAGCGGCTTCATAGCAGAGTGCCGCCACATGGTTTCGTTGCAGCAGTCGGAACAAACTCCACCAGTGGGCGGTGTCGAGGGAATTGGTGCCAAGGTGGGGTTCTTGGCCGTTTAAGGCAGCGCGCAGCAGTCGATAGGCGGTTTCTTGTTCGCTCATACGGTGTCCATAAAGGTTTTCTGTACGCGGTTGAATATCACGATACCTATGGCCAACAGCACCACCATAAAGCAGAAACTGTAGGCCAGCAGCCCCCAACTAAATTCTCCTGCCCCGAGGAAGCCGTATTTGAAGGCCTCTACGATGCCCGTCAGGGGGTTGAGGCTCATGAGGAAATGCAACTTGGGGTGGGTGATGGTACTTAAGGGATAGATGATGGGGGTGGCGTACATCCAGAGGCTCACGAAATAGGTCAGTAGCAACTGTAGGTCGCGGTATTTGGTGGTCAGGCTTGAAAAGAGGATGCCGAATCCCAGGGCCAGACCTGCCAACATCAGCACGAGGAGTGGTAACAGCAGGGCATATCCGTTGGTGTGGATTCCCCCAGGGATAATCCATATTTGATAGATGGCGTAGACTATTAAGAAAAGGACGAGTTGGATGCCGAAGCGCAGCAGGTTGGAGAGGACATTGGCCAATGGCACGACGAGGCGCGGAAAATATACCTTGCCAAAGATGCCGGCATTATCGGTGAAAGTCGAAGAGGTCTTGTTTAGGCAGTCGCTGAAATATTGCCACATGCAGATGCCTCCCAAATAGAACAGCGGCTGGGGAATTCCGTCGGTGGAGATATTGGCGATGCCGCCGAATACCACCATGTACATCACCATAGTGATGAGGGGCTGGATGATGTACCACAAAGGCCCGAGGATGGTCTGCTTGTACTGCGTTGTGATGTTGCGCCGGACGAAAAGACTGCACAAGTCACGGTAGTGCCAGAGTTCCTTCAGGTCGAGTTGCAACAATCTCTCCTTGGGTTTGATGACGGTGGTCCAGGTGTTGTTGACTTCTTTCATGCTGAATGTTTTCTGCGGAAGAGGATATTCCCGACGATGCCCCAGAAGTATCGCCAGTCGGTTTTGAAGGAGTGTTCGAGGTAAGCCACGAGGTAGCGCCGCTCGCTCTCCTGTACCTCTTCGAGGGTCTTGGGAGATGTCCGCTCGTAGTAGAATGGAGGCAGTAGGCCGGGTTTCGTGCGGCTACGAAGTTCCTGCATCTCGGTGGAATAGAGGTTAAAGTACTGTTTGCTCAGTGGACGCACACCCACCAACTTGATATCGCCTCGCAGCAGATTCCACACCATCGGCAGTTCGTCGAGCCACACTTTACGCAGGAACCGTCCCCAAGCGGTGACACGGTAGTCGTCCTTGAATTTGCCTCCAATCTCCAGATGTTGGTATTGGTAGATATAGGATTGGATATACTCCGAGTAGGTGAACATGGTGCGGAACTTGTGTACCACGATATCTTTTCCGTTCTTTCCTTTGCGTTGCAGGTGGATGATGGGCGAACCTGTGGGCTCTGTATCCTGCACCGGGGATTTGATTTTTCGGGCGGTGACGAAGAACTCACCTTGACGGAACTGTTCATCGACCACCTCGAATCCAGCACGGTAAAGGCGTCCAAGTATCTCCACTCGACTAAAGGTGCGGTTCTTGCCATCGGTTAAAGCAAAGTAGAGCTTGCGTGTGAACCTAAGTTTCGGACAGACACGATGCCACAGGTATTGACTCCCGGCTACCACCTGCCGCACTCCCCAGGGATAGGTTGCTTCTATCATTTTGCGTTTCAGCAAGGCCGTCATCGAATGGCAACAGAGATAGGAGCCATAGTCCAGCATCTCGTTGGCCATATAGAGGCACTCGTTCAACTTCTGTAGAGTGTGCATCGGACGTGTAAAGAAGACAATCTTCGGATGTTTGTCGTTGAGTCGGTAGTTCAATGCTTCCGGAGTGAGAGTCGAGAGGGGGATGACGGCCATAATGGGGCGCAAATCTTTGTTGACGCTAAGCCATTTGAGCCATTCTTTAGGAGAAAGTTGCGATGTGATGTCGAGAATCTCTTTCACCTCGACATTCTCCACGTGGTCTTCCGATAGTTTCGCCCCCCTGTCCGTACCTTGTTCGGTGTAGGGCTGGTTGGAATCCAACTCATATTGGAGTCTGAACAGCGCTTTCTTCATTCGGCAGTGTCTGCTTTTTTTAAGAAGTTTGGGTGGATATAGGCCGTGGCCACAGCTACCACGCCAGGGATGGTTATCACCAGTCGACGGTCTTTTTTGATACGTTTGATATGTCCTTCGGCGCCTTTGAAAGGGCCGTCGGTCACCACCACGCGGTCGCCAAGGTGGTACTCGGGTTGGTCGTCGCCAAGGAACAACAGTCCTTGGTAACCGGAGCTGACTACGAAACGGAATATCTCCATTTCGCGGTCTGGAATAACGGCAGGCTGACGACTGTCCAGTCTGGTATAGGGGACAGCATCGTTGCGGTGTTTAGCGGCAAACTGGCTTAGTTTCTCTTCTCCACAGTGCAGGAAAAACAAAGAACTGATGATATCTGTAGGGGCGAAGTATTCGAGTCCCAATGCTATGCTGTCGTTCACCAACGGCATCACACGGTTGTAGAAAATCCTAAAAGCGTACCAGTTCTTATCCATTATCCCTCCTCCTCCACATAAGATGTGGAGTTCTTGGCAGGTTTATCAGTCTTTTGCGTTCTGATTCACGGGCGCCCCTGTCCAAGGGTGTTGCCGCAACCCTATCATTCTCAGTGAGAAACAAAAAGTCACTCTCATGGAAGTCTTCTGCAAATATACGTTTTTTTTATATTAATAAAAAAATTATTGTTTTATGAAAAAAATAGGCGGAAATGGCTGTTGCCATTTCCGCCTAAAAACCAGAGTGATTATTTTAGAGACCAAGGACCTCTGCTCCTTGGTTGTAGATGATGTCACGGGGGATGTTGGCATCACGGATGGCATCGAGGTCTTTCTGTAGCTCGGGGCTGATTTTGCCGTTCTTATCGCTGTAGGCCTTCGCGGCTTTCATGTCGCCGTCGCCTTCTATTTTGATAATGAGGGAAGCCCATTCACGGGCAGCCTTGCGGGCATTCTCGACATTAATGAGATACTTGCCCTCTTTGTCGCGGCTGAAGGCTCCGTGCTCCTTGAAGAAGTTGTAGCACATGATGTTGGCTACACCGTGAGCCTCGGTGGCGCCGAAGCGCACAGAGCGGAGGATGCCGGCGATGAAAGTGACATAGTTCTCTTCAATGGTGCTGTTGGTGATGTAACCCTTCTCGATGAGCTGCTCGGTGAGGAAGAGACCGCAGACGTCGGCTTTGGCTTCCTCCCACGCGCTGTAGAGGCTGCCGAGGGCCTGACGGCAGGGACCACGGCCGGTGATGGTGTTCTTGATGCCCAATCCATGGGCCACCTCATGGTAGCACGTATTGCCGAAGAAGGCGTTGAAGGTCACCTTGTCGACCTGTTTCTCGCTGACCATCAGTTTGGCGATGGGGACCATGATATTGTCGAACTTGGCCTGCATGGCGTTTTTGAGTTGCAGACGGCGGCTGCCTTTTTTCAGTTGCACACGCTCGTCGTTGGGCAGGTTGATGGCAATGGTCTTCGAGCCCGCATTGCAGTCGCCGGCATAATAGACCACATCGTAGACATTGATGTCGCAGTCCGTGCCGGGAACCTCTTTCTTGTATTTGTCCTCGCAGGGCAACAGTTTTTGCATCTCCGGCAGCAGGGCAGCAAATTTGCTCAGGTCACTGCTCCATTTCTCATCTTTGATGAGCACGAAGGCTTCATGCGAGCACTTCAGTCCGTTGATACCATCGTCGTAGTTCTCGATGGGTCCCACGACGAAGTCCAGACGACTGTCTTTCATGTCCATCCAAATCATGTCGCTCTCGAAATAGTCGTCGGTGCGGAAGGCTTCGCGACGGGCTTCGAGGTATTTCTTCAATCCCTCGTTCTCGGCAAGCCCGATGGCTTTCTCGAGGAGCATATCGACGTGCTCAAGCTCTTTGGCGTAGGCCTTGTGATAGGGGAGGACATAGAGCTTTCCTTTGGCATCACGACGGATAACGCTGTACTGGCTCTCCTTCAGCGGGTCTTTCAACTCGTCAAATTCTTTCTTTGTCATATCGACAGGGTAGAAATTGCAGCCGGCAGGACGCTCCTTGTAGCCCGGGAGGAAGGGGCGCTCACTGTCCAAACGGTCCCAGGCACCATAGTGAATCTCGGCAAAAGCACGGAGAGCGGGATCCTTGATCTCTCTCAGTTTGGCACGATTCTCGTTGCCGAAATATTCGTCCCAGTAGATGTCGTCCATCACCTGTCCGATTTCGATGAAGGTTCTCACCAACTCACGCTCGTTGTCCGAGAGGGTTTTCACGAGGTCGGAAGTGAGCTTGAACTCGGCATATTCTTTCACTTTTTGCTTGATATCGGAGTGTTTTTTGTCAATTTTTTTGGGTTGCGCAATGCCTCCGAATAGAGTTGTCAATGCCATGACGAAAACGATTAATTTCTTCATTATTAGTTTATTTAATTATTATTTGTGTTTCGTACCTTTTTGCAAATATACATTTTTTTTTGCCATATTGAAAAAAAGTTGTACTTTTGCACCCGATTTTGAGAAACGGAACTGAGTTTTTTTCAATTTTCAATTTACTTGGAAAGGTGCTCGAGTGGTTGAAGAGGCCCGCCTGGAAAGCGAGTAAGCGTTAACAGCGCTTCAAGGGTTCGAATCCCTTCCTTTCCGCTGAAAAATTGCCGTAAGTGCTTGTTGAAAACAGCTCTTACGGCAATTCTTTTCTCTGTGTGCAGGAAAATGTGCAGGTTAATTCAAAAGCTTCTCTTGGGCGAGAGCTATCATCTCGGAGTCGCACTGGAGGATGGTGGCGATGCGCAAAGCCTCGTGGGGTACGTTGTCGCTCTGGTCCTCGGTGAGGGAGTAGTCGATGAAGCGGTTGATGTTCTGTGGATTAAGGGGCAGGTCGGCGAGATCCTCCACGAAGCCTTTCACCCTCAGGCGGCGACAGTCGACACCCAATTGACTGTAATGGGTAGTGATGAGGGTAAAAGAGTTCAAGGTGTTGAGAATCTTGATGATGGCCTGTACGAGAGCCTTTCCCTCAACGGGATTGGTGGTACGTGCTGGCTCGTCAATGAGCACCAGCATTTCGCGACTGCGGCAGGTGCTTAGGATGTCACTAATTTTAATGATTTCGGCAGCATAGGAGGAGAGTCCGTTCATCTCGTCCTGGTCGTCACCGATGGAGGTGACAACACCCTCGAGGAGTCTTATAACGGCTTTGCTTGCAGGAACATACATGCCGCATTGCGCCATTATCTGCGCGGTGCCCACACTCTTGAGCAGTACCGTCTTGCCCGCCATATTGGCACCAGTGATGAGGCAGACGCCCGGGTGCAGGGTGATGTCGACAGGCTGGTAGCGCAGTTTCTGTTTCTCATTGCGCTCTTTCAATCTTGGATTGACAAGTCCCTTGTATTCAATGATATCTCCGATTTCCGGTTGTGAAAGTTCCCAACGGATAGAGAGGTCGGCTTTGGCGAGTAGGAAATCGGTATAAGCCATTTGTTCCATGGTTGTTATGAGGGTTTTTGACCATGGATGAAGTTGGTCGGAGAGTCGGAGGCAAACTTCGTTCTGAATCTCGTTTTGTTCGGCCAACAGTTGGCTGATGCGAACGGGATCGCCTTCGGAGGTCTGTAGTGCGTTGAGCTCACGTCTCAAAGGGGTTAGCCGAGGGTCGTAACTGTCATAGATGTAAAAGTTTGCGATGCCTGTGTGATCGGGGTCGAGTAGGGAGAACACCTCAGTGGTCTCTGGAATGGGTAGGATATCTCCAAGGCCCATGTTGGCAATGGCATTCTTGGCTGTCTGCGAAAGTTGTGAAAGATTCTTGATTTCAAACAGTTCCACCTCGTTCAGCGCGGTGTGGTTGGACAGAGAAGCAAGGGTGCCCTGCAGGTCGTGCAGGCACATCAGGCAATGGCGCAGGTCGATATAGGGTTTCTTGTATTTAAACTCCCGAGTGGCTTGAATGGCGAGGTTGAGACGATTCCATTCGGCACGCAGTTTGTCAGCATTGTTGTAGAACTCGGTGTTGAGCATGCACCGTCGTCCAGCGGCCGACATAAAATCCATGCTATCAATGATGTACTGGAATCCCGCGTCTTGTTTTATGAGTTCTTTTATCTTCATTGGTTCTTCATTTTTTCTCTCATCTTCCTCTTGTCTTCCTCTTATCCTCCTCTTGTCTTCCTCTTGTCTTCCTCTTATCTTCCTCTTATCCTCCTTTAGTGTTCCTTTTATCGACCTTCTATCTTCTTCACGTCGTAGACAGGGGTCTGTAGGGCATCGCTCAGCGCCTCGCAAGTGCTCTTGGAATCAAGGAGAAAGCCTTGTGGAGAGGTGGGGTTGAGGGTGACGGCGATAAGTTTCGACCGCTGCAGCACCCTCAGTCGTCCGTCGCGACGGGTGAATTCCACATAGGCCTCTGGTGTGATGAATAGTTTTGTGAAGTCTCTTGCTATCAGCGTGATGCCTTTCTCTTTGGATGCCAAAATACGTAGCAGGCGGTCGCTCACGGCTCCCGAGGCAAAGAGGGTTTTCCCGAAGCGTAGGATGTCTTTCTCGGCACGGTCGATGAGGAACACCGAAGCGATGCCTAAATCATGAGGTTCCCCATCGTTGTCGACAGCCCATAGTCCTGAAGGTATGATGTTTAGTTTCTCTCGTAGGTCATTGTCTACCTCCTCGAGGAGGATGAGGTTGTGCAAGAATTTGGTCTTGGAGACAAGCTGTTTGACATTGGCCGATACGGCGGCTCCGGTGGCCAATATCATGGCTTCGGTGACGGTAGGGGAGGCGAGGCTCAGACGTGACAGCGCCCCGTCTACGATAGAGAGGCTACAGCCCATGGAATCAAGCATCTGTATCTGCTCGCGCAACGCTCCAGTGGTGGCGGCTCCCGACAGAAGCACCTTGCCTTGTACCAGCACGCGGGCGGTCACCAAGGGCCCCAACGAGGTTCGTCGTGAATCGACATGCTCGAGTACGCTCACCACCTGTCGCTTCATGTAATGCTGCTCGGAGGTGATGAAACGGGTGCCTTTGTAGAGGATGATTTCCGGCTTGGCGGTGGCGAAGACGGCATCCACCTGCTCGCCATCAACACCGATGGAGGTGACGCCAAGCGACACCTCCATCTGGTTCAGTCTTTGTAATATGTAATTGAGGCAAACGGTCTTTCCTGTGTTTTTCTCTAATCCAACAATGGAAAGACTGCGGTGGCGTAGTATGTCGCGAACAAAAGGCACGACTTACTGCTCCTCCTCTTTTTTGCTTTCGGGTTCTTTCGTTCCTTCAGTTTTTTTGAACGAGGCTCTGAATTTGTGCCAGTAGTTCTTGCCAAGCACGATGCCGCATCCCAGCACGAAGCCGAGGAAGGTCCATACGATGACGGTCTTGGCGCGGCTGTTGTCGGGCTTCATGGGGATGGTGACCGGCTGGATGACGGCGAAGATAGGCATGTCTTTCTTCACTTGCATTTTGGCCTGCTCCAGTTGCTTGGCCATTTCCATGTAGATGGAGTTGGCGACGTTGTATTTGGAACGCAGACGTTCTTTGCCAATGTTGGCTGTCGTGGTGACGACATCCTGGAAGCGGTCGGTGCTACCGGCCAAAGCAGCTTGGTAGCGTTCGGCCTCTTCTTTGGCCTCGTAATAACGTGCTTGGATATAGTCCAGTTCGCTCTTCGATTTCTCCACACGGATACGGGTCACCTCCTCCTGCAGTAACTGCTGTGCATTCATGGCTAGTTCGGCGGTCTGAATGGGTTCAGTGCCGTGGGTCACCAAAGTGATGGTTCCCTCTTTCTTGTCAACATTGAGGGAGAGGAAGGAACCGAACTTATCCAGCATCTTCTGTTCGTCGGGAGTCACTACAACAGGCTTGCGGGTGTTGCTAGAGTCCGGGACAGCGGGGATTGCAGGAGCCACCTCTTTCTTTTCTCCGCTGATGGCACCGATAATCACTCCCGGCAGTCCGATGGTGTATCTCAAGACATAGTCCATCGCTGTCGGTTTCTCATATCCGGCCAGCGCATAGTCGAGCATGCTGATCATCGTGTCGCACTTCTGATAGTGCATAGGCATGTGCATCAACTTCAGGCGGAAGGGCACGCTGTTGACAATCTGGGGATAGACGAGAGGCGAGAGCTCCGAACTACTCGACGAAGAGCCTAGGTCGAAACCTGCCAATGCAGCCAAATCTCCCAGACCGGAACTTTTAGCAGAGCCCATCTGCGGCACCATGACGGTGCTGACGGAGTAGGTGCGTTTCATCGTCACGGCCGACAGGATGCCCAGCGCAATGAAGATGCCGAGGGTGATGAAGATGGTCTTGCGGCCGGCCCAGAGGTTGCTAAGTAATGCTTTGATGTCGATACCTTCGTTTTCCTCTTCGGGAGCAGGGGTGTTGTTGAGATTCTCTTCCATATCTTGTTATTGTATCTTGGAAATACTGCGGGCCATGATGATGATAGAGGCGAGGGAGGTGATGGCAGAGAGTATCTTGCCCATTTCGCTCACCCAGTCGAATTTCTCCTTGGGTTCGGTAAGTACACGCTCGCGCTCTCTAATCTTATCGGTATCCATGCGCACGGTAATCACAGCGCCAGGTTGCACGGTGGGGGTGCGGCGGAAGAAGAGCAAACGGCGTTTGGTGCTCTCGGATTGGTTGTTGGGGTAGGTCACGGTGACGCTCCAGCGGTCGGCATCCTTGTCGAAACCACCGGCATAGTGTTTGATATACCAGGCGGCGGTGTGGGCGCCCTGATAGACGATGGTCTTCTGACTCAATACAAATTCATCAGGGACATACTGGGCCATGCGGGTACCGGTCTCGCGGATGATGACGGTGTTTTCACGACGCGGGATGGTGATAACATCGCCGTCCATCAGGATGGGATTGTACTTCATGTTGCCTTTGCGCTTCTTGACATCATTGAGGTTGATGCTGATGGGACCTTGGGCTCTGCCGGTGGTGCGGACGAGGATGGAATAGGGCTCGGCATCTTCGAGGAGGCCGCCAGCTCTCTTGATGACTTCCCATAGCTGGGTCTCGCCGTCCTCGAGGACGTAGGCTCCGGGGTATTTCACACGGCCGTTAATCTCCACGGTGCGACCTTTCGTGAAGTTGGGGGTCATACGCACCACGATGTGGTCGAAGGGCTGCAGCTGGAAGTTTTTGAGCTCCTCCTTGCCTCTTCTGGCGTTGACAAGGTTGTAGTTCTGGTCGATAGTAAGGGTGAGTTGCTCAAGTTCAACCTCGTCCTTGTCGGAGATGTTGGTGCGGAACACTTCGACGCGGTCGTAGGCGGCACCCACTTCGAAGCCGCCAGCCATGGAGAGGAGGTCGTGCACAGAGATGGAGGGGTCAAAGGGAGTACCCATGGGGTTCTTCACGGCACCGCTCACGCGCACCTCGCCGATGTTGGTATAGGTGGTGTTATCGTAGATATTCAGACGGTCACCGGGCTGCAGCAACATCTCGCCATCGGCATCAAGGTTGACGCGCAGATACTGCATCTTGTCGGGATTGGTGACATCTTTGCGGAAGATGTAGGCCACGGGGAAGACGGTTGTCTTTAGTCCGCCGGCATATTCGATGGCCTGTCCCACAGTCATGCGGTCGTTGAGGCCGAAGGGACGAGAGAAGGGCTGACGCACCTGGCCGCTAACAGCGATGGTGTCGAGGTCACGGTAGGCCGATTTCTGGAGCACACGCACCACGTCGCGGGCCTGCAGGGTGAAGTCGGGGTTGCCGTTCGTGCCGGGGAAGGGAATGGTGAGCACTGTTACTGTCGAATCGGGGCTCATACGCTCCACAAACACATAGTCGCTCTTGGCGGTATAGGTGGGCTTGGCTTTCTCGATCAAAGCCTTGAGGCTGCTGTTGCCCTTGAGGTCGTAGTTGCCGCCGTAGTAGACGTCGCCGTTGATGGCCACATAGTTTTCCATGGGCACATCGGAACGCAGAATCTGCACCACGTCGCCGTTGCGCAACTCCACTTTCTTCTTGCCTTTCATCACGTCGTTGAGGTTGTATTCCAGATATTTGCGTTCTCCGTTCTCGAAACGCTCCACCTGCACATATTCCATGTAGGCGTTGTAGACCAGTCCACCGGCATAGTCAACCAGTTCCTTGATGCCTTCGCCGTCAATCATCTCATAGCGCATGGGGCGGTTAACGGCACCTTTAATCTCCACAATCTTCTGTGCGATGGGCACAAAGATGACGTCGCCGTTTTGGATGTCATAGGGGGTACCGATGGTGGGGTTCTTCATGAACTGGTAGATGTCCAAGCGGGTCACCTTGCCACCGCGCGAAAGCTGGATGTTACGCACCGAACCCATGGCCGTGGGACCACCAGCGGCAGCCAACGCGTTGAAGGCAGTGTTCAAGGCGCTGAAGGTGAAGCCGCCCTGTACGCCCACCTCGCCGTAGATGCTCACATTCACGGTTCGAGCCGTGGTGATGGTGACGGCAATTTGGTCGGAGCGGTAGGCGTAGTGCTGAGCCAGCTTGTTCTGGATGGCAGCACGACCCTGAGCCAGTGTCATGCCTTTGAGGAATATCTTGGTGGCACCGGCAGGTTGGATGGAGCCGTCGGCACCGATGCGCTGATGTATCTCGGTCTGTGAGGAGCCAAAGATGGAGATGTGCACCTCGTCGCCTTCGCCTAGCACATAATGCTCGGGAGCCAACGCACCGTCAGTGGTGCGGAACACATCGAGGTTCTTACCAAAGAAGAGCGAGTGGCCATAGATGTTACTGCTGTCTGTGGCCGTTGTGGCTTTGTTTTCGGTTATCGCCTCGTCAAGCGCAGCCTCAGCAACGGCTTCTCCTAAAGTGGTCTTCGGCATATCAGCTGGCGAGACGGCTGTTGTAGCAGTGGTTTTGTTACCCGTAGTGTCCGTGGTGGCTTTGCCTTTCTCAGCCTGCATCTGGTCAAGAATGGACATGATGCGGCCTTGGTAGTTTTTATACTCGGTGGGCGGGATGTTGTCCACATCGATACCATTTTCCAGCAGGCGCGTACGCACTTCAGTCTCATTGAGACCACGTTTCTGCAGTTCGGCTTGCGCCATGGCCATCATGTTGGGTGACTGTGCTATCGCTGCCAAAGGCAGGAAAGCAAAGAGCATCACGGCAAGTAAAAACTTCTTCATTGTGTGTATAAAAAATTTGTTTGACTTCAGTATATTTTGAACTGCAAAAATACAACTAATTTCCCAAATGGCAAGGATTTATTTGTACTTTTTAAGAAAAAGGGTATAGATGATACTGATACTCTTTTGTTTAGAAATGGCTGTTTCTTGTCTCCCATGGGCGAAATTTTCTATATAAAATAGGTTTCTGTGCATGAAATAAAAAAAATGTGTATATTTGCAAATCCTCTCCTTGCGCTGGTTTCGGCGTAAGGCATTGTGTATAAGATAAAACTGAACAGAGAATGAAAGGTATTGTTCTTGCGGGAGGCTCTGGCACCCGCCTCTATCCTATAACTAAGGGAGTCAGCAAGCAACTCCTGCCCATCTATGACAAGCCGATGGTGTACTATCCCATCAGTGTTCTCATGTTGGCGGGCATCCGCGACATCTTGATTATCTCCACCCCCCACGACCTGCCGGGATTCCGTCGCCTGCTGGGTGACGGCAGCGACTTCGGTGTGCACTTCAGCTATGCCGAACAGCCTTCTCCCGACGGGCTGGCGCAGGCTTTCATCATCGGCGAGGAGTTCATCGGCAACGATTCCGTCTGCCTTGTGCTGGGTGACAACATCTTCCACGGAAATGGCTTGAGTAAGATGTTGCGTCAGGCTGTCCTCTCGGCCGAGAACGACAAGAAAGCCACCGTCTTTGGCTATTGGGTGGCCGACCCCGAGCGCTATGGGGTGGCGGAGTTCGACAACAGCGGCCGCGTGCTCTCCATCGAGGAGAAGCCCAAGGAGCCGAAGTCGAACTATGCCGTCGTGGGCCTCTACTTCTACCCCAACAAGGTGGTGCAGGTGGCTAAGAGCATCAAACCCAGCGCCCGTGGCGAGTTGGAAATTACCTCGGTGAATCAGGAGTTCCTCAACGATGGCGAACTGAATGTGCAGCTCATGGGGCGCGGTTTCGCCTGGCTCGACACCGGCACCCACGACTCACTGGCAGAGGCCTCCACCTTTATCGAGGTCATCGAGAAACGTCAGGGACTGAAAGTGGCCTGCCTCGAGAGCATCGGCTACGAGCAAGGATGGCTCTCGGCTGACGAGATCCGCCGTGTGGCACAGCCTATGATTAAGAACCAATACGGACAATATCTACTGAAATTGCTTGACAATGAACGTGATTGATACAGAGATAGCAGGCGTGAAAATCATCGAGCCCCGCATTTTCGGGGATGCTCGTGGATACTTCTTTGAGAGTTTTAGCGTGCGTGACTTCGCTGAGCAGACGGGTATGCAGGTGACTTTCGTGCAGGACAACGAGTCGAAGTCGCGCTATGGTGTTGTTCGTGGATTGCATTTCCAGAAGCCGCCTTATGCACAGTCGAAATTGGTGCGTGTGGTCAGTGGTACGGTACTCGATGTGGCCGTCGACATCCGTAAGGGTTCGCCCACCTATGGCCGTCATGTGGCTGTGGAACTCAGCGGCGAGAACCACCGTCAGCTCTTCCTTCCCAAGGGGATGGCCCACGGCTTTGCCGTGCTGAGCGACGAGGTAGTGTTCCAATACAAATGCGACGAATACTACCACCCTGAGTCGGAAGGGGCTATCGCTTGGGATGACCCCACGCTGGCCATCGACTGGCGGCTGCCGAAAGAGGCCGTGCTGCTCTCGGAGAAAGACAGCCATCACCCCCGCTTTAATGATTTTGTAACGCCTTTTTTAAGCGTTGATGATATTTTGTAATGTCTTAACTACTTAACTACTGTCTACTTAACTACTGAAAGAAATGAATATTCTCGTCACAGGTGCCAATGGTCAATTAGGTAGGCACTTCCGATTACTTGCCCCTCAGTCGCAATACGACTGGCTCTTCACCGACGTGGAGGAACTCGACATTACCTCTCCCGACGCGGTGAACGCTTGGATTGACGAGCACTCCGTCCGGATGATTGTCAACTGTGCTGCCTATACCAATGTGGACCGTGCCGAGAGCGA
>JAEEGL016112410.1_pt1 | contig 66570 bp, 58 predicted proteins | sample 9134231 | NCBI WGS metagenome assembly JAEEGL01 (sample SAMN16246548, study PRJNA631951) | gut metagenome | biome: gut microbiome; feature: rumen; material: fiber-attached | host: Bos | place: Iran: Karaj | collected 2018-10
GTAGCTGAAAAACAACCTATGGAAGCAATAAAAACAAATGTTATTGGTAGTATGAATGTTATAAATGCGGCAATCGCAAATAAAGTTAAAAAATTAATTTTAATTTCTACCGATAAAGCGACTTCCGCAACGACTTGCTATGGTAGCACAAAATTTTTAATGGAATGTATGGCTTATGCGAATGAGACTGATACAGATATAATTTGCACTAGATATGGAAACGTATTTGGGTCTACAGGAAGTGTAGTTCCAATTTTTGACGATTTAGTAAAACAAAATAAACCTTTAACAGTTAGAAATGGTGAAATGACTAGATTTTTTATGCCTATTGAAAAATGTGTAAATATAGTTATGGATGCTTTAAAAGATGGTAAAAATCAAGAATTATGGGTTTATGAAAGTAAAGCTTGTACTATTAAAGAATTAGCAGATGCTTTTAGTGATAATCAAATTATTACAGGAACTGAAAGCATAGAAAAAAATGATGAGGCTCTTGTAACAATTACTGAATTAAATCATAGTAAAAAATATAAAGATTATCTTATTATTCGTAAAGATTATACAAGTGAACAAGAATATGATACTCCATTAACTAGCTATACCGCTCAACGACTTACACAAGAAGAAATTAAAGAAATGATTGAAGATTGGAGAAAAAATGTTTAGTATTATAATGATGTCTTGCGACAAATATAAATGTTTAACTCCTGCTTTCAATCATTGCATAGATGAATATTATCCTAACCATCCTCATATAGAGTATGTCTATGGAGATGGATGTTGGACACAAAGATTAAGAGAAAAATTACAATATATGATTGATGATTATGTTTTATTCATGTTAGACGATATGTTGATTAGAGAGCCTGTAAACATAGATTTAATAGAAGATGCTTTAAAAGTTCTTGAAAATGATGAAAAAGTAGCCGTAGTTAATTTTGAAAAAAACTACCGTGAAGCTAATCCATATTCAAAGAACTGGGATGAACAAAAGCATAATCAAATGTATCTTCACAGCTGTCAACCTAGCATATGGCGTAGAACTGCATTAATTGATAATTTATCTAAGAATGAAGATGCTTGGTCTTGGGAAATGACATGGATAAATAATGGTTGGAAATATTTAATAAATAAAGATGCGGATATAATTAATGTAGGTCGTACTAATGATTTAAACTGGGGTGTAGCAAGAGGAAAAGTAACAGATGAATTCAAAAATTTTCTAATTTATGAAAATATATATTCAGATGAAATTAAGGAGTGTTTTAAATGCGATTAAGTATAGTTACGCCATATTATAATTGTTTAGATAGAATAAAAAATCTTGCTCAAAGGTTACAGCCTCAATTAAATGAAGAAGTAGAATGGATTATCATAGATGACGGTTGCCATGAAAAAGAGTTAGATGATTTTAAAGCAATAATTATTCATTTACAAAATAATTCAGGATGTGCGGGGATACCTCGTAATTATGGATTAGATATTGCTAAAGGAGATTATATAACTTTTATTGATGCAGATGACTTAGTTGCATCAACTTTTGTAAAAAAGATTTTAAATAAAACAAATGAAACAACTTTTGATTACTGCTTTATGAGTTGGCATCAACAAGATGGTTTATTTTCAATTGATGCTACCCAAGGCAGACCTGATTGGAATTGTAGTGTTTGGGGGGTAGTTTATAAAGCTGAAAATTTAAAAAATATTCGTTTTAATAATAAAAAGTTTGCAGAAGATTTTGATTTTAATACACAAGCTTTAAAAGGTAAACAAGAAACTATTCCTGAATATTTATATTATTATGCAAGTAATGAAAATGGACTTTCATCACAACAAGGAGGGGTAAATAATGATTAAAAATGTTTTTTACTTCCATCACTTGAATGTTATTGGTGGAGTTGAAAATATGTTTTATGAACTAGGCAAGAAATATAAAGACTGGGATATAGTTGTTTATTATGGTTCAGGAGATAAAAATCAAATTGCAAGATTAAAACAATTTGTAGATGTTAGACAATATAAGCAAGGCGAAACAATAGAATGTGAAAAAGTATTTTTTAATTATCAAGCACCTATTATTAAAAATGTAAAAGCAAAAGAATACTATATGATGATACATGCTGATTATAAAGCTCAAGGAATAGAGCCTCCAAAAGTACCTAATTATGTAAAATATATTGGTGTAAGTCAAGCAGTATGTGATAGTTTTACAGAAATATCTGGAAAGCCTTGTCAATTATGCTACAACCCTATCACAATAGATCCACCTAAAAGAATCTTAAAGCTAGTTTCCGCAACTAGACTAACAAAAGAAAAAGGATATAAAAGAATGTGCGCTTTAGCCAAGGCTCTTGATGATGCGGGAATCCCTTACACTTGGTATGTTTATACAAATAGTAAAGAAACAATCCCAAGTCCAAATGTTAAATATATGCAACCAACTTTAGATATAAATACTCAATTAGCAACAGCCGATTATGTAGTTCAATTAAGCGATTCTGAATCCTTTTGTTATACAATGATTCAAGCATTATTGCTACACATTCCAGTTATAGTAACTCCTTGGGGATGCTTAAAAGAATTAGGTATCACAGAAGAATATGGTTTTATATTACCTTTTGATATGAAGAATATTCCTGTAAAAGAAATTTATGAAAAAAGATTTAATTTTGATTATCAACCTCCTAAGGATCGTTGGGATGAGATTTTAGAGCCAGGAGATTCACAATATCAATATGATTTAAAATGTAAATATAAAGTTAGAGCAACAAGTCTATATAAAGAAAGAAACTGCACTGATGGAGAGTTAGGTTTTGTTCCTAAACCAGGATATGAATGGACAGTTTCAAAAATTAGATATGATACATTATCTGGAAACAATAGAAACCATTTGAGATATGTTACTCTAGTTGAAAAAATTCCTCCTGAAGAAGAAAAACCTAAAAGTAAATATAAAGTAGTTAATAAGATGGATAAATAATATCCATCTTTTTTTTATGGGACGAATGGCGCGCGAACAATCGTCAACTCAAAATCAAAAAGCCATTTGGAATTTTTTAAACCGAAAATATTTTCTTGACAAATTCAATATTTTTTGATATAATGTAGATATAGGAAATAAAGGAGGAGATTTAATGAAATTATTATCGTTAGATTTAAGTACAAAAAGTTCTGGATGGGCAATCTTCGCAGATGGCGACTTAAAAGACCACGGATGTATTACATCTTCTTCAACAGACTTAATAAAAAGAATTCACATTATGGCGGATGCTATCGATGAAATTTTACAAAATAATGAAATTGATAAAATCATAGTAGAAGAAGTTAGACCTGAAGGCGGATATGGGGTAGGTAATCAAAAAACTCATAAAGCATTAATGTATCTTCAGGCAGCATTAGAATTTTTAATTCATGATAAATACAATAAAAAGGTTGTTATTGAATATATATATCCTAGTTCATGGAGAGCGGCATGCGGAATTAAAAACGGTAGAGGTATAAAAAGAACCTCATTAAAAGAGGCGGACATCGCCTTTGTAGAAGAACAATACGGGATAAAAGTAAATGATGACGAGGCTGATGCAATATGTATCGGATTCGCGCAATTTAAAAATGAACCTAATGAAATTAATTGGGGATAAAAATAACAAACAAAAATTACAAGTGGTAAGATTTTTTTTATCATAAGTTTTCTTTTTCTTATTTTTAAAATAAATACAATTTAAAATTGCATAAAAAAAATGACTCAAGAGTTTTAAAATCTCTTGAGTCTTTTTTAGTTTTTATAACTTTTCAATCGCTCTAGTAGCTGAGACAGACATCGTACTACCAACGGCTAAAGGTAAAGATATAGTTTTAATAATAAAGTCACCTGAAATATCAGCTTCTATATCTCTAACTCCAATTCTAATATTTGGTTCTAAATAATATAATGGTATCATGCTTAAACTAATTTGTTCATTGTATCCTGTGTAATTATATAATAACATTTTTACTTCTTCAAAACATCCGTTAGAAGCACCACCAGTTGCTAAAGTATTAAAGATTGCTGGTTCAACTTGAATATATGCTTGACCTTTCTTTTCACATTCCTCTCTCTTTTCTCTAGTATCTTCTTGTCCACTTTCAATAATAACATAGTCAGGAATGACAGGTTCAAACACACAATTAAATCCATCATTACTTTCTACCATAGATCTTCTACCAATGGCATTTACATTAAATTGAGAAATTGCTGCATCTGAATCAATAAAGTCTAGGAAATAATCCATATTGCTTGGGTTAGCTAATATTTCATCTTTAAATCCACCTGTGTAGATAATATTTCCTTGCGTATCTAAATAATGATTTTTTTTCATATCATATATCTTTGGCCATTCGGCAGCTAACTCTGGATAGTAATAATTGCTTGAAACTCCTAGAGGTTCTGCGGCTGCACCTTGAAGATATAATTCAGAACGCCAGTCTGTGGTTTGAACTTTATCCATTGCAATTAAACTTGTTTCTACATACTCATATTGAGTTGCGGCAATCGCTGCATAATCCTCATTGTAATCATATGTAAGAACATTTTCTTGGTTAATATAGTCGTCTTTATAACCTTCTTGGGCGGTAATAGCTTCTACTATTTCAGCTCTTCGAGCTTCTAGTGGCGCTAATTGGTTATTTAAACGAGTTAAATTTTGTTCCATTACCATAATATCTCCAGTTAATTGTTGAGCAATATCTAGGTGAGTTTGGATAATATCAGGTAATTCCGCAATTTCTTTATTTATAGTTCTTAATCTTTTCTCTTGAACCCTCAATTCAGCTTCAACATCTGCAATCTCTTGTGAATATGTATTAGTCATATATGTTAATTCTATTTGAGATGAGATGTCATTTGAAACAATTGTTTCTGGATTATAAGTTTTTAAAATTCCTACTGAAGCTATTTCAGTTTCTTTAGGTGTAGCTAATTTATAATAAACCTCAACAGGAATAGCAAATTGAGTTAAACTATTTATAATCCAATCATTAAATTCTTCTTTTGTAGTAATATTCATACTTCTAGGAACTCTAACAGAAATCATAGTTCCAGTTACGTCTATTCTACAATCTTCTGTATTAGGAAAATAACTTGAATAAGTTGTAGCAGTTACTCCGGCTTCAATAGGAGCATCATAACTAAATTCAATATAATCTGAAGTTGTAGTTGTTACAATCCAGTTCTCATATCCTAATAAAGTATATTTTCCATAATTATTAGTTAATATTCCATTTTCAATATAATCATTTGCAAGAGCAAAATTTCCATTTCCTAAATAATAATATAAAGTATTTTCTAATCCTGTTCTTGTACTTGCGGTAATAGATATACTACCTGTTAAAGGGAATACTTGTATAGGTCTAGTCATTGATGGAGTAGCTCTTTGAGTCGTTTTACCATAAACTTTAATTGATAATATATTTGCGTTTTCTGCATTTGTTACATCAATTAATTCTCCATTGACTGTCGCCTTATTTAAATCTATTAACTCGGCTAGCTCATCATTCAAGTCAGCGATTTCCGCCTCAACGATAGGTTTTTGTTCTAAATCCTCATCGTATTGATCTTGAAGAGCGTCCGCCTCATCTAAGTTTCTTTGTTTTTGTCTTTCAGCTTCATTTTTTTCATTTGTAGTTTTAGCAATATTTTGTTCAATAGGGGTAATCGTATTGTTCACTTCGACAAGTGAGTTTTGTAAACTGCTAATAGTATCGTCGGTGTTTTCAATATCTGAATGTATACCTTGTAAATCGGCATAATATGTAGTAGAAAGTTCATCTAATTCCTCCTGTACTTCTCTAAAGTGTTCTGATGTCTTATCTAATCCCCAATTATATGTCTTTGCTGTTGAGTTATCAACATATACAACACCTTGTTCTCCTGTTTGCGGGAACTCGCTCTTAGTGCTATAAGGCTCGATATCTCCGCCAGAGACAATTACAAAATCTTCTATTTCGCTATCCCACTTATAAATGATACTAGATGTTTTATCCATATAGAAACATCCTTCTGCACCTTTGGTTGGGAAATGGCTTTTATCTACAAACTCAATAGGTACTTTAGCTTTTGTCAATCCATCGTCTGGATCATCATAGAAAAATACATTATATATATTTCCTGTTTGTGGTTTGGTATCAATAGCTAAATGATAACGAATAGGAACTTTAATTCCTTCTGTATTTTGTCTAATACCCCAAACAACATAATCATTTTTAATATTACTATAATTTGGTGAATTAGAATAGTTTGTAAATAATGTGCTATCTTTAAAATTATAAACATTTTGTCCTTTTGAAATATCTACTAAATATTGTTCATTATGTATATTGTTTAAATCTGTTGTTGCTTGAGTAATGTTTAAATAATTTTTAATTTCTTGGAAATGAAAGTTTCCATCTACATCATAAAAGTATTCATAATTACCTAATGTAGCTTTTATTTTATCTAAAATAGTACAAATTGTATCTCCTGGATTTGCAATTAAATCTCCAGGATAAGTAAAGTCTGTAAAGATATACCCAACATCTTCACCCCAATTATATTCTGTATAAGCATATTGCTCAGCTATAAATTTATTAGTTGTCATATGATATTGACCTTCATCGCTATAAGCGTAAATTGGAGTATCTCCAACCCAGCGCATAACACATTTAATTCTTTCATCAATATCTTTTATAATAATTTTACCTAATTGTTCATTTCCCCAATGGTTTACTAATTCTCGAATGATTTGAACAATAGTAGGTCTTAATGTAACATATGCACCTGATTCATCAATAGTATCATATCTATCGAATTGAATTGATGAGGGTAGGACTCCACCGCACGTACCATTTAATAAACACATCTTGTCTTGCAAGTTAAGATTTAACGTAATTCCGCTTGTACTGTGTGAAGTCCCGCATGCTGTAATTACATATATTCCTTGAGGTTGCCATATAATATCATAATCAGCATATTTATCTGTATTATTTTTTAAACCTACCTCAAGAAAAACTTTTTTATTTATTGAAATCATATTATTTGGATCTGTAATTCTCATATAATTTTCTTTGTAAACATACATTGATAAATTACAAGTTCTTCTTACTGCGGAGTCGCCGTTCAAATTGATAGAACCTCCGGTAGTAAGACCTTGAATTTCCTCTATAGGATTTTCTTCCCAGTCTAACAATGTAATTTTTACATATTGGGTTTGTTGTCTATCTGAGTTTATTTTTTCTAAAAAATCTGAGTCATTTAAATATACATAATTACGTTTCATAATTAGTATCTTCCTTCAATGATTTTATAGGTATCATAATTATCAATAGAACAAGAATCTATTTCATAAGCAGTTCCGCTAAATGACCAAAGACGTCTGCCTAAAGTAGTTTCTGGTGAGAAACTTAAATCCATAATTCTAATTAAGTAATTTCCTTCAGTTGGAGATCTAAATAACATAACCTCTCCTGAGTATAAGAAATCCATAACTGCTTCTCTAAAAGCTCTTTCATATACTACATCTGAATGTCTATTGATTTCATATTGTTCATTATACTCTTGATAGAAATTCCTATTTTCTCCATAAAGTTCTCTTTTAGATGTGAATTTTCTATTTTCATCCATTTCAGAAGATATAAGTCCTCCAATAGGAAATGAAACATAGTTCATATCTCCATTTCTTTTTATAAAAGGGAATTGAGAACCAATAGTGTCGGTTCTTGTTTCGTTGATATTTCTTTTAATTGAACTTAATGATGGATTGAATTTTACTTTTAATTGTCTTTCTGCGGTTGTTAAAAATATATCATCTAAAACAATCATAACAGGTTTTGCGATTTCAGTTATCTTACCTCTTGTCCCATCTGGTAATACGACTTGAGCACAATAACTATACCATACTCCACTTTCAACAGTAAAATCAGACCATGTAATATCTACCTCTTGAACATTTAAAATACTTTCTGTATGAATATCTTCCCATATTGTGAAATTTTCTTTACTAGAACTTCTTCTAATAACAATATTTCCTGATACTGGAGTTTGGTCTGTACTTCTTCTAACTTGAATATCTATATTTCCATCTTCAGGGCGGATATACCCTGTTAAAAGTAAATTATAAGATTGAGTATTTCCTTGTATCATTCTAAAATTATAAGTAGAAATTTCTGAATAAAGGTTTTGAGTTGTATATTCAAGAGTATAATAATAAGAAGTATCTACTTTAAAATTGTATTTAAAAGTATAACTAATAGTATTTACATTATTATAATTACTTGTAAATATATCTCCGCTATCAGTTAATAGATTACCGTCAGTATCATATAATTTTATTCTATAACTTTTTAAAGTTTCATTTTCATTTTCATCAGCAAAAGTTAAAGAGCCATTTATTTGAGTATTTTGAACACTCCAATCAATTTCTCTTGTTTGTGCGGGATCCCAGTCTAAAAGCTCTAGACTTGGTTTAGAAATTCCTCTAATTAAACATACGCTTGACCATTCTGAAAAGTGGTCTAAGTTATTTACTAGCCAACTGTCAATTGATTGAGGTGGAGTCATTGATACAGGTTCCGCATCAACGTCTGTAAATCTTATTTGAACTTTATAGTATTCATCGACTCTAAAGTTATTATTCTCCATATCTGTTTTTCTTATTTTTACATAGTATTTAGCATCAGTTGTAACTGTATCGTCTATATAAATATTTGTTACCATAACCTCACAAGGATATTGCGATCTGTTTAATACCGATAAATTAGTATTTTGGTTTCTTACTGAAACTTGAGCATTTGCAATTCTTGAGAAACTATTGTATTGAGATATAGAAAAATAAACTTTACAAATATCTTTTTCTGTGTCTCCACTGTCAATTAAAAAAGCGGGCATATATGTCTCTATTAATGCTGGATATAAAGCATTTGTTGCTGCCATTTAATTCACACTCCTTTTTTCTCTCTGTTCTAAAAATATATAAAAAAGTAGTCATTTATATTGCTTTAATTAGTCCAATAAAAAAAGAGAGATGTGATTTTCACATCTCTATTCTTTAGGTATCATAGTAAAATAATAATATACTTTATCTTCAACAGCGTCTTCATCCATAATAAAATCTTTTGAAAAACGAGAATATAATCCAACATCTTCTTTAAAAATGTCATTGTAATCATTATATGCGGAGTTCATTACAATCCAAAAATCAATAGGTCTAATGTCTCCATATCCACTATTATTTCTTACATTTTCAGTATCTGTTAGTTCCCATTTCTTTCCAAAAGGTTTCATTTTTTCTATTAAATATCTAGCCCTTTCTTCATTTAATACTTTTCCTTCTGCTAATTCGTAAAGTTTTCTTTCTATTTCTTCTTTATCTTCGGAATTATATTTATCTATGATATTAGATAAACATTCCATTAGTTTTTCTTTTTTAGAAGAATCTTCGCTAGAAAGAATTTTTTCTATGTAACTTTTACTTTCCATTTATATTATATAGAAGCATTAGGGCAACAAGGATAATAGCAAGGTGGATTTAATACATATCTACCTTGAGAATTTAAGATTGTGTCTGTTGAATTTTGTACTGCGGCAGTTAATGCAGCTGTTTGATTTGCATTTGATAAAGCATCTCTAGTAGTTTGAAGTTTATCACTTAACTCTCTAATATAGTTATCTTGGATTAATTGTCTAGTAGCAGCGTTTTCAGTAGTTACTAGATTTCCAATAGCAGCTATACTATTTGAAATTTGTTGTTGAATATCCTTCATAGCTACTAAATTATTATAGTTAGAAGTTAATACAGTGTCATTAACACTTGCTTGGCCTGCGGCAAGACCTCTTAAAGTTGCATCCTGGCTTTGGAAATATAAACTATTTTGTAAATCAGCCATACCTAAAGCTGTTCCAGCATTATTTCCCCAGAATCCTCCATTTCCGCCAAATAATAAAATGAAGATTATAATTAATGAAAAGATTCCCATAGAACCTCCAAATAATCCTCCATTACCATTTGTTAGTGCTAACACATCTGCAGCAGACATTCCAGTATTTTCGTTCATTTCGTTCCTCCCTTTCTGATTATATTAATAAAAACTAAAAGTTTTTATTTCCATTTATAAAAGAAATCATTTGAGCTAGTTGCTCTTTTGATATTCCTTTTTCATTGCACATCTGAGCTATTGCTTCTGCTTGCTTGTTGCTTGGTTGGGATTGAAATTGATTAAAAATTTGCATTTGTTGTGGATTTAATAGACTTAGAAGTGCTTGTTGTGGTTGGTTTGACATCATTGCTTGTGACAACACGTTTTGTAGGTTCAGCATTTATTTTCTCCTCCAATTCTTTTATTTTATTTTCTAAGGTTTCAATTTTAATATCTTTTTCATCTTTTGGAATTATAATATCATAAGTTTTAGATATAGTTCCATCTAACTCTTTTAAAGATATTTTTTTATTATTTTCATCTATAAATAAAGTTTTTTTAGAGATGATAATATTGGAAAGGTCTTCATTGGTTTGTAAAAATCTTACATCTATTTCAGAATTGTTTGAAGTATTAATAATATTTTGAACCGGCGGCTGCGCAAAATTTTGAGTATATTGATTTATCATATTTTCAATATTTTCTTTTTGTCTATATAATTGATTCATCAACCCTGGATTGTTATAATTATATTGCATTTCTAATTCTCCTTTCCGAAACACAAAAAGCGGGTAGCAAGGAATTAAAAATGTTCCTTGCTACCCGCAATATTAAATTTGTGTTTGCTAGTTGTATTTTTTCATTTTTCATTCCCTTACATTATTATATGAAAATTCAATTAGCAAATTTTCTAATTTTGTTCCAAAGTTTGTATCTTATTAGTTAACATTTTTATTTTGTCCCACAGACAAAATGACTTTTATATCTTTTTGTGGTTCTATCTTTACACAAATTTTATCCATTATTCAGACACCTCTGCTTCTGGGTAAAGTGATAGTATCTTAGGCCCCATCGCATCATATCCAATTAATGTGATATCATTTAATGAAATTTCATACCAATAATTTTTTCCTCTTTTTGTTAATGTCTCTCCAAATCTAGTTTCATCAGATGTTAAATGTATAACATATGAAGCACCTTCTTCTTCAACTGTAAACTCTTTTGTAAATAAAACATTTTCATAATGTTCTTTTTCAACTACATTCATTTGAACTTTGTCTCCAGCTTTAAAAGTTTCATTTACAAGAGTAATAGTTAAATAAATTTCGTCACCGCGGTTGAAGCATAAATTTGTTTTATCTTTAATTTTTAGCATCTGTATGCGCTCCTTCCTTTTGGTAAACTAACTGAGACCCCTTTTTAGGTAGGGCTCTAATCTCTGCCATAAGTGCGGCAATGAAGCTGTTTCCGCCTTCATCTTTATAATGAGCATAACGTTTTTCTATACAATCTAAACTAAAATCGTCTATGTATCCTAATTCATAGCAGAAATAATGATGTTGTTGTGTTATCCATGCTTTTATATCATCTTTATCCGAAGCTAATAAAATATCTATAGTCTCTTGCATCTTATTTGATTGTGCCCTATTTTCCTCTATCATCGTGGTAAAATGGGTGTCTAAATGCTCAAGATACTTATAAACGTCATCTAATTGTTGTTTAATCTCTTCATGTTCATCTTCTTTTTTAAATGCGCCTCTTAGTCTACTGTGAGCCCAATCAATGAAAGTTACGACCTCTTTGACAGCGATTGCTAAAAGAACTATAAAAACAATAATTTCAGTTGCAGTGTATTTAGCTAATAATTCTCCCATTGTTTATATCTTAACTCCTTTCCTCCTATAATATTCCCTCTTCTAAAAATACTTAAAAAGATATTATTTTGTATTTTCTATATTAGACCAATAAAAAAAAAAAAAAAAAAAGAGATGTGTTTTCACATCTCTATATTCATATTTTACTTCCCTAATTAATCTTTTTAAGATGCTGAGTCTACCCCATAAGTTAAAGTTCCTGTACCTTCGTTATTAAGCAATAACACCTTGTATAAACATTTTTAAACATCTAATTCCTATATCTTTCCAATTAATTTTTTTCATGTATTCTCCTTTATAGATTATAATTGTTAGTTTTTGGTGCTTGCACGTAAACATTGCTAGGTTGGACTGTTGTATCTATTGATAATATATTTGTACCATTTATTGTCGGAATATTCACATTTGTGTCTGATAATGACTTGCTTTCATTTGCTCCAATTGGTTCATCTAAATATATATTAGTTGTTGTTGGTTCTATGTATGGTTCATAATTAGTTGCTGTTGGATTTTTTTCTAATTGAAAATTTATTAAATCTGATACAGATATAGTAGATTCGGTTCCAGGAAAGCCCGCAATATTAGCTACTAAGTATCTGGCATTGCTAGGTGATGTTGCTGTATAAGTTCGATATTCGGTAGAAGAACTATTTTGTATATTACTTGTGGATATATAATTGCCATTTTTATCATAAAATACAAATCCAATCCATCGTGAATTATTAGCAAATTGAAAGGTATAGTCTACATTACCTTTACAAGCTATTTTTGGTGTGCATATCCAAGTATTTGTTCTAATATATGTTCCATCAGCATAAGCCCAATACCCTTGTAACATATCATTTTTATTTGCTAAATTTTTCCCACTTATTATAGCAGGTATTTTATACTTTCCATATGGATCATAATTATCATCATTAACAGAATTTATAGAAATTTGAATGTGTTTACTATTATTTTCAAAATCTTCACGCTTAGGTACCATTGTTTCATTATTTCCTTTTATTCTTCGAGCAATTTTTAATATCCCATCTTGGGTTGTTGTTACTGTAAGACTTCCAAAAACACCACCATTAGCAGTTGTAATAGCTGTATTTGAATTTACAACAATAAAAGCAGTTGCATTTTGAGCTTGATCGTAATTATAATCACTTGTGACATTATAAGTAGTATTAGGCTCTAGTGTAATTTGAATATAATTAAAATATTCATTTACTATTTTTTGCTCATAATCAAACAACCAATTATAATCAAGTAAATTTGCTGTTCTATCTCCAACTCCACCACTTGCGCCGTCAATCCTATAATTCAATAAGTTATTTCCATTACTTGGAAAGGTCAAAGGAGGCACACCTTCTACTTCGGTTGAATACATTTCTCTTAATGCCCCCGCCATCTCTCTAGGCTTGTAAGTCGTTGCCACACCTTTCATTTGACGGATTGTATCGGCTATATCTTTATAATATTTATTATTAGTAAGTATTTCACTCATTAATAATTCACCTCGTCTCCATTTAATGATTGTATATAATCATATACTGCTTTTGCACTTGGATATTCTGTGTTAGTTGAACTTGATGATATACTTGTTACTTTATTATTAGAAGTTTCTAGGTTTTTGCCTGTTATTACATTTTCAAGTGTTCCTTTACATATAATCGTAACATCATTACCACTTTGATATTGATCATAAGTTCTTATTGAACCAGTCAAATTTTTTGTATAACTTGATGTAGATACACCATATTGTGCACTAGTTTTTACTACACCAGTAGTTGCCGCGGTTGCATAATCATCAAATGTTACATAATTTGTTAAATTTACTTCTGTACTTCCTATATGCTCCCAATTATTTGATACATATATATACTCATCATAAGCATCATTTGTTCCTGCTGTTGTTTTAGGTACTAAATATATTGTAGTTGTTGAAATATCTTGTACTGGCAATGTTTGTACTACTTGTATATCCATTGTAGTTATTGCAGATATTAAATTATTTACTTCTTGTTTTGTAAATGTTTCTGTTTTTATATAATAATTTTCCAAATCATTAACTGCTTTTGTAATATAATTTCCAGCAGGCTGTATTCCTAAATCATTTAAAGATTTATTTCCTCTTAATTCAACATTATTTATCTTAGGTTTGTTTGTTAGTGCATTATAGTTAGAAGTTCCACCACTCCCACCACCTGTTGAATGAATAGTTAAAATATTGCCTTCTTGGTCTAAAGTTATATTATCTCCTGCTTCAATTGTTAGAGTATTTACTCCATTAATTTTAGCATCTCTTCCGTCAACGCCTTGAGGAACTAAACCTGCATCAATAGCAGTTCCATCTGATAAGGTACAGATTAAATGATTTTGTTGATTAAGAGAAACGTTTGTGATAGATACTCCATCTTTTGGAACTGGAACAGCAACAGTTGCAGTCTTACCATCATTTAAAGTAAAAATAATATTTAAACCATCTACTCTAACTGAACTAAAACCTGCGGCAACCTTGTCTGCATATTTTTGACTTAATTTATAAGTTACTATATCCATTTATTTTTCTCTCCTTCCTTTATTATTGTAGAACCCATTCTTTCTTACTATTTAGAATGTATACGTCCCCATTTGAAATTATATAAGCAATACTCCCAGGACTGCAAACTTTTTTATCTATTGTTTCTAATTCTTCTGCTGTGTCTAAAAAGTATTCCTTATAGTTGTAGTCTGTACGACCACCTTGTTTAACTATAAAAGCCATCTTCTTTCCTCCTTTTCTTATTTTCCCTTCTAAATCTATATAAAAAATGGCGGCAATACCTTGCATGTTTTCGCCCAATAAATAAAAAAAGAGGAGTATATTACTCCTTAAAATTATTTAATTCTTACCCATAAATAAACTTCTTGAACAGCTGCGTCATTTGATGGAATTCCACCATTATAAGCGGCTTGTTGTCCTATAGCATAATACCAATCTGTTGAGCCAGGTGAACCATCTATAATTGTTGATGTTCCTTTTGTACTAGATAGAGATAATCCTCCCCAGTTATTTCCTGACATTTGAATTGATATAGGACTATATCCAGATACAGATTGGCTTGCCAATAATGGGTTACTTGTTTGACGCCATCTATTATATTTATTAAGTGATGGATATTCTAATAAAAATTCATACTTCCAAATATTGTTATAAAAATATGGAAGCATCCCCAATATAGACCATTTATAAGTCTGCAAACTAAAACCTAATTCATCTATATCTTTCCATAAAACAGTTCCATTTTTACTATTTGTATAATAAACCTTTAACCAAGTAGCATCACCGAATTCTTTTGTTTCAAAATGAAACATATCAAAGAAACCTTTCATCACGACTAAATCAGATAATGAAATACCACTTGTTCCAAGTTTTAAATCATCATTAATTTTTATGTTTGCATTAGTAGCATAACTATATGTTGGTTCGTTATAATCATCTCCACCGCCAGCAAACCTTTTAATATCTAGTCGTTCCATTATGACACCCTCTTCCATATATAATATACTTCAATAGGCATTATATTGTTATGAGCTTGACCTCCACCAGCGCTAGCTGTTTCCCAATTTCCACCATTTGTTTGAGCAACCGATGGAGTAATCCAACCATCTTGTGACTTATTACCCCAACCAGCGTATAAACCTGGTGCTATATCTTGAGTCCAGTGTTTATGTGCTGGCATTTCATTAACAGATAGTGTATGAGTTGGTTCTCCCATAAGCTCTCCCGCAGAAAAGTTTAACGCACCTGCGACTAAAGGTCCGTAAACTGTATTTGTGTTAGCTATGTTTGCCCCTGCTCCTACAATAGCTCTACTTTTTGCAGTTTGTTTCCAAACCCCTCCAAATAAAATGGAAGGATTAATAGCTTGAGTGGTAATATAAACTGAACCAATAGGATATATAAAATCTACATTAATTTTCATTATGAATTACCTCCTTGTGAAGGAAATTTATATCCAAGTATAAACTGAGGCACACCTCAAGCATTGCTTGAATTTGCAGTTGGAGGAGATGAATTACAGACACAACCAAAGTTATTTTCAAAAGTAATTCGATTATTAGTTGTATCTAATGTTCCTAGTCTTTCTCCAAAGTGAGGTGTAGATGCTGTTGTTCCACTATATAAACATATAGTATAACATAATGCAAATGCATTTCCATTTGCAACAGGACATTTAGTACTCATAAATCCATAGTGTCCTTGAACCCAGTTTTTAAAGAAAATTTCTATATAATCATACTGATTTAAATTAGTTACATTAACAGTTTGTTTCGCAAAACTTGAATTAGGGTTTGAGTTTTCCCATATTTTCACCGGAACTGTAATTCTAGTTGCATCAAGAGCTATAACGCTTGATAAATCTGAATCAATGTCTTTTAATTTTCTATTTGTTCCTTCTATTTTAAAATCTGCATTAATTTTCATTTCTGCATTCTCTGCATAACTATAAATAGGTTCATCTCCACCGCTAGAAGCAAATCTTTTTATATTCATTTTAAAATTCTTCATTATGACACCCTCTTCCATACATAAACTACAATATAAGGTGGCAAACTACTTCCGCTACCAGTTGTTCCTCCAACAGAAGTGTCATGAGAACGTCCTGGATGTCCTGGTGCAGAAGAACCATTTCCTCCAACAGAATATGTTGAGTTTGTTCCATGCCAACCAGTAGATGAAAAGCCTAATGCAGCTGCATTTCCTGTAGGAGAACCTATATTTGCATATAGAGACCCAGCTCCGTGTGTATGAGTAGCTGATCCACCACTAGTTCCACCTATGTAAGTATTTCCAGCCGCGAGCAAAAATACATCTTTAATTTGTTCCCAGGTTCCATTAAAACTTACATTAGGACTAAAATTAGCATCATTTGTATAATAAATAGAGCCAATAGGGTAGATTAAATCAAATAAAGTGCTTACAGTTTCATCTATTTCTTTTAAAGATAATTTTTCTATTTTTATATCTGGATTAATTTTTATATTTGCATCTGAAGCATAGAACTCTGGTGGTATTGTAGGATTGGTTTCTACTGATATAATATCAATAGTTTCAGTATATTCTTGTCCATTGCTACCATAAAAAGTAAGTGTTTCAGTTATATTTGATGTATATTCTTTAGAAATATATGGACTTGGAACATTACTCCATTCACTAGAAACATCTACTCCATTTTTTGTTATTTGTACAATATCTAAACTTGCAACAGTAGAAACAGTAACACTAGTACAATTTCCAAAAGTATCATAATTTTCAGTATAATGAGTATACATTTCAAAAGTATCTGGCTCTGCTGATGCAAATCTTTTTATATTTAATTTTTTCATTTCTAAGCCACCCTCTTCCACATATAAACTGCTAAAAATGGTGGAAGATTATTATGATAGCCATTACCACCAGCATTTTCTGTATACCAGTTATTATTAGCCCATCCATTAGCTCCATCATGAGTTGTACCAAAATTTCCTCCACCAGCAGAATTATTCCAGTCATCATTATTAGTTTTTATTTGATGTTTATGAGCGGGTATCTCTGTTACTGTTAGCTTGTGGCTATATTCTCCTCCTACAGTACCGGCTGTAAAATTATAAGTCTCTCCACCTTCACCTGTTGCTGTACCTGTACCAATTAAAAATCTACTATTTATAGCTTCCCATTTCCCACCAAAAAGAATTGCTGGATTAGTTGCGGAAACTGATAAATAAATTGCTCCTATCGGATAAATTAAATCTGTATTAATAATCATATTTCCACCTCCTATGCAGTCCTTTTCCATTCATAATATTCAGGATTGGCAAGTCGCCCTATTACCAAAATATTTTGGCTTGTAGGAGTTGTTGTTGTTCCACTATAATTACAAAAATCAAATTTAAAACCTGTTGTTGTTTTTCCATAAACTCCTATAATTTCAGCTCCTAGTCCGCTACATTCTCCCGATACAAAGGCTTTATATTTTGCATCTGCCATAGCTTTAGAAAAAGTTACTGTAAAAGTGCTAGACCCAGTAATAGAAGAAATGTTTTTTGATTGATTTAAAGTTGTTCCAGACATTTCTGCATAAGCAACAATTGTATCATCTGTAATTTGTGTCCACGTTCCGCCAAAAATATTCTGTGGATTAATAGCACTTGTACTTTTATAGATACTTCCAATAGGATAAATAATATCTGTTAAATCTTTAATGGTTTCAGCAACTTTTTTTAATTTAATTTCACTATTACTAATTCGAATATCTCCATTTATTTCAACAGGGAATCTTTCGCTGTCTGGAGTAAAATCATCTGCTATATTAAGAATAAAATAACCATACATCCCATATTGTGAATTTTCAAAATTAACTACATACTGCTCATTATTTTGAGGCTCTGTAAAGTTTTTTGAAATAACATTATCTTCTATAATCCACTCACTAGTTACATCAACTAAATTATCATCTAAAGCTTGTCCTAAACATAATAATACTTGAGTAACATCATAATCACACTCAATAGTTACTTTATTACTACGAAGGTATCCTTTTGGTGTATAAGTAGGCTCGTAACTAGGATAATATTGTGTATATGTCGTATCAAAACGTTCTATATTTAATTTCATATATATCCTCCTTTTATCTCTATATACTAAAAGAAAGGAGAAGGAGCTGCCTCCCTCTCCTTATTAAGCTTTAAATAAATAAGACTTAGTCCAATAACCATTTGTTACAGTAAGTGTTTCTTTTCCTGTTGTTCCTGTTACTGTAATTCCTAAAATAGATGCTGCAGTATCATTAATCAAAGCTCCATCTGGCGCTATACATCTAGAGTCATAATAAGTAGTTCCACCTGGTACTGTATAGCTATAATATTCAAATGTATATTCTCCAATACCATGAGTTTGAATAAAATCTGCACTTAAGAAAGTAGTTGTATTAATTGCAGTAATTATCGTAGAGCTTGAATCATAATTCACCCCTGTTGGAGTTAATGAATCTAAACTTCCAGTTCCAGAAGGAGATGATACACATTTATATAATTCATTGTCATAAACTACATAATCTCCTGCTGAATAAACTAAATCTGAGTTATAAGTATTTGCGGCTAAACCTAACATTGAATATATTTTAGTTGCAACATTTTTAACTGCACTTACACTTGGATATTTAGTATCTGCATTTGCTGTATTTAATGTTGTGCTTTTGTTTGCAATTACTTCAACATCTCTTCTTAATTTATCTTTTAAATTATTTTGATAAACAATAGTAGGAGATAATGTTAATACACTTCCTAAGAATTCTTCTGTACCAAAGTCAGCACAAGGATATATATCTTCTCTTTTTCTTAAATCATAAATTCTTGGACTTGTTAATTCATAATAAATCCAATTATTATCATAAATATAATTAGATGTTTGTGCGCTAATATTTGCTAAATTTGCAGCAGAATATTCTGTTCTACCAACTCTAACATAATATTTATTGTTTTCTAAATCAATTTCATCAAAAACATTATCTGCTAATTGAGGTAATCCATAAGTAGAAATTTTATTTCCATTTTTATCTTCATATGGAATTGCTAATTTAAATTCCCAATAATCTGCATAAATATCGTCTTCAATACCAGACCATGTTAAATGACAACATAAGTCTTCAATATCTGTAACTTCAACCACCATATAACCATTATTAGTTGTTTGATAATAAGTTTTCTTAGTTGTAGTCGTTACTGCTTGACCTTCTGATGCAGTTGTTACTGGAGTTAATAATGTTAATCCTGTTGAATAACTAGCAATAGGCTCTTCACTATAAGCAGCTTGAACTATGCTATTATCATTATTATTATAAATTGTATATGTTTGTCCACCTAGACATTTGAACCAAATTGTATAATGGTCATTAACAGTAACAACAGATCCGTTACCGTCTATACCTGTATTAGATAATATTTGACTACCCTTTTTATTAAATTGGTTCATTCCTATTGATAATAAGTGTGTTGGATTTGCAATTTGAATTACTCCAACCTCTTCTGCTTGATAAATAATTTGAATATTATCATTAATTGCGGCAGCTCCATTTGTGATAGAAATACCATAATTTGATAATGTTACAACATCATCATTCAATACCCAATTGTTTGCAGTATAATTAATTGTTATTGTATTTCCAGGTTTTTCTTTTCCTGTTGTAATAATTCCATATTGGTATAATGCAACTACATCTTGACCATATTTTCAATTATTAGCAGTATAATAAACTGTAATTTTCATTCCTTCTGTAAGTGTTGTTGAATTTAAAGTAAATCCATATTGAGATAAAGAAACTTGTTCTGTCCCTAAATACCAATTATCTGTTGCATATGTAAATTCATATGTATTTGCAGTTCCTAAAACTTTATTTGCAAAAGTATTTTTATTAAAATTTGATACTATTGTTGATGGGTCATTATAATCAATAGCTGCATCAAACTCAAATACAAAAGTTCCTGTTGCAGCATTCATTTTTCTAGCAAATGTAGCTTTATTAATTGAACTTATTAAATTTGATGTATATGAAATTGTTGGTGTAAAAATAAAATTATAAACTCCAGTTTCATTTTTTTGAGTTTTGAAAGTTGTCAAAGCTAATGTAATATTTTTTACTCCAGTAGTTAATAAATTATATTTAATACTTTCTGGAATCGTTGTTGTCGTTGATCTAGCTCCATGCAATTTCTTCAATACTGCATATCCATCAGTCGCTATACTTGTATGACTTGCGGCAGATCTATATTGAAAAGATGAACCATCGGTAACCCCATCTATAGAAGTTAAGTTTTCAGCTAATCCAACTGTTACCCCAGGATATTTTCCTTCTGGATCAATCTCAGGATAAACTTGTTTAGTTTTTAATTCGTCTTCATAAAATTTAATTGTTTTTGACATAATTATCTAATCCTCCTCTACTCTGAAATTGTGAAGTACAATCCAGTTGTAACCCTTTCTTCATCTATATATAATTTTCCATTTTCTTGCTCACTACCACTTTCATATTTTACACCACTGCCTTCAACAGTAGTTTTAGCTTGTGAAACTTCAGTTCCTTTACCAATCCCATTTTCAGTACCTAATAAATAATAAGTAGATTCTTTTGTTGATAAATTAGTTGTAACAGTTTCACTATTAGTATGTGCGGCGATAGCTGCTTCTCTATCTTCAATTTCTTGATCGATTTTAGCGTCTAACGCGTCTGTAATAGCATCAGCTTCAGTTTTGGTATAATAACTACTTAAATCTATTGTAGCTGTTCCTACTTTTTCCCAAGCATTACTTATATAAAAATATTCTTCATATTTTTTTACTGTTGTTTGTTGTTCACTTGGTAAAGGTACACAATACATAGTTGATACTGGACCAGATGCAGGTAATGAATTTACAATTTGAACATCAAAAGTTCCTTCTGGAGCTGGTACTTCACCAGCATCAATAACTTCCGCATTAGATAAAGTACATAATAAATGTCTTCTATTATCAACAGCAACTGCAATTATTGATACACCATCAGCTCCATCATTACCTTTTGGATAAACATCAATATCTAGTGTTTGAGTGTAGGCATCTCTAAATCCCATTGTATTTTTAGCCATATTTATTTCCTCCTTTTATTTCTATTCTGCAGTAGCTTCTGGATATAGAACGAATTTCTTAGGTCCTTCGTCATCATATCCAATTAGTGTTGTATCCCCATTAAGTTCAATTTCATACCAATATGTAACTGAACCATCTTTAAAAGGTTCTCCAATACGAGTTTCTGCAGAGGTTAATTTTATTTCCGCAAAATTACTTGTTTCAGCTACGGTGAACTCTTTGTCAAAAATAACATTTGTATAATCTCCATTGGCACAAACATAAAACTTAATTGTGTCTCCGGCTTCGAATTTGCCTTCATTGTTTACTAATTGTAAAGTGATGGCATCTCCTCTGTTTAAGTAAATATTTTTATTTCTTACTCTAAACATTTTTAATCCTCCTATCTCCAATTCTCTCTTACTAAAATTATATCAAAAAGAGTTTTGTTTTATTATACTATTTAGACCTAAATAAAAAGAAGAAGAAGGAATCTCCCTCTTCTTTTTATTAGTCTACAAAATATTGTAAAGTAAAATTGTGTCATAAATTTGCCGTTGTTGCATCGCTTCCATTACTTACATTTATAGTCCAGTCACAAAAAAGATTTCCTCCTGAAGTTACACCAAATCTTGAAACTGTTTTTCCTTCTGCTGCGGCAATAGTGTATTTACTAATTGAAGGTCGATATCCTGTTGGAATAGTCGCAAAACTTATAGTAGAACCACCATATGTAAATGTTCCATACCCTTCTACATAAACCATGTTTCCAATTTTTCTATATCTTAATTTAGTCCACGTTCCGGTTGATGCGGTTATATTTATTCATCCTGAATCTTTATTATCTACATACTGTTTAGTTGCAACTCCCATTGCAGTAGTTGGATCTGCACCTAATTCAGCTCTACCATCTGAATAAACAACAAATGCATTAGAACGAGCATTATCTGCAGTTCCATTTCCAATTTCAAGTAAAGCATTAGGTACATTTTTATTATATTTTCCAATTGCAGTTTGATAATCTTTATTAGCTTCCGTATAATATCCACCTGCATGAGCTGCATATCCAGAAGCAATTGTACTATTCCCTTCTGCATGAGATGAAGATCCATAAGCAATCGTATTATAACCTTCTGAATGAGCTGCAGATCCTATAGCATAGGCTCTATGTCCTTCTGCATGAGAGTAGTCTCCGCTTGCTTTTGATCCTGCAAAAATTCTAAAAGTATCTCCTACTGCTATAAAAGAATCAAAAGTTGAAACTGTAAAAGTAACATTATCTGTGTCAGATGAACGAGTGGCTGAAACTATTCTTTGGTCTGAATTAGTACTATTAATTTTTGAGAAAAAAGCCCCACTATAAAATAAATTATCACTTATTGCTTCTTTTGGAACCCCACTAACTTCATAAGTTTGATTTTCTGCATCTAAAGAAACAACAGTTCCTATAAAAAGATAACCATCTCTACGACCACCTTCTGCATGTGAACATTTTCCACTTGCTATTGTACCCCATCCTTCAGCATGTGAATAAGAGTTAGATACAACTGCGTCACTACCTTCAGCATGTGAACTATTACCAATAGCTCTTGTTGAATTTCCTTCAGCATGAGCCCCATAATTTCCATTCGCCTGAGTATAATATCCTTCACTATGAGCTCCATAACCTCCATTTGCGGCTGTATATTTTCCCTCTGCATGAGCAGAAGAGTTAGATGTCGTTGTATTATATCCTTCTGCATGAGAATAATCTCCAGAGGCTTCTGTATAATAACCCTCTGCATGAGAAATCGTTCCAATAGCTTTTGTTTGAAATCCTTCTGAAAAAGCATAACTTCCAATGGTATAATTTGCATTTTCAGTACTAGACCCTGAACTTCTTAAACTACCTGTACTAGAACCATCTTTTATATTTTGAACAGTAGAAGGAGTTATTATACTACTACCTAAAGTAATTGTTCCATTTGAAATTTTAGCGTCTGTAATACCATATCCGCTTAATGTAGTTGGATTAGTTCCTGCGGTAACGTGTCCTTTACTATCAACAGTAACAGATTTATAAGTACCTGCAGTAACTCCTGAATTTGCGTGTGAAATTGTTCTTTCTCCACTTGTTGTAATTGCAGCATTATTATCTATCGCAATAGGCGAAGTTGCATTTATTTTTACACTAGTTACTGTTCCTCCTGCATCATCACCTGATGGAATTAATTCCCAAGTATTTGCACTTGAAGTCTTTGTTAAACATATGAATGTATCTCCAACTTTTGCTGCCTTACTTGCGTATGTTCCATCTGTAATAACTTTATATGTATCTCCAACAGTTGCAGTTCCATTCGTAGGTAAACTTGTAATAGTTCCACCTGTTCCTAAAGAACCTTTGAATACCATTGGTTCAGGTAAATTATCAATCGCAGTTTTAACAAAAGCTGTTGTAGCAATTTTAGTTGAATTATCACTAGAAGTTTGTGTTGTTGCAGTAACTGCACTAGGTATTGCCCCACTTAGCACTGAAGCTGGTACACTAGTTATGTTAGCAACACCACTTGTTGCTACACTAGTTCCATTTACAGATACCCCTGTGATAGTTCCTGTTCCTTTACTAGCAGCTAAATCATAAGCCGCCTTAACAGCTTTAGGGGTTGCTGCCAATACTTCACTTGTGCTATTTGTTGCACTGCTTAATTTAGTAACACCATATTTACTTGTCGTTGCAGCAGGTATATTTGCAGTTCCACTACTAGCTACATTAGTTCCATTTGCTTGGACTTTTGTAATTGTTCCTGTATTAGTAGTATATCCATTTGGATTGCTTGTTAAATAATAAGTAGTAGTAATATCATTACCATCTTTATCTTGCTTTGCTTTAAGTACGTATCCGGCAGTACCATCTGTATAAGTAGTATCTGTAGCGGCAATCGTTACTTTGTCATTTGTAGCATCTGGAGTTAATGTAACATTAGATCCAGCTACTAACTCTAAAGTGTCTCCTGCACTATCTGCAGCTACTGTTGTAGAACCAACTTTAACATTTGAAAAAGCATTTTGATGAGCTGTAAGCGCAGTTACACCTTTTGTATAAGTAACAGTGTCTCCGGAAACGCTGACACTTGATACAACGTTTCCAGGTCCACTACTTGTTGCTTTTGTTATTAATTTCCTTGTTTCTCCATCTTTTACATTATCAAGAGAGTCTAATTCTGTTAAAAGTTTCATATTAAATTAATCTCCTCTCTTTTTTATTATCCAATACAAACTACACGATATTTTTTACCACTTGCAGGAGCTTGCGCAAATGCAATTACTACTGCTGAAGTAGTTGTTCTTGTAATATCTACCATTACTTCTTCATAAGTTGTTCCATCGTAAACTTGTACAGTTATATCTCTAGAACCTAAATTATGAGTTATTGTGAATGATGTTGTAGATGCATTTCCTGTTATATCTGCAGCATATTTCTTTAAGATAGTAACTGCAGTTCCTAATTCAGTAATTTGACCTTGTTTATTAACTTTGATTGGATATACTCCAGATGTTGTTTGAGCAGCACTTAATTGGTCTGCTAAACCAACTGTAATATTTCCACTTGTTGTAACTGGTCCTCCAGACACACTAACACCAGTACCTTGTGTAATTCCTACACTTGTAACAGTACCTTCATTAGTTGTATAGCCTTGATCACTAGCTCCAGTTACACGTCCATATTTATCTACTGTAATACCTTGATATGTTCCAGGTGTAACAGCAGTTTTAGTTAAGTTTAATGTTCCTGATGTTGTAATTGAACCCCCATCAGTACTTGAATCTGGACCTGTTGTATTTAATCCAGCTCCCGCAGTAACTTGAGTTACATCAGTATCATCACCAGATGGCACATATGCCCATGTTGGTGTAGTTGCTGAAGCAATAAATAAATCTCCAACTTTTGCAGCTTGTCCTGCATATGTTCCAGCAGTTATAATTTTATAAGTATCTCCAACTTTTACATTAGAAGTTGGTAATGCAGTTCCAGCTGTTCCTCCTGTACCAATAGTACCTTTAAATACCATTGCTCCTGTAATTCCGCTTATTGCATTAGTAACAAAAGCAGTAGTTGCAATTTGTGTTGTATTAGTTCCAGCATTTGCAGTTGGTGCAGTTGGTGTTCCAGTTAAAGCTGGACTTGCTAATGGTGCATAACTATTTAAATCATCAGGTTGAACTGCAGTAGCACCAGCAGCTGCACCTTCTCTAATAGTTTGTAAATCACTAATAGTATTTTGTTTAGTAGATGGATCGAATGCAGTACCATATTCGCTAATATGTCCATTTTTATCTATTTTAATTGGATAAATACCACTAGTTGTTTGTGCATTTGCTAATACATTGCTGTGTCCAATATTAATTGTTCCAGCTCCAGTGATAGGACTTCCGCTTACTGACAAACCTCCATTAGTTGCGTTATCAATAGAAACGCTTGTAACTGTTCCTCCACCTGTTCCCATCTCATCCCAAGTTGTTCCATTATAACATCTGAATTTATTTGTTGTTGTATTGAAGTATACCTGACCTTTTATAGGATTAGATGGATCTGATGGTAAATTTTGCATAACGCCATTTTGAACTTCATTTTGATTTAAGTTTAAATCAACTAAAAAATTCTTTGCCATTTATATTTCCTCCTTCTTATAAATTAGTTTAAAGTGGCAACCCCTTTAAAGCCACCTTCAAATTTAAGAGTAACTTGATTTTTATCATCATAGCTAATCTCTCCTATCACTTCATTTCCCGCGCTATCTATAACTGCTACTGATGGGTATTTGTTCAAATTATGAACTATAACCCATGTATCAGAGGCTACTGTTTGATGATGTAAATAAGTTTTATCCGCAACCAAACCTAAATCATCACTTGTTTTATTTCCACTTAAAGTAACTCCATTTATAGACGGCTTGTTTGTTTCATCTTCGTAATCCGGTTGATTCCATTTGTTGATTTCCGCTTGCGAAATATCTTTTACGTAATCAGGAGTAGAAGGGTCTGAAACTTGATAGGTTTTATTTTCTACATTTATATATTCTATTTTATCCACGTATAATCAACTCACTTTCTGAAACAGAGGCTTGAGTTCTAAAGAATAACGTCGTGTTTTTTACGTATGGGTCAAAATGAACATATTCAATAACTCTTTTTATTCCCACGTTTAATTTACCTTGTAAACTATTCTTCTGTCTGATACTAACTAATAAAGGTTTTTTACTTACTATTTGACCTTTTCCTACTTTAGATAAAATATGTCCATTAGCGTCTTTTATTTCCACGTTCAATTTACCCTGTAAACTATTCTTCTGTCTGATACTAACTAATAAAGGTTTTTTACTTACTATTTGACCTTTTCCTACTTTAGATAAAATATGTCCATTAGCGTCCATTAGATTTTCTTTCCTGTTGGATATAGTATTAATACTTTTGGACCGTCGCTATCATACCCTAAAGTAACTTCGTCATTTAAAGTAATTTCATACCAATATTCTTGTTGCATATTAGTATATCCTCCAATGTCCATATCTTCTGCAGAAACGCGGATTTCTACAATCTCTTCCCCAGCCTCAGGAGTAAAGATTTCTTGAATAATAGGTTCTTTATTATATTGACCTTTTTTATAAAGATAAAAACCAACTTCATCGCCTTCTGCGAAAACGTAAACATCATTACCATTATAAATTTGATAATCAAATAATAACTCGTCTCCACGATTGATACCTATTGTGTTATCACTCATTATTTTCATATTTAGCCTCCTTATCTCTCTATTGAAACATAATATATGCTTTCTAAAAATATATTAAAAACTCTCTTAATTTATTAATCTAGTATACCCTACTTTTATCCAAAAGAAAAAAGAGTAAGGCTATAATTACCTTACTCTAAATTTTTGTCCTGGATAAATTAAGTTAGGATTTGAAATATTATTCCAAGCAACTAATTGTTTTACTGTTGTTCCATATCTTGCGGCAATGCCACTTAAAGTATCTCCACTTTTAACTGTATAATACTCTGCAGATGGTTTACTTGAACCGCCATTTAAAATTCTATTTACAATAGTTTGAACTTCAGAATAATTATATCCAGCTTGAGTTAATCTATTTCTTCTATCTTCACCATTTCCCCATTGACCATTTATAACTTCTCTAGCTATTTCTTCATTAGATTTTTTTGGTGCTGACTTACTTCTACCATTTAAGATTTCGTTTACTCTTGCTTGAACCTCACTATAATTATATCCTGCGGCTTGAAGTCTATTCTTTCTGTCGTCTCCATTACCCCATTTTCCCTCAATTACTTCTCTTGCTAATTCATCAACAGACTTAGTAGGAGTTGGTTGAGGTTGTGGAGCAGGTGTAGGAGCACCTCCGCCGCACCCATTAAAGTTACCGCTTCTCATAATATTAGGATAATCTTTATAAGCATAATCTTGGTCGATCACCATACCTGCAACTCTATTGCTTCTTACTCTATTAGTTTCTCCACCGAATTGCCATATTCCATGTGCTGGTGAACCTGGGTTATGAGAATTCCAGTTTGCTAACCAACAGTCAAATCTATTTGGAACACTAGCATCAATTAAACGGCTAAACCAATCGCTATTAGCATAAACCCCAACATAGAAACCTTTCTTTTCAAGAGTCTCACAAAATCCTTTAATACCTGCGGTAACCGCATCTTTTCCTGCTCCACTTAAATAATGTCTGCCTCCGGCATCTTCTTCTACATCTAAGTAAATTGGATATTCAAATGATTTTCCTCTTAAACAATTATCGTACATCCAGTTTGCTTCATCCACACCTTTTTGATAAGTATTTGCGCATGAAAACCAATATGCACCAACTGGGATGCCTAAATTTTTACATTGTGAATAAAAATTTTCAAATTGTGTATCTTTTGCTTTACTAATACCATTTCCATAGCCTGTATATCCTGCTCTTAAAATTGCAAAACGCACACCTTCATTTTTAGCAGCTTGTAAATTTAAACCTGCATTATGTGCGCTAATATCTATTCCAAAAACTGCCATATTAATTTCCTCCTTAAAAATGAAGAAACCTCTTATATAGAGGCTTCTTCTTCCTTTTCATCTTCTTCTGGTTCTACTACTTCCCAAGTAATTACTTCTACATCTGAAGACATAGTAGATAATTTACTAATATTTTCAAAAGCCTTTTTAGCTTGAGTAACTACTGAAGCTACTACAATTCCTAAAACTGCTACACTTGATAAAGTGTTTAATAAGTCGCTTGAAAGTAATACTACTCCAAAAGCATCTGTAATCATTGTATTAATATAAGGTAGCATTGTAAATGCAACACTTACAAATACGGCACTCATATAAAAGATTACAACTTTTAAAATTCCTTTAAAAAACTTTTTCCAAGAAAATGTTTGACCATCATTAATATTATAAATTGTTCCGCAAACTAAATTAACTGTTGCAAGAGTTCCTAATATAATTCCTAGCCAACCCATAATTCTTAAAGTTTCCATAATTGCTTCTAACATATTAACCTCCTATTATTTTTTTTGTAAAGCTTCTGCTCTATAGAATCCAGTTGTACCAGAGCCATTTCCAACTTGATATGGGAATGGTCTTCCGCTCCAGATTCTTAAAATTTGTCTAGTCCATCCAATTCCATATGCTGTGTTACTATCACCATATGAACTACCATTACCAGTTCCTACAATAACAACTGTATCTCCAACTTGAAGTCCTGTAGGTTGTGGTGCTGGTGGAGTTGGCTCATTATAAGGACTAATTGAACTTTCATCCATCCATCCTAAATCTCCTGTTGTATTATAAGGATGAGCGCTTCCTGGATTTTTTCTAGTAATGTTAGTAACTTTATTACTTACACTACCAGCTGGACTTGCTGCATTTGAGTTAACGTATAGAGGTCCACTAATAACAACCTTATCTCCAATGTTATATTTTCCACTTGGTCCTGGTGTAGGTGTAGGTGTTGGTTGTCCTCCATCAATTAACTTTTGAACATCATCTGGTAGATAAATGAAACATCTAAAGTAATAACTTGATGACATTCCCCATCTTCCATTTGAGTTATCTCTTATTTGGTTCCAGAATGCTGTTGAACCGTATCCTGATTCAGAAGTATAAATTCTACTATTACTATCTACTCTTTCAACTATAAATACGTGTCCAGCTCCGCTTCCGCCACCACAGCATCCAATAGCTCCTCTTCTAGGAGTTGAACCTGTTTGTAGTCCTGCGGCTTCAGCTCTTTCTTTGAAACCAACCGCATTACAATTTAATGTTTTATAAGTACATCCGCTAGTATCTCTAGCAATATTTATAATTTCATTAAATCTTCCGCTTGCATATCCAACGCAGTTTGCTAAAACATTTGCATTTGGATCCATTGGGTATCCTTTAATACATGTATTCCATCCACCTGAACCTGTTGTAATAAAGTTTTTATTATTACTAGGCTTTGAAGTTCTCATTGTAAAACCCGCAGCACCAATACCTTCTGGTTCTTCTTCGTTTACATGCTCAACTTCTTGATTACATTCACTATCATTTAATTGTTCAATAGTGTCTGTATTAAATAGATATTGAACATCTTCATCGTCAATATCATCTCTTAAAAAAGCTTTTGCTACCATTGTTTGCACTTCAACAGGTGCTTGTTCAACTCTAGCAATTCTTTCTTCGCTTGATAATTGTGCCATAATAAACCTCCTTTGCACTAACTATTATTAACTAATGATGGATCATAGTATCCATACAAAACAATTTGAGCTTTTACATATCCAGTTCGTCTTCTACATCAAGCTTTTAAATTTGCTGTCCCTTGAGAGGCTCTCCATGTGTTATAAGTTGTGGTATAAGTATGTTCACTGCTACCTTCTGTCTCCGTAAAACGTATAGAATTCCAAGTCAATGGAACTTTAGCCAATGTGTTTCCTGGCATAACAGCCAATAAATTTACTTGTCCAGGAACTAAATAATTATTTGTTATTGCTCCAGAAAAATCTATTGTTTTAGATAATACTGTAGTCTGAGGTGTTGTAACCGCATCAGGGAAACCTGAATTTGCCATTCCTAATTTTATACATTGAGAAGTATCAACACTATATCTATTATATCCTCCACTCATACTTCCTCTACCTACAACTCTTGTATACGCTTCATATGGAACAAACCACACTGCTGGTGCATCTGTTGCTGAGCCAGGTACAGTTAAACTAGTTCCTTGTTCAGTTGTTGTCCTAGTTATCCAACTTGGAATGTCTCCTGATCTTTCTCCATACCAAGAATCTATACCATAAGGATCATCATAAGAATATTGTTCTAAAGTACAAACAGCTTTATATAAAGAAAATCCTTCTGGAATAAAACAAGAGAATAACAATAAATGAGGTTCGTATTCAAAATAATTTGGACAAGCCAATGTCATTGTTTGTGTATGACCATCTGATGTAGAGCTTGCTGTTTTTGATATATAATCTGTAGAAAAATGGTTTCAATCCCATCCTACAAATCCCTCATTTTCATATCTCAACATTGTTAAAATTCCTCTTGAGGTTAACATATCTCCACAAGTAACATTACCATCTTTATCAACTTTAAAATTACCACTTCCAAATACAATTTGCGGTGTTGCTAAATCTATCAACATTCCCTTATTATCTTTATTAGAGTCTTCATAATTAATTGGAAAACCTTTTTCATTATAACTTTTTCAATAGTCATGACTAAATAAATAACTCTTATTACTTTGCGGATCAATTATAATTTGACCGCCATTTCCTTTTCCGAATATCGCACCACCTGATTCAGCATCTAAAAATAAACTTTGTTGACCAGTATCATACCCTAATAATCCAGTTTTTGTAATTCCATTAGTATTGTCTTTAACAGAACCCATTAACATTCCGGTAAAACGATTGTTTTCATCTTTTGTTCCAGCCCCAACTTGCGGAGTTAATATATAACCATCTGTATCATTAATTGTTACACTATTTCCATCCCAGCCATTAATTGCCGCATTTGCGTATCTATTTAACATACAATGTATTGGAATATGAATTTTTCCAATTACTGTGGTATTATCAGATTTCTTTTTACAAATACACTCTAATGCAGTTGAAACACATTCCCCAGAATATTCTGATATAGGGATTAACTTAATTTTATTTTGTTCTAAAACTTCAGTTTCATCAATAGTAAACATGGTTTTGTCTACTCATAAACCTGTTTTAGTATCATAAACTTGACCTCTTATATATCATTCAAATTTTACTCCATATTGATTTGAACGAAGTAAACTAATATTTTCTTTTACTCCATTAATTGTTTGTAACATTTGAATTTCAAAAGGTTTACTATCATTATATTTAGGATACCTACCATCAGAACTATATGTTACAAAATTAAATCCTGTTCTTGGTTCTAAATATATTTGATAAGGATTATTATAAGAAACTGTAATCACTGGAATAGTTACAAAATAATCAATTCCTTTAAAGGTAATTTTACATTGCACAATATTAGCTGGGCAGTTTGCACCAGAGCCATCTTCTACATAATATCCTGTTGTGCTAAAAGTATTGTTAATAACACTTATTGTACTAGGGTCTGATATTTGAGCATTATATTTATTCTTTTGAACACCCCATCTAACAACGGCTCTATCACTTTCAATAGAAGCTCCAGATTCAGCTCCTTCAAATATTAGTTTTCCACCTCTCCAAATTTGAGCTTTAAACCATTTTCCTTGTTGAGCTGGAGTATAGTTTAAAACTCCATTAACTATCATTGGATGGTCAACCTTTTGAGATGTGTTAGGAACAATTTTACAATAATAATCTGTTCCATTTGTTCCAATATCTCCTTCTTTTATAAAACTTAAATTAGTATAAGCAACCAATTTTTGTTTCTTATATGTTACTGTTAATTTAATTTCATTATTGTTTTTTGTGTTATCATAAAAATTATCAATAGTAAAAGGTAATTGTCTTGCGGTTAATGCTCCTGAAACTGTAATCAAAGTATTTTCAGTTGGGACTTCCCATTCTATTTGACTTTTTTCTAAAATTTCATTAGTAACATCTAATCCTTCTTTATTTATAACATTAAATTGAAGTGGTAATATCTCTTGCGGATTGTCTTTAGTTTCATCGCAAGGTGATATACCATTTTCATCATATTTAAAAATTTGAGTGCCATTAATTAACTGAATAAAATAATCTTGATTGGTTGAATTTGTATTATATAAAATAATAGATTCAGTTCCAACATATTCATTATTATAATATACAGAACATTTATAATGCATATAATTAGTAATTTCACTTGTATTTATTTTATATATTTTATTTTTATCAACTCTTGTTATTTTTTCAAAAGCCTCAAATTCATTTCTATATTCTTCTAACTGTGCGGCAACCGCATTTGGAAAGACTTGTTCAGTTCGAATTTGAGTTAATAAGTTCTCATAATTATTATAAGCATTTTGATATGCTAAATTTTCTTCTGTGGTTTCATCTAGTTTCATATATAGTCCATTATTATCTGTTCTAGACCATACATATCTATATCCCGTTAAAGGTTCTTCTGAATTATTTATCATACAAGTTAATGTAGGATATCCTAATCCATCTATAAAATCAGCTCCTAAATCTGAAACTATTTTTATAGAAATTGCGGCTCCTTGATTTTTTATTGTAACTAATCTTTGTAAAATAATGTCATTATAAACAACAATACATTTATATTGGACTTGTTCATTCCTAACACTCGCTTTAGCAACATTCCATATATTAGATGCTGAACTCCATGTTACTAAATTAGGATTACTGCTATCAACTAGTGTAAAATCATTTAAACATTCCCAGCCTTCGCCACCATATAAATTATATTTTTGACTTTCTATTGTAATATCATCATTTTCTTTAAACCAATAATATTCCACTTTAGATTTAGATAAATCCATTTCCGCACCATTGGTTTTTATTTTTGCTACAAGTTGCTTAGTTGTTTGAAGACTATCTTGTTCTGTAAAATAATTACCTTGAGGTGTATTTATTACTAATCGTGCAACATTATATTCTTCTTCACTTATTCTATTAGATCCAAAAATTTGAAGCTCAGAAATAAAAATATCATTATCTTTATCTGTCGCTTGGTAAGGGAAATCTTTTTCAAATATTGTAACACTATTTACATATTCAAAATTCTCTCCATCAATTTCAAAATATCCAAGTTGCGGAGTTGCACTATTTAAAACATATGGATTACCACTCATTCTATCTATATCTATAATAAATTTTTTTAATATAGTTTCATCTGAAGTCTGAGTTTTAAAACCTAATTCAAAAATGATACCATAATTACCTTTTACTCTTTGTTCCCCAGGTAAATTCGTTCTAAACGAAGCTCCTGCAACTAATTGAGAACTACTTTGTAAAAAGTTCTTTAAAGCCTCATTATCTAAATCAATTAAATTTATATCGCTATCTTTATCATATAATACAATATTTTGTTCTTCTATATAAGAACATAATTCAAACCTAATATTACTATTAACACAGTTGTATCCAACTGGGTCCGATGCATCCGCATCTGTAATTGCGGTAACACCTTGAATTTTATATCCATCTACCGCACCTAAAATAGTTTTATCTTTAGACATATCTCCATTAGGAACTAATATATAAACATTAGTTCCTTCAACGTATTCTATTGTCGTATCTACTGAAAAAGCATCAAAATAACTATCTTGATACTTAACATTATATTGTCCTAAAGATTTATCTACCATTTTAATAATTGTAGCTTGAATAGTTCTGTCATAATTAGATTTAGCAATAGAACTATCTACAATAGTTTCTATTGCTTCTAATATATTATCTTCATAGTTATTCATTCTTATCTCTCCTTTTATCTCCTATTGTGTTGGGTTATAATGTCCATATATAATAATTGATAAAGATATATATCCGTTTCTAGTATTAGCTTCTACAACATATGGATTAATGCAAATAGTAGAATAATACTGCGTCATAGAAAAACCAAAATCAGGATAATATCTTCTATCTCGAATATATGGTCTAATATCTACGCTTTCAGGCACAGAAGTAAGCATCAATCCGAGTGTATTTGTTCCTGAGTGTAAATAAGTTTTTGCCCCTTCCGTAAAATCAATAATTCTTTCATGAGCTTGAACAATTGTATCTTCTTGATCTATATGATAATTTCTAACTGGTGTAAAACCTGTTTGAGTTTGACTTATTTGAGTTACTAATGAAGAGTTTTCTTCTACTCAAACATTGAAATATGCATCTTGCATACCCATTACAGATGTAACATATGCATCAACATCATAATGTACAATTTCACCTGGAAAATAATATAATGCAAAATCATCTATGATATTTCCACAACAATAATCAATGCTATATGCTCCTGTGTAGTTTTGAGCTCATTCAGACCATGCATATTTTGTATAATGTCCATCTATATGATATTTATATGGAGACACTGGAGGGTTAAAATCTGGTTGCCATCCATCGTCTAATGATGGACCTATCCCCCAACCGCTTGATCCACCTTCATAAAAATATGTCCCATCTGGATGTTCATTCACCATTCCACCTTCAATTACTTTACAAATAGCTTGTGTAATATGAAATCCTTCTGGAATAAAAATATTTGCTAATACAGGCATTCTTCTATATTGAAATCCATCAGGATGATTTTTTGGCCATGAAACTTCTCCTTCAGTACCTGGGCCTGTCTCTGGGTATAAAGTATGTCCAGTTTCTTCTATATAATAACCCATTAAAGAATTATTAACAAAAGTTTGCACTTGCATTAAAATACCATTACCAGTAATTTGTTCTCCACAAGTTAAATTTCCTTGACTATCTACAATAAAACGTTGATTTCCATATTCTATTTTTGGCGTTGCTAAATCTATTAGTAAACCATTATGATTTTTATTAGATTCTTCATAATTAAGCGGAAATCCTTTAGTATCATAATTTTTCCAATAACTTTTACTAAATAATAAACTCTTATTAATTTTAGGATCAATTGTTACTTGCCCATCTCCAGAACCTTTTCCAAAGATAGCTCCTCCGCTTTCAGCATCTAAAAATAAACTTTGCTCACCATGGCTGTATCCAAGTAATCCTGTTTTTTCTACATTTTCTTCTTTAGCCTTACCCATTATCATCCCAGTAAAACTTTCGTCAGATTCTTTTTTACCAGCTCCGATTTGAGGTGTATATAAATATCCACCAGATTGTTTTAATTGAATTGAATTTCCATTCCATCCTTCAATAGCCTGATTCATACTCCTATCTAAATATCCGTGAATTGGAATTTTTAATGTCGCTATATAATTAGTAGCTTGATAAACATCAACTTTTACTCCTGCGGTAACACACTCTCCGTTCCACTCTGAGTTGGGTTGAATACGTTTTTTCCAAGCTGGTAAAGTGTTATCTTCTATAATATTTATAATAGGAGTTTCTTTCCAAGTTAATCCATCCCAAACTTGTCCATAAACAGACCAGTCAAAAGTTAAATCTCTTTGAGTTATATCTAAACCATTTTGATTTAAAACTTGTAATTCAAAAATATCATTTTGATATTTAGGATTTCTTCCTTGAGAATTATATTGAACGCTTGTGAAACCTGTTCTTTCAACTAAAAGAACTTTATTCCCAGGCCAAGATTCCCCCTCTAATAAAGGTTTAGTGCAATATATTTTTGCTCCATCATAACTAATTTCACATTGAATTATACTTGCGGCAATTCTATCTTCAGGAACATACCCAGTTGCAGTATAATTATTATTTTCATCTATATTAATTTTACTATAATCACTAATTTCATTAGGATATTTATTTTTTAATACACTCCATTTTAATTGGATTGGTTTGTTTTCAGTTGAAGTTCCATCAGAATACCCTTCATATATTTTTTTACTATCTTCCCATAATTGAATTTTAAACCATTTAGAACTAGAATATAAATTACAATTCCAAAAAGTTACTCGAGAAGAACCTGAATAAACTGGATATTGTAAATCATTTTCTGCATTTACTACAATTTTTCCTGTATATCTAGTTCCATTTGTTCCTATTTCTCCCTTTTTAATAAAGTTAATAGAAAATTCTTTATAAATATATTGAGTATCTAATTGAACTTGAACTCCAATTTTATTATTTGTTTTTTCTATATCATATCTATCTTCAATAGTATAAGTTAAATTATTTAAACTTGCACTAAAATCTTTCATCATAGATTTTTCTCGCGGACACGTCCAAATAATTTTACATTTTGAAAATATACTTTCATCTATCTCGTTTCCATCTGCATCCTGCAACATACATTTTAAAGGTTTTATTTCTATATCAGGTTTATTTCCATCTATATCATATTGATATAAAATATCATTATTTAAAACCTTTAATTGAAATTGAATATCTTGAGTATTTGTTTGATTGTATAACATTATAGATGATGTTCCGATATAAACGTCTCCTAAATATATAGAACAAATATATTTTCTCGAAAGAGATATGTCCTTAATATATACATTTTGTATATTAGTATCGTTTTCTAAAAAAGTGGTTCCTGCTCCGCTATCTTCAAAAGTCCAATGATAGCTATATTCATTTGCGGGATCTCCTCCTTCAACATTACAAGTTAAAGTAATTTCTCCCATATCGTAATAGAAAACTGTTCCATTACTAGATTGAATTGAAATTTTTATTTCTGTACCATAGTTTTTAAAAATAACTACTTGTGAATATAAAATTCCTCCTATGTCTGCTACACATTTATACATTTGTTCTTCAGATACAATATCTGTTTTATGTACAATATAAGTGTTTGTGCCCTCGGTTAAATATTCCCAACCGGCACCTCCCGCATGATTATAATTAGGATTGGTTAAATCAATACTACTATTTTCTTTAAACCAATAAAATTTTACATTGCTAATATCTTCTTGGATTTTCCCACTTACTTTTATTTTTGCTTCTATTCTTTTTTCATTTACATCTTCGGTTTGTGAGAAGTAACTTCCGTCTGGTGTTTCTAACGCTACTCTTGTAGATAGTAATTCATCAGATGTTAAACCTATTGCTCCTCCTATAAAAATATTCTTTACGAATATATCATTTTCTTTATTATCGTCTGTGTATGGGAAGTCTTTTTCAAATATATAAATTTTATTTACATATTGAAATCCTTCTCCAATTTCAAAATAACTCTTTTGAGTTGTACTTTTAGTTAATTTATATGGGTTTCCTGTCATTTGATTAACATCTACCATATAATTTTTCATCAAGCCATCTTCAAAAGCTAGTTCAAATACAATTCCATAGTTTCCTTTTAACTGTTGTCCTGCGGGTAATTGAGTTCTAAAATCAGCTCCACAACATAATACACTACTTTGTTGTATATATTCTTGAACATCTCTTGTATTAAGATGAATTAAATTAATTCTATTTTCTCTATCATATAAAATTTTTATATCTCCATTAGGAGTGTAAGAACATAGTTCAAAAGTATCATTTAAACTATTTGCACAATTCGTTCCAACTATTTCATATCTTTCCGCGTCTACAATAGTAGTAACAAATTCTGCGTTCTTTTCAACTGGACCAATAATCATTTTATCTTGCTTAGTATCATTCCCTGGGAATAATACATAAACATTTTGTCCATCTTGATATTGTTTCGTTTTATTTACGGCAAAAGCATCAAATCTACTATCTTGGTATTTAACCAAATAATGTGCGGATGCCGCATCAATCATCTTAATAATTGTGGCTTGAACAGTTTTATTAAAATCAGCTTCATCGATTTTTTGATTTGTAATTATCTCGACGGCTTCTAAAATCTTGTTTTCATAACTGTTCATAATCACATCTCCTTTTATCTCTCCCTTAATAATATATCAAAATATTATAATATTGTTTAAATATTTTAACCCAAATAAAAAAAGGTAGTTTTTCAACTACCTTTTATTCGCTCTTTGAGCTGCTGCATTAACTAAATTGTTAAGTGCATTTTCTATTTCACGAGAATCTCTTACATTAGGGAATTGAGCATCAATATGAACATCCTGTTCTACAACTTCTCCGCCGACCATTCCGTCTATACCTGTTCTTGACATACTTGCCATTTGTTTTAATATAGAACTTCCTAATGAATTTGTTAAGTTTCTCATAACTTCAACCGTATCTAATAAGTTTTTAGTATCTTCTTTATTTAATACTAATTCTTTTTCATGAAGTAAAGCTACACGTCCTTCTGTAGAACCCCAGCTTCCTGTGTATCCACCAGTATCATATCCACTTAATTGGTCTTTTCTTAACCAACCATAAGCAGAATCACTAGATTCAACATGTATTGGATAAGGTCTTCCGTCATTTTTAACAATAGTAACTTTAACTCGTTTACCAGGTCCACGGCTTCCTCTTCCACCGCCACCATATGAGTCTCCATAATAATATCCACCATTATAAGTTGCCCATTGTCCAACTGAAGGCATTCTGTTTGCGTTTCCTGCTCCTCCGCCTCCTCCAGAAGATCCATTACCTGAAGCTCCGCCAGTAGATTGACCACTTCCGCCATTAGAACTTGTATTCTTATTTGCGACTTGCTCAGCTTCTCTCATCTTTTGAATATATTTTTCATAGGCTTGTCTTGCTGTATCTATTGCTTTTGCATTACTTTCATATTTAGCATTTAATTGTTCTATTTGACCTATAACATCTTTAATTGCTTCTACTTCACTATCAAAAGTTCCAACTAATTCATTTGTTTTATCTTTTAGTTTTTCAACTTCGGTTTGAACTTCATCAACATCTTCACCCAGATTATCAAAAGTAACTTTGGCTTTATCTTGAAGTTCTACTAAGCTATCTTCATATTCTTTAGTTGCCTCAACTATATCCGCAAGAGCTTGTTCATATGTTGGTTCAAATCCACCATCGGCATAGATTTGATCTGCCATTTCTTGTAAACCTGATGCCCAACCATTTACTAATAAACTCATTGCATCATCTTGATTATCAAGGAAGTCTTGAACTATTTCTGCTTGTTTTCCATATAAGTCTTCTAATTCTAAGAATGTAGACTCATATAAGTTACGTTTTAATTGTTCATTCTGGTCTACAATACCATTAATTAAATCACCATATTGTTGTGTTAATAATTGCTCTTTTTGTAATCTTGCTTCTGGATCATTAATTGCTGCGGCTTCCGCCATTTTTTCTTGGTATTCCATCCAAATTTCATATAATTGATCTAAGTTACCAGTATATCTATCCACATCTAAATTATATAATTGATTATATAAATCAGATAATTCTTCTTGAACCTTTTGAACTTGATCATCGTCAGAAACATATTGATAAGTATAATTGCCTTGACTATCTCTTTTCAATCTCATTGTAGATTTGTTTTGCTGAGCTTCTTCTAAAGCAATTTGTTTTAATGCTATTTGATATTTTAATTCAGCTCTATCTAAATCATATTGAGTTAATCGATCTCTGGCTTTTAGATCGTCAACCTCTTGTTTCATTAATTCATTTAATCTTTGTTGATAACGAATGTTATCAGTATTATTCATGGCGTCTAAATATTTATTTTGTAACTGTTGTATTCCATAAGTAGTATTAATTGTATCTAAATATTCTTCTGCATGTTTTTGAATTAACTCCCATTCAGTATTCAAGAAGTCTAATCCTTTTCCATTTGAAACTTGATTATTTAATTCTTGGAATATTTTTTGAATTGCATTTAAGTATTTATCAGTTAAATTTTCAATAGCAGTTTCAACTAAACTTTGCCAGTTTTCAATTGCATCTAGCCATTTGTCTCTAGCTGATTCCCACTCATCTGAACCCTTTTCTAAAGAATCCATTTGTGCTTTCCAAAAATCCATTTGCGCTCTTTGAAATTCTAATTGATTATTAAAATTCTTTTCTTGTTCATTATAATATAATTCTAATCTACCAAAAGCTTCTTCACCATAAACTAATTCAACTAATTTCATATCATGTTCTAATGTATTTGAAATAGTCTCATAATATTGGATTTGCTCTTGCATTCTGTCGTCTATGTCATCAAAAGTATCTAATAATGCTTGATGGATTTCATCTACTAATTCTTTTACATTTTGTAAATCATCAAAGGCTTGTTCATAATATTTTTGTAAATCATCCATCATTGCAGACTCGTTGTCGCCATACCAATCAGATTTACCTGTTGCGTTATATTGATCAATTTGTTGCATTAAATTTGTTAAATATTTAGATTCTTCTTGAATAACTCCAAGACCCTCTTCATTATAAAAATCAAAGAATCTTTCAAAATTATCCATTGCAATTCCAAATATGTCATCTTCTTTAAGGTCTTTTATAATATTTCGTTTAAAGTCGTTCCATTTATCTTGAGCCGCCTTAATGTCTAAAGCTAACTCAATTTCCATATCAAATTCTTTTATTTTTATTTCAATTTGTTCGTCAACCGCTTCTTGAATATCATTTTGTAAACCTGGAATAGTAGATCCTATAAGTTGATCGTATTTTGAAACAGCGTCTTTAAAGTTATTCCATTTCTTTTCTGCAGCTTTAACAGTATCATCAAAATTCTTTTGTGCATCTGCAGACATACTATTGTATTGTCTATAAACATTATTAAGTGCATTTTGTTGCGCGGCAAACACTTGAGCATAATTAGTCATTACTCCATCAGCATCGAAACCAACACCATAAGAAGCTAATTCTCGTTGTAATTCAGCTTGTTCGCCTCTAGCAATTTGCATCTTTTCATTAGTTTTATCTATTTTTTTATTTAATACATCTAATTGTTTATTTAAATTATCAATTAATTTTTGACCTATTAATTTCTTTTCTTGTTTTTGAATTTTCTTTAATTGGTCTTCGATTAATTCTAATTGAACATTAACCTTTTCATATCTATCTACTTTGTCTTCATTTAAGTCTTTTTTACTTGGCTCAGATTTACTTCCTCCACCGCTACTATTTTTTGCTGCGTCTTGATTTGCAATTGAAGGGGTAAAGTTTCTTGAAGATCCTCCTCCTAAAGATTGAGTACTTTGATTAACAGTGATTCCAGTTTCATCTGGTACTAAAAAGCTATCAGTTTTTTCTTCTGTTGTTTCTATCCAAGAATAATTAACAGGAATTTTTAATCTTGGATCTTTCTTTTTATCATAACCTGGGTTAGGCATTTCTCCACTATATCTATGTAAAACAGATTGTGCTTTAGTTGTAAATTTTTGTTCCTTAAAGGTCATTTTTTTAGGAACTTTATATTTTACTGGTATAGTAATATTTAAACCTTCACCTAATTTGTTAATCTCATCCATTGTAAGATGAGTGTCTTGAATCATTTTACTTAATGATGCTGCATACTGTTGTGATAAATTTGTTCCAGGGTCTGTGGTGTTAATTGCATCAATTAACTGTTGATATGAATATGTATATTTACCTAATTGATTTTTTGCTTCTGGACCAAATATCGTATTCATAGTGTTTATTTGAGATAATTTTAATAAACTTTGATAAGCTTGTTCAGCTTCTTCTTTAGTTCCTGTTAATAATTTTTGAACAGTATCAAGATTATCTGAAATTTGTTCAGCTGATAAGGATAATCCCATTTCTTTTAAAGATTTGGAAAGCTCTCCCATTGCATCGGCAACATCATAACCAATTTGTTCATTATTTTTTAAAGCTTTTCCATATGCTTTTATTGCTTCTTCATTATCATAATATATTGCCACAGCTTCATTATATTTTTTGTTGAATTTATATTGACTAGCGATAGCTTCTGCAGAAGTTTTATCCATTTTATTAGTTTCTTTAGAAGCATTATACATTGCTTGGCCATAAAACTCTAATGCTTCTTTAGTAGTGCCTAGTTGTGCAGCTTGGCTTTCTAAAGTATTATTATATTCTTTTAAATCCGCTTTAATTCTCTCTATAGAACGACCTACTTCATCAGTTGTTGCTAAAAATTTATCTAATTCCTCTTGACTGTATTGACTATACATAGAGAAAGGTTCGTTCGCAGAAAAACTAAATGATTTAACCGGTTCAGTTATTTCTGGTTTAACTGCAGATTTAATTTTTTCTTTTTCTTCATTTGTTAATAATTTAGTTAATTCTTTATCAAATGTACCAGTTTTTAAACCTAGCATAGCTTCAGTCATATATTGACTTGAACTAGTACTAAATCCCCAGTTATTAACATTTTTTCTTATATTATCTGCACTATTTTGCGCATTTTGTAAACTTTTAGCTGTTGCGAAATCCCCATTATTATAAGCTTGAACTGCAGTATCAGTTTTAATCCCTTTAAGGATTTCTTTCATTTCATCTTTATCTACTGCATTTCCATATTCGTTGAACCATTGTCCATTTGCTTCTTTTGTATAACCTAATGCATATCGAGCATATAATTCTTTTATACCTTCTTTTTTTCCGTCATTTGCTCGTGCATCTACTTCAGTATTCACTCGTGCTATAATAGGTGCAAATGGACCAGTCCAACCCCATTTTCATGTATTCTTTCCATATGTTGCTACATAATCTCCAAATCCCATATCTTTAACATTTTCATTATGAGCATTTGCAGCATTTCCTTCTTTAACCATTTCTGCAATAGCTTTTTGCGATCTCTCACTATAACTATTAAAGTTTTCGACCTGTTCTTCTGTACCATAACCTCTTAATGTAGCAATAATTCTTTGAGTTTCAAGACTGTCAATATTACTTTGAGATTGATTATATTTCCCTAAATTGTTATCTATTGCTTTTTGAATAACAATAGAAGAATTATCAACTGAAGTTTTTACTTCTCCTACTTTATTTTCAGTTAAATTTTGGAAAGCTCCTAGTTGTTGATTATTTCTATCTAAAACGCCATAAATACTTGCTACCTGAGGAGCAAAAGTAGAAAATAATTTATTATTTTGAATTAAGGTATCATTAAATTTATTTTGACCAGAAAGTATATCTTTAGCTTGGTCATAAGAAATGGTTGCTCCAGAACCTGATCTTCTAGCCTCTTGATTAACTTCTTTTCTAAACTGTTTAATAATTTCTTTTTGATTGTATACTTCTAAATCTTTTCTAGCTTGGATATTTTGACCTTGATTTCTATAAATTTCTTGTTGTTTTTTAAACAATTCTCTTTGAAGAACATTTTCATCAATAGAAATCAATCCATTTTTATCTATTGAATATTGTCCATTTCCCATCATGTCTTTAGGCATTAAGTTTAAGGTATCTATTAATTTTTGAGCTTCTTCGTTACTTTTCATAACAGCTTCATAAAATTCTACTGTACCTTCCTTTAAACTGTCAATACCTGATCTAGCATCTCTATATTTTGAAACAGATTCTTTTAATTCGTCATAAGCCTCTGTAGCTTCTTTTACTGCTTCTGCAGTATCCTCTACACGTTTCTTAAGTTTAGCCTCTTCTGAATTTGCTTTAACCATTTTTATAACAAATGCGGCTATAGCTACTGTCATTGCTACTATCGCAGTTGCTGCTGCAATACCTAAAGCGGTAAATTTACCAGTAAGTAAATTTAATACAGCTTGCGCAACTGCTTGTGCCCAAGTTTTAATAGTTTCTATAACTTTTACAACTATAGCTTTAAGTCTAATTATAATCTCTTTACCTTTTAAAACATTACCTTCTGCATCTACCATGTTTTCTTTTTGTTTAGCTGCATTTAAAGCTTCTTGAACTGTAGTTTCTACGCCCAATAAAGTTGTTATTGCAGGTAATAACTTAGCTATACTACTCATATTAGCTAACATAAAAGGTAATTGAGTTAAAATAACTGCATTAATACTTTTAAACTTATCCCAAGTAGACATGTCTTCATCAAAAGCTGTTGAAAATATTCCTCCAAGAGAAGATGCTGCTGATAAAAGAGCTGTAGTCCCTTTAATAACTGTTTGAATATTTTCTTGTTCTTGTTTTTGTCTAACTACACTATCCACATTTGCTTCTAAGGCATCCCTCTGCGCAATAGTTACATCTATATCTTGTTCATCTAAAGCAGCTCTGTCTTTTGCGGCTTGATTTAATTCATTTTGTTTATTTACTAATTCTCCTTGAAGGGCTGTTAATTTTGTAGTATATCCTTCATTAGTTTTTTCATTTTCTTTTAATTGAATTCCATGTTGTTTTAATAAATCTAATGTTTCTTCTTCATAAATATTTGCATTTTCACTATTAAGAGATTTCATTAAACTTTTTATCTTCTTTAATTCATCTCTTGTTTCGTTTAACTCACTATTAAGACTATATGCAGTATCGTCTAATAAATCATATTTTTTAGCAACATCGCTAATTTCTTTATCTATCTTAGTATATTTATTTATTTCATCTGTAAGAAGTCCTATTTTTTGTTGTTGAGAAATTAATTGTTGAGCTTCTTCCTCAGTAAGATTTTTCTTAATTGAAAGAATTTTTTCTGCAACTTCAACTTCTCTATCCATTGCTGTTGAATCTAAATCAGTTTCTCCTTGCATTTCATGATTGTTAATAATTTCTTGTTTTAATTCGTCAGAATTTTGACTAGATCTACGTTTATTTTCTAGCCCTCTTTGAACTCCACCAGCAATTTGATTACTAAATAGATTAGTTGCTCCCAATCCTATTGTAGTAATAGCATTCATACCACCGCCAAGACCTGTTAATAAATCATTTAATGCTTCTAATGCTCCAGTAGCCATATCTGCAAATGTTTTTATTGCATCAGTATCAAATAAAGTATTATAAGTTTCTTCAGCCGTAGTTTTTAATTGTTGTAGATGGGCTTCAACACTATCCATATAAATAGCTTGTTGAGCATCTAATTCTCCAGTTGCATTTGCAGCAGTTTCAAGATTTTCTTTCATGAAATCCCAATTATCCATTAATGCAACTAATTGGTTATACTGTCTAACACCAGCTACTGCTTGTGCTAAAGCAACTTGTTGGTCTTTATTTAAAGAACCCCATTTTTCACCCATTTCATTTAAAATAGTATCCATACCTTTAAGTTCATTATTTTGATCTTTAATTTGGATTCCTACTTTACCAAGAGCTTCAGAATATTTATTTAATGTGGTTCCATCTTCAAGAGTTTCTCCAAGATTTAAACCTTGAATACGAGAAAAGATTGTTTTTAAAGCAGTACCAACAACGTCTTCACTTTGACGAGTTTGCGCTGTAATAGTTGTTAATGCGGCTGTTGCATATTCATAACTCAAACCAATAGTTTTACCAACAGCTGCGAATTTTTCTAATCCACCTGCAATTTCTTCTGCACTAGATGCGGTTGCTGCACCTAATTTAGTGATAACATCTGCATAATACTCTAAAGATTGAGAACCGTCTGCAAAGTTATTCCAAATTGCAGTCATATAATCAGACACTTCTTCCGCACTTCTACCAAGAACATTTGCCATTTTTACAGTAATGTTTGAACGTTCTTCAATTTGATCTGAAGGTAAACCTTGTTGATAATAAATTAATGCGGCTTTAGTGTAATCTAATGTACTTGCTCCCAACTCTTTTGCAGCAGCATTAGCCTGTTTTGCAAAACGCTCCATATTGGCGGCAGATTCATTAGAAACAATACGTATATCATTCAAAGATTTATCTAATTGAAGTGTATAATTATAAGCCTTTGAAATAGAGCTTGTTAAATTATTAAAAATGCTTGATGAAATTCCGAATCTAACAGTATTCGCCATTGTCACAGACATTTTATCTAAAAGTTTACTAGACTGTTTTAATTGAACATTACTTTCTAATATTTTTCTAGAAAAATTATCATATACTTCTGGATAAGCTGAAAAAGTCTGTTTTAATGAAGTTGCGGTTAAATTGCTTTTTTTCAAGTCATTATTTAATTTAGATAAATCAAATTGATTTAATCTACTATTCCATGACTTAGTTATAATATTATCTAATTGATTAGCTACTTTTAAAGTTTCTTCTAAACTTTCGGTCATACCATTACGATTTTTAGATTGAATATCAACTCTAATTTGAGCTAATTGTTTTTTCAAATCTGATAATGTTTGATGATTAACTTCAACATCGACTCCGACTTTCATTCTAGCAATATCTATCTTCGCCATATTATCCTTTTTCCTCCTTTTTTTGTGAGTTTTTTCCACCTAAAAAAACCCTCTTGCTTATTTATATATAAGAATAGAGGGTTTTTAATTATCTTATTTTGGCCTTGCTTAATTTATTTCTCTGCCACCATTAGCAGCTCTTGCAAAATCTAAAACATTTTGAAACTTTTCAGGGTCAAAATTATCTACTATTTTTTGCATTTGTTCAGCTTGTAAAGGAAGATTATCAATTATCTCTGTAATCGCTCCGCCAACAGTATTTTTATAAGTTAAAATAGTTTTTTCTTGTTCGTTTAAATAAGAATACAAAGTATTAAACTCAGTGTCAGGAATAGCTTCTAAAACTTTATCTAATATTCCATTGCTTACTAATGTATCATATAATTTACTTTCGTCTTCTCTTTGTTTGTCTGTAAAAACTAAATCAGTATACATATATATTAAATGTAAATGAAAGAACATATCTTTTTTTAATGGATTATAGATAGCACCTTCTTTTGCTTTTTGAAGTGTCACATTTAATAATGTATATTTATTATCAATAGGTAAATATTGAAGAACTTCAATTTTACTTCCATTAAAATTAATCTCTTTAGTTTCTGTATTAACTTTTAATTTCATACTTGCATAAGTAGTTTTTGCCATAAAATATCTCTCCTTTTTTCTCTTCTATATATATTATACCAAAAATTTTAGCCAAAGTCAAATTTTATTCAAACTTACTTTTATAAATAACAATTCCTCCAAAAGGATCTCCATTCCAATTAGAACCATCATTAAATACTTCTGCTAAAATTTCCGCGCTACTCTTAACATATATATTATCAGTAGCGGGGTCATTATAAATTAAAAATCTTGCTTCTTTATATTCGCCAGTTAACATTTTTGTACCAGCTCCAGTAAGTTCATATAAATATCTTAAATGATAAATATGGTTCATAACTTTTTGATTTTTCTTTTGAATTAAATGTGAACTCGCTGCATAAGCAGATGTTGCTGTAGAACTATTATATCCTAAACTAGTTAAAGCTCCATATACCGCTCTTATAGGATTAGAATTTCCTAAATGTATAGTTGGATATAAATCATTTATCATTTCCATTTTTTGTGTTTGTGTATTAAAACCTTCACTAGCATAACTCTTTGCGGTAAAAGTTGCTTGAGATAATAATTGTTGAATTTCTTCTATTGGAGTTCCTTTCATAGAGGCGTCTATTTCGACAGAAATTCCTTGAACGTCGGTTTTGATCTGAACACGTTTTTGGAATTCTCCGCTAGCAGATTGAAGTTCTTTTAATGCTTTTTCTTCTGTAAAACCTTCTTTAAGTTTTTCTTGAAAAGCTTGTATTAAATCATCTGTTAATGTTGTAGAACCTGTTTGTTGTCCGGTTCTAATTTCGTATTCTTTTCCACCTAAAGAGACTTTATTCGAAGCCTTTTCTGCAATAGCTTGAATAACCGCAGAAAGCTCTCTTTCAAATATATCTCCTCTTTCATATGAGTTTTTACCCATACGTCTAAACAAATCTTTAGTTTTTGCAGAACCAATTTTCTTTTCAAATATCTGAGTAATTCTATCTAATAATTGTTGAAATAATTCTTTATCTAAATTAGAAGGTAAAGTATTAATATCTGAAGCAGCTCGTTTTAATGTTTGAAAGAAATCTTGTAACTTTTTTGCCTCTTCAACATCTCGGTTTTTATTTGTAAGATATTTTGCAGACATAACCGCATGAACTTCATTTAAGAATGTTGTTGTATGAACACCCTTCTTACCGTTGTACTCCATATTATAGCATCCCCTTTCTTTTTATATATCAAAAAAAGAGGGAGAACTAAGTCTCCCTCTCTAGTTTTATCTATTAATAAGATTAGATAGATTCTTCTCCATCATTTGCAGGTACTGAGTCATTTAAGTTTTCAGCGATTTCGATACCAGCTAAATGTTTCATAACTGTATTTGTATCTTTATCAGCTGCAGAACTATCATCAACGATTTGCATTACCATTAATACTTTATGAGTGTTATCAAACATAGTGTATCCTGGGAATGCGTCCATTGTGAATGTGAATGTTGATGGATCTCCAGTAGATGCCATTGAGAATGTGAAGTTTGATTGAATTTTAACGTTTGGTAAAGTGATTTCAGCTGGCATATCTAATCCAGTAGATTCTTTTCTGAATAATGTAGATGCTTCAACATAGTAAGAACCTGCGAAGTTTTCTGCATCGATTTGTAATTCAGATACTTTATCAGCATCTTTAACTACATAGAAATCTACGAATACTGATGTAGCATCATGATCTGCTCCTTCTAATTTTTTACCATCTGCGCTTACTGTTAATTCATCAACCATTTCTCCTGTGATAGAACCGTCTTCTTCAGTTACCATTGCGAAGATTGGTGCAGTTGCATCGATTTCTTCACTAGCTCCTAAAGCGTCAGTTAAATCGATTGTTCCATCTGATCCTAAGTAAGCTGCTGCTGTAGTATGGACATGAACTTTATCTTCTTTGTTCTTACCATTAAATAATCCAGCACCAGATAATACTGAGAATCCAATTGGAGATAATAATGCGTCTTCAACAGTGAAAGTTAAAGTTTTTTCACCTTCCCAAGCGATTAATCTTGTATTACCTTTTCCACCTTGAGCATATACAGTAGTAGCTGCTCCTTCAACAGTAGAAGTTTTTGCGCTATCGATATATAAAACTGGTTGACCTTTTTTGAAAGTTGTTTTACCAATTTTAACTGTATCTTTAGCTTTGAATACTACGTCACATATTTCACGTACTCCAAATTTCATATTAACATATCCTCCTTTAATTTTTTCTAAAGTTTTTAAGACATAGAATGAACATCTTTCATCCAGTCTTCTGGATCCTTTAAGTCCTTAGCTCCGGCTAATTGTGCCTTTATGAAGATATCATAATTTTGTTTTAATCGGTATCTTTCTAGTTGATCAAATAATTGATATGGAGTATAATTCAATATATCTTCTATATTTATTTTTAATCCTGTAGAAAGAATAGATACATATCGACTATATATATCTACTTTAGTAGATTTTTTATCTATTTGCGCTAATTTTTCATGTCGTTTTCTTAATTTTTCTGCAATTTTTGATGCTAAACGTCCATCAGGCTTAAAATCATCATCTTGTTCTCCCGTATTAAAACTAAACATTTGTTTTATTATTTGTTGGAATTCTTCGTAATTATCCCTATTCAAATAACACTCTTCATCGGTCCCCTCTTTTTTCAATGCAATACTATCTTTTTTTAAGGATATTGCATATGAGGGAAATAATAAAGCCAAAGCCATTAAAACGCAACTCCTATTTTTTTGCATTACCGCATTACGCTCTCTTAGTATTGCTATTAATATATCAAAATTGCTTATGTCCCCTAAATTAACTTTGTCCTTTTCGGGTAAGAAGTTTTTCGAAACATTAAGCATCTGATAACCATTTAAAAAATTTTCTTCTCCAACATATCCAATTTCTTTTAGTGTTGGATTATGAATTGTTAAATTTGCTTTAACAAAAGGTATATCATTACCAGATAATAATAATAAACTGTCTAACATTATTCATCTCTAGGAAGTTTATCATCATTACCATGCACTGCTCTATAAGATAAAGTGTATCCACCTAAATCTTCATTTAACACTATTTCATTACATCCTAAAAAATTAAAAGTTCCTATTCCAGACAACTTTGCTTCATTTAATATTCCATCTATATAACCAGCTATTTTTAAAGGTCTAATACGATAATTTCCTAAATCCCAATAATCTACATGACAAATAATATCAAAATTAATAGTACAATCTCGATAATAAGGATTATTAGTTTTATTTAAAGAGAAATTATCACAAGACATAATAATATATGCTTTTACCTCTTCATGTTCTGACATAGCAATCTTTGGTTCAAGCTTTATATACCCTTCCTGTCTTAATTTAGCTAATGTCATACCCTCTAATTTTTCTTTTATTGCGGGACTGTCTTCATTATCTAAACAATCCTTAGTGTTTATGACTAACAATCTTTTTAATATATCACTATAAGGATGACTTTCTATAAAAAGTTTTCTCAATATAGTTTCTATATCTTTCTCAAAAGATAAAAATGAAGAATCAAATTTATTTGTATATACGTCTCTTTTCATTTTTATACACTCCTTTTATCTCTATAAAGAACCTATTGTAATTGGTAATACAATATCTTCCATATCTAATCTTTTATATTTTAATGTGAATGAACCACTTTTTCCAGTAACAATACCCAATTTTATATGTTCTGCATCTTGAGATGCAATTTCAAAACCTGAACCTTCTGCAACAAATTCGCCACCTGCCGCATTCTTAATGTAATAAGTAACTACGTCATATGGATAAACAGTGCCAGGCCCTTTTATATATGGTTGAGTTAAATCAACATATGTATCAACTTTTTCTTTTTCAACTGCCTTTTCAACACTATTTTCATAAGTTTCTTTTAAGGCTACTATAATAATACCATCTTGACTCATTGTGTCAACAGCTTGAACTTCCCAAGGTCTTTTATTTATTTCAACCTTTGTAAATCTATGGAAAAATTCTTCGGTATTTTTATCTTTTGTAATATACATTGTAAGAGAGTAATTCAAATCATTCCATTCAATCTTTTTTACTTTATTCCAAATAATAGCCGATTCATCTGGACCGCCAATGTATACTTTATATTTTTTATCATTAACCTCAATTTCGTAATCACATTTTCTGATTTCCGCCCTAAAATAAGCTGTCTCTTCATATCTTCTTAAGTATACCAACCAATCGGTGTTAGTTTCTTTCCATGTGAATACATCTCCGGGCTTCATACCAATTTCTTCTTCACCTTTTGAAGTTTTTTGAAATTTTTTACTCTCCTTAAGCTCAGGATTAAGCTGTATGTCAAAAAATGGAATAGAAATGATTTTCTCATCATATCTTGTTTTTAATTTATCAGGATTTATTAAACATCTAAATTCTCTACCATCAGTTAATCGTGCGGTTGCTGCTTGGTAAGAATATAAAAGAGCCTTTTTTAATGTACGTAGTTTATCTGCGTTCATTCTAGACTCTTGTTCTTTTCCGCCGTTATAATTAATTCTTTCTTTCATTGTTTCCAAACTCATATCTTATTCCTCCTCTATACTATCTTTTAAGACTTGTATTAGATTAAGACATTCAAATATAGTTCTTCTATATTGGAAGAAATCATCTTCTCCTGTTAAACTATGCAAACCTTCGAGTTTACATAATAGCGGAAATATATTTTCTTGCTGTTTTGGCATTAATCGACTCATTCCCGCAAACTCTTCTACTATTGTACTTAATGGAGTTTGCCAATCTATATTTTCTTCTCTATTAGGCAATAATTTATATATTTGATTTGTTAATCTTTTTAAATTATAGGCTATTGCTTCGTTTTTTATTTCAATATTATTCGATAAAATCACGAGTACTAACCTCCATAATAGATCCAAATGTAGAACGCATAATGCCATTTTCGTCTTTTAATCTTCTCTTATATAATCTTTGTAGATGAAATCCTTCTCTTTCATAATCACTTTTTAAGTTTAATAACTTACTCATGTGATTAGCTTGTGAAGTAAATTTGAAATCAGAACCACTATATTTCATTCTTGTGTTTTCAACACTAGCTAATTGTTGTCCTAACCATTCTACTATCATATAAGTTGATAAGATATTTATTTCTTCTGGAGTTAATACACTATTAAAGCAACCGCCGCCATAAATAAGTGCTTTAGCGCAGCAATCATCGCTCTCAACTCCACAATATGTACCTTCATCCTCTACATAACTTTCCTCAAAATCAGTAATATCAAAACGTGGAAATTCAAATTTGTGTGTAGCTGTTATTAATAGCTCTTGTAACATTCTGAATGTATCTAGTTCATTTAATTCCATATACATATCATCAGTTATCTTTGATAGAAAGCTATCGTAGATCATAGAAAAAGGTGTAGTAGTTCTTTCCATAATACACCTCCGAAATTTTCTTATTTAACTACATTGTATCTACTTGTAGTAGTTCTTCTAGTTTTTGTATCACTGTCATCTTTTATTGATGCAGCTCTTCTCTTTGATTTTGTTTCAGTCTCATCAGAGTCGTCTTCTACACTAGCTTCATTTGCGTTAATTGCGTTTGTAACATTAAATCCTGTTGCCGCAAGTAATGCTTTTCTCTTTGCCATATCATTTAATTTCATTTCTACAGATAATTTCTTTAATAAATTAATTGTTCCTCTTGGGGCAAAATCTAAACAATCCTCGAATTGTTCTAATGAACCTTCAGTAATTAATTTTTTAATATCTTCTTCAGTATAATAATATTCAGGTTCAACTTCTCCTACTAATTCTTCTACTGCTTCTTTATTATCAATAATTAATAAATTTTTTAATATGTTAAGTCCGCCAGGTAAATAAGATAGCTTTCTTAATTCTCCCATAGTAACTTCTTTAGTTTCTCCCGGTTGGAAAGTTCTGTGTAAGTTTCCTAAATCTGGGATTGTATATCCAACGCTTCCATTATCTCTGTTTGATACCTTTAATATAGTTTTATCTTCTAACATATTTTCTCTCCTTTTCTCTCCTATATACTAAAAAAACGGGAGAAGACCTTTAATTGATATAGTCTTCCTTATATATCATAGTCTTCTCCCTAATTTCTATCTTCCTAATTTAAAATTAGATTGATGGTGTTAAAGCTTCATTTACGTAAACACAAATGTTGTTAGTAACTAAAGTAGCAACACCTAATTTTTTGTAAACTTGAACTTCTCTTGAACGATCTTTGTTAACATATTCATCAACAATAGTATTTCCTTCAAAAGCAATTTTAACAGGTTTATCTGCTCCTACTGGAATGATATAAGCATAAGATGGGTCAATAACTTTTTTAGTGTTAGTTTCATCAACGAATGATTGATCTAATACGATTACGTTATGTCCTTTGTAGTTTGCTAAATATCCATTATTCCATTTTTGGTTTCTCATATCATCAGAAACCCATCCGTTTTCAGGAACCATAGTTGCAGCAAATTCATAAGTACAATAAATTGTAGGTTTTCCATATGATTCTGCGATAGCAATTAAGTTATCCATTGTGCTTTCAACGAATCCAGTTTCAGATGCTTTATTAGTATCTTGTAAACTATCAATTGTTGCTCTTAATGCTTTTTCGATTTCGATGTAGATAGCTTCATCTAAACCTTCCATAATAACGTCTAATACGTCTGCGAAATCAACTCTACCATCTAAGAATTCTTCGAATCCGATTTGAGCTGCTCCACCGAATGCTTCAGTAGGTACTTCTAATGTTTTTCCATCTAATTTGAATACTTCATAGATACCTGCTAAACCAACTTTAGTAACAAATCTTTTAGCTCTTCTTTTAGCACTTGCAGTAATTCTTTGAGTGAAGATTGGTTTGTCACCTTGAGCATAAGTTTTGATTTCAGCAAATGATGCATATTGTTCCATAACTTTTTTAGGTAATACATCATCGATTGTTTCTTCAATTATACTGAAGATTGTGTTTTTATTTTCTCTATATAAGCTATATGTACCAGCTAATTCTCTTAATTCAGTTCTTAAAGTTTCATTTAAATCTGAATAACTGAATTTTTCTTCTCCAAATGAATATGCAACTTGAGAAGTAGGATTTGCGCTAGCAACTGTTTTAGCTAATTTTACTAATTCACTTTTATTTAATGCCATTCTTATTTCCTCCTCTCAATTATTTAACCCTCATGATTTTGATAGCTGGTTGTCCATCTGCTAAAGTATAAACCATAGCAACTTCCCAACACATATCATCACTTAAGCTTCCACCTGTAGTTAAGATTCCATTAGTTCCAACTTTTAGTAAAGCTCCTTCAGTGATATCAACACTGCTATCAACCATGTTAGTGGTATAAATATCTCCTATATTAGTTTTAAATACTCTTGGTACGATTTCACCATTTACGCATTCTTCTTTTTTCATTGCGAAGTCTCTGTACATTTGTTTTCTGTCATCATATAATTTGATTTCATTGAAAACTAACATCCATTCACCTTTACCAGTTAAGTTAACTTCTTTATTAGCATAGTCATATTTTACAAATTGACCATTTTCTAATACTTCAATAGAGTCTTCACATGGTAATTGAGCATAGATTTGTGCAGTTCTTTGAGCTGATAAATGATTTGGTTCAACTTGTCCGTAACCAATTCTTTCAATTTTTGCCATTGTCTTTCCTCCTTAATATTATTTTCTACTATCTCTAGTATTCTTTAGTGCAGCGATCCACGCTGGTGTAGAACTACCTTCGTTATCATTTACTGTGTAAGTCATAACGTCTTTGTCTACTTCTTCTTCTTTAGAAGTGTCCTCTAAATCAAAATTTACTTTCTTTCTTACGCAAATAACAGAAAGTTTAGATTCGATTTCATCTAATGAATAATTTGATTTATTCTCGATAACATCTGCCTTATCTTCGTCAGACAACATATAGAAACTATTGATTAAAGCATCTTTCTTTTCATCATCGATTTGTTTTTTAAACTCAACAAGAACTTGATATTTTTGTTCAAGATCTGTGTAAGCTGCTTTAGTTTCTGCTAATTCAGACTCTAATAAAGCATAAGATTTTTTCTTATCTTTTTCGTCTTCATCATCCTCAGATTCAGAATCTTCATCTTCAGCATCTGCGTCTTTAGATTCTTCTTCTTCGTCTTCATCTTTGTCATCTGCTTTAGTAAAGTTTTCTTGACTAGATTGATCTTCTATAGAATTATCATTTTCTGCTAAAACAGATTGATCTTCTGTGTCCTTATCTTCTGAACTTTCTTCAGTTTCAACAGTAGATTCTTCTTCAGTTGCAACTTCAGTTTCTTCAGCGATTTCAGTTTCAGTAGATGTTTCTTCAGCAGTAGCTTCAGCTTCAGTTTCAACAACTTCAGGTTCTGTTACTTTTGTTTCAGCTTCATCTATAATCATCTTTTGTCCTCCTTCTAATGCAAATTTTAGATCTTGCATCATAGTGTACAATGTTTTCTTAAAATTATCATCTATTTTTGTGAATGAAGTACTTACTTCTGGTGCGGTAATGCTTGAGCCCTCGAAGCAAGGTTCTACATCGTCACCTAAAATACATAATTTCGAAAATATCGCATCATTTATAATGAAAAAATCCATGCCTGATTTGCTATCAGTTGACCAGTGTCCATCTAAAGTTTCTTCATCTAATTCCATTGATTGAGGTTTACCTTTGTCAATAACAGATTTGACTTCTTCAAATTGACCTGTCCATAAATAACCAGTAGTCATTAAATACTCTCTAGTTACTATATTACCAAACTCATCAGTATCTTCAAATTTTTGGAACCAAACTTTTGCGTCTGGTGCGACAAATCCATAAGGTTTTGTCATGCATTCAAATTTGACACCTTCATCATCGAAGATGATTTTTTCACCGTGGTCTGCAAAATCTTCTTTCTCTTCTTTGTAGTATCCAACAATTGGAGCTCCTCTTAGAGTCTTCGCCATCTCAGTAGCTACGTCTTTGGTTATATAACTATGATTTCTGTTTTGACCAAGATATAATACCTTGATTTCACAGCTACTCATTAGCGGATTAATTTCTAGCGGTTGTAAATTAATAAACTCAGGAGAATCAATTGTCGCAATTGATTGATGCATCATATATCATCTTTCCTTTCTTAATAATTTTCTTCCACTTATAATAATATAAAATAACGTGGTTTCTTATTATTAGTTTTTGTCCTATTTTCTAATTCTGACTTTCTTTATTTTGGATAGTTTTATCCGAAACAGTCTCTCCTTGAGACTCTTTAGTAGGTCTACCGCCTTCAGGATTTTCTCCTTCTCCGCCTATAGACTTTTTAGCCTCCTTATTTCCTGTCATAGCAAGAGCTTCCGCATTCATTGTACTAGACATTAATGGTGGGATAAATACGTTAATTAAATCTAAGACATCATTTTCCCAATAAGCATTTGCTAAGATAGAACTTTGAGATTGTCCTAATGCAATTTGAGGTAACATTTTACTGAAACCTACTTGCATTTGTTCTTTATATAATTTAGCCATTTCTTTATAATTATAAATAGTTGTTGTTAATATTTGACATCTGTAATAAAATTTCTTAGGTTGTTTATTAAACTTGTCAATTATAACGTTTAAGAATTGCTCAAATTGTGTAATTAAATTATATAAAGATGCTTCATCGTTTAATATAGATTTTTCAAGAGCAATATTTCCATCAGTATTAAACTGCATTTGAGATACACCTGCTTCATTATAAACAGTTCTTTCAACTCTCTCTAAATCGTCTCTTGACGCACTAGACCTATCGCTATCCATGTCTTCAACATCAACTTCTGCAAATGTAGTTAATACATCTACACCAATAGCCTTACTTAACATATTAACTGCGTTATTATGTAATTGTGCAGCTTCATCAACGTCAAATACTAGGTCGCCATTCTTATCTAATGGCATTTTTTGAATTATGATTTTTAATAATTCTTGAGCCATTTTTTTACGGTCTAATTCTTTTGCCTCATCTAAATCTATAATTGCTGGAATTACAGAAATAAAGGCTGGAAAATCTTCCCCATTAATATTGAATTTAAAAGCAAATTCTGGATCAAGTAAATACCAACCGCTTGTATCTCCTGCGAATTGAGGTGGTAATTTACCTTCTTTATACATAATATAACCTTTTTTAAATTCTTTTGGGAATAAATTTAACATTTTAATTTTTTGAGTTGTATCTCTAAAATAGTCATCAAAAAATTTCATATTAAATTCTATTGCTGGACGATTATTAACCATAAATCTAGAACGACAATAGTTAGCAGGTAGCTCTTGAACATTCATTCTTTTTACTCCGGGAATTAAATATCCATAATAACATCCATATCTAATAACTTTTAAAGCAACTTCTCCAAAGAATTTTTTTACTTCAAAATTATCAAGATATAATAATACATCATAAAATTTATCCAATACTTTATCTTCTGTTTTTGCGTCTTCCGCATTTATATATGGGGTAACCATCCAATCATATCTGTATAGGTATGCCATATAACGACAAAGTCTTGAATATATACCACTTGTTTTATAAAAGAAATTTGATATATCTCTTAATTTAGCATAATCACAAGTGTGCATAGCTCTTAATATTTCTTTTTTATCTGCTAATGTTTTATCTATTCTCTTTAGATCTCCTAAGGTATAAATTGCATCGTCTAAAGTTTTTGCGCCAACTTTAATTTTTGAAAAGTCAACGTTTTCAAAAGGACTTTGAGTTGCTCTGGTGTCACTCGCAAGAGCGATAGAGAAACCTTTTTTCTTAATTTCTTCTTTTCTATTTATCAAAATCGACACCTTACCTTTCTTCCTTTTTCTTTTATAGTATATCATAAATATTGAATCTTGTCAAGTTTATTAGTAACCGCCCAGTTCATAATAAGCATTCATAATATAATCATATGTAATTCGACCTTCGTCTGTATAAGGTATTGCTATAAGAATTATATTATGTTTTCTACAATATTCACGCTTTCTCATATCATTTAGCTGTTGTTTGCGCAAACCTGTATAACCACCAAACTTACTTTTTGCTTGATAATGTTGAATACCTTGATATTCTATTAAGAACTCAAGTTCTCCTTCATCATCAAATATTGCAAAGTCAAATCTTAGCGGATGACCAGTTGAGCTTAGCAAATCAGGGAATGAATACTCCTCTTGAAAAGGAATTCCTGCTTGTTGTAATATTTCTTCTATTTTTATTTCACCACGACTTGCACGCATATTTTCGCCTCCTCTATAAAGATATGACGATATACCAAAAAATATTTCCTCGAAATATTTCTAATATAATATTAAATTCTTCATGGTTGAATAAGCTAAAGTTGCCCAATAAGAAGCAACTTTAGTGTCCGAAGAACATCATATCTGCAATGTTTCTTTTTTTCCTTTTTTTCTTTCTATCTTCATCCTGTTTGATATAGTATAAACCATATTCAAAAGCAGAGAATTTATCCTTCTTAATACTTCTTGATGCTTGTTTTAAAATAATATTAACACCTTCATTTTCTTCAACTAAATTTAACATTTGCTCTCTTAAAATAGTTGTTAAAGTAAAAGGTTTTAAATATTCTGCTCTCTTATCATTATCCATATTTTGTCCCAACTTTGTACTCATTAATTTTACTTTTGCTTGGTTTTCATCTATTAAGAATTTTATTTTCCCACTAGATAACTGAGTTTGAACATAAGTATGAGCCTCTGTATTTATTGGCGCATTAGCTTTTATTAAATACATAGCATCAGGTTCAGTATCAGCAGTTTTAAATTTTTTATAAAAACCTTCATCATCATTTTCAACACCAAAGTTTGGTAATAATTCTCCTGTTTCTGGATCTATTTGGTCTTTTACCATAAAGTCTACAAGACCTATACCTAAACCGTTGGCATCTATAACCGCAGTACGGCATTTATATTTATAATATAATCTTTTAATGTTTATTGCTTGAGCTTCAAAATGCTCTTCATCCCAAGTATATAAATTAACAAGAGTCTTCAAGGAAGTTCCTTGTGCTTGCGGCGTTACCTTAAATACGCAAACTTCGGTAGTACATCCCTTACGACCAACGTCTATACCAAGTATATAATATGCACTTTTACTGCTTCTTCCACTAAACTCATATTCAGGTTGTAATAAAACTCTATGTTTATCAAAACGTTCTGCAGAGAAGAAAGCGTTTTCCGCATCTCCGCTCCATTCAGATTCATATTCACGCGCAAATGAAGCATCATTATATGTTCCATCTAGTTTTAATTCTTCGATAAATGATTTTCTTAATAATTTTTCCATAACAGGAACTCGCCACGTTCCTCCAAGAACTATTGCTTGACCAGGTTCTGTAATTTGTTGAATTAAGATTTGTATTAACTTTTCATAGGCAAATGAATTTTTCCAACCAGCTGTTGTTACATAAATTTGACTCTTGTTAATAACTTCATCTTCTTGTCTCGATCCATCCGAAAGACGACGGTCTACGTTCATGGTAGGAATTATAACTTCGTTTAATAGTGTTTGATCGATAAGGATACATTCCTCCATTAGACCCCCGGTAGCACGCTTACCACGAGAACTTTGTTGAGCAGCCATAATATCTAATTTACTACCATTTTTAAATATATATTCAACCATATTTTTAGATGCTTTTGTTGCACCTCTTGACCAGTCAATTTCATTTCTCATTCCTGGAATTAATTTACAGATTTCTTCTGCTTTTTCTCTAGCGATTCCCGCAGCTTGTTCTTTTCCACCTGTTGTAACGAATAAATGTGAACCGGGATAAAGAACACATCTTAACATTAATACCAATACTGATAAAAACGATTTAGAATAAGCACGAGGGAAGGTTGCATAAGCATACCTATGACGCATTACCGCCCTTAAAAACATTCTTTGATAAAAGAATAAGTGGAAATTTTCTGGGTTACTACCGCATAAAAAGTCTACAAACATATCAGGATATTCGCGCCAATACGCTATATATTTTCTTAAAAGTTCCTTTTGTGCTTTTATTCTTTCTTCTGATAATCCTACTTTTTTAGTGTTAGAATTTAAGGATAATTCCATTAAATCTGCTAATGCCATTATTCCTCATCTCCAAGTGTTTTATCTTGTTCCTTTTGTTCATTAACGCTATTATAAAATTCTTCATAATCTTGGTCTATTAGAGTAGTAGGATCGTCATCCTCTAATATATCTTCAACATTTTCATTCATTTCTTTTTGAATTTGAATTTTCTTTAATGCGTCTTCTATTTGTTGTCCAAATCCTAAATCTTGAGTAACTAATTTATATAAATAATTCTCCATATCTTTTAAGGTTAAATCTACTTTATCTTGAGGTATATCTGTTTCAAATCTAGGAATAAATCCATCTTTTTCGCACATTGCTACCAACTCACCAACACAATCTACATAATCATTTTTTTGTTCTTTATTTTGTGCTGCTGTAAACTTAGCAGATTTTCTTAAAGATTCAGATACTTTTGATAATTTTTGATAACCTTCAATATCTCCTGCGTCTAGGGCTTGATTCATTTTAAGGTTCGTTTTACAAATTAATATTAAAGTATTAATTGTATCAGCATCTTGAATGTCGAATGAATTCATCATATTATTATAATCTTTTTCTAATTCAATCCATTCTTCAGGTCTATATAAAGCGCCCCATTTCATAGCTAATACTTTTTTATCTTCTTGTGTTAATTCGGAAATTAAGCTATCCATTTGCTCTTGAACTATTTCACTATTTTCACTAAAATATTTATCTTGTGGAAATTCTGGTGGAGCCACTGGACGCGACATATAATCTTTATTCTGCGTTTCCGCACTTATCATAGTTTTATATTCTGCTTCTCCAATTTCTCCTGCTTCAAATTGCTTTTTAATTTCTTCTTCAAACTTTTCTCTTTCTTCTTTTTGTATTGCTCTTCTTTCATCATTAAGAGCATTTAATTTTTCTGTATCTGCCCATCCATATTGTTTATATTGTTTTAATTTCATTTTAGATAAGTATTTACCAAATACAGACATTCCATTTAAGTTTGGATTTTTTGCATAAGCTCTTTCTCTTAATACATTCCATTCTTCTGGAATATAAGGTACATCCATTTTTTCTAATAACCATAAGTAAGTGCTTTCGTCAAAATTGTCAATGTGCATAGTAAGACATTTTTTACACATTTCTGTTTTTGTACCGTCTTTATAAGTATAAAATTGAGTATCTTCATCAAGCATTTTTCCACATTTTTGACATAATTTATTAGCCATTTCCGCACCTCCTTCTACTTAGTTTTATTTTTACGCATTTCTGCACTTTTTTCATTTCTACATTGTTTACAGATGCTATACCATCCGTCTTTAGAAGTACTATTCTTAGAAAAGAATCTATTTGTAGCTAATTTAGTTTTTCCACATCTAGTACATTTTTTCCATTTTCCTTTTTCTTTATATGTAAAATGCCATTCTAAATATTGTTCTTTAGCTGTTTCCGCAATCATCTTAGGAATTTTATTACGCCATAAAGACGATAAATATTCTACAGAATGAGTCATACCAAATTCTTTTTCTAGTAGCTCTTGTATTTCTACATTTTGTTTTCCATCTATTTTATAAATCAATAATTTATAATATAATTGATATTTATCATTATTTAATGTTGCTTCTACTAAATTATCTAAATCTAACATAGCATACCATAAATCACTATTGAATTTTCCCCAACAATCTTCTTTTAATGCACTATAATTACATAATAATGCAGAGATATGATTCCAATTAAAAAAATTAATTAAACCATCACTAGTTGGTTCTCCATTCTCATCTATTGTTATATTTTCACTTAAATCAGCACTAGTTAAATTCTTAATAGCATTTCCATTTCCGCCACTGGGAGTTAAACTAGTTTGTCTGTAATTATTTTTAATTATATATTGTTCTTGATGCATTTCTATAAGTTGTTTCTTTAAAAGAAATTTTCTTTTTCCGGTTGCTGCTTGAACCATTTTTTCAACTGCTTCAATACTCTCTCTTAATGTTTTTAAAGCAGGTATTTCCGCAATATCTTTTTCTGTAATAGATACCTTAGGAGTTAATAATACATTTTTATCATTAATCATAAGGTTATATAATCCATCTTCTCCATTTTCAAATTTACTTACTAATCCTTGATATGATGTTTCTCTTTTATTTATTGTTACCATTCTATTGTCTGTTAATATTTCTCTATTCTTCTTTTCTTCTTTAGTCATTGCTGAGATTATATAATCTGCTAATATTTCAATATATTTTTTACTTTTTAACTGTTCCTCAGGTAGCTGCGCAACAAATTCGGCTCTTTCTTTTGCTGTTTTTAATGTATAGTCTAATTTTACGGGACCCTTTTTCTCTTGATCCATGCCTCCGCGCTCCTTTCTTATTTGTTAAACCAATTAAAATATTTAATCATTCTTGACCTTTTCTAAAAATATTTTATCATAAATTTTTTGTTTTGTCAAGGGAGATTTAAGATCTTCTGTTGACTTTAATAAAAAAATATAATATAATATATATAGATAAGAAAAATAAATAAAAAGAAAGTGAGACGGTAATATGATTTTAGAATATGAAGAAGTCTTATATGAAAGAAAAAAGAGAGATGATGCTATTACAAAAAGAGTTCAAGAGCATTATCAATATCTACAATCAAAAGGTTATGATGTTGTATGTACTATACTTCAAGGTAGCCAAAACTATGGATTAGATATTTATACAGAAGAATATCAATCAGATGTTGATACTAAATCAATAGTATTACCATCTCTTGAAGACTTTATCAATAGCAAGAGCCCAATATCAACAGTGGAAATTATGGATAATAATGAACACGCAGAGGTAAAAGATATTAGAGTAATGTTTGATATGTTTAAAAAAATGAATTTAAGTTATATAGAATTATTATATAGTAAAGTGTGGATTGTAAATTCTAAATATGAGGATTTAATGGCGGAAATGTTTAAAAATCGTGAATTAATAGCAAACTATAACCGCAACCAATTTTTAAAATGTATCGCAGGAATGGCTTATGAAAAAAGAAAAGCATTATGTCACCCATATCCAGGAATTATTGATAAAATTGAAAAATATGGATATGACGGAAAACAATTAAGTCATTGCGCAAGACTATCCGATTTTATTGATTTATATGTTAGAGGAAATCCGCTTGAGATTTGTTATGAGGCTATTAGACCTTCTTATTTAATAAACTTAAAACAAGAGAAAGATGCAGATGGAAATCCGCTTTCAGTTGAAGATGCTATTGCACTATGTGATTTCTATTGTAATCATGTTAAAGAGGTCAAAGATGAGAACTTAGACCCAGAGGATAAGATCGATGAGCGAGGTCTCCGCACACTTAATAAAATTAGATATGAAATACTAAAGAGAAAGCTAAAGGAGGAATTAGACAGTGGAAAATAAAATATTTAAAGGACTTGTATGGTTCTGCACTTTTGGAATTATAGGCTTAGGAACATTTATAATTTTTATAGCTAATTATGGATTAATGCCAAAGAATACGTTTATAGTTATACTTGAATCAATAGGAGTAATGATTGCCGCAGGCATATTTAATTATGCGGTGACGTCGTTTTACGATTATTGTAACGAGGTTGAAGAGGCAGAAAAGGAGGAAGAATAATGAAATTACATTGGTTTGGAAAGAAAACAACTAATGAGTTGAGTTTTAATGAAAGAAAGGAATTGCGCAAAGCCTATTTTAGGCAAGCCCGCGAAATGTGCGGAAGTATTGATTATAATGGTTTTTATTCTCTTGATGATGAAAAGAGTTTCCGCTATGGCGCATTAGGGGATGGCGCAATGAAAAAATTAAATGATTTAATTACAGATTTAACAAAAATTAGAGACAGAATTATTGAGCTAGAGGAGAAGGATAAAAATGATGGATGTGATTTATAATATACTTACATTGGTAGGAAGTATTTGTATTGTTCATTGTATAATGTGGACATGGGAAACAGATTTAAGTTTTAGTGAGATGAGATGGTATCAAAAAGGTAAAGTGATTGCGGCAAAGGTCACTCTATGGAGCATGTCAGCGTTTTTAGTTTATGTATTTGCGACGATTATTAAATTGCTGTTGAGGTTTTGAAGATAAATCGTTTTCTCGAATTGAAAAAACATTTGGAGATTTTTATGTCGAGGAAAACCATTTTTACGAGTTTTATATATTTTTTCTCCCATAATTATCCCCCGGTTTAACTGGCAAGTACGTTGGTACCTGAAGCCGAAAATTTTTTGAGAGACTCTCTTTATAGCGGGGGCATGGGCTAAATAAAGACATCATTGTAAGGCCGTATCAAATGATTTGATTTTTGATTTTTTAAAATTAATTTTTGTATTATTTAAGAAATGATTTTTAATTTTGTTAACTGAATTAGAAGTAAATGATTACTACATTTATTATTAAGATGATTACTGTTGTATCGTATTGCGTAGGCTCATCGGCGGACGTGATGAGCCGATTTATGTGTCAACATTATGTCAAGTAATTTTACGCTTAAAATGTCAACCTGTAAAAAATTAAAAAAGTTTCCCAAAACTATTGACTTTTATTCTATAATGTGAGATAATTATAATGTAAGAGAAAGAGGTTGATAGTTATGAAAAAAACAAAAAAAAGATATTTAAAAGCTAGAGTTGAGAACTTCTTAACAGGAATAGTTTTATTAAGTATTGCATTTGTTGCTATGACAATAGACAGCATTGGCAACAACACTTATAACATTATACTAATTGTTATAATGATAACAAATGTAATAATAATGAAGATTTTAACTAAATTTGGTAAAAGTTTTCAAGAATAAAATAAAATAAAATAATAAAAAACTATTGACAATAAATAGTTATTATAGTATAATTATAATGTAAGATAAAATGAAAGGAATGATTGAAATGTTTAAATGTTATGATTATGTTGTTGGAGAGATAATAGAAGCTTATGAGAAAAGCATCTTATTAGAAGAAATCAATGAAAGGTTTGTTAACTATAACAACAATGACACAAAGAACTTTGTAAGATGTTTATGTGTTAAAGGTGTTTACTACATTACAGCAATGTAGTAAACACACATAATAACAATAAAGTAATAAAATAAAAATAATGAAATAAAATAAAATAATTAAATAAAAACTATTGACAAATAACAAACTTTATGAGATAATAATAATAATGTAAAGAAATAGAAGAAAAGAGTTGATTTAAATGAAAAGATTATTTATTGATTTAGATGGAACAGTTGCAAAGTTTAATGTAAGAAATGCTTTAGAAAGATTTGATAAAGAAAAAGGTTTCTTCGCAAAACTTGGTGCTTATGTAAACATTGAAGTTATAAACGAATTAGCAAAGACAAATAAAGTATTTGTGATTTCTGCAAGTCCAAACGAACAAGCAGACAAAGACAAACTTATATGGTTAAGTAAGTTCTTACCTAATGTCAATAGTACTAACATAACTCTTTGTCGTTTAGGAGAAAACAAAGCAAAGATAATTGAAAGCAAATACAACATAACTATAAATGAAGATTGTTATTTATTAGACGATTTCTCAAAGAACCTTTTCGAGTGGTGTGCTTGTGGGGGTAGGGGTATTAAAAGACTTACTTCTCTAGCCGATAATTCAAGAGGTCTTTGGAAAGGTTGGGCTATTAAAAACTTAATAGAACTTCAAGACTTCTTTGCTTAGTGTCAAGGACTTGTCTACTTGACACTTTTTTACGTTGGCGCGCGGGCGGTCGTCGCGTGCCAATTTTTATATTATAACACATTTGGGAGATTTTGTCAACCCTTTTTTGAAAATTTTGCAAAGATTTTGCATTCCCAAAACCTAGAAAAAAATAAAAAAATTTTAAAAAAAGTATTGACATTTGCTTTTATTAGTGTTATAATAAGTATGTAAGATAAAGAAAGAGGTGCTTACAATGATTAAAAAAATAATAAATTGGTTAAAAGAAAATCTTGACAGCGATTTACAAAATTATTACGAAAATTAATAAAAAGTATTGACAAATAAATTATAAAATGTTATAATAAGTATGTAAGATGAAGAAAGAAAGAGGTTATGAAAATGAAAAAATTAGTATTTTATGGAATTTGTATTTTAGGAATTATAGGCTGTTTTAAATTATTAGAATTACAATATAATTACGAGAAAGATAGAGCAATCACTCGTTGTGGGAGTGAAAGCAACATTGTAGAACATCACACAAAAGATGGCGATAGTTATTGGACTTGTAAAGTTGAAAAAAAATAAAAA